>Ga0209470_1002695_pt1 | contig 12483 bp, 6 predicted proteins | sample GraSoiAngelo_125_FD_185882 | JGI IMG/M metagenome (GOLD analysis project Ga0209470, IMG submission 185882) | Grasslands soil microbial communities from the Angelo Coastal Reserve, California, USA - 14_0927_05_40cm (SPAdes) (version 2) | ecosystem: Environmental > Terrestrial > Soil > Grasslands ... | reverse complement strand
GACGGACGGGCAAAGTTTCAAGGCGAATCGCGATGTCTGGGCAGTCTACGAGGAAGTGCGGGTGCCCTTCACCAGCCCCACTTGGAACTTCCCCGGCTTCTACAGCTTTGAAGTGGACTTTGCCGAGCGCGAGGAATGGTACAGCAACAATACTTCTTCAGTTCTACCCGCCGGACCTCTCCAAGAGTTTGTCCCGTCGGGGCACTCCCAGTATAACGCGCAGAAGCCGAAGGTGTCTGTCCGCTGGCAGCCGCTTGATCCCAAGTATATCGGGGCAGTGACCTTGCGTGGCAGCTATACCGAGGCGTTCCATGCGCCGGCGCTATCGAACCTTTCGCCTGCCAACTCGCAAAGCTTCCCGGCGGTCATAGATCCGTTTTCGCAGGCGACCGAGCCGCAGGTGGAGGAGCGCCTTCTCGGAAACCCCAAGCTGCATCCTGAAGTCGCTTATGAGTGGACTTACGGGATCGTGTACAGCCCGAAATGGATCAAGGGGCTGACGCTGAGCGCCGACTACTGGCACATCGACATGCGCGATATCGTGACGGCGCTCGGCGCGCAGTTCATTATCTCGAACAGTCAACGCGAGCCTTTTAGAAGTCTGGTAACCCGCGACCCAGACAATGGTGCAGTCTTGCTGGTCATTGATCCTAACCAAAACGTTGGCGGAGCGATTTTCGAGGGCCTCGACTACGAAGCGATCTATATTATGGATTCTACGATCTTTGGCGGCAGCGATTGGGGCAGAATAACGACCACGGTCAATGGCACCTACCTGTCCCGGGCTCGGCTCCAGGTTGCCCCCGACCTTACGAAACCGTTCGGTATCGCGGGTCAGTTCGTGTCAACGTCATTTACCCTGACCAGTTCGCTCCCGCGGCATCGGTTCAACGCCAGTATGTTCTACGATGGTCCGGCTGACACGTGGATGGGTGGTTTGGATGTAGGCGCGGTGGTCCACTTCACCAGCGACATGAACGATGACGATCTCGATCTGACGGCAACCATCCCGGTAGACTTCGATTTTAATACCGTTGCTCCCAAGCCACAAACGCCGAGGACTCAGGGGCGATTTATATCAAGGATCCCCGTTGACGTGCCAAGTCCTAATGCTGGCCTGGACAGTTGGCGCGCGCGGAACGTCAGCGACTGGGTTACGCTCGATCTGATCCTGAATTACACGTTCAACCTGCCGCCACCCGCTCCAGCAGAGGTGCCTGGCTTTGCCAAGGACGGCGGCAAAAACGTGAAGAGCGGCAAGGATGGCAAGGAGAAGAATGTCATCCCAGTATCCACGGCCGAGTACGGCTGCCGCGACTGGAAGTGGTGGCTCAATAATACCACGGTCACGCTTGGGATGCAGAACGTGTTCGACGCAGATCCACCGTTTGTGGCCGGCGCGTTCGAGAACGGCTACGACGAGTCGATCGCCACGATCAAGGGCCGGTTTTGGTACGTCGGGTTGAAGAAGCGATTCTAAAGCACAGAGCAGCATAATTCACAGCGGCCGGGCTCTTCACTGGGCCCGGCCGTTTTGCTTTTCGCGACACGAATTTCACGAATGCCGCACGAATTGTTTTGGCATTCATGCATAATGGAAACATCTAAGGTTCGTTCTGCGAAGCGCGCAAACCCGGGCAAAAATGGCTCGGGGGGTTGTGTGCAAATCATGCGAACGGCCACGAATAAATTCATGTATCAGAAGGCAGATGTCAGAATTTCGCGCGAAGCGCTTTGGAGTGCGGCGACTTGGCGCCGCTTTTTTGGCGTCGATTCGTGATTCGTGAGTGAAATTCGTGGCCATTCTTCTCTCATTTTTGGTTAAAGGGATTGATTTTCGCCGCGGCTTGAGGAAGACTTGGTTCCGCTAAAACGCATGCAGCACGTTTCTGCATTCTCACGTCCGCAAACCGTCCCGGCTGCGCCTGCTCCGGCAGCCGCCGGACGGAAGCCTAATTTGTGGATTCTGGACAGCTGGCGCGACTTGATTCTTTACGTTTGTACGCCGCTGTTGCTGGTGCCGATATTTGTCGGAGCACAGGGACTCTGGGCCGCCGAAGACATTTATCTTTTCGTCGCTGCGTTCGGCGCAATGGGGCACCACTTGCCGGGGATGATTCGCGCCTACGGCGATCGCGCCTTGTTTCAGCGTTTCCGATGGCGATTCATTTTCGCGCCGGTTTTTCTGGTAGTGGTTTGCGCGGCTTTTTCTCTGTGGGACCTCAAAGGCATCGTGCTGGTCGCGTTTGTCTGGGGCGTTTGGCATGGAATGATGCAAACATACGGGTTCTGCCGTATCTACGACGCGAAGGTCGGTTCCTTCGCCCAGTTGACCCGACGCCTTGATTTCGCCTTGTGCGGCATCTGGTTTGCGACCGCTGTGCTTCTTTCGCCGCAGCGAATGACCGACACCCTGGAAAGTTATTATGCGGCCGGAGGACCTTTTATTCCGCCAGCTCTTCTTCGTGCAGCGCAGCAAGGGCTGCTGGCGTTGGCTTTGGCCATTTCAGGTGTATTCCTGGTGAATTTCGTCTGGATGTGGACGCAAGGGAAGCGCCCAAGCCCGGTCAAGCTGGTGCTTCTTATCACGAGCATTTCGTTTTGGTGGTACTGCAACAACATCGTAGCCAGCGTTCTCGTCGGCATCGCGTTATTCGAAGTGTTTCACGATGTGCAGTACCTCTCGCTCGTGTGGATCTATAACCGCAAACGAGTCGAGAGCGACAGATCGATCGGTGGGTTTATGCGTTTCGTGTTCCGCCGCAGTGGCGCGCTCGTAGGCGTTTATGTAGGCTTGGTGCTCGCCTACGGTGGGCTGAGCTTGTCCAAATCGTATGTCAGCATCGACGCCGTTAAGCGCATTTTAACCGGCGTCGTAACCGCGTCGGCACTGCTCCATTTTTATTACGACGGCTTCATTTGGAAGGTCCGTGAGAAATCGACGCGACAATCTCTCGGCATCACCGGCGGAGCCACTGAGCTTTCAAAAAACGCTTTTCTGACGAGTTGGGCTTTGCACGGCGCGAAATGGGCAGCGGTCTTTGTCATACCCCTTGCAGCGCTTTGGTTCACAGAGGTGCATTCTGCCCAGGGTAAACTTGAGCGTCTGGCCGCGATCGTTGCTGATCTTCCGTCCAGTGTGCGAGCGCATTTCAATTACGCGACGGCTTTGCAAGAGGCTGGACGAACCGACGAAGCAGCCGGACATTTTTCCGCAGCGCTACGTTTGAATCCCGGCTCAGCGAAAGGCCACGTTAATCTGGCTGGCCTCCTAATGGAGCAAGGAAAATTGGACGACGCGAAAACACATTTTGAACAAGCGTTGCGGATTGAGCCCAACAATGCCGAGTATCATTCCGGCTATGCTTATGTTTTGGAGCAACTCGGTCACGACGAGCAAGCGGCTGCCGAATGCGAAGCGTCCATTCGACTCGCTCCCAAGTCCGCCCAAGCGCACTACAGCTATGGCGCGTTCCTGGAAAAACACGGCAAACTCGAGGAAGCAATTGCGCACTACCGCCAGTCCCTGCAACTCGATCCGCGTTTGGTCGATGCTCATATCGACCTCGGAAGTTTGGTTTTTGATAAGGGAGATCTATCCGAAGCAAAGGAACATTTTCAGAAGGCATCCAATCTCAACCCGAAACTTGCTCAACCGCATAACTACCTGGGTAAGGTTTTCATGCGCGAAGGCGACGCCGCCCAGGCGGTCTTGCAATTCCAAGAGGCGTTGCGTCTTCATCCTGACTTTCCGGAGGCTGAAGAAAACCTGCGCATCGCCAAACAGAGCGAAAACACGAATGGACACGAGTAAGACGCGAATTTTTCTTGGCCGTATTCGTGTGCATTAGTGTTCGTTAGTGGTTAGATTTTTTGAGCGGCGAGATTGGCTTTGCGGATTTTTTTTAATCGCGTTGGTTTTCATCGCGTACGCGCCGGTCTTCCATGCTGGATTCATTTGGGACGACGAATCGCATCTAACCCAGAATCCCTGCATAGTCGGCCCACTCGGGTTGAAGGAAATCTGGACCAGCACGCGAGCGGTTTATTATCCGCTCGTGCTGACGACCTTCTGGGCGCTGCACAAATTCGTCGGCTTACTGCCATTGCCATATCACATCCTAACCGTGTTGATGCACGCGGGATCGGCGGTGTTGCTTTGGCGGGTTCTTCGACAACTCAGAGTCGGTGGCGCATGGCTGGGCGCCGCGCTCTGGGCCTTGCATCCCGTGATGGTGCAATCAGTCGCGTGGGTGACTGAGCTGAAGAACACCCAATCCTGTCTGTTTTATCTATTGTCGATCTTTTGCTTTCTAAATTGGGAAGAGCAGTCGCACATACCAGCGACACGACGGACAAAGAGCACCTTGATGTTTAGCCTGTCGCTCGCCTTTTTCGTACTCGCAACGTCGAGCAAGCCCTCAGTGGTCATGTTACCTGCCGTGCTTGCACTGTGTATCTGGTGGCGGCGAGGAGCGGTCGGATGGAAAGACGGAATACCGCTCGCTCCATTCCTTGTTGTCTCAGCGTTTGCGAGCGCCTGGACAATTTGGGAACAGAAATTTCATGCAAGCGCAGTTGGTCCGGAGTGGGCACAGACCTGGCCAGAGCGTCTGATCATCGCGGGAAGAGCGATATGGTTTTACCTCGCCAAACTATTCTGGCCTCATCCGCTCATCTTCATTTATCCGAGGTGGGAGATTTATTCATCACAATGGATGGCCTATCTGCCGTTGGTGGCCGCGTCAGTTGGTCTGATTCTCCTTTGGTTACTACCGGGAAAAGCGGGGCGTGCTGTGTTCTTTGCTGCCGCGTACTATGTTGTCTCGCTATTTCCGGTGCTTGGCTTTTTTAACGTCTACTTCTTTCGTTACTCGTTTGTGAGCGATCATTTCCAATACCTCGCGAGTATGGGACCGCTTGCGTTAGCCGGCGCTGCCATAGCCGAGGGTTGTAGACGCCTCGCAGCCATGCGGCGCGATCCGAGTTTGCTGCCCGCACCGCGGCAAAGCGGCGTGGCCATAACAACTGAATGGCAGTCATTTCTTCTTGCAGCAATCGGTGGAGCATTGCTGCTTCTGCTTGGTGTTTTGACCTGGCAGCAAACTGCCATTTACGACGACCTCATAACTTTGTACACGCGGACGCTCGCAAAGAATCCCGGTTGCTGGATGGCGCATTACAATTTGGGTATCGTTCTCAGGGATCATGGCGAAACTGATCAGGCTATAACTCACTATCGCCAGGCGATCGCGCTACGGCCAGGCTATGCGGAAGCGCACTACAATCTTGGCCGCTTGCTCGCTGAGAAAGGTGATGTTAGCGATGCGATTGATCATTATGAAGCGGCACTAGCGATTAATCCCGCTGATGCCGAGGCGCATAACAATCTTGGCGCGACGTTGTTCGAAGGGGGCCGTGTCGATGACGCAATCGCGCATTACCAGCAGGCCCTGGCGACTCGACCCGATTACGCCGAAGCTTCGTGCAATCTGGCGAAAGCACTGCTTTCGAAAGGCGACATGGATGGCGCGATCGCTCACTACCTTACGTGTGTGGCCATCTTGCCCAATCAGGCCGACGCTCAATACAACCTTGCGAGCGTGCTTCTTCGAAAAGGCAGAATCGATGAAGCTATTGACCATTATAAAAAGGCACTAGAGCTGGTTCCCGAAAACGCAGATGCCCATGCAAACCTGGGCAGCGCGTTTCTTTCGAAAGGTCGTATCCAAGATGCGATTGCGCAATACAAAGAGGCGCTTCGCCTCGCGCCGGAAAATGTTGCCGCTCAAAGCAATCTGGCGTGGCTGCTAGCGACCTCGCCGGATCCATCCCTTAGAAACGGGCCGCAGGCGGTCCTGCTAGCTGAAGAGGCTAGTCGCTCGTCCGGTGGCAAGAGGCCAGTTATTCAGCGTATTTTGGCGGCTGCCTATGCCGAAGCTGGTCGGTTTTCGGAAGCTAAAGAGACAGCTCACCGCGCCCTGCAAGGAGCGGACGAGCAGGGGAACTCCGCATTAGGCGATTTTCTTCGACGAGAGATCGCGCTTTATGAATTAGGTCAGCCTTACCATCGGGAAACCAAATAGGATTGGCCGTGCTCGCTCTCTAGGACGATCCGTCAGATCAGTATGGTCGTTACAGCCATGGCGCTGTGTCGCCATGCGATTGTGACTGAATCCCAAGAGGCTCGACATGCGAGATGGCTGGAATCTCAAAGGAGGGAATCGGACTCCTAATTCTTAGATTCCAACTCCCGAAGCGGTATGTGCTCGCGGTAGAGAATGATGTCTTTTTTGAGAGTATTCGCCAGCCCGGACTTACCCTGCAGGGCGGCTATTGTGATTCCTTGTTCCGCGGCGGCGATTGCCTCAGAGAATCGGTTGCTCTCCGCGTATGCAGCCGCAAGTGTTCGGATAAAGTGGGGATCTCTACCACCTGAAAGCATCACGGCTTGCTGGGCAAACTCGACTGCTCTCGCGCCGTCCCGAATGGAAGGATCAGAAGCTGTGGCTAAGACCCAGGCAATGTTGTTGCGAGAATGGGGATCTTGGGGAGATAACGTCAATGCCCTTTCGTAATGGGCGATCGCCTCTTTGAGCAAACCCTGCCGCAGAAATGCGTTACCAAGGCCAGTGTGGGCGTCTGCGTCGTTAGGTTGCAGTTGGAGAGCTTTCTCCCAATCCGCGATTGCTTCGTCGATGCGGCCTTCTGCAAAAAGAACGCTACCGCGGTTGTAATACGCATCGGCGTAATTCGGCTGTAATCTTAGCGCCTCCTCGTAGTGGACCATCGCTTCATCGGAGAGTCCTTTTCGTGCGAGACTGTCGGCGAGGTTCATTTGCACGAAAGCTGAGCCGACGTCGTAGTGGGGATCTTGTTTGCGAGACCTAATGCTTGACGCAGCCTCAAAGTGCGAGATCGCTTGGTCCAGCTCACCTCGGTCAACGCAAAGGTACCCGAGATTATTGTGGGCAACATCGTTATTAGAAGTCACGGCAAGAGCATGGGTCCAAAGAGTCTCGCTGTTGCGCCAGTACGAAGTCTGAACGAATGCCCCGCAGGCAAGGGCACCGATGAGCACCACCGCGGCGGCCAGAGCAACCCGAGATCTGAAACGGGAGACCGCTGCCACCTCAGCAACGAGCCACACTACCAGCAGAAACAAACCGACATTGGATAAATAGGTATAGCGGTCCGCGTGGCCTTGTTCTCCAACCTGGACGAGGCCGATCACGGGGAGGAGCATGCCGACATACCAGAACCATCCGGTGAAGAGATACGGTCGTTTCCTTCTGAAAACGATTGCTGCGATAGTCATCGCGAGAAGCAGTCCAATCGCGACAAGAATTTCCCAAATTGCCAGAGTATCATTTGGGTGAGGATAGAAAACGGCGAGGTCTGTCGGCCAAAATGTTTTCCAGACGTAAATCACGTAAGTCGCAACTGCGTTTTGCATGCGCCAGAGAAACGGCAGCGGTGGGATCGCGCCAGTAGCGCGTTTCTGCAGGATAAATGTGATAACACAAGAGGCCGCTGAAAGAACGAGCAACGGGATCTTTTCGAGGAAGAGGTGGCCTATTGCCCGCGTCTGATGCCCGGATCCGGGGGTTCTGATTTTCCCGTTTATTGAGAAGGGCTGTTCAAAGCGACGCAGAGGCCAGTAGTCGAGAAGAAGAAGGATTAAGGGGCTGCTTACTAACATCGGCTTGGACATTAGGCCGCCCATGAGCAGGACAGCGACCACGACATAGCGTGCTATAGACGGTGCGCGTGCATAATGCACGTATGCGTTCAGCATTGCTAAAAAGAATACAGCGCTCAGCACGTCTTTCCGCTCACTTACCCATGCCACTGATTCAACATGTAGTGGATGAATCGCGAATAATGCTGCCACAATTGCACTTTTCCACACTGCGCCGGTCATTTGCCGCAGCACGCGAAACAACAGCAGCGCTGCCACAGTGTGGAGAACGACGTTGGTAGCGTGATGGCCTCCAGCCTTGAGGCCGTAGAGCTGGCAGTCCAGCATGTGCGAAATGGTCGTTAGCGGATGCCAGTTGCGTGCGTGTGGGCTGGTAAAGGCGAGCGCTATGCCTTTTATTGTTAGCCCGGCCTGAACAGCCGGCGCATTATAAACGTACACATCGTCATCGAAGTTAACGAAATCATAGCGGATTGTCTGAGCGAACGCGGCTAACGTGATTGCGGCCAGAAACAGGTATATAACGATCGTTATGCGATGACTTCGAACCCCTTTTGGTAATCCGCGGTGGTTCTCGCCAGATTGCCGCTTGCTCTTATTCACTGTGGGGAAAAACCGCCGGCTGCCAGGCTAGGATCGCGTAAAGGTCTACCGGCTTGGTAAAGAGCAATGTTACTCTGAAGCTCACTGGCCAAAGCAGGGTTGCCCTGGCTATTCGCTAATTCAGCGCCGCGCTGCGCAGTTTCTATGGCCTGCGCAAATTGCCCGTTTTCAGCGTACGCCGCTGCGAGTACGCGAAAAATGATTGGAATTTTGCCACCTGAGAGTCGCAACGCTCTTTCGGCCAGTTCGGCTGCTCGAGGTCCATCTCGAACGGTATCGTCGGGGCATGTTGCGAATACCCATGCAAGATTGTTCGCAGCGTTTCCGTTTTCCGGCTGACTCGCCAGCGCGTCCTCCCACTGTTCGACTGCCTCCCTCACGTGGCCTTGTTGGATGAGCGCTGTCCCAAGAATATTCCTCGCCTCCACGTTCTGCGGCTCTATTTCCAAGAACTTGCGATAGTGGACCATCGCCTGTGCCAGCTCGCCTTTTTGAAGCAGAGCCTTTGCGAGATTGTTATGAGCCGGGCCATTTTCAGGGCGGAGATCGATAGCTGCTTGTAACCTGAAAATGGCCTCGTCCAGTTTTCCCTTTTCCAGGAAAATTATGCCCAGATTATTCTCGGCAACATCGTTGTTCTTTGTCACGGCCAGCGCATGGGTGAACAACGTCTCGCTATCGCGCCAGTAAGACGTTTGGATCCGCGCGCTCCAACTTAGAGCGGCAATTACGAGCAGTGCAGCAGCGGTCAGAAGAATGCCTTGGCGACGCCATGAATCAGTCAAATCGGCAACAGCCCAAGTGCCCGCAATATAAAGTCCAATTTGTGGCAAATAGGTATATCGATCTGCGTGGCCCTGCCAACCTACTTGTACCAACCCGATAACTGGGACAAGCATCCCCAGATACCAGAACCAACCTATAATGAAATAAGGCGCCTTGCGTCGTAGAATTACCGCCGCTGTCGTAATTGCAGCGAGGACGGTCAAGGCCAGGCTGATTTGCCACGGCGGGAGCCGGTTTTCAGGGTGAGGGTAGAATACCGCCAGGCCTGCCGGCCAGAACATCTGCCGCATATAGACGATGTAGGCCACGATGGCATTGTTGAATCGTGACAACATTGGTAATTGCTCAATCCAACCAACTGCTCCTCGTTGCGCCAGAAATGTGACGGTGCCCGAAACGGCAGAAAGTGCGATCAGTGGAATTTTTTCGAGGAACAACCTAAACACCTGACGTCCAATATTCGACGTCTTACCTCTGATTCTATCGAGTGGCCAGTAATCCAGCAGTAACAGCACGAAGGGCAAAGTCACCAGCATCGGTTTGGACAGAAGACCAAGGGCAAACACAAATGCCGCCATCAGATAGCGCCGGGTCGACGGTGCGCGTGCGTAATGCATGTACGCGAGCAGGGTTAACATGAAGAAGACACCGCTGAGCACATCCTTGCGCTCTGCCACCCAGGCGACCGACTCCACATGCAAGGGATGAATGGCGAACACCGCTGCCACAAACGCGCTGCGCCAAAACGCGCCGGTCATTCGTTGCAGGGCAAAGAAGAGAAGGATCGACGCAATTGCGTGCAGGAGGACATTGGAAAAATGATGCCAGCCTGCTTTGAGCCCATAGAGCTGACAGTCCAGCATGTGTGTGATCGTCGTCAGCGGATGCCAGTTCTCAGCATGAATATGAGTGAATGCCCAGGTAATACTGCCTATGTTAAGGCCGCTGGTTATCCTGGTATTTTGATAAACATAACGCGGATCGTCATAGTTAACGAAGTCGTGCCGGAGCGTTTGGCCAAAGACAATCCATGTAAGCATTGCAAGAAAGATGCAAATGCAGACAATTACCCAGTGACGGCTTGTCTTAGGAGGAGCGATTGATTGAGAACCAAGACGGTGCACGTGCGACAGTAACTTTCGTGAGACAACGCTGCTTTAACGCTTCCGTTCGTAAATCAAAATGTAGTTTTTTAGCGTTCCAACCGACGGCGGAATATCCCCAAAATTGTAATCAGTTTCCGTAGACGTAATATTCACAAGACCGGCTGCTGCATAATTTTGCGCCGTGTATTCATTCGCCCAAGTGAAGATCAACCGCTCAGATCCCGGACGCCACAACCAGGAATAAAACATTACCACCGAGATAAGGTACTTTGGACGGGCGCGTTCGATCTCATGAATCATCTCCTCCTGCATTTGGCCTGCATATTTTTGCGGTTCCATCAGGCCGTAAGTATAAATATATCCGGTCGCCGAATGCCGCTGCGCATAAAATAAATCTCCGGTTCGGATCCCAACACCGCGATTGTATCATCCCGGCTTGTGTGTTCTCGCAGATAGTCTGCGATTTTAACCGACTCGGCGAACGGATTATCCGAGTAAATCATTCGGGAGGCTTCAACTGGAGAGACTACAAAGAAGAATTTCTTCTCCCAGAAATTTGGCAGGCTAAGGGTTACGCCGAGCAGAAATAGCGGGGCGAATCTAACCACAATCATCCGGCTGGTCAGAAGATCGAACAGTTTGCTAATTGCGACGCCCACAAGGAGCGAGACGGCTGGAAGGATCATGATAAAATAATGGGGTCGAAAATAAAATCCCTGGCATACTGCTAAAGCCGAGAACACGAGAAAGCCGAGCAGAAAAGTTGTACTGGATCGACTCCTCCTCTTCCAAAGTCCGACAATCAAGCCGAGTCCAGCCAATGCCCACAATCCCCAGTCCATTCCAATGGCTTCTGTAATGCTCCGACCAGAAACCTGCATGGCCCGGTATAAAGGCCACTTGCCACTGTATATCTCACCGATAAGAAAAGTGCCGTATTGGGCAGCGTACCTGACTGTCCAGAACCAGAATTTATAGAATACGCCTGCGTACCAGAGAATGACACACGTAATTGCGAGGGGGACAATTGCTGCAATCCAGAAGATCAGATTTCGTAGAAGGATTCTTTTCAGGATAAATCGCCGGTGGACATCGTCCCAGAGAAGGTAGATTGCTCCAAACCGGATAAACAACAGCGCGGGCTGCTTCATCAACCCGCCAATGCTAAACAGCAAGCCACTCGCGAATATTCGTTCGAACGAATGCCGCTCTGACTGCGAAAGCTTTAAGATCAGCAACGTCCCACCGAGAACGAATACCATCGCAAAATTCGTGGCGTGAGCAGCTAACCCCAGGACGGATGGACTCATGGAGAGAACGGCAAATGTGGTTGCTGCGGCGATTCCCGCCGTCGAGTTCATCAGGCGTCGCCCCAGTAAGAAAATCAGCGCGATTGTGGCAGCATTGACCAGGAGCAAACCCAAATGAATTCCAGTGATTGTTTGTCCAAAGATTGACATAATCGCGGCGTAGACGGCATACGTTCCCGGAAACTTCATGTTGTAGGCGAGTTTGTATGGAGGGATCCCTTGCAACATGAGTTGGCCGGCATAAGCGTACTCGCCTTCGTCGCGCTCGAGTGGAATTCCGAGCAGTCGAATTCGGATGGCGACAGTGACACCCAAAACAATTACCCCCACAGCCCACCATGCCACTCGCAAGATTTTGTCATGGACGTCGCTCTGGTTAGTCACAGAAGGGCTATTCCGGTGAAAAGTAGCGAGTTGCAACTGCACGATTTCACTGCGCTGATTTCTTACACTTGAGAGAGGGTCTTTTAAATTAGGCGCACGCAACGGCCGTCGTTTAACGTAAGATCGCGTCGTCGCCCCAATAGACCGCCATTCCACGCTGGTCGGTAGGACAGGATTGTCACCGCAGCACCGTCCTATCGAACTGAGTTGGAATGGCCGGCCGGATGGTTTCAGGGAAGATGAAACCAATTGTGTTCGCTCGCGAATACCTCGCGGTTGACAACAGCTTCCGATATCGAAACAAGCACCACGATGGTTGCGATTACGACCAATGGCAGCAACGCATTGCCGGCTCGACGTACCAGAAGGATGACACCATAGGCGTATAACAACGCGAACGGAATGAGCGCGCCGATGATCAAGCGCCCCGAAGTCAAATATGGGTGGGCGCGGGATGGATAAATGCATTCGCCAAAATCGAACTGAACGGAGAGCAGCGCAAGAAATGCGAGCGCCGCGAGGAACGTGAAAGCCGCCAAGAGGAGCGCCTGCCGTTGGAACGTTGATAGCCCGCTGTGCCGTCCTATTCCTG
>Ga0209470_1002694_pt1 | contig 12486 bp, 10 predicted proteins | sample GraSoiAngelo_125_FD_185882 | JGI IMG/M metagenome (GOLD analysis project Ga0209470, IMG submission 185882) | Grasslands soil microbial communities from the Angelo Coastal Reserve, California, USA - 14_0927_05_40cm (SPAdes) (version 2) | ecosystem: Environmental > Terrestrial > Soil > Grasslands ... | reverse complement strand
CATAAAGGATGTTGACAAATTGAAAGTTATTGCAGAGCTACCTGGTGTAACAAAAGGTGATTTAAGGATAAGTGCTAATGAAAATTCTTTAACCTTAGAATCTGTTTCAGGAGAAAGAAAATACAACAAGAAAATAGAACTTCCTGATAAAATTGAACCATCCTCAGGTAAATCAACATACAAGAATGGAATTTTAGAAGTAACCTTTAAGCTAATGGACTCAAAGGACCATGGTGTTTCTATCAATGTCGAATAAGTTAGGTTATTTTAATTTTCGTCTTCCACGCACCTTCCTGTTTTAAAATTGATTTAATAGCATACATCATATAATTGGATATATTGAAATTATATCTTTATGAGTGCAGTAGAAGCCGTTGAAGTTACTAAAAAATATAAGGGATCATTATCCTTTGCCATAAAGAATATTTCATTAGATATTGAACCAGGAAGAATTTTCACTCTCCTTGGAAGAAATGGAGCGGGAAAAACTACGTTTGTCAGAATCTGTGCAACACAGTTATTACCAACGTCTGGTACTGTAAAAATATTTGATAATGATCTAATTAAAGATACAGAAAAAATAAGAAATTATATTTCTATTGTGCCACAAGAAGGAAGGCCCCTACGTGCTCTTACCCCATGGGATCATGTCTATTATTGGCTAAGAATTAGAGGAGTAAATAAATATGAATCGTCAATAAGAGCAAAAAAGATCCTTCAAGAGTTTGAATTGTATGATGTGAGAAATAAACTTGCCATGTATCTTTCAGGAGGAATGAAGCAAAAAATACTAGTAGCGATGGCAATGGCTATAGAATCAAAGTTACTATTTCTCGATGAACCCACGATTGGGCTTGATCCTGTGTCCAGGCGTCAAATTTGGAAAGCAATCAAAGAAAAAAAGCATAGTGGGACAACTATCCTGCTTACAACACATTATATGGACGAGGCAGAAGTGTTGTCAGATGATATAGTCATTATAGACAAAGGAGTCGTTATCTCACAAGGAACACTTTCAGACATCAGGAAGAATATTAAAGAAAATATTAAAATAGAGATTTCAAAATCTGGCGTTGATGGTGAGGTTCTAAAATCATATGGCACTGTAGTTGATACTGGAACCGATATACTAAAACTATTCACTTTTGAATCCAACATTCAGGAATTATCAGCAATTGCAATAAAGAAAAATTTTTTCTTCAAGGTGTCGCCTATTACGTTAGATGACGTGTTTGTGTCTCTAGTAGGAACCGAGGCTAATAATTCTAGGGGTTACACATAGGATTTACTTCTGAGCATTAAGGTCAGGGTAGACTTTAGCTGCTGAATTCTTGAGATATGTGTAATAGTCTGTTGGCATTATCGTTCCATTTTGATTTAATATTAGATTGAAGCTTGGTGTATTTGCATCATGGTAATCCCATTTCCAGAAAGCAGAGGCGGTTATATTATTGTCATTAAACGCTTGCAGCATGGCATCTGTGGTTTGCTGGTCAAGACCGCTCTTTGCAGGATCTAGCTGAAATACTCCGTTAACTTGAGTTCTTACGACATTGTTCCATTCACCGACATAGAGTGGGTTACCTGTCAATTCACTAGCTTTTAAGAACATGTCAAATCTTTGTTTTTGATATTGATCTCTGTCTGGATTTCCATAGACGCTTACTTTAAACATTACATTTTCTTTATTTGTAGGAGCCATCTTGGCAAGATTTTCTGGTGTTAATTGAATCGGTCCTTTAAGGTCTACGGGAACATTCATACTATAAACAATTGTCTTATTAGTTAATGATCGTAATTCATCAGTTATGAATGAATTGAAATTTCCAATTTTTTCCCATTGATCTGAAGTTTCTACATGAGGTTCGCTCAGAATTTCATATCCGAAAGTACTGGGATGTCCGTCTAACTTTGTAACTACCTTTTTCCAAAAGTCAGCGAACGATGTCCATGCATCCTTCCCTTGGGCATCCTTGATAGATCCATCCCAAAAATCAGACCACCACAGCTTTGCTACTGGTTGTCCTTCTTTACCTCCACTGTCCTTTGGGTATTTTTGTGAATTATTCTCAAAAAGGGACGCAGGAAAACCTGTTCCCCTCTTTTCAAGCCACGAGGAGGTATGCCACTGATGATTATCATAAATAACTTTAATGCCATATTTATCTGCGAGATTTGCTACCTGCTCTAACTCATTCATGAATGCTTGTGGATTTTTCTCATAGGCTTCCCAATATAATAAGAACCTGACATGATTTAGCCCTGCATCTTTTATTAACTTGAAGCTTTCATCGAAATAATTCGCAGGAGGTAATGATGTATCGTTTCTGACTTGTTTTTGATCTGTAATTCCACCCTTCATTACAACTCCGACTAAAGGACTGTCAAGGGAGGATGATTGGCCAAAAGCAGCAATTACTCCAAATGTCATGGACATTATCAATACAAAAGTTAAACCAAACAAGATAGATTTTGAGTGCCTTGAACTACTCATGGCATGTATATCAAAATTTAGTTTATTTATATATTATGAATTATCATTCCTTCAAGGTAAGAAGCAGTTAACGCCAACCCTAAAACTATTATTTGGGAATATACTAATGCTTTTAGAATACGTATTTGTAATTCGTTAAATGAGGATAAGTAATTAGATGCCATCCCTGGTAGGTGATTATTAATGAAATGGAGTGTTTTAGCTATTGGATTGATATCATTATTAATTGGCATAACAATAATTTCTATTTCTTCGATCCGTGTGCCAGACCCTCTTCACTCCACAAGTACTGTGTTTAACGGGAATATAAGTAATGAGAGTCATGCCATTCTATCACTGCAAGATGTACAAAGAGGAAGAAACATATCGTTATCCATTACCCCATACAACCCTTTAGAATTACTTAATATAATGATTATAAATCCAAGAGGAACGTTATTGTTTGATCATAATTCTTCACAACCGTTCTTTACTACAATTGTTCCACCAATGAGTGGTAACTATTCAGCAGTTTTAACTAATATCAATAAGAAGGAAATCTACACAAATAGTATCTTTGGAAGTTCGATCCTTTTTGATAGTAATAGAAATCTAAAAATTGAAATTCACACAATTCTAATAGGCGTCATTATTTTGCTTATAGGTATTGCTACTTGCATTTATTGGATAATCTCAGAATCCTTCAATAGGTTAAAAAGAAGAACAAGATACAAACAGGTATCTTAAATTGGTACATTGAATACCAGAAAGTATAAACTATAAGCAAGTTAGGTTATTCTGGTAGCAAATCTTCGATTTACTTGTAGTAGAATTAGCAACAAAATTTTATAAAACTTTCAAATTTTTACTAGAGTACATTTGATGTTCTGAATAATTAAATTATAGTACAATGATTTCAATTCTTTTTGATATTCTTCCCCTTGGATCTTTGGATGTGTTCAGTTAATTTCGTCATTAGTTTTTTATTAACTTTCTCACCGTCAATTTTGCCTCTTAGAATTTCCATGCACCTACCCATCAAAAGCCCAATCGCATCCAATCCTTTCTCAGAAATTACGGTATCATTTTCATCTATTATCCTGCTTATGGTCTTATCTACATACCCTTCAGTTACCCTTTCAGTTCCAAAAGCCCTAATTACTTCATCGACATCATTAACTTCTTTTTTCAACAGTTTTTCAAATATTATTGGAATGGATTCTTTGGATATTCTAGAATTATTTAATTGCATAAACAGATAAAATAATACTTCATCAGTGAGAATTGAAGTATCGTATCCTTCTCTCTCCAAACTAACTAAATCCTCCGTAAGTTTAGATATAACGAATGACGGGTTGATTGAAGTCTTTGAAATTATTTTTTCAAAAAGAGAAAAATATCGGGAATCAAAAATATTTTCAGCCAAAGTCTTGTTAATGCCGTACTTCTTGCAAACTTGGTCTACGACTAGGTTCCATGGTTTAGGTATGTTTTTAGATAATTTCTTTAGCCAGTTATCTTCTATAGAAATGTATGGGATATCTGTTTCTGGATACATCCTTGCTGATCCAGGTCTGGGTCTACTAAATACCGTAACACCATCTAATCTTGCAGAACGTGTTTCAGGAACAACGCCTGAAAATGATCTTTTAATTCTATTAGATAATTCAGTTAATACCGTATTTAGTAATTTTGTTGATCCACCTATTAATACAAAAGCGTCATTCTTCTCCATTTTTAATTCAGAAGATATTGATTGGACATCCTCACTACTAATGCCATAGTTCGGTAATTCATCGGAGTGAAATATTCCACCTATTCCATAGGATTTTACAAGGTCCCCCAACTCTCTTCCTAACCTAATTCCTGGATATGGTTCAAAAGATAATATACCTCTAAAACCTCGCAAAATGAATGCGATAAACCTAGAATTATCACTGAGGATTTTCTTTACTGCTTTTGAGGATGATCTTTTTATTAAATCGGTAACATCTGTAACGTTGTCCATGAATCCTGATTCATCGATGTTACGTCCCCTTAATTCTTTTGCAATTTGATTTAACCCATCCTGTCTTTTTGCTTCGTATTCAATTACAAGTGCAAGCTGTGATAGTTGTTGGACACCTTTAACTTCTACAACGGATCCATCATTCATGGAGATATTAACATCTTGTCTTATGCTTCCAAGTCCTCTTGACACTTTTTTTGTGGATCTTAGTAGTCGTCCCACGGTCTGCGCTACATTTGTTACAAAAGCTGGAGAATTGGAAATTGGCTCAAGAGCAATTTCGATAAGAGGTATGCCTAGTCTATCCAGAGAATAGATCTTGTTCACTTCCTCATCACATCTGTCTTGTTCATTAATTATTCTGGCGGCATCCTCCTCTAGGCATATACTTTGGACACCTACTCTAACCCCATCAATATCAAAAAAGCCGTTTCTGCCTACTAGTATTGATCTTTGAAATCCAGTAGTATTTGAACCGTCAATTACTATCTTTCTCATTACATGTAATTCATCTTCAATGGTACAGTGGAGTCCCAGAGATACGGTTAATACTATTTCTAGTGCCTCCCTGTTTACCATCAGGGGAGGTTCCTCATCTGATTCTATCAAGCAGTTTGAATACTTAGAAGATTGGTATTTTACTGTCTTAATTTTCTTAGATTCGAAAAGGGCCGCTTGATCATAAGATCCCATCTCGCTTTGAGTCGGCCGCAGGTTCCTTTTAAAAGTAAAATCATATCGAGTAGAATCAGTTATATTGCAATTACAAAATAGTTTATTTTTTGGATCTAGCTGTTGATGGATTTCAAGTCCAACCTTTAGTTTATCTTGGACAGAGGTTTCGTGTTTAACCAATATGCAGATTATAGACCAGAAACCTCTTAATATTATTTACAAATCGCCAAGAAATCTTTATTTTCATGACTTAGATCTATATCCATGATTCAAATTGCTATCTCATCTTTCCTCTATATTGCTTGCAATATTACCGAAGGGGACAGTAAGAGATGAGAGTACTTTTTTCATACTGGTTTCGATTCTTGTTGCATTAGTTGTAGCCGCATACATAATGAGATTGAGAAGAAATAGGGAAATTCAATAAGCCAAGTAATCGTTCTGAGCAGTTTTTCAGCGTTCGTCTATTAATAATTGCAATCTATACGTTTATTATATTAAATTCTAAAGTTTGAAACCTTACTTGATTTAACCATATTTGTAACTTCTCTTTTTAAGGAATCAATATCTACATCGTGATATTTGCCGTACGAGTTATTCAATTTAACCAGTGCTCTCTTCATAATAGAAATACAAATTGCTAGTTCCTCTTTTTGGTAATGTACTAAAGCAGCTGAAACAAGAATGATACCATTCAACAGGTCTCTTTCATCACCCTGGGTATGTTTCCATATACCTTCAAGAACTTCATGCGTTTTCCAATATTTTTCATTGTTGAAAAGTTCACGGGCCAGTTTTATAGATTCTTTTTTATCAAGTTCCTTTTCAATAATCCTATCAATACCTATAATTGGAGCTATCTGTGAAAGTGTGGATTTTATTTTTCCTATTCCTGATGAGGTAGCTATGCTTATATCAAGTTCAAGAAAGTGACTTGCGACCCTAACATCTCTGATTATAATTTTGTCATCATGTAAAATATTTCGAGATAGAGAAAGGATCGATGTTGCGTCTTTTGGAAGGAATTTCTCATTCTTAAGATATACCATGTATCTTAACAGCTTATTCACCAAGTCCATTCATTTTATAGTCTTTACGTGCCACATACCAAAATAGATTGTTGTTCAAGGAATGAGATAGTATCCCTCTAGAGTTCTATTATTATTTGTCATAACATGGTCAACGTCCTTACAGATACTCAAACCTTAAAGTTCAGCCAAATTGATAATAATGATAAATTCGCATGACTTAAATTGTTTTGAGTTTAGCTAATTAATATTTGAAAAGAGTAAATAAATATGGTGTTTCTTTTTTTTCATCAAGCGTCCAAGAACTTGGTAGACTTATACATTTTACCATTTTCAATCCAGAGTCGTCTATGAAATTTCCCCATCCCCACATGGATTTATCTCGTGAATATCGTTTGTAAGTATGAGTTCCCATTAACGTAATACCTACGTTATGCATTTTCGCTCTATATTTTTTCAAGTGATTTAGCATGCTGTAAGATAATATTTCTCCTGAGTCAGGTAATGCAGAAATGAATATAATGGTATTTTCTAGCTTGAATTTTGAGTAGTCTATCGAATTCGAATCACTATTAATTACTTCATATTTTACTTTACTAGAATTAGATATTTTATTTTGTAGGTCACACAGATCTTTATCAATCTCTACTCCTATAGAATTAAGACCAATTATGCTACCACAATAAATCAATCTTCCATCGCCTGATCCGATATCTATGATATTTTTGAATCCCAGATTTTTTGCAACCAGGATCAGTAAAAGAGCAGAGAGTCCCCATGTTGGTAAAAATGGTTGATAACTCGTATCATATTTTTTGGAACTCAGCCAATATTGATTAATATCCCCCTCATAGGAAATGCAAGGCATATCAGAGAGCGTTAGATTTTGTTCTTTATAATATATCTTGTTATCCTTAAAGAAAGTATGCAGTTTTTCCAAAATAGTCGTGTCAAATAAGCTTTGTTTATTTGGAACTGGGATAAATTCCCTGATATGATTGTATGAATGAAATTCATGAAGATATTCGTCCTTAAGATTAACCAAATACTGTGCCAAATAGTTGAGCTCCAACTAAAACTCACATTGGTAGATTTTTAATAGGAACTAAAAGTATCATATTAGTATACTTGAAATATTTATAGTGTAATTGTCGCAAATAATTCATGATCTTCCGAATAATTCCAATTTATGTACAAATTTATTCTATTGCTATCGGTCAAATATAATGGTATTATTGTTACTTGTGCAGAGGTCATTTTATTTGAAGTGTGGAAAATAAAGTTGGCCAGGAAGGAATATCTGATTGACAATAATTCATTTCATCAATTTCAGCAGAATACTAGGAATTTCGGCAGGTCTTTTTGCCACAGGAATATTCACTCTTGAGAAACTGGAAATTTTTGATTCTGCGGAGCCATAATTTCCATAAACAATTGCCCCTGCATGTCCCATTCTTTTTTCCTTTGGTGCAGATCGTCCTGCGACGTATGCTACAACGGGTTTACTGAAACCTGTTTTTTCGATATACTGAACTAGGGATTCCTCAGCATCTCCTCCTATTTCGCCAACTACCACAACTGAGTCTACCTCATCTCGATCACTTATGAGATCAAATGCTTCTATTAAATTAGTCCCATTTATTGGATCGCCTCCTATTCCTAGAGCTATTTTTTGTCCTATTCCTGCTCTCGACAAATGAAACGACACTTCATACATTAGCGTCCCACTCCTAGAGAAAACTGCAGTATTACCCTTCTTAAAAGGTTGGGACGGCATTATTCCGATTTTATTTACTGAGGGAACAATTACCCCCGGGGTATTTGGCCCTATTATTCTTGCATTATTGGACTGCGCGTACTCCAAAGATTCCATTGCATCACGTACTGGAACGTGTTCTGGAATTGCTACAAGTAATTTTATTCCACTATTCACCGCATCTTTTATTGCAGAAAGAAAGAATTGGGCAGGAACAAATATTCCGGATATCTGTACATTAAAATTCTTGCTTGCATCCTTTACAGAATCATAGACAGGTATTCCTTCAAATGACTGACCGCCCTTATTGGGAGTTACACCAGCCACAATGTTTGTTCCGTATTCTCTCATCAACCTAGTGTGAACAGAGCCAAAATTTCCTGTTATTCCCTGTATTACCACGGGTTTATTACCATAGTCAGGATCTTCGGCTTTACCTACTAGGATATCAAAAATATCAAATTTTTTATACATCTATTTGCTCAATCCTATATACTGGACTAGTGATGAAATAGCTTCTTCTACTGTATCAAATAATTTCGCATTACTGTTAGAAAGCATTTGTTTAGCTTTATCTGATTCTGCACCTGAAATTCTAGCGTAAATTGGTACACTAATCATACCATCCTTATATGCATCAAGGATAGCTTGAGCTACCAAGTCAGTTCTGACAATACCACCAAACAAATTTACCAAAATCGCCTTGACTTTTTTTAATTTGCTTATGACCTCTAACGCCTTGTAAATTGTTTCAGTAGTAGCCCTTCCACCAAAATCCAAAAAGGCACCCGGTTTTCCACCAGCATCATTAACGATGTCCAATGTTGACATGACAAGACCTGCTCCATTACCTATTATTGCAATGTTTCCATCTAGTTCCACGAAGGAAAAGCCGCTTTTTTCCGCTTGTTCCTGCAATTCAGAAATTTGAATATATTTTGTTAATTCAGGATGTCTAAATATTGAATTATCATCAATAATTATTTTTGCATCCAGTGCCAGACATGTTCCATCTCTTAGTATGGCTACAGGATTTATTTCTGCCAACTCAGCCTCCTTTTCTCTAACTAGTTTCGCCAGCTTTATGACTATATTTGAAAATGATTCAGCAGTTACACCGCTTATGCCCAGATTTTTTCCGATGCTTTCTGCAATTGCTTGAGTTAATCCGGTAATAGAAATGTCTTGGATTACTTTATTTTCAACACTTTCAATATCCATTCCTCCCTCTGCAGAAGAAATTAATGAATAAGTCCTTTTTCCTCGATTCAGGAACAGTGAAAGATAAAGTTCCTTATATATATCCACGGCCTCTTCAATTAAGATTACACTTGGATATTCCCCCTTTACTTCTTTATTTAATAATTCTGTAAACTTTGGTTCAAGCTCTTCCTTTTTCATGCATTTTAATATAGCGCCAGCTTTACCTCTACCTCCTACAGTTAACTGTGATTTAAGTACAACTGGGAGTCTGAGTTTGTCTGCAACTTGACTTAACTCCGAATGGTTCTTGGCAAGATATGATTTTGGAATAGCAATTTCGTACTCTGTAAATAATTCTTTGCCCTGGTATTCTAATAATTTCATTCAGCAAGAATGTGAAGCCTATGTGGTGACTTATAATCCTATTTAAGCGAATGAATCATTTTGAAAATTTATATATCTACTCTTAAATCCGTATTCTATGGCTGAAAAAATGACAGCAGTTTGGCTTATCATTTTGACGATAATTGCATGTGCTACAATACCAGCTGTCATGATATGGCTTACAACAACACCCACTGCATCCAAACCTCATTTGATACTGGGTATAATTGAATTTCTGCCATCTGGAAATAGTTTGTTTAACTATTAAATCAGCTCTTCTTCCATGACGTGATAAATTGTTTCAAGCAATTCTGACAGCTTTTTTTCGATAATTTGGATCCGACATTAAGATCAGATTTTATGAGAATAGAAAAAATAGAAGCGAGTAATAGATAAAGGTGAGGGATTAAAACATAGTAATCATGACAGTTGCTTTAAAGGTGCATCCATCATTCTTTAGAGAATTTGCTACAAAAACATGGGTTTCTCCTGCTGACGTAATCAAAGAACTGATTGAAAATGCCTTTGACGAAGACGCAACAAGAGTTCTGATAACTATCCTAAATGATCATTCCATTTCCATTGAGGATAATGCAGGAATGGATGAAAGCGAAATTCAAAAGTTCTTGTTACTTGGCTCACCCCATAAGAAAGTTGATTCTATTTCACCCAAATTAAAAAGGGTTAGGACAGGTAGGTATGGGACAGGCAGACTTTCATTTCTTACGTCATTTGAAAAGATGAAAATTAGAACGCGAAAGGGTAACTACAACAAATCATTTTTAATCGATACAAAATCTCTTGATGGACTATTTACAGGTAAATCAAATCTACGTGAGATTGGGGAACCACGCTTATCCAGAGATGGAACTGAGATAATAGTCAGTGGTGCCAAATCGCTCGTAGATGTATCAAGATTGATAAAGGAAATTAGAAAATTGGCAGTACTCAGACACCCTCTTTTTGAGGTATATATTAAAAAGTCAGCCAATTTTAAAGAATGGAACTTTTCTGATGTTGAACTGATAAAGGTCCCTGAGATACAGGGCCACAAAATACCGTTAAGTCTGGATAAGGGGAACATAGTTGGTGAAATAACTGTAGCTCGTAGACCTTTAACTGAGGATGAGAGAGGAATCGCAGTTATGGTAGGTGGCCATATAGTTATGAGGACTTTATTCGGTTTTGATACCAAGATACCCAGAGTGACAGGATTTGTTAGATGTGATTCATTGACATCAAGATTCGCTGATAAATCTGCAATAATAGAAGATAATGAGTTTGAGACATTTTCAAGCCTAATGAAAAAGTTCATAATTGATACTGTCATACCTAGTTTAACACTCTACGAAGATGTTCTTGTCACTCGGGGAGAATCAAAAATATACAAACAAATAGATAAATTTCTTGGTCAGGCAGTAATTGACACGCTTGAGCCATATGAAGAGATAGAAGGGTATGAGATAGTAGAGACCAAGAAAATAGTATCAAAATCTAGTAATAAAACATCATCTATACCTGCGGAAGATAATTTGTTTGATAAATCAATTGAAGATGAATACAAAAACATTACGAAGGATGAAATCAAAAGATCTAGAGATACTACAAGTGAAAAAGGGGGAAATCTGCAGACTGGGGGAATTGAAGATGGTACCTTACCTAATTATCTGTCTAGTGGAGAAAATATAAATAGAAATTACGAAAATGTAACAGTTACAACTCAGATAAGAAAGCCGCTGATTAAGAAAACATTCGCTTTGAAAAAAATCGGATACAAGATCATTCCTTATGAAGATGAAACTGATTCCAGATATAGCTTCATAAATGAAAATGTAGTATTTGTAAACAAGGCAAATCCAACGTATAAGGCGGAATCATCAAGGGGTGATGAGTTCCTTTTAAGACATATTATGAATATAGTAGCACAAGCCGTGGCTGAGTCAAGACATCCTGAAGGAAAGGACGCATTAGAATTGCAGAACAGGCTAGTTTCAGAGGCAATAAGAATTCATGACACATTCTTATCTAAAACACCCTGACTAATTGTAACTTACATTGTTTAAGAAGGCGACGAAACGACTAAATCTAACTACATTCACTACTATCCAATCATATGGCGTTTCAATTTATGCCTGGTGCTACCGCTATAGGTTTAACTTGTCAAGATGGCGTTATTCTTGCAGCTGAGAAGCGTATCTCGTATGGAAATTTTGTTGTAAATAAAAATACGAGGAAAATATTCTCGATAACAGATCAAATTGCTAGCGCGTGTGCAGGAATGGTTGCCGATATGCAGGTTTTGACAAGACAGGTGGGAGCACTTGCGAAAATTAGAAAATTAGAAACTAGGAGAGAGATGGCTACCAATTCCGTTGCCAAATTAATGTCAGTCATTATGTTTGAAAGAAGGTACTTCCCTTTGCTGACTCAGGTAATTGTTGGAGGAGTACATACCGTGCCTGAGATTTATACCTTAGATCCGTTAGGTTCGCTTCTACCTGACAAATATGCAGCAGTAGGCACTGGTGCAGAATTAGCATTGGGACTAATAGATTCTGAGTATAAGAAAGATATGACAGAAGATGCATCGAAGAAGCTCGCTATTAAGGCAATTAAATCGTCAGTACAAAGAGATTCGGCAAGTGGCGATGGTATTGATATACTGGCGATAACCAATAAGGGAACTAAAGAGGAATCTATTAATCTCTAACTAAAGAGTTCGATTCTTAAAATTATCATTTCTTTGATATCGTAAAAATCGTCAGGTCCGGATTGTTTTTTTCATTTCCCAATAGATATCCCCAATATGATGTATATTGTTCAAGATAACACCCTTCTCCATTTTTCTAGCATTCACATCATCAACCAGTGATAGACATACGGCAAGTTCTTTTTTGTGGGTTTGATCTTTTACCAATACTATTTCAGATTCATTAAATGGAGTAAAATCAGTGATGCC
>Ga0209470_1002680_pt1 | contig 12521 bp, 12 predicted proteins | sample GraSoiAngelo_125_FD_185882 | JGI IMG/M metagenome (GOLD analysis project Ga0209470, IMG submission 185882) | Grasslands soil microbial communities from the Angelo Coastal Reserve, California, USA - 14_0927_05_40cm (SPAdes) (version 2) | ecosystem: Environmental > Terrestrial > Soil > Grasslands ... | reverse complement strand
GGAGGAAACCGTTCGCAACCCCGCGGCATTGCAGAGAGTACAGGTGGTTTTGCATATGGCCGCGCTGACGCATTCAGATAACGCGTCGGAGTATTTTCGAGTGAATACAGACTTGACGAAGCAATTGCTCTGCGCCTGCCTGCCCTCGCAGCATTTTGCATATGTCAGCACAATTTGCGCGCACCCAGATGCCGGAGCCTACGGAAGATCCAAGTGGTTAGCCGAGGAAGCCATTCGCGATAGCGGTCTGAATTATACGATTATCCGCCCAGCAGAGATTTACGGTTCCAGCAATAGCGAGGGAATTGATGCGGTCATTGCACTTGCGCGAAAAGTGCGCGTCCTGCCGGATTTTCGCCATGGCGGTTCAATTAAGTTTGCGCCGATCAGCGTGCAGGAAGCCGCACAGTTTATTTCGGAGGCGACAATTCGCCGACACCCTGCGGGGCAAACTTACACTCTCTGCGCTGAGCGCTCATGCGCCGCCACGGAGATGGCCCAGGCGCTTCGCAGTTCCGTGCGTCCTCTTTTTGTAGTGCCTGTACCGGTCGGGATGCTGCGCGCCGCGAAGGCGCTCGGGTTACCCTTGCCGTTCAAGCGCGATCAAATCGATCGGCTCGTCCTGCCAAAAACGTACAACAATGCTTTGGCGCGACGAGACTATGACTTTCATCCCCGTTCTTTCCTCGATTATCTGGCCCAGGGCGCATAAATCACCATTGGCGCGGGTTCCGGCCGATAAGGGCTTGAATCGTATAGCGGAACAAGTAAACAGGGCGGCGAATAAACTCTTCTACGGTCTCAAAATACTGTGATACCAACGCTCGCCACGCCTGATCGGTTTTAATATTTCTGCCGCGATCCAGACGCATGAACACCCGGCCAACCCAGTCATCCTTTGCGCTGAAGCAAGGCTCATAAAAAACGAAACAGCCCGTGGGACGCAGACAGGCTCGCGCAAGGTTCAATATTTCGCCGATCTGCTGGTCGGTGAGATGATGAAGTACGCCAAGGGAAAGAAACACGTCTGCGTCCTGCGCCAACTGCCGAACTTGCGGGTTGCCGGCGTTTCCACAGAAAAATTCTGCGCGGCTTCCGTAACGTGATCGCGCTACGCGAATGTAGTCGGGATTAGGGTCATATCCGAAGTAGTTGACGGATGGTAGAAACTCCAAGGCACTGCCAGTGCCGCAACCAGCATCCACGACTTTCTGGTCAGGCCCGATAACGACACGCGTCCTTACGAAATCTGCGCGGTCCCGGCTACCGCCCACGTACTCTTGCAATAGATTGTAAAGTCGCGCTGTCCGCAAAGGCGCATAGACCATATCGCGAGAAAAGGTCGCCATTTGTCAAGAAGGTCAATACCGGCGTAATGCTTGATCGCAACCCTGAAGCGCAAGTAAAGCCTTGAGCGCGCGTGCCGTGTTCGCAGCGGAAGCAGCCGCGTTTTCGGCTGGCAAAACCGGCAGTGTCCTTTTGATAAAGGTTTGACATTCATCGTCAGAATGCCCGCGAATTATCAAAATCAGCTGCACCGACGCTACCATCCCGCAACCGGTTGCCGGGATGTGCTGGCTAATCTCGGCCAAACACTCCTCTCTGAGTAATTGCAATGCTTGCACATAAACGCTTCCACCGCTTACCCCGATCAGATGACGTCCAGCTAGATTTGTCCCGCAATCGCTCTTCAGCACGTTTGCGGCCATCCACCCAAGTCCCGCCTAAATGGCGCCTCAGGAGAAAATGGTTCTCGCCGCTTCGAGCAAGTTCAATGTGCCGTTTGCAGTATCCGAGAAATCGGTCTGCGGATCGCGGGCTGCCCAATCATGCGATGGTTGCGAGGCCGTATGCACAATTGCATCGATTTTTCCGGAATAAGTTTTGAACAGCTCGGCAACTGCGGAGGCGTCCCGAATGTCGATGTCATAATGGTCATAACCACGGACGTTCGCGATTAGATTATTACGCGTCTTCTTTGTCGATGCTTCTGCGCCAAAGAATTGTGCACGCATGTCGTTGTCAATTCCTACAATATGTGCCCCCTCTTTCGCGAACCGCTTTACAGTTTCCGAACCAATCAATCCCGCTGATCCAGCGACAATAACCGTGCGTATCTACGCCACGATAATCGCTAACACGATTTTGCCTAGAACTCGTGATCACATCACTCTGTAAATGGCTACATTGCTCCGGCCAACCCGCGTCTAACCGCGCGTACGATGGGCGAAAACGTTCACGTACCAGGAGATATCGTTTCGAATATCCCCCGTATCGAAGGGAACCAGACCATGGGTTCTTATCAGAGTCAGATTCATATTTAGGCGCTGAAGCATCTCGACAAGTTCTTCCCATCTGACGCCCGCCTGCGCCAATCCGGCAGGCCAAAACTCGAGTAAGAGATTGATGTTTGGGTTTTCCTGCAGCACGCGCTGCGCGCCGCGTAACGCATGAAGCTCATATCCTTGAATATCCATTTTAATCAGATCAACGCGTTGGCCGGGTTTGAAGTAATCGTCGAGCGCGACCATTCTAGTTTGGACGGCGTGGCGTGAATCTCCCTCAGTCTTGTACGCTCTATGATCGACGTTTAACTTGTCTGAAATGTAAAGCTTGCATTCGCCACTTCTCTCCCCAACTACAGCTTGAGTGGTTCGGACGTTTGCAAGACCGTGTGTGGCAGCAGACAACCGTCTAAAATTATCCGGCGACGGTTCGAAGGAATGAACCATGCCGGTCGGACCAATGCCGCGAGAGAGAAACTTCGAATAAATTCCAATGTTAGCGCCGACATCTACTGCTACAGCGCCTTGAAAAACAATCTTCCTGAGCAGCTCTCGCTCCGCGCGATCAGTGTAGATCTTGTAGGCGGCATAAATCGGCCGATAGATGGGAAAGGCGCGTTCGTACAGTTTATTAGCAGCGCGATGGAGCACTGAAGTTGTCGACATTAGCTTCGGGCAGGCTGCAGGTAACGCGATTGAGGCTTTCCAATGCTGCACACCTTAGGGAAAGATAAGCGTATTGGGAGCAATGAAAACTTTTGTCATTCGCAAGTAATCCCGGCCGTGATAGAAGATTTATTTTCTAAGGGCGATGAACCGTCATGATTTGAGCATCGTGATCCCGTTCCTGAACGAGGAACAGGTTTTGCCGTTGAAACAAATTGCTTCAGCGGCAGGGCGTCAGTTCCTGTTTCAAGTGTTGAAAGCGTCGCAGGATTGGCAAGGCCCCGGAATTGATCGCAGTAGAGCTAGCGATACCAAAAGGGAAGATTCTTATTGGCGCCGAGTCGCGCACGGCTACCCTAAAGTTTCGGCTCGGTCTTTCGCCTCCTGGTTCTGCACCACCCTTGATGCCCCGCTCATTTGGTTGCACGGATATAAAGTGAGCCCGCGAGCTCGGAGATGACAGGTACATTCTCGAGAAACCGGCCGAACGCCTTCACCCGGCCGATGAGGGCAACCGGCGTTTGAGGATGCAGAAAATCGAACGGAGCGATTCGAATATTCCGATAGCCTGTTTTTTCGAGCAGCCGCCGGAGCGGCCACCGGAAAAATGCTGTCTCATCAGGTGAGTCGCCAAGCTTTCGCTTAATCCAGGGAATATTCTTTTGTATCGCGATCTGAGGGTTCAGCATGTTTGGCTCCGTAAAATAGATTGTACCTCCTGGCTTCAACACGCGGTAGGCGCCCCGCAGCGCCTTTTCGACTTCGAGATGATGCAAAACCGAGCTACCTACCACAGAGTCGAACGCGCCTTCCGAATAACTGAGCGCATAAGCATTCTGGATTTGATACTGAACATTTGGCGCGGAGCAATTAGCCTTGGCCATTTCCAGGAGCTCCGGCGAAACGTCAATCGCAACAACGTCCGCTCCCGAGCGTGCCAGTTCGCGAGTAAAAGAGCCGGTGCCACATCCCAATTCGAGCACGGTCATTCCGGGTTTGAGATGACTGCTGAGCATCTTCACCCGTCGGGCCCAGCGGATTCTTCCAGCCGAAGTCTCCCAATTCCAAATCTCTCCCGCACCATGCTCTGCCAGGAAACGTCCGTGCTGGATCTCTCTGCTAATCCGCTCTTGCATCGGTCAATTGTCTCTTACTCCTCTTCGTCCTCTTACTCTTCGAAACCGGCGCGAGGTATCGGCGGGCTGTGAATACCGAGATTGCTGCTACTGCCTATTGTGAATGCAAGGTCTCATGCCCGAGAAACTTCATTCGTTGCGCAGCGAACATTAGCATGCGGAGAAGAATTAATCCGTGGCGCCATCGCTGAATGTTGGTTGTCCCGTATGTTCTCTCGTGGTAATGGACGGGGATCTCGACGATCCTTAGACCCATTCGCGCTGCTCCAAAAAGAAGATCAAAATCTCCAAAAGGATCAAAATCTCCAAAGAATTCGCGCGTTGCCGCGATTCGTTTATAGTGCGTGCGCGAGAGCACTTTAGTACCGCACAATGTGTCTTTGAAGCGTTGGCCAAGTACGAAGGAAAATGCGGCTGCAAAAAATTTGTTTCCCAGAATATTGAAGAATCGCATTGCTTGCTTTTCCATTGGGTAAACCAGCCGGCTGCCGTTAGCGAACTCCGCTTTGTTCTCAGCAATCGCGTTGTAAAACTTCGGCAGCTCTTCAGGGGGCGTTGTCAGATCTGCATCGAGGATCATCAGAATGTCCTTTGTCGCCAGATCGAAGCCTAACCGGACCGCGTCACCTTTGCCCCGGCCTTTCTGCTGAGCGATGAGTATTCGATGAGGGCCTCTGTAAGCGCTGGCGGCTTGTTGGATTTTTTCCCACGTATCATCCGTGGAATTCCCTTCGACGAAGATAATCTCGTCTTCTGGTCCCATGATCGGGCAACGAGCAAGAAGACTGTCGATGTTTCCCGATTCATTGCGGGCTGGCACGATCACAGAAACGGACGGATGCACTTTAAGTGCCGATTTAACAGGACGTGCGAGTACAATATTGAGCATCGTAAAAAGCCGGAAGAACGGGAGTGGCGCAAGATATCGATTTAGAGCGTTTGCCAGGAATGGAATGGGTATTGGACAGAGCAATTTTAAATCGTGACGGATCATCTCGAGTCCGGCCAGATGACAAAAATTCTCCAGGTCTCCATGGGCGATCCAATTTAGTTCCGGCGTACGACTGCGTATGCCAGCCTTCGAGGCCAGACGCGCCAGCGGCTTCCATAACATACTGTAATAAACGAACACGATCCGGTCTGATCCCTCGAGCGATTCCTGCAATTGATTGAGCATCTCCTGAATGTCGCGCTCATAATGAATCGTCCCGTTTAACAAGATGTAACATGCTGGCCCGCGCTCGAGTGCCTTGAGCTCTTCAATGCTGGAGACCGCCTTGTAATTCAAGAACTGCTCGCCCAAGCCGGCGCTCTGGGGATCCATCTCCACAATCTCATCTTGCGGTCGAACGTACAGGGCCAGGTAGGAAGCAAGTGCGCTGCAAAAATAGCGTCGCATCGCGGATCGTTTTCTGCTGACGCGAATGGTAGGCGTCATCGGCTGGAGCGGCTCAACCTCAGCGGTAGTCATTTTTGTGCTCATCTTTTGCGCGGAGCTAAGTTCTGCTGGAGGTAAACCGTGTGCTGGCTCAAAAGCCGGGCCAGTTCTAGTTACGATTGCCTGGAAAAACTGTCGAGTAACCGTTGCATATCCGAGACGATTTTCTGCCGGTCTTAGACTCACATTGCCCCGTCCCTGAAACTGCCGTGAACCAAATCAGCCATGTCTGCATCATCGGGGGACACCCCGTGCGTCTCGGGATTCTTTACATCGCAGCTACGATTGAAGCAAATAAAACGTGCAGTATGGTCTCCCGACTGGGGAAGCTAAAACAGGTTGCTCACGCACGTCCTTTGCTTTAAGGGCGAAAACTGTTCATGAAGAAAGCGCTCATCACAGGGATCACTGGACAGGACGGAAGCTATCTCGCCGATCTTCTGCTCGGGAAAGGCTACCAAGTCCACGGGATCGTCCGGCGCGCGAGTACATTCAACACTTCGCGGATCGATCATCTTTATGCCGATCCGCACATCAACGGCGTAGGATTGTTTCTGCATTACGGCGACCTGAGCGATTCGGTCAATCTAGTGAAACTGCTTTACGGCTTAAAACCGGACGAAATTTATCATCTCGCCGCGCAGAGCCACGTGCGCGTGAGCTTCGACATTCCTGAATACACCGCGGACATCACGGCCGTTGGCACGATCCGAATTCTCGAGGCGATTCGCGAGACCGGAATTCGTTCGCGTTTTTATCAGGCTTCGAGCAGCGAGATGTACGGTAAGGCGCGGGAAGTTCCCCAAACTGAGAAAACGCCATTCTGGCCGCGCAGCCCGTACGGTGTCTCGAAGGTTTTTTCCTACTGGGCGACGGTGAACTATCGCGAGAGCTACGGTCTCAACGCCAGCAACGGCATCTTGTTCAATCACGAGAGCCCACGTCGCGGGGAGACATTTGTGACGCGGAAAATTTCGCGCGCCGTCGCGGCAATTAAGCACGGCCTGCAACACGAGCTATTCTTGGGGAATCTGGAGGCGAAACGCGATTGGGGTTACGCGCCTGAGTATGTCGAGGCGATGTGGCACATCCTGCAACAGGACAGCGGCGATGATTTCGTGATCGCGACCGGTGAAGCGCACACCGTGCGTGAGTTTACCGAAGCTGCCTTTGCCCATGTCGATCTCGATTGGAAAAAATACGTGAAACACGACCCGCGTTATGAGCGGCCCGCCGAAGTGGACATTCTGATAGGTGACTCCTCTAAAGCGAAAAAAATTCTTGGTTGGGAACCAAAAGTGCGCTTCCACGAGCTGGTCCGGATGATGGTGGATGCGGACATGAAATTGCTCTCGCGGGAAACACCGCGAAAGCATCTCGGCAAGTTGCCGTGAGTGACGCAGGCAATCTTGCCTGCACGTAAACTCATGTTCCTGCTATGACTTAATCGCGAATTGACTTTCGCCCAATGCGCCGCTGATTTTTGCGCCGCATGTTCTTTCAAGCGCGGCGTCGCTCCAGATGAAACTTAAGGATCGCGTAAATTGCCCTCACGCCATCCTTCCAGTTGATCTTCTTTCCCTCTGCATAAGTCCGCCCGCTGTACGAGATACCGACTTCATAAAGTCTACAGCCTGCGCGGGCAAGTTTGGCGGTAATTTCGGGCTCAATGTCAAACCGGTCTTCTTCAAGCGGAATTGATTTGATAAGCGGGAAAGCAGTCTCAAAAATTTGTTGCCCACCATGTGCCAGAAAAAAAGGACGCGATGTGGCCGCCCGTCCATGAATCCGGAACGAAAAATGGCGTCTGCTTTACCTGACATAAGCGGCTCCAGAAGTGCCGGCCAAACTTCGCGATTATGTTCGAGGTCTGCGTCTTGAACCAGGATGATATCGCCGGTCGCGGCCGCGAAACCGCTGCGTCACGCGGCTCCCTGATAAATAATCCGATCGACCACGTGCGAAAGGCTCTGCTCGAGCACAATCCGCGTTCCGTCTTGCGAGCAATCATCTACTACAATGATCTCTCTACGCTCAAGTGGTGCGTTGCGAACTGCCTCCACGATCTTTTCGATGGTGTTCTTTTTCATGGTAACATGGGATGACGATTGAGACTTTCATTTTAACACGCACGGAATTCCAGGGCGGCAAGCATTCTATCGTACTCTCGATTACACAATTTCGCTGGAGAAAAAGGACGGCTGTGCTTGACTAGAAGGTTCGACGTTTTTAGTCAGAATGCCTGCGCAAGTCATCAAAATTAGCGGTGCCCGCCAGCACAATCTCAAGAACCTTCACGTGGAACTACCACGGGAAAAGCTGGTTGTTATTACCGGCTTGAGTGGTTCGGGAAAATCCTCGCTCGCTTTCGACACTCTTTATGCCGAAGGACAACGTCGCTACGTTGAAAGCCTTTCAGCTTATGCACGGCAATTTCTCGATCGAATGGAAAAGCCGAACGTGGATTTCATCCAGGGACTTTCGCCAGCCATCGCTATCGAGCAACGCAGCGCTGGAGCTAATCCGCGATCTACCATCGCGATCACGACCGAGATCTACGATTATCTACGGGTCCTTTTTTCGGCGGTTGGCCAGCCGCATGATCCGCTGACGGGCCAGCCGTTGAGCCGACAAACGCCCCAGCAGATTGTCGATCAAATCCTTGCTTACGAGCCGGAGTCGAAAACCATTCTACTGGCGCCGCTGATCGAGAATCAGCCGGGGGAGTTTCGGGACGTAATAGAAAAGATCCGGCGCGAAGGATTCGTGCGTGCGCGAATTGACGGCGAAATCATGGAGCTGGATCGCACTGAACGGATCCGGCTCAAAAAGGACAAACGGCACACCATTGAGGCGGTAGTGGACCGGCTGGTCGTGCGTGATGGCATTCGTATCCGTCTTACTGATTCAATCGAAACTGCGCTGAAATGGGGCGGGAATCGGGTCGTCGTCCTGCGACAACGACCTGGTGATGGAGTGATGGAGAAACGGAGTAATGAGAAAATCACTACTCCAACACTGCAGCACTCCAACACTCCAACGGCCGAGTGGGAGGAACAGCATTACTCCACCGATTACGGAAACGCCGAGACGGGCTTTAGAATCGGCGAGCTGACGCCGAGACACTTTTCCTTCAACAGCCACCTGGGAGCATGCCCGGCCTGCCATGGACTTGGCACCCAGTTGGTTTGCGATCCCGAGCTGATGATTTCTGACCCTGGCAAAACGCTGGCTGAAGGCGCAATTACGCCGTGGCGGCGTGGGACGAAGCGAATGCAGACATACTACCGGCATCTGCAAAAGGCGCTCGTGAAGCACTTTCACATCGATGAAGACGTGCCGTTCAGCGAACTGCCGGAACAATTCAAGCAAGCGCTTTACTTCGGCACTAATGGAACTCCGATCGAAATGGATTTCAGCAACAGTGGTCCTGCAGGCGCGGCAAAAGTCGCAAAACCATTCGAGGGGCTGGTGCCGCAGATGCAGCGTCTGTACGAGCAGACTGAAAGCGAATTCACTCGCAATCGCATTCGGTCGTTCATGACGTACGAACCATGCAAAGTATGTAACGCAGCAAGGCTCAAACCGGAAATCCTCGCGGTTACCATAAAAGGTCGGCACGCGCGCGAGTTAAACATTCATCAGCTGAGCGAGCTGACGACCGAGGCAGCGGCGCGCTTTATTGCGGCGCTCGAGCTGACTGCGCAGCAACGCGCCATCGTCCGCGACGTGGTGCGAGAAATTCAGTCCCGCCTGCAGTTTCTCGTCGAAGTTGGCCTCGGTTATCTCACACTCAATCGCCAGAGCGGGACACTTTCCGGAGGTGAAGCGCAGCGAATTCGATTGGCGACCCAAATCGGCTCTGGACTCGCGGGAGTCCTTTACATTCTCGATGAACCAAGCATTGGACTACATCAGCGCGATAATGCACGGCTGCTGGGGACGCTGTGGCGTCTTCGTGATCTCGGCAATTCCGTCATTGTGGTCGAGCATGATGAAGAAACGATACGTGCCGCTGATCATATCATCGATCTTGGTCCCGGTGCGGGTCCGCGTGGCGGCGAAATTGTCGCGCAAGGTAAACTCGAAGAGGTCCTGCGCGCGAAGAATTCTCTGACTGCCGATTACCTTTCCGGCCGCGCGCGAATTTCCATTCCCAAGCAGCGCGCCAAACCGCGGTCGACCGACAAATCCGAAGGCTGGCTAACATTAGTCGGGGCGACGGAAAACAATTTGAAAGACATTACCGTCTCTTTTCCGCTCGGTTGTTTCACTTGTGTGACCGGCGTTTCCGGCAGCGGCAAGTCCACTTTGGTGGACGACATTCTGCGACGTGCGCTCTTTCGACGTTTCCATAATGCAAAGGAAAAACCGGGCGCGCATCGGGCGATTCGCGGGGTAGAACAAATCGACAAGGCAATTGTAATCGATCAAAGCCCGATTGGACGAACACCACGGTCGAACCCAGTGACCTACACGGGCGCGTTCACTCCGATTCGCGAATTGTTCAGTCAATTGCCCGCAGCGCGAGTGCGCGGTTATGACGCGGGGCGTTTTAGCTTCAACGTCAAAGGCGGCCGTTGCGAAAATTGCGAAGGCGATGGGCTAATCAAGATCGAGATGCACTTTCTGCCGGATGTTTACGTCGAATGCGAGGTGTGCCACGGCAAACGCTATAACCGTGAAACCCTCGAGATCACATACAAAGGCAAACACATTGCCGATGTCCTTGACCTGACCGTGGACGAAGCCGCCCGTTTTTTCCGGAATGTGCCCAGCATTTCAGAAAAGTTAGACTCATTACTGGATGTGGGTCTCGGCTATCTGCGACTTGGTCAGGCCGGAACTACTCTTTCCGGCGGAGAAGCCCAGCGCGTAAAATTGGCAACCGAGCTTGCGAAAAAGGCGACTGGACGCACGCTTTACATCCTTGATGAACCGACGACTGGATTGCATTTCGCCGATATCGAAAAACTGCTGCAAGTGTTAACGAAGCTGCGCAACGCAGGCAACACGGTGATCGTAATTGAACATAACTTGGAGATGATCAAGTGTGCGGATTGGATCATTGATCTGGGGCCCGAGGGGGGAAAGGATGGCGGCAAGATCGTAGGAGAAGGCCCACCAGAGAAGATCGCCGAATTGCCAGGCAGCTATACCGGGCAATATCTGCGGCCGTCGTTGAAGAACACATGAGCCTCATAAGACGCATAGGACTGATGTGCCTGATGAGCCTGCTCGCGCAATTGGCCCGCGCAGACTTTTCCAACGAAATTTCCGAAGCTAGCGCGCCAATTGCCGAAGGAGTGCCGGAAGTTGCACTCGTGCGGTTGCAGGCGTTGCTAAACAATAATTTGCCGGAAGCCGAGTGGCGCGCGGTCGTGGAGAAGCTTGCCGAAGCGCAAATAACTGCAAAGCAGCCAGACAATACTCTGGTTTTGTTGGCAGATAGCCGGGTCCGCGAACTACCCTGGGCAAGATTTTGGCGCGCACAGGCCCTCGCCAGCCTGCATCGGTGGGGTGAAGCCCTGCCGCTTTACGAGCAACTGGCCAACGATGAAAGGTCGCCATTTTACAGCGCGGCGATATTTGGAGCGGCGGAAATGCTGCGCGCGTTGGGAAGACGCGATGAAGCGCTGAAGAAATTTACGCTTCTCATTCATGACAAGGAATGGGCAACGCGAACGCAGTTGCGAGCAGCCGAATTGTACATTGAAACGGGCGATGCTGCCGGCGCGCGTCGTCTTCTTGAAGAGATGCAGCCAACGTCGGTCGCGGAACGAAGAGAACGCCGGGTGTTGCGGGGACGCCTGGAATTAATGCAGCGGCGACCTGAAAGAGCGATCGGCATTTTTCAGGGTCTCTTGAAAAGACCACAGGGAGCAGCTCACTCCACGCTAATCGCAGCAGTCTTCGGTGTCGCGGAAGCGCAAGCGCAACTCAAAACGCCGGAAATCGCAGACGACGTCATTGAGCAGTTTATTGATCGTCATCCAGCAGATCCGGACCTTCCTCTTCTCTTCGCGAGACTCGATGAGTTGTATCGAGAGGAACACAAACCATCCCGCAACGAGCTGGAGAGATGGGTGCGCAGTCCCGAACAGCCACGACGAACACTTGCGCGATGGTATCTCGCCCGGTTCGAAATTCGTGCGGGGCGCAGGGAGCGGGCTCGACAATTATTTACCGATCTTCGCCACACCGGCGTAAAATCTCAGGCGATCGCGCCCGCTCTGCTCGAGTTTGCAAAATTCGAAGTCGAGGACAAACACCTCGATGAGGCGATTGCGATTTTGAACGACTCGCGCTCGTTTCATCCCACGCCGTCTTTGGTTACCCAAATCGATTTTTTATCCGCCCAGGCGCAATACCTTGCGAGGCGATTTGGCAGAGCTTCCACGGATTTTGAACAAATCGCGCGTTCCGGTTCGTCGTGGGCAAAGGTTGCGCTTTTCAACGCGTCTACCGGCTGGCTCCAACTCGGTGACCATACACGTTTTCTGACTGATTACGGTGACCTTGAAAAATTGGGTGGCGACGAAGAGGCGCGTGCCGACCTGCGATTGGAGGAAGGCCTGGTGCAAGCGGCAAAAGGCGACGAAAAAGCGGCGAAATCGCTGCAACAGTTCATTCATGATTTTCCCAAGAATCTTCGCGTGTCTGAAGCTTTGGTCAGCCTGGCGGAACTGGCCTTTCATGCGTCGCCACCGCGTCTCGATGAAGCGCGCAAGTATCTGACTCGCGCCGGTGAGTCGCCAACGACGCAGGCCGCGGAACGCGGGGATTATCTCGACATCTGGGTTGAGGAATCAAGTGGTGGCAACGAAGCGAAAGTTATTGAGCTTGCAAAGCGCTTCCTCGAACAACATGGAAACTCGCCCTTCGCTCCGGAAGTTCGAATGAAGTTGGCTGAGCTTTATTACCGACGCCAAGACTTTGCGAACGCGCAGACGCAGTTTGAACTTATTGCGCAACAGACTCCCGACAATTCGCTTG
>Ga0209470_1002674_pt1 | contig 12528 bp, 8 predicted proteins | sample GraSoiAngelo_125_FD_185882 | JGI IMG/M metagenome (GOLD analysis project Ga0209470, IMG submission 185882) | Grasslands soil microbial communities from the Angelo Coastal Reserve, California, USA - 14_0927_05_40cm (SPAdes) (version 2) | ecosystem: Environmental > Terrestrial > Soil > Grasslands ... | reverse complement strand
CTTGTGTTCAGAATCCGGGACGGGAATGGAACTGATCGAGTCCTTCTGAACTGCCTGCAACCAATTTTCAACTACGGATTCCCGGTTGGCTCTGATTACTTGGGTTAGACGTTGGCGAATCCTGCTTTGATCAGGCGATCTCTGTGCCAGCTTGGAACGGATCTTCCCGACTAAGACTTCCGTTTCCGTGGGTTTGACAAAATAATCGTGCACCTCTTCGCGTATTGCCTCTAAAGCACTCTCAAACGCGGGATAGGCAGTTAGGATAAACCGCAAGGCATTCGGCTGATGGCTACGCATTGCGCTGACCACAGTGAAGCCATCGCCCGGATGACCGATATTGAGGTCAGAGATAAGGACATCAAATTTGTGCCGAGTTATCAGGTCCAACGCTTCCGCTACGGTTGCAGCGGAAGTGACTTCGAAGCCGTAGGACTGCAAGAGCGGCGGAAGAGTCAGCCTGATACTGTCTTCGTCATCAACGAATAAAATGTTCGGCTGATCGCCCATTGCGGATTCGCCCAGTTGTTCGCTTCGTCATCGCCAGCGGTTTTACGGCCTGTTCCACTCGGGCCGCGTTTCATGCCGCAGCTTCACAAACTATCGCGCAGGAATGCCATCCCGGCACAGGTTTCCGTGTGCCGGTCACGTTCAAATAATTCCTCTCTGCCGTCCTTCTGCGAATCCACTACTGCTTCTCGTACACCGCAGTGCTTTTGAACTTTTTGCCCTGCGAATCGGTTCCGCTCGTAGTGACGGTGCGGCTCTTGCCGTCAGCGGACACGACAACGCGGCCGCTAGTGGTGATCTTGCCGCCTTTCTTAACGTTGAACTCCAGCGTATGTTCGTCAATCTTCGTGTACGACCGCATGTCTGAATTCGGATTGCCTGTGACGGGGTAGTCTTTGCCGTCGAACTTGCCCGTCCACTCGTCGTGCGTCGGCTTGCTGTCGCTGCCGATGCCATCTACGGTGATTTTCACGTTGTCACCTGCTGCCTCGTAGACAACTGTGTTGTTCTTCGGCGCGTTCGGGGCAATCTTCGATTTGGCCTCGTTCAGCTTCCAGGTGCCCGTAAATGCGTCGTCGGCGAAGCATACTGCCGCTGCGACAAAGCACAGCACCAGAGTCAATACAATCGTTTTTGTTTTCATGTCCTCTCCTGACACGGGGCATTCTAGTGCTGCGTCGCGCATTCAGCAACTCGCGCTGCGTCTGAGGCTCACCCGGCTCACTCCTTATTTCGCCCGCAGCAACCTGAGCGCAAGCCAGCCCAGATAAAGGAAATCGCAAACCACTCCGACGAAAACGACACGCCAGAACCATTCTTCAACGCGATGTGTTTTCGCGGCGGCTCTGATGGACGAGAAGTTCATGGGATGGAGTCGCGGGGAGGGAGCGGAACGATAGCTCAGAAATCGTGGCTTGGCAAGTACGAGCGCAGTCCGCTCGCGGCAAAGGGCAAGCGTCCGTTTCATATCGAGATCGGCCTTACAGAGCTTGAGTTTGGCGAGTTGAGGATACAGGAAAGACTGCGGCGGCTCAGGCTTGTGGGGTCGCTTTGGGGATGCCAGAGACTCTGACTGTTAGACAACGGTAATACGAGATGTACGGTATCGAACCTTCGCAGGGGGCATCGCATCGTAGTAGGGAATACCCCCACTGCGGTCGGTCATGCAACGTCCCCGCTTAAGCATCGACATCCATCCAGACCTCGGCAAGAACCCGGCAAGAGACGAGGCCAGCACGCTCGGGCCGCGATCAGATAACCGGGCGAGATGGTTGAAATTCGCAGATTGTCCGCTCCATCATCACGGCGCAGCCGAAGAAGACATTTGCAGAACTGACAAATTTGGCGCGTGACGAGCAAGAGACCATTAAGAGCCGCATTGAGCGTACCGCTCACGTAGTGAAGAGACAGAGCAACTCGAAGCATTAAGATTCTCGGTCCGCCACTTCCAACATGCGCCGCTTACAGTCGTAAAAACTGATAGGGCGAACCCATGAACAACATCACAGCGAGTACCCTTTACCTCAAATCAAACGGCAGGGTGTGTTCCTTCTGTAAGGGAATCATCAATCACCGCCGCCCATTTCGTGCTCAGGCAAAGATGGCGTTTACCACTCCACAGGGTATTCAGACCTGCGAGTCAAAGTGGCGTCTTGCCAACAGGGTCACGAATGGGTTGAGCTTTATGATGGACATGACTTGAGAACGGCTTTCGGAAATGCCAGCCTCTTCCGAGCACAGGTATAAGTAATAGCCCTGCCAAGAAGTCGCGGCAGAGCGGCGCTGGGCATAAATCCTCAAGGGGTCTGCCGATGGCGAAGGCTGTCTTGATCGTGGATGACAATGCGTTTATCCGTCAGGCGCTCTGCGATATATTCAAACGCGAAGCCGACTTTGAGGTGTGCGGAGAAGCGGAGAACGGGCGGGAGGCGATTGAAAAAGGTCAACAGTTGCATCCCGACCTGATCGTGATGGACCTCTCAATGCCAGTGATGAATGGCCTTGACGCGGCCCGTGTTCTGAAACGTCTGATGCCCGCAGTGCCACTAATTGTTTTCAGCGAGTACAGCGATGTGTTCTCTGAAAAGGAAGCTCGTTCCGCAGGTGTATCCGCGCTCGTCTCAAAGTCTGAGCACGTGTCTGTTCTGGTCGGCAAAGCTCGCGCTTTGCTCTACGACATTGCGGCGTGATTCTTACTTCTTTTCCCAGTCAGGAAACCCAAGATTGTCCCGCTTGAGAACGCGGAGGCTTGCGGAAGCATCTTCAAGGGCCTGCCGTTCCGCAGTGTGATTTGAGCCTTGCGAAATGGCCTGAAGGCGATTGAAGATTGCGGTTTCTGCGGCTGCAACTCGCTCTCGTAGCTTTTCGGGGTCAAGCTCCAAAAGCGCAGCTTGGAACTCATTCTGCCATTCTGGGTAGAGGATTTTTGGAGATGGAAAACTTGTGTCCGCCATATTAAGCCCCGCACAATCGAGCGTTCATCTGCTTGCATAAGAAACCGTCACCATGAACAGCGGAAGGATGTGTGAACAGACTTTTATCACTCCTTTGCAGCTACACTGCCCGATGCAGGACAATTCCGCATGGAGAGGAAGAACGGGGCTATAATCAGCACGCGGGAGAAAGGGGGAACCCGCGAGACACTAGCCCTCCCCCCTATTCTGTGGTGGGTCCGCTTCTGCTCTTTCGGATTTCCCGGCTCCCGCTCTGCTCCCCATTACACCTCAAGTGAGCGGCATGGAGGCCAGTCTCGCGCGACAGCATCTCTCAGATTAAAGTCGAACTGACTCGACTATTTACTATTTGAGGACCAGGTCGAGTTTTTCAGAAAGCGCAGCCTTGGAGAGCTTGCTCCAGTCGAGCATCACAAGTACGAGAAAAGACGCGAACGCATCCGGCAGTTGTTTGCCGAACTATACGGAATGCGAAAAGTCGCGTAAGTGAGTCCCTCATTGTGCCCGGAGGAGACGCGGCGTATGATCGTGGGGCAATGATTGATGCTAACCACATTTCGGAGCGGCTTGCCAGTCTGAAGCTAGAAATGAGCGATCTCAGAGTTGCGAATGCCCGCTATTGGAATCGTAAGGAGCACACCGCACTCGACAAACAAGCAAGTGCTCTCCGTCAGCAACGTCTGATACAGATCAAATTGGAATTGGCGGATATGAGCAGACGCTGCGCGTAAATCCCGTCGGCATTCGTTAATTTTCCCAGGCTTGTTGGGTGTCAAAATAAACTCTTCACCGCAGTGAATGCAGGTTTGTTTGATCTGTGGCATCTGACTCAACGAATTGTGCGGCTAGTTAGCTACGCATAGCGAGTCCCCCAAGTGGGATGTTCAGCCCGGAACTCCTCCTGCCTTTCCTGAACTCGATCTATGGCCGCGTTGAAGTCCGCTAGGTATTCCCGATCCTCGCGCATCACGTCTTCGGCAAGGTCCAAGAGTTCCTTCGTGGTCAGATTGCTGAATGTCACGTTGGATGACAGTATATGCCTGCTGCAAATCCAGTGTGGGTCATTTTTACTGCTTAGGATTTCAGAATACTGGCGATCTCTGCCAGCCAAATCGTTGGGTCTTCAGACAAGGTAGCTACGTCGGCCTCCGCGAACTTCTCCCAGCCGTAGAACTGCAAGGCGACGACCGGAATCTTGGGGTAGTGCGCTTTGAACCAATGAACCATCGCCGCCCGAACGGAATGCGGAGTGGAGAAACCCACCACGACCAAATCCGCAGTCGCGATCACCGCCCCATTCAGCCCCATAGCGTTGTCGTTGCCTAAGACAGATGTAACCTGATAACCGGCAGCTTCAAGCATTTTTGCGCGGATTTCTTGCAGGGTGTCGTAGTACGCGACTTGCAGAATGTGGGCAGCCATCGGTCCACCCCGACGACACAAAACTTACTCTCTTTACGCCCTTTTCTTGTCTATCTTCTGTAGGAACACTGCTGCCTTCTTCTTTTTTTCTTCGTCTAATTCTCGATTTAACTCGTTGACAATTGCTATCAGCTTGGCCGGGTCGCTTTCGGCAACGGCTTCTCGGCAGAGATCGCGCCAGTCTTTCCGGGCATCGTGGGTCATGATGCCTCCCAAAAGCGAAAGGAATATAGTGAGTGTTATAACACAAATGTTAGGCAGAAAGGACGCCAGCCTATTTGTGCAAAACTCGTCCAGTTGTGCAAATTTGCCTACAGTTCCGCCTCGTGACAATCTCCATAGCAAAAACGAAAGCGGAGCCTCTGGCCGAGTTCTCCGCCTCCGTTGTTATGCGCCACTTCGTCTGGGAGACAGAGTAGGAGGCATCTACTTACCTTCAAGGAAATTCCAGAGTAGATGAACGTTTTTCTTCGCGGCGTCGGATTAGGCGGCTTCATTCGTTCATCTCAAGAGCGAGCGGATGAAACGAACGAGTCGTCCAACCACCGCCAGAGAGTGAGGCCATTAGGAACGCGGCATTTGGCGATGCATGAGCGTGTCACAATTGATGACCGACAGATATAAGCCAGTGCTCCTGTCGTGGTTCAAAGAGCTACAGGGCATGAAAGAATAGAGACTTACGTAAATTCTAGCCCGATAATCCACAGCGTTTTCCACAATTCTGTGGAAAATCAAGGTGCTCAAAATGCAGTAAGCGTCTTGTTCGCAACATATTTGCCAGATTAAAGTTTTGCGGCCAATTTTCCTGTGGATATTGGCTAAAAATCCGATCAATGGAGCCGATCCCAAACGAGGTAGATGAACCCAAGTAGCGAAATTCCGATCAGGACGCAAGGCACCAATCGTGTTTTGGTTTTCTGTCCATGCTGAGAAATTAGGCTCTACTGTTGTGGGATTTATCCCGATGTTTGTTACTAAAACGCTCATTACGAACGTCACGAAAGTTGTTCGCAGCAAAAATTCTTTGAAGTGTTCGACGGCCAACAAATTTCGCAAACAACGTTTGTCCTTGATTTTGGATCAAAAGCTGCTAACAATGGCCGCTCCGAAAGGTTTGCTCTGCGCTGTTGCCAGCGAACGGCGGAGGGCAAAATGGAAGGTGAAAACCGAGAGCGTTGGATGCGGCTCTGCGTAGAAGCGGCTGACGGGCAGAACTCGAACCGCTTGCTCGAATTAATCTCTGAAATCGACCGTCTGCTGCATGAAAAAGAGATGCGCCTCAAAAATGTGCGGCGTGAGGCAAGCAGGTACGTTATCGAAGCTGCTGAGAAAAAGGCATCCTAGAACCGCAATTACCCGCCGTTGGCCGCTCAGTGCGCCTATCCTTGGAACAGAAAGTCTGGCAGCGTGCGTCTGATAGAGATCAAATTGGAATTGGCGGATATGAGCGAACGCTGCGCGTAAATCCCGTTCGCGAATCAGCTAGATGAGATTGGAAATACGCATGAGAAAGCCCCGTCGCCTTTGGAGGTATTTTCGGATAAGGTGAGGGACAGGGCTTTTTTCCTTCGCGTTGGGTGACACATTGTACGTCTGATCTGCCTGTGCAAAACCCGCCCCTGTTGTGCAAATTCGCCCAGAATTCCGCCGGCTGACATTGATTACTGCACGTCTGCATCTCCCTTTCGCATCTAGTGACCTGCCGATGCTGCCCATGTCCTCGGAATCGGCGGGCTTCTTGCCCTTCAGTGCTATTCCCCCGCACCTTCAGGCCATTCCATCTCAGGTAAGAAGTCGCCTACCCTGAATTCAATCCAAAGTGGTGATGTAATGCAACGAGAAGAATTGATACGAGATGGACTCCTGCTCGCCTTATCTCAACGCTACAGAGATGATCCAAGCCAGTTTTTGATCCTGTCCAGGCAAAGTCTGGATTCTGCCCTGATGCGCGGAGTTGTTGCGGATTTGAGGAACGAAGGACAGATTGAGGAACAGATGCGCGGTGTGATTCGGCTCACGCCCCGGGGTTATAGAAAATTCAGGAATGATCCGCTGGCCTATTCCTTGAAGAACTAATGCCCGAGTCCCGGTTACCCGAGGGCTGCCGCGCTGCCTTTCGCTTCACCGGCGAGCTGCTTTTGGGGTATCTGCGAACCGCTGCTATCCTGCGCCCGGTGCCGGAAGTGCCCGTTTTTCCTCTTACCTTACTAACTGAGTAGCACACGCGTGGGCCGATCCCCCACTTTCTTCCTATTGACCAGAGTACCTGCTGGAATCACAATCCTTCACACTGCGCTCTGGGCGCGGGTTTCGCGTTCCACAGCTGCACTCCCCTGAAGTAAGCCGCAAGTAAGCGTTGGAACTTGCGGAGAGATTTTCCGAACTCCCCTGGTTTACCCAAGACAGCTTTTAAGCTGCGATCCGTTTTGCAACGGCGCCGATCCCCCCTAGTCGCCGTACTTGTCTCCTTCGAGGTTCAACATGAAGCTCCGCGCGCTGCGCTACACCCTTCTACTCAGCGGTCTCTTTGGAATCAGCTTTTTGCTACGGGCGTCGTTGCCCTCGGTCGCGACCGGAACCTGGGTCGCGGCGGGCAGCATGTCCGCTGCGCGCAGCGGTGCGTGCACGGTGGCTTTGAACGACGGGCGTCTGCTCATCAGCGGTGGCGCGGACGCCAACGGCCCCACAGCCACGGCCGATCTCTTCAGCACAACTGGCAGTTGGTCGGCGGCGGCTAGCATGAATTCCCCGCGCTCGCACCAGTCTTGTGCCGTGCTGCAGGACGGCCGTGTGCTCGTGGCCGGCGGAACAACTTCGGGCGGCGGAATTACAAATTCGGCGGAAATTTATGATCCCAGCGCGGGTTCCTGGGCGCAAGCCGGATTAATGAATGATGCGCGCTCCGGCGCGACAGCTTCCGTTTTGCAAGATGGCCGCGTGCTCATCGCCGGCGGACAGAATTCCGGCGGCGCTAGCAACACCCTGGAAATTTTCGATCCTAACTCCGGCAATTTTTCGAACGCAGGCACGATGTCTTCACCGCGCCAGGATCACGCCGCAGCGGTTTTGAGTGATGGCCGCGTGCTCATCGTGGGCGGCTCGAGCGACGGCACAAACGCCCTGAACACAACCGATATTTACGATCCGCAGGCGGGAATCGTTACGCCTGGCCCAGCGATGTCGACGCCGCGCGCCAAAGCTACAGCTACAACATTGCTGGATGGCACCGTAGTCGTAATCGGCGGCAGTGATGGCACAAACGATCTGGCCTCCGCCGAATTTCTCGATCCCGCAGCCAACAATTTCAACGCAGCCGGCAACCTCGCCACCGCGCGCAGCAAGCATTCGGCATTCTTACTTCCTAATAATAATGAAGTGCTGGTGGTAGGTGGGCAGTCGGCGGGAAACGATCTGGCTTCTGCAGAACTTTATATTCCGTGGCAAAAGGCTTTTCAGGCGACCGGCGCCATGGCAACTCCGCGCTCGGATGCAAGCGGCGCTGCCTTGACCAAAGCGGATGGCCGGGTGTTCATCGCGGGCGGATCGAGCGCCAGCGCCGAGCTGTATGGATTTGCGACGGTAAAGACAGACGCCGCCGACTATCCTCCGGGCTCAATCGTCACAATCACCGGCACGGGCTGGCAACCGGGAGAGACGGTCACGCTGACTCTCGTGGAATCGCCGCTAATTGACACCCACCCCACGATGACGGCGGTCGCGGACGCTTTTGGCAACATTTCTAACAACCAGTTCTCGCCCGATGTACACGATGTGGACGTTCGCTTCTACCTGACTGCAAATGGCAGCCAGTCGCAGGCCCAGAACACGTTCACGGACGCCAATAACGATGCAAACACCCTTACCCTCGGGTGCATTTCGACAACACTCACCTCAGGCACTTCTACCACGTGCACCGCAACTGAGACGGACACCGCGCCGACTCCAAATAACGGCCCACCGCAAGGCACGGTAAGTTGGAGTATTTCGCCCGCAGACGGTACTTTCAGCCCAACTTCTTGTACCCTGGCCACCAGCGGCAGCAGCTCAAAGTGCACCACGACCTTCACGGCAAGTTCTGGTGGAAATGCAACAATTACCGGGAATTACAACAGATCAAACAATAACTGGGCCAACAATACCACGGGAACTCTGCTGGTAACCGTTAATCAAGCACCGGCGATTACGAGTGCGAACAGTACGGTCTTCAAAGTGGGAACGGCTGGGACATTCACGGTGGCCGCCAGTGGCTTCCCGGCGTCGACCTTTACTCAGACTGGGGCGCTACCGAGTGGCGTCACGTTCAATGGGATTACCGGCGTGCTCAGCGGTACCCCGGCGGCGAACACGAGCGGCACCTATCCCATCACCTTCACTGCTTCCAACGGCATAGGATCAGATGCCACGCAGAATTTCACGTTGACGGTGAACCAGGCACCGACAATCACTAGCGCCAACAACGCCACATTCATAGTGGGCGCACTGGGGTCATTCACGGTAACGGCCACGGGGCTCCCGACAACTATGACTTTCAGCGAGACTGGAGCGCTTCCGAACGGGGTGACCTTGAACTCGTCGACCGGCGTGCTGAGCGGCACCCCGACGGCGGGTACCGCTGGCGCTTACTCCATAACCCTCATCGCGAACAACGGTGTGACGCCGAATGGGACGCAGAGCTTCACGCTGACTGTGGCCCAGGTGCCCGTCATCACCAGCGCCAACATCGCGACATTTGGAGAGGGGACACCTGGGACCTTCACCGTGACGGCCTCCGGCTTCCCAGCTCCTGCGTTCAGCGAGAACGGGGCGCTGCCGAGCGGGGTCACATTCAATACGGCCACGGGCGTGCTGAGCGGGACTCCTGCAACAGGAACCTCTGCGAGTTCGCCGTACTCCATCACTTTCACGGCCTCCAACCTGGCCGGGACATCGCCGTCTCAGAGCTTCACCCTCACCGTGCTGCCTCCGCCGACTGCGCCCTCCGCACCGGTCCTGCTTCCGAGTACCACAGGAAACCCGGAAGACAATGTCACAACCTCCACTACGCCGTCGTTCTATGGAACGACAACCGGATCGATCACGACGGTCACGATCTACAGTGATGGCCTACAAGTGGGTAGCGGCAGCGCGTCGAATTATGCCAACAACACCGTTGGCGTCAGCGTCACCACGCCTCTGAGCGTTGGAACGCATGTGATCACCGCGAAGGCCACGGATGCTATCGGAGCCGTTTCGGCGGCTTCGAGTCCGTTAAGCATCACGGTAATCAACACCATCAAACAAACATCCATCGGAACAGCAAACAGCGGCAACAGCACAACAAACACTCTCACCCAAACCGGAGTGACCGTTGCTGCGGGGAAAACCATCTTCGTGACCGTCGCCATGGACGGGGGAACACAAACCGTCACAGTCAGCGACAATGGCAGCGGCGGGAGCAATAGCTACACGAAGGACGCGGATGTCACTAACGGGAGCGGAACGACTGGAATCAGGACGCTCATCTTCTCCGCTCCAGTGACGCACGCGCTATCCAGTGGCACGATTACCATTTGTTCTGGCGCAACCGCGCCAGCTTGCTCCGGAGGAACCGCTGTCAACATGGCGGCGACATCCTTCTACTTTAATGGCATCGTGTCGCCATCGCCTAAGGATCTCTGCCACACCGGCACGGGGAACAGCACTACGCCGAGTTCGGGCATAACAGCAACGACATGCACGGGAACACCGGCAACGACTTCGCAGGCCGACGAACTGCTGGTCGGAGCGGTGGGCATGGACAGCAAGCAAGGAAACCTTACCGCAGGCAACAGCTTCACGAATTTGACCAACAGCCAGGACGGTGGCAGCGCGAGTAACCCATTGCAGTTGCAACCCGCATACCTGGTCGTTGACGCCGCTGGCCAGTATGCGGCCACTTGGACATATAACAAGCCTGCCGCGCCGTGGGCCGCCGCGATTGTCACCTACAAGATCGTCTTCCCGACCATCAGCTCGATTGTGATGGCGCCGGCGAGCATTACGACCCTGCCAAGTACAACGAACCTGAACAACGTCAACTTCACCGTGACGTTCAGCGAGCCGGTTCTCGGAATAGACGCAGAGGACTTTGCGCTCGACTCGACCAACACCACCGTAAGCGGAGCCTCCATCACCGGCGTGACCACGACCGACAACACGGTCTATACAGTAGCGGTGAACACCGGCACGGGTAACGGCACCATCCAGCTCAATTACCACGACGATGCCGACGTCACCGTGGACGGCAACAACATCCCACTGAATGGCAGTGCGGCCGTTACACCCCTCACCATCCCCGGACCGACTTACACCGTAAGTAAGTCGGTCGCGACGTCCCTGGCGCTTGCAGCGCCCAGCCCAGCTTCTGTCCCGTTCGGATCGACAGGGTTGGTGACTTTCTCTGCCACCCTGACTCGCACTACGGGCGGCGCTGCCGTATCTGGTGCAACCGTCAACTTTACAGTGGACGGGAATGCTGCCGGCTCGGGCACCACGAATGGCAGTGGCGTTGCCACATTTTCCTATAACCCCTCAGCGCTCTCGGTGGCGGGCCATAATGTTCAGGCCTCTTTCGCAGACGCTACGATCAGCGGCTCAACTTACACTGCCAGCACCAGCGGAACTCAGACTCTAACTGTCACCACGGCGACAGTGACGGTAACGTTCACGGCAGCGGATAAGACCTACGACGGGAACAACACGGCGGCGGTGTCGAACTGCGCTATCGCCACGGGCAAGGTGGGCAGCGATGATGTGACCTGCTCAGTGGCAGGCGGGACGTTTGCCTCGTCGAATGCGAGCGCGAGCGCCCAAGCGGTATCAGCGACAGCGACGCTGGGCGGGACCAAAGCCAGCAACTATGCCGTCACGAATCCGGTAACGACCACGGCGAAGATCAACCCGGCGCCAGTGACGGTGACGTTCACGGCGGCGGATAAGACCTACGACGGGAACAACACGGCGACTGTGTCGAACTGCAATATCGCCACAGGCAAGGTGGGAACGGATGATGTGACCTGCTCAGTGACAGGCGGGACGTTCGCATCGTCGAATGCAAGCGCGAGCGCCCAGGCGGTGTCAGCGACAGCGACGCTGGGCGGGACCAAGGCCACCAACTATGCGGTCACCAATCCGGTAACGACGACGGCCAAGATCAATCCGGCGACTCCAACAGTGACGGTCAGCGATCCGTTGCCCACTTTCGACGGCAGCCCGCACAGCGCTACGGCCGTGACCAAGGGCTTGGGTGGAGCCGATGTCAGTGGTAGCTTCACATTTGCCTACGATGGCAGCAATACCGCGCCGACTCATGCAAAGACGTCCTACGCAGTCGTGGCAACGTTTACGAGCGGTGATGGAAACTATACCGACGCGTCCGGTGCTGGAGTCCTGACCATCAAACAGGCGTCCAGCACCACCAAGGTGACGGGAGGGACGTTCACTTTCGATGGCAGCGCGCACGCGGCGAGCGTGTTGGTGACGGGGGTGGGCGGTCTGAGCCTGACGCCTTCACCCAACTACAGCGGCGGCTGCTTGGCGGCACCGATACACGTTGCGGAGACGACTCCGACGGCATGCACGGCCAGCTACAGCTTCGCGGGCGATGGCGATCACTTGGGCAGCAGCGATTCAGCCGCGATTGTCATCAACAAGGCCGCGTCCACAACCAAAGTGACAGGCGGGACGTTCACCTTCGACGGCAGTGCGCACCCGGCGAGTGCGTTGGTGACGGGGGCGGGCAGTCTAAGCCTGACACCTTCACCCAGCTACAGCGGCGGCTGCAGTGCGGCGCCGATACACGTGGCGCAGACAACTCCGACTGCCTGCACGGCCAGCTACAGCTTCGCAGGTGATGGCGACCACACCGGCAGCAACGATTCGGCTACGATCGTGATCACCCCGGCGGCGTCGCTGACGACGGTCTCAGGCGGCGGCAGCTTCGTCTTCGACGGCAGCGCGCACGCGGCGAGCGTGCTGGTGACGGGGGCGGGCAGCCTGAGCCTGACACCTTCACCCAGCTACAGCGGCGGCTGCAGTGCGGCGCCGATACACGTGGCGCAGACAACTCCGACTGCCTGCACGGCCAGCTACAGCTTCGCAGGTGATGGCGACCACACCGGCAGCA
>Ga0209470_1002672_pt1 | contig 12533 bp, 9 predicted proteins | sample GraSoiAngelo_125_FD_185882 | JGI IMG/M metagenome (GOLD analysis project Ga0209470, IMG submission 185882) | Grasslands soil microbial communities from the Angelo Coastal Reserve, California, USA - 14_0927_05_40cm (SPAdes) (version 2) | ecosystem: Environmental > Terrestrial > Soil > Grasslands ... | reverse complement strand
GCCCGTGTTCGTCGACATCGAGCCTGAGACCTTCAACCTCGACCCCACCCGCGTCGCGGCCGCGATCACACCCCGAACCCGTGCCGTCGTTCCGGTGCATCTGTATGGTCAGATGGTCGCGATGGAGCGGCTGCTCCCGATCGCCGCCGCCCGCGGGTTGCCGATCATTGAGGACGCCGCGCAAGCGATCGGTGCCCGGCGCCGCGTGGACGGCCAGTGGCGCATGGCTGGTGAGTTGGGCTGGGTGACGGGGTTTTCGTTCTTCCCGAGCAAGAATCTGGGCGCGTGGGGCGACGGCGGCATGATGGTCACGTCGGACGAGAGGCTGGCCGAACGGCTGCGCAAGCTGCGGCTGCATGGCGGCGCGAAGCAGTACCACCACGACGAGGTGGGAACCAACTCGCGACTCGACACACTCCAGGCGGCGGTGTTGCTCGCTAAGCTGCCGTACCTCGCCGCCTGGTCCGCGCGGCGGCGCGAGCACGCGGCGTACTACACGCAGGGCCTGGCGGGACTGACCCCGGTGATGACGCCGGCCGTGGACAGCTGCAACGAGCACATCTTCCATCAATACACGGTGCGGGTCGAGCGACGCGACGCGCTCCAGGCGCACTTGAAGAGCAAGGGGATCGGCACCGCGATCTACTACCCGGTGCCGCTGCACCTGCAGAACTGCTTCAGCGAGTTGGGCTACAAGCGCGGCGCGCTCCCGGAGGCGGAGCGGGCGGCCGCCGAGGTGCTCTCACTGCCGGTCTATCCGGAGCTCTCTGGCGAGCAGCTCGATTATGTGATCGACGCGATCCGCGGGTTCTATCGGTGAGCCGCCTGAAGCTCGGCGTCGTCGGCGCGGGCGCGTGGGGCCGGAACCACGTCCGCACGGTCGCCACGCTCCCGGACGCCGAGCTGACGGCGGTATGCGACCGCGACCCCAAGGTGCGGGAGCGCGTGGCGCGGCAGTACCCGGTGACGCATGTCACGGGCGAGCTGGTCGATCTGCTGGCTCGCGTGGATGCGGTCATCGTCGCGGCGCCGGCCACGACGCACGCCCAGCTGGCGCTGCAGTGCATCGCGGCCGGCAAGCCCTGCCTGGTGGAGAAGCCCTTCGCGCTGAGCGTGCGTGATGCGGAAGCAGTCGCCCGTTCGTCGGCGGAGCGAAAGGTGCCCGTCGCGGCGGGTCACCTGCTCGTCTTCCATCCGGCGGTGGAGCGACTGCGGGCCTTGGTGCGCCAGGGGGAGCTTGGTAAGATCTTCTATCTCTATGGATTGCGCGTCAACCTCGGGCAGGTGCGCGCCGACGAGAACGCGCTTTGGAGCTTCGGGCCGCACGACGTATCAATGGCACTGTACTTGCTTGACGACCAGCCAATCCGGGTCGCGGCACAGGGGCGGAGCTACCTCCAGCCGGGCGTGGAAGACGTAGTCTTCCTCACCATGGAATTTGCGAGCGGCGTCCTGGCCCACGTGCAGCTCTCCTGGCTCGACCCCCATAAGGAACGAAAGCTGACCGTGGTAGGGGCGAAAAAGATGGTAGTGTTCGACGACATGGAGCCGCGCGAGAAGTTGCGGATTTACGACAAAGGCGTGGATCGCCCACCCGAGTACGGCTCGTACGGAGAGAGCCTGGCGATCCGCGAGGGCGATATCTTCATCCCCAAGATCCCGAACATCGAGCCGCTCGCGGCCGAGCTGGGCCACTTTGTCCGCGTTGCGCGCGACGGCGAGGCCCCGCGGGCGGACGTCACGGATGGCGTGCGCGTGGTGCGCGTGCTCGAAGCCGCCACGCGCTCACTCGCCGCCGGCGGGACTCCGGTGAGCCTATGACGACGGCCACGGCCAAGTCCACGGCGGACATCCTGATCGCGAAGGCGCAGGACCGCTCCGCGCTCATCGGCATCGTCGGGCTCGGCTACGTGGGGCTGCCGCTCGCGATGGAATTCGCGCGCGTCGGCTTCCGCGTACTGGGCTTCGACGTCAGTAAGCCCGTGGTGGACGCACTCGGGGCGGGGCGCTCGCACGTCCAGGATGTCTCGAGCGCGGAGGTGGCGGGGTTCGCCAAGACGGGGAAGTTCGCGGCGACCACCGACCTCTCGCGGTTGCGCGAGCCCGACGTCGTCTCGATCTGCGTGCCCACGCCGCTCTCGAAGACCAAGGATCCCGACGTGAGCTACGTGCTCGCCGCGACGAATTCCGTGCAACAGTCGCTGCGGCGCGGGCAGCTCATCGTGCTCGAGTCCACGACCTACCCCGGCACCACGCGGGAGCTGATGCTGCCGGCGCTCGAGGGCACGGGCCTCAAAGTCGGTGAGGACTTCTTCCTCGCGTTCTCCCCGGAGCGGGTGGACCCGGGGAACCCGAAGTGGAACACGCGCAACACGCCCAAGGTCGTCGGCGGGATCACCGACACGTGCCGCCGGGTCGCGCTCGAGATCTACGGGCCGGCGATCGAGCGACTGGTTCCGGTGTCCTCCACCGAAGCGGCGGAGCTGGTCAAGATCCTCGAGAACACGTTTCGCAGCGTGAACATCGGGCTCGTGAACGAAATGGCGATCGTGTGCGACAAACTCGGCGTCAACGTGTGGGAGGTGATCGACGCCGCGGCCACGAAGCCGTTCGGCTTCATGAAATTCACGCCCGGCCCCGGCGTGGGCGGGCACTGCATCCCGCTCGACCCGCACTACCTCGCCTGGAAGATGCGCACCTTGAACTACCGCACGCGCTTCATCGAGCTGGCGGGGGAGATCAACGCGGCGATGCCCGAGTACTGGGTGGCCCGCGCGGTCGACCGCCTCAACGAGCAGAGCAAGGCCGTGCGCGGCAGCCACACGCTCGTGCTGGGCGTGGCCTACAAGAAGAATATCGACGACATCCGCGAGAGTCCTGCCCTGGACGTGATCCGCCTGCTGCGGCGGCACGGCGCGATCGTCGAGTACCACGATCCTCACGTGCCGGGGCTCAAGGACGACGACCTGGAATTGAAGTCGGTGCCGCTCACCCCCGAGGTGCTCAAGGGTGCCGATTGCGTCCTCATCACTCCGATGTGGACTACGGCCTCGTGGCGCGGCACGCCCGCGTCGTCGTGGACACGCGGAACGCCCTCGCCGGCGGCCGCGGGAAGGGCGTATGAACGTCGCCGTCATCGGCACGGGGTACGTGGGGCTCGTGGTCGGGGCGTGTCTCGCCGAGACGGGCAACGATGTGATCTGCGCCGACGTCGACGAGCGCAAGATCGCGCAGCTGCGCCAGAACCAGCTGCCGATTTACGAGCCCGGGCTCGAGCCGTTGGTGACGCGCAACCAGCGCGGTGGCCGCCTCCAGTTCACGACCGACGTGCCCGGAGCGATCGAGCGTTCGGATATCGTCTTCATCGCGGTCGGGACCCCGCCCGACGAGGACGGCTCTGCCGACCTGCAGCACGTGCTGGACGTGGCCCGGGCCATCGGGCGGCACATGAATCGCTCGAAGATCGTCGTCACCAAGAGTACCGTTCCCGTCGGCACGTCGGAGCTGGTACGGGCGGAGGTGGCGAAACACACGAGCGTGCCGTTCCGGGTGTGCTCCAACCCAGAGTTCCTCAAGGAGGGCGCCGCCGTCGAGGATTTCATGAAGCCGGACCGCGTGATCGTGGGCGTGGATTCCCCGGAGGCGGCCCAGGTGATCGGCGAGCTCTACGCCCCGTTCGTGCGCACCGGCAACCCGATCATTTTCATGGACATCCCGTCGGCGGAGATGACGAAGTACGCGGCCAACGCGATGCTCGCGACCCGCATCTCGTTCATGAACCAGATCGCCCGCCTGTGCGAGACCGTCGGGGCGGACGTGACGCACGTTCGCAAGGGCATCGGAACCGACCGGCGGATCGGCTCCGCCTTCCTGTTCCCCGGGCCCGGCTACGGCGGCTCCTGCTTCCCGAAGGACGTCAAAGCACTGCTGCGGACGGCTGCGACGAAAGCAGTGTCGCTCGACGTTCTCGCGGCGGTCGAGCTCGCGAACGATCGGCAGAAGCGGGTGCTGTTCGAAAAGCTGCAGCGCCACTTCGACGGCGACCTGGCGGGCGAGACGTTCGCGATCTGGGGACTCGCCTTCAAAGCGGAAACCGACGACGTGCGCGAGAGCCCGGCGCTCGTCCTGGTGGAGGAGCTGTTATGTGCAGGCGCGAAGGTGCGCGTGCACGATCCCGCGGCCCTCGACACGGCGCGCCGCTACCTCGGCGATCGGGTGACCTATGCCGCGCAGGCGTACGACGCCCTGCAGGGCGCCGCGGCGCTGGCGATCGTCACCGAGTGGCTCGAGTATCGCAATCCCGACTTCGCGAAGATGAAGCAGTTGCTCACCCGGCCCCTCATCGTCGATGGCCGGAATCTCTACGATCCGGCCCGCCTCGCCCGGCTGGGGTTCACCTACGACAGCATCGGCCGCCCGCTGGCATGCGCGTCCTCGTAACGGGGGCCGCGGGTTTTCTCGGCTCGCACCTGTGCGACCGGTTGCTCGGGCAGGGTCATCGCGTCGTGGGGATGGACAACTTCGTCACCGGCGCCCCGGCCAACGTCGCTCACCTGCGGGACCAGCGCGATTTTCAGTTCGTGCTGCACGACGTCACCAACTTCATCGAGGTCCAGGGACCGCTCGACGGCGTGCTCCATTTCGCCAGTCCCGCCAGCCCGGTCGACTACCTTGAGCTGCCGATCCAGACCCTGAAGGTCGGCTCGCTCGGCACGCATAAGGCGCTGGGTCTCGCCAAGGCGAAGCGGGCCCGCTTTCTCCTCGCCTCGACCTCCGAAGTATACGGCGACCCGCTCGTGCATCCCCAACCCGAGAGCTACTGGGGTCACGTGAACCCCGTGGGCCCGCGCGGGGTCTACGACGAGGCCAAGCGCTTCGCCGAGGCCATCACCATGGCCTACCACCGCTTTCACGGTCTCGATACGCGGATCGTACGGATCTTCAATACGTACGGCCCGCGCATGCGACCCAACGACGGCCGCGTTGTGTCGAACTTCATCGTGCAGGCATTGCGGGGCGAGCCGCTCACGGTGTACGGCGACGGCTCGCAGACGCGCTCGTTCTGCTACGTGGACGACCTGATCGACGGGATCGTGCGGCTGTTCGAGCGGGGCGACGCCGACCCGACCAATATCGGCAATCCCAAGGAGTTCACCGTGCGGCAGCTCGCCGAGCTCGTGCTGCGGCGCACTGGCAGCCGCAGCCCGATCGTGGAGCGGCCGCTCCCCATCGATGACCCCAAGGTCCGCCAGCCGGACATCGCGCGCGCGCGGGCAACCCTCGGCTGGGAGCCCCGGATCTCGCTCGACGAGGGGCTGCAGCGCACCATCGAGTACTTCCGCACGCTCGTCTGCAAGTGAGCCTGCGGATCCTGGTCACCGGGGCCGCGGGGTTCATCGGCTCCCACGTGTGCGAGGCGCTGGTCCGGCGGGGGGACGAAGTCGTCGGGGTCGACAACTTCGATCCCTTCTACCCGCGTGCCATGAAGGAGCGCAACCTCGCCGCGCTGCGGCGCGAGCGGCGGTTCCGCTTCGTCGAAGCGGATGTGGCGCGCGACCCGCTGCCCCTCGAGGAGATGGCCGTCGTGCTGCATCTGGCCGCCAGGCCGGGGGTGCGGCCCTCACTCGAAAATCCGGCATCCTACAGTGAAGCGAACGTGACCGGCACGGTCCGCGTGTTCGAGGCCGCGCGGCGCGCCGGCATCGGCAGGGTCGTATTCGGGTCGTCGTCGTCGGTGTACGGCGACGCGACCCCCGCGCCGTTCGCCGAAGACGCCCCGGCGGTCTGGCCGATCTCGCCGTACGCCGCGAGCAAGCGCGCCGGAGAGCTCATGGCGCACGCGTTCGCCCACCTGTACGGAATGCAGATCGCCTGCCTGCGCTTCTTCACCGTCTACGGCCCACGCCAGCGTCCCGACCTGGCGATCCATCGCTTCACGAGCCTGATCGCGCAGGGCCAGCCCGTGCGGATGCACGGCGACGGGTCCAGCGAGCGCGACTATACCTATATTACGGATTGCGTGAACGGGGTCCTGTCCGCGGTGGAGTGGACCGCCCGTCCCCGCACGGGCGGACGGTCCGAACCGCTCAACATCGGCGGCGGCGCGCGCGTGCGCCTGGACCGGCTGATCGAGCTGATCGGACGGACCCTGGGGCGCAGCGTGCGGATCGAGCGGCACGCCGACCAGCCGGGGGACGTGCGGCTCACGGCGGCCGACCTGCGGCGCGCGGAGCGCGAGCTCGGCTACCGGCCTAAGATCGGCATCGAGGAGGGGATCCCACACTTCGTGCGGTGGTACGAGGAGGTCCATGGACGTCAGTCCTGAGCACCTCGTGGCCCAGGCCCGCGAGCGCTTCGAGCTCCAGGACTACTACGGCGCCATCCACCTGTTGGAGGAAGTCGTCGCCAGCGGGCGGGCGTTCGCCGACGCGCATCACCTGCTGGGATTGTCGTACTCGCTCGTCGGCCAGCAGGAGCAGGCCCTCGCCCAGCTCGACCGGGCGCTGGCGTTGAATGCCCGCTACATCGAGGCGCTCATCCATCGGGCCATCGTGCTGAACGAGCTGGGGCGCGAGGCCGAGGCGGACGTGGCGTTCCGGCGGGCGGCCCAGGTGGGAGGCGAGTCGCGTCAGGGGCTGCCGGCCCATGTGGCCGCCAAGCTCGCGAACCAGCACGCCGCGCTGGGCGACGCCTACGACGAGGCCGGGGCGCTGCCGCAGGCGATCGACCAGTATCACGCGGCGCTCGCCCTCGGACCTGCCTTTCACGACCTGCGGTATAAGCTGGGGCGGATGCTGCTGCACGCGGGCCGCGCGCTCGACGCGCGGGAGCATTTCGAGATCATCGTGCGGGCGCGCCCGACGTACCTGGATGCCGCCGCGATGCTGGGCCTGGCGTGTTACCTCGCGGGCGACGGGCTCGGGGCGAAGCAGGTGTGGGAAGCGTGCCGTGAGCGGCGGCCGGAGGATCCGCGCGTGGAGGCGTATCTCGCTATGTTGGCCCGGAACGACACGGGAGTGGCGGCGGTGGTCGCCGAGGATCCCTCGCCCTCAGACTCGCCGCCGCCTGCCGCAAAGGGCAGGGGTGGCAAGAGGAAGAAGCCGTGAGACCGTTGGGGGTCGCGGGCCTCGTACTGGTATGGGCCTGCTCGCGCAGTGCGGCCGATCACGAAGAGCTGGGCGACCGCGCGTACGCGGCGGGAGAATACCGCAACGCGTTGGCGGAATACCAGCTGGGACTGAAGGCGCACCCGGGGAGCGCGGACCTGTCCGCCAAGGCGGGCGCCGCCGCGCTGCACACCGGCGAGTATGCCCTCGCCGTCGCGCAATACGTCGCCTTAGGGCAGGAGGACCGTTCGCGCGCGGCCGAAGCCGCCGACGGGCTCGAGCGGCTGGTGCGCGCCGCGCTCACGGGGAACGACCGCAACGCAGCGGCGAACGCGCTCCAGGGGCTGCGCACGGTGTCGCCGAGCCGGCCGCTGGGCAGGTACACCCGGCTCGCCGCCCTGGATGCGGCGGAGCGCGGTGACACGGGCGCGGCGCTCGCGCTGCTGCCGAGTGCCGTGGCCGCGGCGGCGAACGCCCGCAGCGCGGATTCTCTGCTCTTCGTGTACGGTATGGCCGCCGTGCGGGCGCGGGCGTGCAGCACCGCTGTGCCCGCGTTCGAGAGCGTGATCCGCCGTCAGCACGAGCCGGCGGTCACCGAGGGAGCGCGGGAAGGGCTGGGGCTGTGCGCCCTGGTCGAGGGCCAGCGCCTGCTCGCCGACGGCAAGCCCACCGAGGCCGAGGACTGGTTTCGGCGCGCCTCGGCGCCGGGCTCACCCCCGGAAGTCGTGCGCGGCGCGTTCCTGGGCCTGGGTGACGTGAAGCTCGCGCAAGGTGACATCCCGGACGCGCTCGACAACTACCAGCAGGTGCTGTCGGGCGGCCGCCCCGGGGACACCCTGTCCCAGCGGGCGCATGAGAAGATCAATGCGCTGGGCAAGGCCGACGCGCCGTCGACCACCCCCCCGAAACCGTAAGGGAAACCGTGAGGACGATGGCGCAACTCCGCCTGATCGCCTTAGCCGCTCTGGCGGCGTGTGGTCACGGGCCGAAGCTGACGCCGGCGTCGCAGCCCGACGTCGAGCTGGCGCGCGCGCGTCGGGATTTCCATCGCGGCGATTGCACGCACGCGACGGTGTCACTGCGGCGCCTGTCGTTCGAGCTCGGCCCGACCCAACCCGAGCTGGCGGAGGTGCACTACTATCTTGCGGAGTGCTTCTTCCAGACCGGGGACAAAGTCCAGGCCGCCCACGAGTTCCGCCAGGTGGCCGACCAGTATCCCACGAGCGACTACGCGCCCCTCGCTCTGCTGCGGGCGGGTGACGCCAATTTACGGCTGTGGCGGCGTCCCGAGCTCGATCCCACCTACGGCCAATCGGCGCTCGCGATCTACCAGGAGCTGGCCGGGCGGTACCCCGGCACATCGGCGGCGGCGCGCGCCCAGCAGCACGTGCAACAGTTGCGGGAGTGGTTCGCGGAGAAGGACTACAAGAACGGGATGTTCTATCTGAAGCACTTCGGGGTGCACGCCTACGATTCCGCGATCATCTATTTCAAGGACGTGATCGCGAGCTACCCGGGGACGTCACGCGTACCCGACGCGCTGATGCGCCTGGTCGAGATCTATCGCGCGATCCATTACGCGGACGAATTGAAGGAGACGTGCACCCACCTGCGCCGCTTCTATCCGCAGGCGGCCGGTTTGGAGAAGACCTGCCCGGCCGACGCGAGCGGCGGGACGGCGTCGGCGCCCGCGCCGTCCTGAGCCTGCGTGAAGGCCCTGTTCGGCGGCTCGTTCGACCCGGTGCATCTCGGGCATCTCATCGTGGCGGAGGCGGCGGCCGAGCAGCTCGGCGCGACCGTGCGGTTCGTGCCGGCGCGCGAGCAGCCGTTCAAGCGGGCGGCGCATGGGGCGACGCCCGAGCAGCGCGCGGAGATGCTCGACCTGGCCGTCGCGGGCAATCCGCGCCTCGGCGTCGAGCGCATCGAGCTCACGTTACCCCCGCCGTCCTACACGGTCCGGACGCTCCAGGCGCTGGCGCGGCGCGAGCCGGGGAACCGTTTCACGTTACTTCTGGGGGCGGACGCGGCGGAGGAGCTCTCGAGCTGGCACGAGGTCGAGGCGCTCCCGGGGCTCGCCGAGCTCGTGGTGTTCGCGCGCCCCGGCGCCACCGTGCCGCGCCACCCGCTGATCGGGCGCGTGATCGAGGTGCCGAGCGTCGCGATCTCGGCGACGATGCTGCGGGAGCGGGTGCGGCGCGGCGGATCGATCCGGTATCTCGTCCCCGACGCGGTGCGCGACTATATCGCCGCGCGCGGGTTGTATCGTTAGAGGACTGATGTTCAAACAGCTCGTCACCAAGCTCGTCGGCACGCGCTTCCAGCGTGAGCTCAAGCGGATCCAACCGCTGGTCGACGCGATCCACGGCCACGAAACGCGGCTCAAGGATCTGTCCGACGCCGACCTCCGGGCCCAGACGCCCGCGTTCCGCGCCCGTATCGCGGAGCGCACGGGTGCGCTCGCGGCGGAGGTCGAGCGGCTGCGGCGCGCCAAGCACGACTGCCCCGACGCCGAGGAGCGGCTGCGCCTGTCCGATCAGCTCGGCAAGGCGGAGCAGGCGCTCGCCAGCGCGGTGCAACATGCGCTGGATGAGCTCCTCCCGGAGGCCTTCGCCACAGTGCGCGAGGCATGCCGGCGGCTGCTGGGCAGTAAGGTGGTCGTGACGGCGCACGAGCTCACCTGGGACATGGTTCCCTACGACGTGCAGCTGATCGGTGGCATCGTGCTGCATCAGGGTCGGATCGCCGAGATGGCGACGGGCGAGGGCAAGACCCTCGTTGCCACGCTACCGCTGTACCTGAACGCGCTCGCCGGACGGGGGGCCCACCTCGTCACGGTCAACAACTACCTCGCGCGGCGCGATTCGCAGTGGATGGGCCACCTGTTTACGTGGCTCGGCCTCACCGTCGGCTGCATCGACGATACCGAGCCCGGCTCGCCCGAGCGGCGGCAGGCCTACCTGTGCGACATCACCTACGGCACGAACAACGAGTTCGGCTTCGATTACCTGCGCGACAACATGGTGATCTCGCCGGACCACCGCGTCCAGCGCGGGCATGCGTACGCGATCATCGACGAGGTCGACTCGATCCTGATCGATGAGGCACGCACCCCGCTGATCATCTCGGGTCCCGTCGGCACGGAGTCCAACGAGAAGTACGCGCTGTACAACGCGCAGGTCGTCCAGCTCGTGCGCAAACAGACGGCGGTCGTCAACGACCTCATCGCGAAGGCCGAGCCGCTGCTCGCCGACGAGAAGACCGTGTACGACGCCGCCGTGCTGCTCTACAAGGCGCAGCTCGGGATGCCGAAGAACAAGAAGCTCATGAAGCTGCTCCAGGAGACGGGTGTGAAGTCCGCGGTGCAGCGCGTGGAGCTCGACCGCCTGGCGGACCGCAAGCTCCCGGCCCGCGACCAGAAGATGCGGGACGTCGAGGACGATCTCTACTTCGTGATGGACGAGCGAGGCCGCTCGGTCCATCTCACCGACAAGGGCGTCGAGACGATGTCACCGCAGGACCCGACGCTGTTCGTCGTGCCCGACATCTCGCATGCGGTGCACGAAATCGATCACGATGAGGCGCTCTCAGCCAAGGAGAAGGTCGAGCGGCGGCGGGTCGTGGAGTCCGAATACGCGCAGAAGAGCGAGACGCTGCACATCATCCACAAGCTGCTGCAGGCCCATGCGCTGTACGAGAAGGACGTGGAGTACGTGGTGCAGGACGGGCAGGTGCTCATCGTCGACGAATTCACCGGCCGCCTGATGCATGGGCGCCGCTGGTCCGACGGGCTGCATCAAGCGGTGGAAGCGAAGGAGGGCGTGGCCGTCCGCGAGGAGAACCAGACCCTCGCCACCATCACGATCCAGAACTATTTCCGGATGTACCACAAGCTCGCCGGCATGACCGGCACCGCGGAGACCGAAGAGCGGGAGTTCTGGGAGATCTACAAGCTCGACGTGATGGTGATCCCGACCAACCGCCCGGTGCGGCGCATCGACAAGCACGACCTCATCTACAAGACGCGACGCGAGAAGTACAACGCGATCATGGACGAGATCGAGCGGCAGCATCAGCGCGGGCTCCCGGTGCTGGTCGGCACGGTGAGCGTCGACGTGTCGGAGACGCTGTCCCGCATGATCAAGCGGCGCGGCTTGAAGCACGAGGTGCTGAACGCCAAGCAGCATCAGCGGGAGGCGGAAATCGTGGCGCAGGCGGGTCAGCCAGGCTCGATCACCATCGCGACCAACATGGCCGGCCGCGGCACCGACATCAAGCTCGGCCCCGGCGTGAAGAGGTGTCAGGTGTGCGGCATCACGTCGCACGAGCCGGCGTTCGGGCAGCAGGTCGAGCAGCCCGACCTGACCCAACCCGAGATCAAGAAGCTCGGCTGCTACGACGACCCACCGTGCGGGCTCGTGATCATCGGCACCGAGCGGCACGAAGCGCGCCGCATCGACCGGCAGCTGCGTGGCCGCTCCGGCCGCCAGGGTGATCCCGGACAGAGCGTGTTCTTCCTGGCCCTCGAAGACGATCTGATGCGGCTGTTCGGGTCCGACCGCATCGCCCGCTGGATGGACCGCACCGGCGCCGAGGAAGGGGAAGTCATCACCCACCCCTGGGTCACGGGCGCCATCGGCCAGGCCCAGAAGCGCGTCGAGCTGCAGCACTTCCAGGCCCGCAAGAAGCTCCTCGAGTACGACGACGTGATGAACCAGCAGCGCGAGGTGATCTACTCGCTGCGGCAATTCGCCCTCGAGGGAGGCGAGGAGCTGAAGGCGGAAGCCTTGCATATGGTCGAGGCGGCGGTCGAGCGTCTCGCGGACGGGCTGGTCGCGGAGTTCGACGACCCCGCCCAGTGGGACCGCGCGCTGTTCGAGACCGAGTTCCTGCAGAAGTTCCTGATCGCGGTGCCCGGCGTCAGTGATCCACAACCGCGACGACCTCGTGCGGGCGGCGCAGCAGGCGGCGCGCGAGGGGTTCCAGGCGAAACTCGACAACCTGAAGGGCATGGAGAAGGACGTCGAGGCGCAGCTCGGCGCCCAGGCGGGGTCCGTCCGGCTGGGGGAGCGGGCGTTGTCGCGCTTCATGCTTGGCGTGATCGACGAGAAATGGAAAGACCATCTGTACGACCTCGATCAGCTACGCGAGGGCATCTACTACCGCTCCTGGGGGCAGAAGGACCCTCTAGTCGAGTACAAGACCGAAGCGTTCGAGATGTTCAAGGGATTGATGAGCGACGTCGAGAACACCTTCGCGGAGGGGTGGTTCAAGGACTGGTGGCGCAACATGCCGATCGAGATCGCGGTCCCCGGCGGCGCCCCCGCCGCGCTGCGCCCGCCGGCGCGCACCCTGACCGGGCCGGCAGGGGGACAGCCGGGGGGCGGGCGCCGCCCGGCGCCGGTCGTGGCGACCAAGCCCGCGGCCGAT
>Ga0209470_1002668_pt1 | contig 12541 bp, 7 predicted proteins | sample GraSoiAngelo_125_FD_185882 | JGI IMG/M metagenome (GOLD analysis project Ga0209470, IMG submission 185882) | Grasslands soil microbial communities from the Angelo Coastal Reserve, California, USA - 14_0927_05_40cm (SPAdes) (version 2) | ecosystem: Environmental > Terrestrial > Soil > Grasslands ... | reverse complement strand
GTAATCGTTCCAATCGAGACCTACCTCACGGAAGCATGCTTCGATCCAATCCCGGACAGCATGGGATTGACCAGATCCAACAACACATTCAAATAGTTCATCTTGCCGAATCAATAGCCACATTGCTGCGGCCACATCGCCGGCGAAGTTAAACTCTTTTTCCGCATCCAAGTCGCCGATGAGGAGTCTTTCCTTGCTGCCACTTGCGATGCGGGCGGCAGCCTCGGCGATTTTCATATTAAGGTGACGGTTGCTGCGCAATGGGCTGTCGTGATTGAACAGATAAGCGAAGTAAATTTTGAGGCCCCTCTCCCGGAAATAGCGGGCGGCGAACAGCGAGGAGTTCCTTGCAACGACATAAGGGCTAGAGTGGTCGAGCGGCGATTCTTCGTTTAATGGAAGCCCCTCGTTGACAAACTGCAGGCCGCTCCCCGCTAAAAGGACTTTTGCTTTCGGAACATGCCGATCCACAGCGTCGAGGATGGCAAGGGTACCGGTGGAAATAGTCGCATGATTCTCGAAGAGTGCGTCGTGTCGCGTGGTCGAATTGGCTGCGAGGTGGAAAATGTAATCTGGCTGGTGTTCGACTATTAGCGCCTCTACTTGTTCGGTTCTCGCCACATCGCCGACGGTCCACTGACCACTGCCATTCGAGCGCGAAACGCCGGTCACCTCGATCTCCCGACGATTGAGCAGATCGCTCAGGTAAAATCCGTCTTGTCCGTTGACTCCAAAGATCAGAGCCTTCATGCAGCCTAATGGTGATATCAAGGAGGGTATATACAGACGGCAGGCCAGACATGCCTAACTACGTTTCTGCAACATTTCACTTCTCGCCACCATGGCAAAATCACAATGTTGCTATTTCTTTTATTTAGGCAGCTAGGACAGGACCATTTCCCAAATTTTGGCCTGCGCCTGTAGTTGATCGTTCAAAGCGTTTGCTATGCTTGAACTCATCAAAGCTCGTTTTGCAGAGTCATTTAGTAGAGCATTGAGCGTTTGCGCCGAGCCAACAGGGTCTTTTAAATCCAGCAAAGGCACCCCATTCAGGAATGGAAGTCCGCTCAAAGCTGCCTTTGAGGCCGCGAAAGGCGTTCCATACGAAAGGCAGTCAAGTAGTTTGATTTTGCTTCCCAAGTTGTTTTTGATTGGCGCAATGAACAAACCGCAATCTGTGAACTTCTGAACTGCTTCCTCATAGCTGGCTACGCCATGATACCGGACGTTGGCCGGACATGCATCGGAACTGATCTGCTCGTGTGTGCTGCCGATAATATCGATGGTGGCAGAGCTGTTTAAATTGAGCAACGCCGGCGCAAGACGCGAGACGATCCATTCCACTGCCTCTTTGTTCGGATAGTGGGCCACGTTCCCGACGAAGAATAGGCTTTTGCTGCCCGCCCCATTCCACCGCTTGACCTTGGGGTCAAAGACCGCAGGCAGGACAAACCTCCTGGTCATTGGTCTGGGCGCTGGCAAATCTTTGGAGGTCAAGGCAATCACAGAGTTGCTTCTGCTGTAGATGATCTGCTCGTAAAAGAAGAGTCTCAGTTCCGATTTCAGCGACGCATCCGGCAGCAAGCCACGTAAACGCATATCGCGAGCAAAAGCGACTTCACGATTGAGAGTAACAGTTACCCGGCGCAACGACCGACGCTTGAAGGCTGACGGTATGTACATCGCACTGTAAAGGTAATCGACCACCAGCGTATCTGCCCCGATCGAATCTAGCAGTTCTGAAAACTCTTCATCAACGTGCCGATAGGCTTTTGATTCTAGCTCGAACATCATCGCATTTTTGCTAAACAAGCGCCGGCATAAGCGGTTCCAGATATCGGGAGCTTTCGGCCCTTTGAAAACGATGGGAGCTTTCGGCTCTTTGAAAACCATGGGCACAAATTTCGCCCCAATTGAATTTGCGAACGTGGAAATCCTCTCAACTTCGCCGCTAGGCCCGGTACAGCAAATCGTGAGATCAACGCCATCGGTTTGTGCGATTCGGCGAGCGGTATTGCGACAGATTAATCCCCCGCCATTGTCGACCCGGCTCAAATCCACTCTGGAGAAGTAGACGACCTTTCGCCTCGGCGGTTGCGAACTGGTAGCAACCATTCGTGGACTGGCAAGATGCTCCCACGGCTCAGTGAGACAGAGCAGATCAACCCACCAATGATTTGGTAAATCCAGTAAAGGTTCGATCTCTTTGAACGAAGTGACCCTCGTAGGCCGAATTCCGCGTTCGTCATGGATGATGTAAATAAACGGGTACAATTCCGAAAGTCGTTCATAGAATTGGTTCGGCCTCTCTCCATAGTAAAAGGACAAGCTATTGCGATTGAACTCGACTATCAGTTTCGGATGGAATCGCTCGAATGTGGCTAATCCGCCCTCCAATACAGCTGGCTCGCTGCCTTCAACGTCCATCTTCACAAAATCTACGTGGCTGATTGCGTTCTGGGCCATCCAGTGATCGAGAGTGTCGACATCTACCGATTCCGTGGTTGTTGGGAGATTGTCACCCCACGCCCTTTCGATAACTGCTTCCACGTCGCCATCAGGGGATACAAATGAGCACCCCTCCCGCCCCGGTATATTTGTGAGTTCTTTTACTTCTTGCGCCCTGCCAAGGGCGATCTGCACACACCGCGCGTTGTGCAATTTATTCGTCTCAATGTTCTCGCGGAGATAACGCGCATTGAGCGATGAAGGCTCGAAAGCATAGACATTGCCTTGCGAGGCCAGATCCGCAAGCACCATTGTGTGCGCACCCAAATTAGCGCCAATGTCCAAGCAGACGTCTGTCGGCCTGACCAGCGAGGCCATGACATCCATCACCTGAGGCTCCCAATTTCCGTTCTCGATGGCGATGCGATTGAAAACGCTATCGTCGTTTGGAGACCCGACAATACTGAAAATTCTATCGTTGTAGGACGCCTTTAAAGAAGCCTTCTGGCGATCAGTCCAGCATGATGCTCGATTGCCCATGGTAATACCCTATGGCGCAACCGTCCCGGTGCGTTTCGTGTCGATGTAGATGGTATTCACAAAGGTATCTGCCTACGGCTCATTTCCGTGGGGAGTAAAAGAAAATATCTTCTCAATGCTTCTCGGTGGTTTTGTGCACAATCTCTATGTTCGGTAAGGGGAATATTAAGCCGATGCCGCGCGCCAGGGTCTCGCTTTCGCGCCGCACGAACTCCTCTTTAAAATGCCAGGGAAGAACCAAGTAATAATCCGGGTTCATCCCGCGCGACTCCGCTTCACTGACAATAGGAATGTCAGTGCCCAATGTCCTGGCGCCGTATTTTTCCGGGTTGCGCTCGGCGGCAACGTCCACAACGCGGTTATCAATGCCACACCATTGCAGGATCGTGTTGCCTTTGGTCGAGGCGCCATAGATGTGAATTCGTTTCCCTTGCTTCTTAAGCTCTTTTAGAACTTTAACCAGTTCCTGACGATGAACATTGATGCGGTCCTGGAAATGTTTGTATGGTTTATCGGTGTCCAACTCCAGATCAAATTCCTGCTGCCGCATCGTTTTGATGTTTTGCAGGAACTCATCTTTTCGATAAGAAAAGTTTTCCGCGTGCGTCGCGTAGCAACGCAGGCTGCCGCCATTAATGTTATTGATCGAGACGTTGAACACCTTCATACCGGCTTCCTTGAGGATGTGCTCTATGTTGGCAAGGCTGTAGTATTCGAGATGTTCGTGACAAATGGTGTCATAGGAATTCATCTGTAACATCATAGGCATGTAAGACATTTCAAAGATCCACAGACCTTCGGGCGCAAGCACTGATTTAATGCCACGGGTAAAGGCCACCGGCTCTTCTAAATCATAAAACATCGCGATCGAGGTGATGATGTCGCAGGGGCGATTATCAAGCCGTTTAACCAGCTCTGCCGATGGAAAAATGTCCTGAATGACGGTGATGTCACCGCCGATCTCTCGGGTCACGTCGGAGGGATCGATCCCGAACTTTTCAAAATCGGCCGGATAACAGCCCAGCAGCGTGCCGTCGTTGCAGCCGATGTCCAGTACTCGAGTAGCCGGCTTGGCGACCAGCGCGGTAGCCTCTTCGGCTATAGTCCGCAGATGGTTGCGCATGGTATCGTTGGTGCCCGAGCGATACCAATAGGCGGAGTAGAGAATCTCAGGCGGCACTGTGTGCTCCATCTGCAACAGCCCGCAGGCGTGCTCGTCCCTGGTAGGATCACAGCGTACAAGGGTGCAGGGGATCCGCCGCGTGGGTGGAAGTTCTTTGCCAGGCTTTACAAAGGAACCTTGGAGATATTGCTCCCCGAGGTCGATGACTTTCGTCAGCGCGGATGAGCCACAGACTCGACAGGTGGTTCGATGGATCAGGTGCATGGATTTAGTGTTTGATGGCCTTGGATTGCAAGTGCTCGACTGCTGCGCGGAGTTGTCGGTCAATTTCGTCAATGCACTGGGCCTGCTCGAGGTTAAGCACTGCCAATTGCTTGACAATCCCGTCTCTGGCGTCAGGCGGCACTTTTTCGATTTCGTAACCTTTGTCCACTTCGTGCCACAGCCTGCAATTGACCTCGGCCAAATGAGAGAAAACCGCGCCGATACTGCCCGTGACTTCCGGGACCGCGTTGCCTTCTTTTCGATAAACCTTGTTGGCAGCAAAAGTCAGCCGCTCCACCGGAATGCGACCGCTGGCGGCATCCGCGATAAACGCATCGATTTTCTCCCGGAGCTGGTCCTCCTGCGTTGTTTGGCTGTGCATCCGCTCGGGTTGCTTCTCAGAGTGCCATTCCTTGAGCTTGACGATTGTCAGCTTATCACAGAGTGAACCGAGTGTTTCTGCCATTGAATGCAAGGGTAAAAAGTTTCCTGTGGGAATTTACGCACGAACGCCTGAAGTTCACGAACGACCGGCAGGCGGCGGTAAAAGTTTGAGACGATCCACTGATCGCATTACAGCACCAACAGCGTTCAGTTGTCCCTCTATCCATCTGATTGATTCGTGAGCTCGAGTGAAATGGGGTCCGCTTCGACCTGACGACAGTGTCGCCAATCGAGCCGTGGATTCACTACACCAAGCCTTCCGTCTCGCGTAACGAAAGCTTGCGGTCCTACCTCTTCAATAGTCAGTGTCACTTTGCCGTCGACACTGTCGAACAAGGTACGACCCGGCCTCACGGCTGCGACCAACAGAGAGTAAGTGCCACTAGACAGTAGAAGCGCCGGGAATCTAGCTACGAAAACATGATCGCCTATTTCGATCGGCTCAAAGTTGTCGAAGGCATCACAGTTCGCAGTGCTGAGGACAGGTATACCTTCTTGGTTGGTCAATCGGATAGCGATCTCGGCAGTGCGATACTCCCGAAATGCTCGGGCACGCACCACAACCTCGAATGGTTTGTCAGCGCGGATAGTGCTGGAGGCCTGTTTGCCATCGACCAAAATCGTGATCTCTTTTAACAATATACCGTCAGAGCCGAAAAGCGGGTCCTTTCGTACCCAGTGAGTCTGTGCCGGATTATCCGTTTGAAGATATTTCTCGATCACGCCAGCGACCGGCCCATTGAGAGACAAAAGGCCATCGGCTAGCAATAACGCGCGTCCGCAAAGCGATTTCACGGCATTCATGTTGTGACTGACGAATAAGACGGTTCTTCCTTCATGAGCTACGTCGCCCATTTTCCCGAGGCACTTTTTCTGGAACTCAGCGTCGCCGACTGCGAGAACTTCATCTACAATAAGTATCTCCGCTTCCAAGTGCGCAGCTACGGCAAAAGCCAGGCGCACATACATCCCGCTGGAATAGCGTTTGACCGGAGTATCAATGAATTTCTCCACTCCGGAAAAATCAATTATCTCATCAAGCCTCGAGCGAATCTCGGCCTTGGTCATCCCCAGAATCGCGCCGTTGAGAAAAACGTTTTCGCGTCCCGTCAGTTCCCCGTGAAAGCCCGTGCCCACTTCCAGCAAACTGGCGATGCGTCCCTTCAGCCGCGCTTCCCCGTTTGTCGGGGCTGTCACACGCGAGAGAATCTTCAGCAGCGTGCTTTTGCCCGCGCCATTGCGGCCAATCATGCCGAGGATTTCACCTTGCTTGACCTCAAAGGAAACTCCCCGCAGCGCCCACATCTCGTCGTCGCCCAATGAAGGCGAAACACCAGAGATCTGATGGTCGACGTTGGTGGCCAATTCTGATTTCCGATTTCTGACTTCTGATCCCTGATCCAGCTTGGAATGCGGGTCCGGCTTGCCGCGAACGCGGTGCCACCACCGTTCGAAATCGTGACGGAGCGAGCCTGTGCCAATGACACCGAGACGATACTTTTTCCAGAGGTCGTCAACTTCAATGACAGTGCTCATTCAAGAAAAGTGGAGATTTGCAACGGGTCGTCGGAAGATAGAGGCTAGCAGATAGGAGATTGGGGCGAGCAGAAGCGACAGTGCTCGTGGGAGTCTGCCTTTCCGTCTCTCGGTCGACTGCAAAAGGCCTGAGACGAGCTTCCCAACCGAGATTGCGGTGCCTCTCAGACGTTCTGCTACCGGTGCTGATCGTGGGTAATTGTCGGAAATTACGTAGAGCAGCGAGCGCACTTCGCCCGTTGAACCACGCGCAATGTTGTAGAACTGAAGTTTCTCGGGGAGATGCGTCCGTTCAAACCCTTCTTTAGCCTGTGAAGTAATTCCGGCATCGTGTTCTAATGTACCGCTTCCCATATGTGCTTTTAAGATATTTCTCGACGAAAGGCATCTCGTTCGTCTAGGCATGCTTCATAATAGATAAGGCGCAGTGGTCGTCGTTTAGCCGTTGAGGCTACGTTCCCGCTCTCATGTAACCGAAGGCGTTCGCGCAACTGCCGCGTGCAGCCAGTGTAAAATAATTTGTCCTTTTCGCTACGGAGAACATAAACGTAAATCACAGTACTTCACAGGCCCAGACATTCGACATGATTGATACAGCAGCCGTTCGCACTTGGTCCGCAAGCCCAAAATCCTTGCTGAGACTACTATTCTCGCGCGTCAAACTGTAGATTTCATTGACCAAATGCCGCGCCTGCTGCCACGCTTCCAAATCTTCGAACATCATACGCTTCTCCTATCTGCCATCTCCCAGCTTCTAGCTACCAAACATGCTCTTTCCGCTTTGTATTTTCCGCTTTCTACTTTCCGCTTCCACTTTCCGCTTCCACTTTCGCCTTGCCCTAGACTGTATCCATGAAAGTACGCTCGACGTGGTTGAAAAGAACAACGCCAATAAACAGAACCGCCAAAGTGAAGCCGGCGCTGTAGCAAAGATACATCCCGTCGAACGTCCCGCTGCCGAGAAAGGCGTAGCGGAAAGTCTCGATGATCGGCGTCATAGGGTTTGCCAATATGAGCCAGCGGAAACTGCCGCCGCCAATCATTGAGAGTGGATAGACGACCGGCGTCGCGTACATCATCAGCTGCACTCCAAACGCGACCACTTGTTGCAGGTCGCGATAACGTGTGGTCAACGCCGAAACAACAATGCCTGCGCCAAGGCTGAGACCTGCCATGAGCACGAGTAGCAAAGGAGTGAGGACAATCGCCGCGGTCGGTTGCACCGGCGCGCCTTGCATCCAGTAAAAGATGAGGAACGCCAGGAAGAGCGCTAACTGGATCGCGAACTTTATCATGCTGGAGATGACATGCGACAAGGGTACGCTAAGCCGTGGAAAGTAAACTTTGCCGAAGAGCGCCGCGTTGCCAATAAAGGTGGCGGACGTGCGGATAATGCTATCCGCAAAGTACGACCAGCAGGTGACACCCGCCAGATAAAAGAGCAGCGGCGGCACATCGTCCGTGGGAAGCTTAGCCATCTTCCCAAAGACGACAGTGAAGATGAGCGTGGTGAGAAGCGGCTGGAGGATGTGCCAGAGCGGGCCCAGAATCGTCTGTTTGTATTGAGCGACGAAATCGCGCCAGACGAACATCGCCGTGAGGTCGCGATAGCGCCACAAGTCAGCGAGGTGCAGATCGAGCCACCCGATCTTCGGCCGGATGACCAGGTCCCACTCTTTACTGTCTGATGCGGGGGATTTATTCACAGAAAATGTGAATTGCCGACGGCGAATTATGGAATTTGCTCAATGGCGCGATTTGGCGGTTCCGTCGCCGATACATGCGGCAGAACCCCACGGCGAGATATTTGATCCAGCACTTGTGTGGCGGGAGAGCGAAAAAAACGAACCCAACTTCGTTCTGCCGTATGGCCGGGCGAGAAACAGAACACGACGAAGGAGGTCGGAGACGTTATGGATCAACCGGGGCACGCTTCCGAGTTAGACGTTCAAGGAGTAATAGCGCATTTACATTTCGCGGTAGCGACAGTTTGCTAATTATCTGCGGGAAAACTCAAGTGTCAAAGGTCGCGCCACAACTAATGTGCACCGGCGTTCCTCCTGTACTAGAGTCGCGCGCGCGCGAGGCAAACGACCTGCGCTGCCGCCTGCGGAGCTACCTGTAACGATCCTTCGCTTGCGCCTGGCGCTTCAAAGAACCTTCCATCCCCAACGATGCGGTTTGATTTCAATCAGTGTCATCCTTTTGAGCTCACTCTCGTTTATCCTTTAGAACAAAATGGCTCCTGTCGTAAAAAACCAGCAGAATAAAGCATTCAAGTGCACATCCCCTAACGAGTATAACGTTCCGATCACCCTTGAACCGAGGTAGCTGAGTCGTTCCTCAGTGTGGAATAATGACAATTCAGGACTTCGATTCAAATACCAGTTCACAAACCAATCGTGTTGACATCCAATGAAGGAAAAAATCATCAGCACCATTAGGGTTCCAACGGGCGAACAATCTGGATTGTGGATGCGCATCGCGACGACGGTCAACGCTTCATTGTGCGCGCGGATGAAAAGCTTACCGCTTTTGTTGAACTCGAATCTGCGGTTCGGACTCGCGGCGAATTGGGCTTGACTAGCTAGCGAGATTTTTTCCAAACTCCACGCTGTCAAACGGATCTGAATCAGGCGGAGAATATTTCTCCTCGGAGGTTTTTTTGCCTTTTCCGGACCCGCAATCTCAAAAAGTAACTTAGCATGGAAAAAAGAAGAACTATGAACCCATTAATAACACGATTGATTGCTCCCGTAACCGCGCTCCTGTGCACGCTCTCCGTTGCAGTCGAGGCCGGGCAGATTCAGGTGTTCGACGGTCCAACGCCATTCATCCGTTTCGTTCGCACCCGCGTCGGTAATGTCGCAACCTTCAATTTCGCCCAATTCCAGATTCAGCCAAAAGCGGGGTCGGCCACGCGGCCGATCCAGGTCCGCTATGCGCGATCTTATCTGGAAGCGCGGGGTTATTTCGATTCCAACAATGGCAACGTCACCGTCCCGGTCTTCGGTCTCTACGCCGGCCGCCCAAACGGCGTCATAATCGACCTCGGTTTCAGCGGCGGATCTCACCAAAGAACAAAAGAATTTGACATCACCATCACGACGCCTGCCTATGACGGAGGCACGTACTCCAATCCAACCGTCATTCAGCCGCGGTTACCAGGCACCACCCTGAGCTACGACTTTATTCTCCTGAAGAGCTATGCTCATCCTAACACGCCCATCATTATTGACAGTGACGCCGAAATCCGCTGGGTCGGCACGGCAGGAGTAGCATCCATCCCTAGCATTCTCTTCGACAATGCGTTTTACGTTACCTCCGGCAACTCGCTTCTTCGCACTGAGTTCGATGGCGTGACGACACCTGTGGCCGACTACAGCGGGATTGGTGTCACCGGCTTCCATCACAATATTGACCCGGGCCGGGAGGGAATGATCCTCGACGTCGATACCGTCGACCAAACTGAGAGCGTCAATCTGGAGGTCGACGCCGGCGGTAATGTGCTCCGGACCTGGAAGCTGGCGGACATCATTAGCGCCGCGATGATTGCCGGTGGGGACGATCCAAGCCAATTCGTATATCCCGCGCCCACCGATTGGTTTCACAACAACGCCTGCGCCTACCGCAGCTCTGATAACTCACTCATCGTTTCCAGCCGGGAAAACTTTGTCATCGCGATTGATTACGACTCTGGAACCATTAAGTGGATTCTGGGCGATCCGACGAAGCACTGGTATCAGTTCCCGTCGCTGCGTCAATTCTCCCTCACCCTCCCCTCGGGCACCTTGCCGCCGATCGGCCAGCATGCTGTGTCCATGCCAGGCGATCAATTACTCCTCTTTGATGATGGAAGCGGCAGCATTTTCCAGCAACCGCCGGGAGTAACACGCACCTACAGCGCACCTCGCAAATATCAGATCGATCTCAGTGCTTTTGAGGCGACTGAGACCTGGCATTATTACGCCGACCCGGGTGTCTATAGCCCGATCTGCAGTAGCGTTTACGAAGATGCGCCGGATAACTACGTCATCGATTACTCGGTTGGCGGCGCCTTTATCTATACCGGCATTGTTGGTCTCGATGCCCTCGGCAGTGTGGCTTTCAACTATCAATACCAGGAACAGGCTGTTTGTGGAACGGCTTGGAACGCAATTCAGATCCACTGGGAGGACCTGCAACTGGAATAACCGCATTTCGTCATTACCGTGTGGAAAGCAAAAGAGGCAGAATCGAACCGCGTGAAGTATTGGGGGATCGTCGCTGACACTCTCAGCAAAGCCGGTTGGAGTTGGGGCTGCGTCTCAACAGTGGACTTTTGTGGGTGAACAATCTTCGTTGCTGATGCACATCGCAACAGCGGTCGGCACAAACGATAAACCGCTTTTCGTTGTGGCGATGCGTGTCCACTGAGTAAAGCATGCGACCAGTTGGATCCGATGACTCATAAGGTCACTTTTCTTAACGTTAAGCAACCGGTCGCGACCTCACTAATCGAAACAAGAAGGCCGCTCATCAAACGAGGGCCAGGTTCGGGTGGCGTCTAAGGAAAAACAAAAGCAAACGACGCAAATGTTTGTGGAAAAAACGCGTGTCTATTCCATCCCAAAGCCTCAAGCCTCTCGCTACAACGTGCGCCATATTAACATGGTTGTGTCTTTGCCGACTGCAAATGGGAGTTAAGCAAGGAACCGTTGTGCGGCCATCGCCTCACGAAGCGAACACGGAAATGTTGTCGTCTCCTCTCCCTTTCAAGGGCCGACTGTCTGTTTCGGATTCGCTTCTTGGTATAGTTTTTTGATTTTACCTGCCTCGTTGCTCATGTACCAGCCGTTGAAAAGCAGGATGTCGCCACGCCGGACGGCGCTTACCAGAGCATCGTGATCTTCCGGCCGATCGCCTTCAGGCGCCATCAGCACGCTAAACGCCTTCGGGTAAACCAAGCGCGCGCCAACTGGCGTCGAGGTAATCTTGTGATGCACATAAGAATTAAGCGGAGCGGAGTACGCGAAGTAACGCATCGATTCATTCTCGGGAATCAACAAGACATCGGGATACGCGTCCGCGACCGCTTTAAAAACGTCCGGATTAATCCAGGTATATGCGGTCGTGGTTGAATCCACATAGAAAAGTGTGCAACCCCATCGCTGCTTGGCGTAGGCGATCCTTTCCCGAAGAATCTGGACCGCGTGCTCGTCCTCGGCAGCCTGGTGCACCGGCTTGCCATCTACCATCGCGATTTGCTGCGGCCGAACGCAGACACCCACTTTTAGTCCGGCTGCGCGGAATCTCTCGAAGTATTCGTCAATCGCACTTTTGGCGCCGTCATTTTTAAACTCCATTTCCGGCGCGAGGGTCGGAACAAGGCGCGGATCGCCGTAATAGCAGTCACCGATGAACTCCTCGCCTTCCGGATCCCAGGTGATCATTCCCTGCGCACCAATGTCCTTTAGGACTTGAACGCTGTTATCGGCCACCTTAAGAAGGGCGGCTCGAAAAGCTGCTTTGCCTTTGTCATTGGTAATGTCGATCTCGCCGAAGTTCATGGTCCAGCGGCGCGGATTGCTCGCCAGGTTGATTTGCGGGCCGGCCAGAAAGATCGCCCCAATGGGGCGGCGATCTTTCCAGTCCACCTGGAATGGATACTTCCCTGCATAGAGTTCCAAAACGTCGCCCGAGAGATCTTGCACCCCTGCATCTGCCGGGCCGAAACGCAGCGAAACGTTGAATACCTTGGTAGTGCCCGGCTTGACATCGCGGCACGTGATCACCAACGGATAGCGGGTGCCAAGGGGCGGATTTGTCGTGTGCGGTATGCCGACGGAACATTCAAGATCGTCGCTGCAAAAATTAAGTGCGCCGGTCCCAAAATCCGCGCGAATAATGGGAACGCTATACAGTGGATCGGCAACCGAAGGAATCGAAAGAAGCCACAGATCCAGGGGCCATTCCGGCCCTTTGAAGCCGTACCCGAACATCCCCGCCTCGAGCGTGCCGCCTTCCGGAACACGCGGAAAGTTCAGTTCCATCAAACGAAGGGAGAATTCGCCAAGTGGTTCTGAGCTGGTATTCGAAACCTCAAGTCTCATTGTGAGTCTATCGTCTTGTTTGCCGTACGCGCAGGAGATGCGTCCCCAGGGATAACTTAGATCGACGGCGTCGGTCTTCTTATTCGGCGTCGCG
>Ga0209470_1002667_pt1 | contig 12541 bp, 5 predicted proteins | sample GraSoiAngelo_125_FD_185882 | JGI IMG/M metagenome (GOLD analysis project Ga0209470, IMG submission 185882) | Grasslands soil microbial communities from the Angelo Coastal Reserve, California, USA - 14_0927_05_40cm (SPAdes) (version 2) | ecosystem: Environmental > Terrestrial > Soil > Grasslands ... | reverse complement strand
TCTTCGGTGGCTTTTATTGATGCCGCAGCCTTCCCCTCCTCTGCGAGGAGGGGAATATCGTGAACTCAACTTCTCGCCAATTCGTTCACACCTTCATAAACCGCCGCTACAGCATCACACCGGCATCAATCCGTGTTTTTTTCGAGGCCGATCCTCCTGCTTGGATTCGAGCATCTCCAAAGCTTGAATCAGACGGACGCGCGTTTCTGCCGGCATGATCGCGCTGTGCGCGTATTGTTTAGCCACCGCCTCGAAGGGTCCACTGAATTTCTCCGTGAACTCATCCAATTTTTCCAACCGCGTTTGTTCCGGGTTTGCGGCCTGCTCGATTTCTTTCTTATATAAAACGCCGACGGCGCCGGCGGCACCCATCACGGCCAGTTCGACTCCGGGCCAGACGAAAAGCTGATCGGCTCCCATCTCTCGCGTACACATCGCCTGTTTGGCGCCGCCGTAACCTTTTCTCAAGTACAAGGTGATTTTAGGGACCGATGCTTCGGCATACGCATAAAGCATCTTCGCGCCATGACGGATGATACCCAGACGCTCCTGCTTTGTTCCCGGCAAATAGCCGGGAACGTCTACGAGAGTGATGATCGGGATATTGAATGCGTCGCAGAAGCGAATAAATCTGGCCGCCTTGTCGGAACAATCCACATCGAGGCTTCCTGCCAAAAACATCGGCTGATTGGCAATAAATCCCACCGATCGGCCGTTCAGCCGCGCGAAGCCGGTCACCAGATTGCGCGCCCATTTCGGCTTCAGCTCGAAAAAATCTTCGCTATCGACGAGCCGGCGTATCACATTGCGCACATCGTAGGGCTTCTTCGCATCCTCAGGGACGAGGTCTTCCATATCGGCGATGATTCGATTCGGATCGTCAACAGAACTGGCTCGAGGAGGAGTTTGAAGTCCACTCGAAGGCAGATAAGAAAGCAACTTGCGAATCTGCAGCAAGCAGTCCTCGTCGTTGGAACCGACAACATCGGCAACTCCGGAGACTTCGGCATGGATTTTCGTACCGCCGAGCTCTTCCATGGATACTTCTTCGCCGGTGACTTCTTTGATGACGGAGGGGCCCGTGATGAACATCTGGCTCGTACCCTTCACCATAATGATGAAATCCGTCAACGCGGGTGAGTACGCCGCAACGCCGATGCACGGGCCCATGATTGCGGAGATCTGAGGAACGGCCCCCGATGTGATCGAGTTCTGATAAAAAATTTTCCCAATCGCTCGCGTCACATCCAGACCTTCCTGAATGCGCGCGCCGGCGGAATCGTAAAGCCCGATAACCGGAACACCGACTTTCCGAGCCGTCTCGATACAATACGCGATCTTTTCGGCATGTGCGGCCCCGACAGTCCCTGCAATGACAGTGAAGTCCTGCGCGAAAACGTATACCGTCCGGCCATCGATTTTTCCGTATCCGGTGATGACGCCATCGGTTGGCCGTTTGCGCTCGGCCATTCCAAAATTCGAGGCAGGCGTTTCCGCCAGCATGAATTCTTCGACGAATGTTCGCGGATCCAAAAGCTTATCAATACGCTCCCGCGCGGTGAGCTTCCCTTCCGCATGCTGTTTGGCGATCGCCTTCTCTTCACCGCGCAGGGTTTTTTCCCGAAGCGTGTGAAGCTTTTTAGTGATGTCGCCTCTCGTGTTTGGCATCGCCGCAGTTTACGCCTCTTCGCATATGGACCTCTACCGTCCGTCTCGAAAATAGAATCAGCTTTTCCGAAAACCGACTCAAAGGGATTGTTATGATATCCATGCCAATGTCTTGGATTCGTCAGCTCGAGCAGTTTGTCCCGCCAAGATCGTTAACCAAAGGACGCAATTATTTTCGTTCCGGCGCCGTCGAGATCTCCAAGGCTTCGGCCGATCGCGTAGAAGCCACAGTCAATGGAGGCGGACGGTACTGGGTCGTGCTTGATCTCAATGTTGATCTGCAAGCCGTCGTGGCTTCCTGCACATGCCCGCATTACGACGACGGCAATCTCTGCAAACACATATGGGCAAGCCTCGAAGCTGCGCAAGCCGGAGGGCACTTGAGTCAGATGGCGGAAATGGATCACGCTATGATCCTAACGGAGACTGAATATTCGGAAGATGATGACGAATTCGGCCCACTTGAGGGGTTCGACGAAGATGATGATTTTGGATACCGGCGGCATCGGGACGACTACTCACCCTCATCGAGGCCTTCGAGACCACCGCAAATAGCTGCTTGGAAACAGCATCTCACAAGCGTGCGAGCGACCATCATGCCGCCCACTGGTCCAACAGCGGGCGGAAAGCGGCACATTATCTACCTGGTTGATGTTTCCCAGTCGCTGTCCACCGGAGGACTGGTGGTCCAGGCCGCTGTCCAGCGGTTGAAAAAGAACGGGGAGTGGGGCAAACCTGCTTTTCAGGAGACTTGGATCCGGCAAGTGTCCCAACTGGACATCGCGGATCAACGAATGCTTGCGCTTCTCTCGGGATCAGGAGAAGTGTACAGCTATTATCCCTCTTACTCCTCACGCGAACCGGATTCCGTTCGATCACGGCATCGCTTATATCCCGGTGCTCAAGATCTGCTGGTATCCATGATGTGCGAAACGGGACGATTTTTCTTAAAGCCCTCCGAGCCGCCGGAGGCGCTGTTGCCAGTCCAGTGGGACGGTGCATCGCCATGGTGTTTCAAGGTTGAAGTCCAGCGAGATGATGCTGCCGGTGAGTATGTCGTCAAAGGCGTTCTTGTACGCGACGACAGCCGGAAGCCCTTGGCCGAGCCACTTCTACTCGTTCCGGGACTGGTCTTCTGCAGAGATCATGTCGCGCGCTTCGACGCCGGCGACATGTTCCATTGGGTCAGTATGCTGCGCGGGATAGGAGAACTGAGGATACCGCTGAAGCAGCGAAATGAATTTTTAGCTGAGATCGCGCAGTTCCCGGTTTTACCATCGATGAACTTTCCCGACGAGCTCGCTATGGACCAACTCACTCTCGAAAAGCCTCCCGAATTGAAAATTCATCCAATTACGGAGTCGCGGTGGAGAACTCAGCAACGGCTGGGCTGTTCGGTGATCTTCGACTATGGCTGCATCAAAGTGCCCCAAGCGCATGCAGCGGCTGCGGTGCGCGATCCTGCCCGTGACCGGTACCTCAAGCGAGATGTGGAGGCTGAAATGGCCGCCTTGAGCCGCTTGCCCGAACTGGGTTTTCAGCGGGTGACGTGGGAGGAGCACCAATGGGAGCTACCGCCCTCCCGCCTGCCGGTTGCCGTGCGGGAGCTCGTCTCGGAAGGCTGGCGCGTGGAAGCGGACGGCAAGCTGTACCGCCGGCCCGCAAAATTCGAGTTAAAAGTCGCGTCCAGTGTGGACTGGTTCGAGCTCCACGGCCGCGCCGATTTCGAAGGCCAATCCGTCGAAATGCCGCAATTGTTGAAAGCTATTGCGCGCGGCGAGCCGAGTGTGCCGCTTGGCGATGGCACGTATGGATTGCTTCCCGAGGAGTGGTTGAAGAGGTACCGGCTGGTAGCGGCCCTGGGAAAGTCCAGTGACGGACAAATAAAGTTCGAGAGGCATCAGGCAGGGCTGCTCGATGCGCTCCTGGCCGAACAGAAGCGCGAAGCGCGAGCCCGTGAGGGCGAAGCCTCAATAGACGTAACCTTTGATGACGGCTTCATCCGCGTCCGCCAGGAACTGGAGGTCTTTGCCGGCATTCGAGCCGCGGAACCAGCCGCCACCTTTCAGGGACAATTACGGGGATACCAGCGGGACGGTTTGGGCTGGTTTCAATTTCTGCGCCGGTTCGGTTTCGGGGGCTGTCTGGCCGACGACATGGGCCTCGGCAAGACCGTGCAAGTGCTCGCGCTTCTCGATTCGCTTGATGCCACCGATAGGCCGCGTCCCTGCCTGATCGTCGTTCCCCGCTCGCTGATCTTCAATTGGAAACAGGAGGCCGCACGCTTCACTCCGCGCCTGAGGATTCTCGACCATACAGGCAGCGAACGCAGCGACCGGTGGAGTGATATTCAAAACTACGACATCATCCTCACGACGTATGGAACGTTGCGCCGTGACGCTCCGCGGCTCAAGGATATTTGCTTCGATACCGTCATTCTCGATGAAGCTCAGGCCATTAAAAACGCAACGACCGAAAGCGCCAAAGCCGTACGTCTGCTGAAAGCCAATTACCGTCTCGCGTTGACCGGCACACCCGTAGAAAACCGTTTGGGCGATCTGTGGAGCCTTTTCGAATTTCTTAATCCCGGTTTGCTCGGAACAGCATCTGTCTTTCGCACTCAGGTCGCACCCAAGAACGGAGGTGCGGAGAAATCCGATAGCAATGCGATGGACGATTCGCTGCGGATCCTCTCCAAGGCGTTGCGGCCATTTCTCTTGCGGCGAACAAAAGAACAGGTAGCCCGGGAGCTGCCGCCCAAAACCGAACAAACCATCTACTGCGAACTCGAATCAGAGCAGCGCCGCCTTTACGATGAACTCCGCGAGCATTATCGCCAGGCACTGCTCGGTCGGATCGAGCGAGTCGGAATCGAGAAATCACGAATGCAAATCCTCGAAGCTTTATTGCGCTTAAGGCAGGCCGCCTGTCATCCCGGCTTGATCGACAAGGAACGCGCAACCCAGTCGAGCGCAAAGCTGGATTCGTTAGTGCCTCAACTTATCGAGTTGATCGAAGAGGGCCATAAGGCGCTCGTTTTTTCTCAGTTCACAAGTTTTCTCGGTATCTTGGGGCGGCGGCTGGATAAAGAACAACTCGTCTATGAATACCTCGATGGGCAAACGCGTGACCGTGAAGATCGTGTCCGCAGATTTCAGCAGGACGATCATTGCCGCCTCTTTCTGATCAGTCTCAAGGCCGGCGGCTTGGGTCTGAACCTGACCGCCGCAGAATACGTCTTCCTGCTGGATCCCTGGTGGAATCCCGCAGTTGAGGCGCAAGCCATCGACCGCAGTCACCGCATCGGGCAAACACGCAATGTATTCGCATACCGGCTCATCGCCCGCGATAGCGTCGAAGAAAAAATTCTCGAACTTCAGAAAAGTAAGCGGGAGCTTGCCGACGCCATCATCACCAGCGATAACAGTGTGCTGGCAAGCCTGAGCCGCGAGAATCTCGAGTTGCTGTTGTCGTGATGGAGATGGGCTGAGATGGCACGAAAAGGTTGGGCTTATTAGCGCGGCATCAGCCAAGCCCGCAGCCTTGGCCATTGGCTGCGCGAGGGCAAGAAGAAGGTCTTCCGCTGCATCCTTCGCGCATGGCGGGGCGAACAATGCGCTGGCTGGTCGGCGATGAGAGCGGACCAGCCGGCGAGAAAATAGTGTCAGAAGGTGAGCTTCAGGGCCAATTGTATCTGCCGCGCCGTCGTCACCGTTTCCGTAATCTGACCCGCAGTGGCGTTGCGACTCGTAGGCGACGAAAAAATACTCGTGTTGGGCTGGCCGAAGTTGGGATGATTGGTGATGTTGAAAAATTCTGCCCGGAATTGGATCTGCTTTCCTTCCGCGACTCGGAATCCCTTGAAGAGCGAAAAGTCCAGGTTGAACAGGCCCGGTCCAATGATAGTCTGTGGCGCGGCGTTGCCGTAGCGTCCCGGCGCCGGCGCAATCCACTGCATAGGGTCAAAATATTTGTCTGGTCCGCCCAGGACGGGGTTGTTGTTGCCACCCGGTTTCAAGTCGGGCCGTTCGGTGATGTTGCCGCTGGCCTGGATGCCACCGCTGCGCGAATTATTGTAGCTGATGGTAGGGGTCGCCGGCAGTCCCGAGCGTCTCCGCAGAATCGTATTGAAGGACCATCCGCCCGCCAGAGCGTCGCCAATCTTTCCGATATTTGCTCCAAACTTCTTGCCGTTCCCCACCGGAAGCTCATAGGTAGTCGAAGCGATGAAGTTGTGCTTGACGTTAATCGTCGAGAGGCTCTTCTCAGCTCGGCGATCGTACCAGTTCTGCGGCGAACCCTGAGGCCCCTCCTGGCCCTCGCCGCCGGCATATCCTACGTCTCCCAGATTCTTTCCCCACGTGTAGGACAGGTTGTACTGCAGGCCGTTACGGTATTTCTGCTCGAGCTCCATCTGGATCGCGTGGTACCAGGAATGGCCGTAGAAGGTCTCCATGCGGTAAGCCTGGAAGTTGGGATTCCATCGTCGTCCAAAACCGGGTTCTCCGGCCGCAGGCGTGTACCAGCGGTCGTAACCCACCGTGGGATCGAAGGTCTTAATGGGAATGAACTGGTTGGGATTGGCGCTGGTCGTAAGGTGCTTGCCGTTGCTTCCGATGTACGTGGCCGTGACGACGACCGAACTGGCGAGCTGGCGTTGCACGGCGAAGTTCCATTGCTCGGTATAGGGCGTTACGGCGTTCGGTTCTACAAAAACGTAGGAACCCACATTGAGGCTGCGCGGATCGGTGAGTAACGCTCCCAGCGGATAGGGGAACGGAATTGCCCCGGTCGTGGCATTCTGGAAATAGACGGTTGCGATAGGAGGTACGTAGTAGTACAGCGCGTAGAGATACTCTCCAATCGGTTCCTTGAAAATGCCGTAGGCTGCGCGGATCACCGTTTTCTGGTTGCCGAAGGGAGTCCAGGCCAAGCCGATGCGCGGCGAGAATAGTTTCAAAGGATCCTTTATGGTGATCCAGGGATAGCCGACTTTGCTGGTGGTGGTATCGCAACACGGATGCAGGATCGTGGCGACGCGCCCGTTTACTTCCTTGGGGTCTTTGATCCGCTCCAGGCGCACCCCGAGATTGACGGTCAAACTCGGCATCGCGCGGAAGTCATCCTGCAAATAGGTCGCCCAGTATGTCTGCCGCCAGCCCTTCTCTTCATCCCACGTTCCAGGAATCCCCAAGCTGGTGGTGCTTTGGACGGCGCCGGAGCGGTAAAAACCGGCGAAGTTGGTAAAGCTCATCACGCCGCCGGCCCAGATGTTTTGCGCCACATTGCCGCGGTAGCGTTTCAGATTGCCGCCTACAGTAATCGAGTGGCGGCCGCGATTGAAGATCACATTGTCTGAGAAATCGAAGGTATTGTCGATAAAGCGGTCCGGCTCTTGAAAGCCGCTCCCGATCTTGCCGGCGACGCTCACGCCTCCGCCAATGCTGAAGTCCATCAGTGGGCTGCCGGGGAAAATGCCGAGGCGAGGATCGAGTCTCGGAATGTTTTCGACGGTGATGTTTACGTTGCGCGCGAAGCCGGCCCGGAAGTCATTCACAATGGAGTTGCTCACGAGCCGCGTTTCCCCGATGGTCACGAAGTAATAGCGGCCTGTAGCGTCCAGGCTATACTCCTTGATGAAACCGCTTCCGTATGACGTCATTGAACTGCGGTCGAGCGAGACGCGGCCAAACAAAGAGTCTTTGGCGGTAACCTGCTGGTCGTAGCGGATCACTCCGTTGTCCTCGGAAATGGGCCGCCGCCGCCAGGTCTTCAACAGGCCCAATCCGTTGCCGAGATCATATTTCGGATCCGAAAACGGAATCAGATCCAGGAAAGGCTTCACGTTCGGATCCATTGCCACGGGCGTGGAAGGATTTCCAAAGATGGGGCCCAACCCGGCACGGGATTCCAGCGTGGGAACCGTCGAAAGGCCGGTCAGCCCGACTAACTCCCCGATGCCCTCATAAGAACCCATGAAGAAGGCGTGGTCCTTGACCACCGGCCCTCCGATGCTGCCGCCAAATTGATTTTTTCGGAAGGGGGGAATCGGCTGATCGCCGGCGTCAAAGAAATTCTTCGCGTCAAGCTTGGAATTGCGGAAGAATTCAAAAGCGCTGCCATGTATCTGGTTGGTTCCCGCTCGCGTAACCGCGTTCATGATGCCACCGACGCCGCGGCCGTACTGCGCTCCGTAGTTGTTCTTCAGAATGGTAAACTCTCGGACTGCTTCCACTCCCAACAACTGACCCGCCATGCTGCCCGGAATATTGTTGTACCGCAGGCTGTTGATCTCGGTCCCGTCCAGAAGGTACATCGCCTGGTTGGGCCGCGCGCCATTGATCGAGATCTTCGGTCCCAACGCGACAAACGCTTGTCCGCCCCTTTCAATATTGGAACCGGTATGGAAGTCGGCGATCACCCCGGCCTGGATCGTCGCCAGGTTGGCGTAACTGCGGCCGTTTAGAGGAAGGTCCGACATTTGTTTTTCACTAACCAGGCCCGCTACCTCGGCCTTGGTGCTCTCGATCAGCGGCGCTTCTCCCGTAACCGTCACCGACTCGGAGACGGTGCCGACTTGAAGCGTCAGATCCAGAGTCGCCTCCCGCCCGATGGTCAGTTCGATGCCGCTGCGAACCACCGTTTCGAAGCCGGCGGCTTCTGCTACGACTTCATAGTGGCCGACCGCAAGCTGCGTGGCCCGGTAGCGCCCTTGTTCATCGGTAGAAACGGCCCTGGTAATGCCCGTTTCTACGTTCCGAATCGTAATTCGGACACCGGGCACAATGGCTCCGGTAGAATCGGTCACTCTCCCCAGAATCGTGGCCGTGGTCACTTGGGCCGGCATCTGACTCAACCCTGCGATCAACCACAGCAGGATCGCCCCAAGCAATCTTCTGGACACCGTCATAAAGACCTCCCTCGGTTTTCACCGCATCATATATCACCCTCCGTGCTTAACGCCTCAGTGGCGACGTACCGCGATTGTGCCGAACGCCTAAACGCAGGAGACAAGGCAGGAGAACACCATTTCACATTAAAACCGGGCATCTTCTATAGGGAGGCAGCGAACAGAAGGGACAGGTCACTAATTTCTGCACTCGCGAAATTAGTGACCTTTCCCTCCTTTTCAGAACAGCAGCCGCAATCCCAACTGGATCTGACGGGATTGGTTATAGGTCGGAGCGGTTGGTGTCCCGAAGGACGCGACTAGAGCGCCGTTCCCGGTGAAGGTATTCGTGAACGTTTGGGCCGTCAGGTTCGTATTGTTCAGAATATTGAACATTTCTGCCCGGAACTGCATTTTCAGCTTCTCGCCTCGCAGATTTTGGTTCTTGAATACCGTGAAATCCAGGTCCCGAAACACCGGCATATGGAACAGATTCCTTCCCAAATTTCCCAGCACGCCGGGCGCCGGGAAGGAGAAGCACGAGGTCTTGATAAGGTGGCCAATGTCACCGGTGGTGACTTCCGCCGGAGAACAGCCGGGAAGATGCCCCAAATAGTCAGGCCTCTGCCCTCCTTGGGATGCTCCCACGACGGAATTCCCAGTGAACGCTCGATCCGTGGTGATCTTCACGTTGTAAGCGCCGCCGCTTTGCAAGGTGTAGATTCCGCCCACCTGCCATCCGCCCAAAACGGTGTTGGCCAGAGCGTGAGACTTCACGGATGCGGGGACCGGTACGTCGTATTGGAAGTTGACCACGAAGTTATGAGGGATGTCGAAATCGGAGGGACCGCGGTTGCACCTCGCGCAGAAGGCCCACGCCTGCCCGATGGTGTTTAGATTTTCGCCATCGCTTGTGGTGTTGGTTCCGTCGTCGATGCTCTTCGACCATGTATAGGCGATCTGGTAGGTCAACCCATTGGTCAGGCGTTGGACCAGGCTCGTCTGGAGCGCGTGATACGAACTATGCCCACTCCAGTCGGTAGTTCGGATTTGCCCAAAGTTCGGGTTAATTCTCTGGATCCTCTCGCCCGGCGCCGGGATCGGAAAGACGAAGTGTGAATCGACCACCTTCGCGAGCGACGGGGGCACTTGATCGTTGTCATAGATGGTGTGGGTCAGGTGCACACCTGCCGCTCCAACGTAGCCCACTGTGAGAGCCATGCTCCCGGTGAGCTGGCGCTGGATATTCAGGTTCCACTGCACCCTGTAAGAACGATGGGGATTGAATTCAATGTGTGTGCCCTGGATCGTGCTCGCATTGAGCAAACGTAAAGCCTGGCCAGGAAAGGCCGGGGCCAAGGGGGTGACTGCGCTATCGCTGACCGACCCCTCCTTATAATACGGGGCAGACCGTGGGACGATACTGACAAATATATGCGGCAAGGGGATGATATCGAACATCCCGACTCCGCCCCGGATCGCCGTCTTGCCGTCCTTGAAAGGATCCCAGGAAAAGCCGGTGCGCGGCGCGAAGTTTTTCAACGTCGCGTTGTTGTAGTAGGGATCGCCGGTAGTGACCGTCGCGTCGGTAATGTAGCGAAGATTGGCAATCTTCCCATTTACTTCCTTGATCACGGTGGCCATGTCATACCGCACACCGAGATTGATGGTGAGATTAGGACGGATGCGGTAGTCGTCCTGAATGTATCCTCCGAAGATCGAGTTTCGCAGGCCGCGGATTCCATCCGTGCCGGGGAATTGCGCGCTGAATTGAGTTGGTTGGACTTGCAGCATGGCGGCGATGGAGGGAAAAGTCCAAAGCCCGTTGGGGCGATTGCGTTCATCCAGGTTGTCCAGAACGCGTTCAAACGCGAAGCCGGTGCGGATGCTATGCCGGCCTCTGGTCCAGGACAGATCGTCATAAAACTGCGGTGCCGTGTAAAAGAATTTGTTTAAACCGCCCTGGCCGACGCCACCGAACCCGTTCCTGACCCCAGTGGTGTTAAAGGTCCCAACGGGGACGCCTGGAACGAAGCTGAGAGAAAGATCATCAAGCAACGGGAGCTTCACGCAGCAGTCGAGTTCGTTGCCCGCCCAGGTGCGCGTGACGCCGGCGCGACTGTTGTTGATCAAAGTGGGGGAGAATATGTGCTGCAAACTCAAAACCACGTTTTGTCTGCGACTGAGAGCGCCCGTGAGTTTCTGGTTGTAGGGAGAGGGAGCAGTCACCGTCGTATCATCGTAGGAATAGTGTCCATTGAGCGTAGTGGCCGATGAGAGGTAGTGATCGATCTTGCCGATCACGTATTTCTCATCGCCCAGCCGGACCGCGTCGAAAGCAAACTTCCCGGTATCGCCGGTAATCGCTGTGTTGGGTAGAGGGTAGAGCTGCAGATACGGCCTTATACGCGGATCAACATTGACCGTACCGGAAGTAAGAATGCCATTCCGGGCATTCGGAGAGAGAGTATCACTTGAAAAAGACAGGCCTTTTGCCTCAGTCAGAGCTTCATAGTTGCTGAAAAAAAATGTCTTGTTTTGTCTAACCGGCCCGCCGACCGCGCCGCCATACTGATGGCGGCGAAACGGCGCGATGTTCGGCCCATCAAAAAAGTTCCTGGCGTCGAGCGCGCTGTTGCGGTGGAAATAGTAACCGGCTCCGTGAAAGTCATTGGTTCCCGACTTGGTAATGGCGTTGACTACGCCACTGGCGCCCCGGCCGTACTCGGCGGAATAATTGTTGGTGAGAATCGAGAACTCGCGGATCGCATCCACTCCCATGTTCACGTGCAAAGAGCTTCCGGGACCGGCGTTGGCATAATCATTGACCACCAGTCCGTCGATCCGAAAAACGTTTTCAACGATGCGGCCGCCGGAAATGGAGATGGCCAGACCATTGCCGCGTTGGGCACGTGAAGTATCAGCCTGATATTCGCCCGCATTTTGCAGGGCTCCCGGCTGCAACAACGCCAGTTGGAGCCAGTCGCGGCCGTTCAACGGGAGCTCGCGGATGGTGGTCGAATTCACGAAGCCGCCCAGCGTGGAGCTGAACGCATCCACCTGGGGCGCTTCGCCCGTAACCTGGACCTGCTCGCTGACGCCTCCGACGGTCAGTGAGAAGTTCACGGAGATGTCAGAACCGACGGTAACAGCGATGCCGGTCCGCACTTCGGTCTTGAAGCCGGGGAGAGAGGCGCTCACTTCGTACGGACCAGCGGGGATGCTGAAGATTCGATAGGTGCCGTTGTCATCGGCATTGGTTTTACGGACCGCTCCGGTGTCCAGGTTCCGCGCCGTCACCTCGGCTCCGGCAACGACGGCTCCTTGCTGATCCTGGATGAGTCCCAGGATGGTTCCGTTCACCGTTTGTGCTCGAAGCGAGTACATCGCAGCCAGCACGAGACTGGTGCACATCACTACACGAAACATGTTTTTGCCCATAGATTTTTTCTCCATTCTGCTCTGCCGGTGTGAGGTCATTAATGTGACGTCGTTACTCGATCGTCACGAAGGGTCGTCCCGCTCAGGCCACTTAGGCAAGCTCACTTCGCAAATGGTGATCAAGAATTAGTAGCGATCTGAAAGGTAGCGTCCCCGCGTTTTATTGTACTCCGGTGAGCGGAGGCTGCCAATCACGGCGGCCCTGGACTGATCGAGAGCGGGCAGGCCCAATCTTGCTTTCGGCCTTCGGATCCTTCGGCCTTTGGAAACAAATACGCCGCGGTCATAGACCGCGCCTTTAGGCAGGTCCGCGGTAATAAGACGTGTAGCGTTCACGATACTTGCCATCCGATAACGAAATTACCTTGAAGGCTGTTCCGAGCCGGTAACTCGCTTCGATCACAAGTTCGTCGTTTCCATCTCCATTGAGATCCAGAGACGCAACGAAATAAGCGGCGTACTGCTGTTCGGAAGGTGACGGTTTGTAAACGTAAAGCGATTCGAGACTACCGTCCGGTTTCTCCAGGAAGATTCCCCATGGGT
>Ga0209470_1002659_pt1 | contig 12563 bp, 14 predicted proteins | sample GraSoiAngelo_125_FD_185882 | JGI IMG/M metagenome (GOLD analysis project Ga0209470, IMG submission 185882) | Grasslands soil microbial communities from the Angelo Coastal Reserve, California, USA - 14_0927_05_40cm (SPAdes) (version 2) | ecosystem: Environmental > Terrestrial > Soil > Grasslands ... | reverse complement strand
CCTACGTGAACTTTTTTTGCTGGTATATTTTGTATATTCAGTAAGTCTGCATTCTCAGATATAGTTTGATTTGTTTGACCATAAACAAGTGGTGTAATAGTTGCTATTATAGGAGTGGGGATAATCAGCACAAACAAGATGACGGATAATACTTCCTTTGATTTTTTTGGGTAATTCATCTGCTAATTCATTTATACGTGATATCAACTACTATTAGGGTTTTAAGTAGTCTTTAGAATTTCTGATTCCATGATATGATACTAAATCTGAGCCCAAATCCCGTTTTGGATTACATACATTAGTGTATTGCATCCCACCGAACCCGACGTAATCTATACCATTATTAGTAACTTACTGATATATTATTGAGTGGAGACTTTTTCTGTTTGTTTCATATTCAGATAGGAAATTTTAGGATTTTTTGAGATTGGAAGAGTTTACCCAATGAGTTCGAACCCCACTCACCATGCACCTAATCATATTTGTAAAAAAATAAGAAATAAAATTCTAGCATTATAAGTACCAAACGCTTGATATTAGTAACAAGGGAGCTTTACTAGGCTTAAAGTGGTCGGTTCACTCTATACATGTTATGAATTCAAAAATAACTAAGAAGGAGATTTAGAAATGAGTATCATACTAGATAGTCTGCTCTTAAGAACAAAAGAAACTACAAAATTAAAACATGGTGAACCAAAGACCTCATCCATATTGCTAATATCAGCAGCAATAACTATGGCTATTATTTTGTTCATGTATGCAGGAATATACTACACAGAAGGCACGATGACACAATATTCTACTTGTAAAGATAAAATAGTAGGATACGAACAAGATGGAATGTATCCGAGTCCAGAAGAGTTTAGATTAGCGTTATCATTCTGTGACTCATAATCAGAGTGTAAAAAAATTTTTTTTTATTCTATTTTTTGGATGTCTTTTAAGAATCTACTTTTTTGATTCTGGACTGTAAATGGAATGTAATACCAGAATACAAATAAATCTCTGAATTTAAGTTATTTTATGTTCTCAAATTTTGTAGTATATGACTCCGAGACCTTCGTAGACGGGCTCGAATCCCACTCCCTCCCAGAATTCCAACCATACGAATTAAACTACTTGCCACTAAAGTGGGACTAAAAAGTGTCTCAAAAATGATTCACAAGTCACTGGCCCAGTTCGTAGCTATGAGCCTTTTGAGAAATCCCAAGCAGAGAAATATTTTGGATTAATCTCAACCAATATCTCCTTACCGTTTTGTGCATACTCCATTAACATTTTGGCAGTTGGATGCTCTAGAGTTCCGAGATACTTCAGGCATATCTTCTTGGCCATCTCCACCACGCGACTACGATTGTCTATTAAAGTTGCTGTCCCTTTGCCTTTGACCCCCTTATAGGGGAAGTTTTCATCGTCTATTGAAAAGTAAATGTCTGGTTTGTTCCGTATACTCTTAACTTTGCTTGACGACTTTGACGTCATGATGTGAAATCTTTCTGACTCCTTTTCATAATCAAACCAAACCGGTTGGATGTTTGGGTGACCTTTTGCATCGATTGTAGCCAGTTGTAAATTCAATTTGCTTTCTAGGAAATTATTAACTTCGCTTTCATTCATTCTTGGGAAATGCACGTCTTCAACTTCAATCGACTTAATTATCAATTATGATACCCTCGCGATACTGGCTAATAGTAGTAAGTTCCAAAATCTCACATACAATCTTTGTATAAACAAATAATTATGTTTTATTGGCTCACAAACGTTCAAATCACGCCGAATCCTCTCATTTACTTTTGTAAGATATAAACAAACTATAATTTCGTTTATTGCTCATTGATTTGTATTGTCAGTTCTCCTCGGCTGTTCAGGATGGAGCTACTCTAATTCTTTTGAGAGAGGAGGCTGGATTAACGTATTTTATCCCGATGCTCAAACCAAAAAGCTCCCATACTATGCTCAATTTTTCAATACAGCTGAAATGGATGCCACGTTCTATGAAAAACTAGAGCAACTCCAGACAATTTTGAATTCTCAATTAAGGTTCCTGAAACAGTAACTCATGATAAGCGACTTGACGTAAGTAAAGGGGCAATGGCACTTTTTGACGAGTTCTTTGAAAAGATATCGCCTCTAAAATCTGCTAATAAATTAGGAGCTGTACTTATTCAATTGCCACCAAGTTTCACTGTTAAGGAATTTCAGAATACAGAAGAATTCCTTGACAGACTTCCCAGCGGATATGACTACGCTATTGAATTTAGAAATCCATCATGGAATACTGAAGGACCATGGGAAATGTTAAAACATTACAACATAGCAGCTGTAATGACTGATTCTCCCGAACAGGACAATCTGCAATTTCTATCTCAAGCGATTGTAACTGCAAACCACTGTTTTATCAGATGGCATGGAAGACGGGTAAAACCTAGATACAATTATCTTTACTCAAGGGAGGAATTAAAACCATGGGTCGACAAGGTCAGACAATTATCTAATGAAACAGCTGTTGTAAGAGGCTATTTTAATAACCATTATGGAGCTCGAGCAGTGGTAAACGCGATTGAATTCAAAGAAATGCTCGGCGCGGTCTTGTCTGAGAAGGAAAAAGCTCTACTAGAACACGCTAGAAATTTCTTTTTTGAAGCTTCGAGGCAATCAACACTAGACAGGAGCCTGAAGTAGTGGTTGTGTTTAATTTATACTCCAAGTTCATTTTTGAGCAAGCTGCAAGCTTGTAACAGCTTCTTATGTTTTGTTGGCCATTTTTTACTTAAATGAGTAAACAAGGCAAGGAAAACGAACTTGGCACGCGAAAGAATCAAAAGAGCCTGAGTCAAGCAAAAGATAACCCAGAAACAGATACTTATGAAAACCCGATACAGAAACCAGCACAGTCGGTCGATGACGATAATGCTAACGAAGACCCGACCTAATTTTTCGTCTAATGATTGGATGAATGAATAATGACAGCAGAATCTCCTGTTAAGGTGTTTGTCGTAGATCGTGATAACAACCGAGTTGAAGTACTTTCTGCAACCGGAACATCATAGGAACAGTATTAGCATCGCATCTCTCCTAGTCTACAAGCATCCCGACGGCCACGAACATAACAAGGTTAACTATTATGATCATCAAGAATTTGAACCATTAATGCGTTAGTGTGGTAAATAATAAATGAGAAATTACATATAATATTCATTGGGGGATCAAAATTTGTGAATTCGTTTGTTCCCGGTATCCCCTACATAGATGGTTACCAGAATTGTCTACAGCAAGACTGTGAGGAAACATAAATTGTCCGTTTTTACTTCCTTTTGATCCAAGCTCACCTTTGTATTTGAGTTTCATTTCTAGGGCGTTAACTTCGTTACTATAAATGCAAGTTTGACAGATTAATATAATAAATAGTGAGGTAATGAAAGTAGAACGTACGGACATTTTCAACGTATCCATAGATATACAAAAAACTTTTTTTAACAAATTATAAAAAAGTTAGATCAGAAGTTACTATTTTTTCTTTTCGCTAGAACTCTCTGTTACGTTTCCATTAAATTTCTCAGACACCTTTTCGCTTGATTTCCCTCCTACGTTTATGTCCACAAATTCGGGTCTGTTAAAAGGTGAATTTTGTCCATGTTCACACTTCAAATTAAAATTTTCGGTACTCATCGTGCAGACGGTGTACGGTTCTCCGTTTTCTACGGTTAGACCTGGAAATGTGAATACATATGAAGTTTTATCAGAGGTCGAGTTTCCTGCGTTGTGTAACTTAACCTTCGTCTGATCACCGACATTGACTATTGTTATGATATCTTTTGTTGAGTCTGTAATACCATAAAGACTTACAACAATCTTGAAGACATCTTTTCCGACGCCGGATTCAGCCATAACTCTTGACGGTGTACTTCCGAACAATAGCCCGAACCCTAACGCCAGCACTATTGCAATGGCAAGGAAATATGCTTTCATTAATGGAAACATGTACGACAATAGATAATAAATAATTAACTGGCATTCTATAATTTTGAGAACCGAGTGAAAACTGAAAGAGCCCTACGGGAGACCGAATTGGGCTAGAAAAAACAATTCTCCTCCCCTTAGACCTTTTAAAAGAAGATAATTATTATCGTAAACGCCAAATAAATCATTAACTCAAGAAATAATTCCTATGGTACTACGACCAATTGCCCTGTCATAACTGGCAAATGATACGAGCAGTAGTAAGTAAACACTCCAGTTTTGTCTCCCGTGAAGGTTTCATTTCCGTTCTGACCGAAACCAAGATCAATATTAACCTTATATGGATCTCCTATGATAAAGTTGTGTCTTACTGATTTATTGTCGTCAACATTGTAAAAATGTATGGCAACTTTATCTCCCTTATTTACAACAAGAGTATGAATCGAGAATGAATCTCCTGCAATCTTTAATTTGTTCTCGTCGACGTTACTCAAAAAACCTTAACACAAATTGATAAAATATCCGTAAGTAGTAAGAAACAGAATATGGTCATAAAACAATTGGTTGATCAAGTCGCCGCTATAGATAAGCAATTAGAGAAAATAAATAAAACCGTAGCTCGGTTAAAAACCACTCCGACCACACTCAGAAAAAAAGTTAGGAAGATTAAAAAGAGATCATGACAATTACTATAATGGTATTAAGAATACCTTTTACCAAATAACTAAAAATTATTTACGGAAGCTGAGGAATATGCCCATTGTCCCCTGTTAGCAGTGGAGATCAACAGTAACACCAAGTTATGATACTATATAGGTCTACCATGATGGAGATTCCCAGATTCCTCTTTTTTGCATCCGCGCTGTTAACAGCATGGTTCCCGACGGGCCGGTATTTGGTTCTGTTGGCAAATAATATTATGGTTTTAGACTCTGATACAAATTCCTTCTCCAGATTCAACTATGAACTTTCTATTATAAAGATATTAGACAATCTTCTAAGTTCTTACCGACTAGGCTTGTGACTTACATAAGACTGTTCAGAGTAGAACACTTTCTTACAGTTATATCAATAGATAAATGTTTTACACTAAAAATACAATTTCAGAAATAAGTGATCGGACTCGATTATTATTTACGTATTATCGAAGTTCTGTTCATTTGACAGTTTGTTGAATAATGATATAATTTTTTTAAAATCATATTCACTAGCTTTTAATTTAGCAAATTCTACAAGATCAGTAATTTTTAAACATTCTCTGATATCATCTACAGGATAATTATTTTTTTGTATTAATTGAATTAATTCTTCACTAGTTATTTCTCTTTTGATACCTGAATCATGACTCAAAAACAATCTGATAGATTTTCCTGCAGTACCGAAGGCTTCCTTGTATCGTCCTTTATCATGATACTTGATAGCTTCATCTATTAGTTTTTTTGATTCGGTAACATGATCGAAGGACTTTAAGTTTGGAATTGAAGATGAATCAATAATAGTAAACCTTTCTTTATTTATGAATTTTTTAATTACAAAATAAATAGATATTGCAGATACGATAGTAACAACAATTATTATTAATAACATTAAATTCAATGGGTTAGAATTTCTATCTTCTAGTGTAACTTGCTTTATCTCGTCATTTACGAAATTTGCGATTATTTTAGCGTTAGCATGTTTTTGATCCTCATATTTCAATATGATATTAGTCTCATTTCCGTTAGCATCAAAAGTGATATCATTTTGAGAAAATCCTTCTGTAAGTAACTTACTATGAAATTGTCGATACAATATATTTTGTTTTAACTTTTGTAAAAGTTTTTCTTGTTCAGCTTGCGATTGCTCAGTTATCTCCGTTATTGTTCCATTCTTCATATTTCCTTGCAATGTGGCCCATTTTCCATTTGTGCTATTGTATTTTATATCAAAGCTGCCAGTAACGTTAGATATTGCATTCAAATTACTCCTACTCATGTTATATCTGTTTTTTAAGAGTTCTTGATGTCTATTTAGAAAATCATTATTGGAAAATAGTTTCTGTTCGAATTCTTTCTTTATTTGTTCTTGATTTTGTACCTGTTTTTCCAACTGTTGTTTTAATGCACTGCTATCTTGAGCCAATTGGTTGTTTTGAAGTTGTTGTTGTTTATTTTGTGATAGATTTTGTTGATTTCCAAACAAGTTGTTTTGAAGCTGTTCCATCTGCTGCTGTTGTTGTGAAAATAAATCCTGTTGATTCCCTAACAGTTCGTTTTGAAGCTGTTCCATCTGCTGCTGTTGTTGTGAAAATAAATCCTGTTGTTTAGATTGTGTGTTCGGTTGTGAGGAACTCTGCATTTTATTTTGCTGTTGGGTATTTTTTTGGGACTCATCAGATACAAAATGAATTATTATAGGACCTAGAGAAACAATTCGATCTCCATTTTCATTATAATTAAAATTTATGTTAACGGTAAAATTGGAGGGAGTGTCTGACTTAGCTAAATCCAAAGAAACTTTGGTATTTTCTTCGTTTATAGAAAGAGATTTTTTTTCAGTGTTATAATTTGATAATTGTATGTTTCCTTGGTTAATCAGCTGTGTTATAGTATATTCCAATGTGCCTGAAATCTGTTTTCTATAAGTATTGTTAATCTCAATTGGAATTATCGCATTTTCACCAGTCTTAAAATAATATTCAGTTTGATTCGTTGATAGCAAAATATCTTGTGCGTAAACAGCTTGGAAGAAACCCATAAAAATAATCAATAATAAAGCAACTATCTTCATTGTATTATTCTCCCTCTACCATACCTCAAATAGAATTGTAAAAAGAAGAAGCCAAGTGCAGCAATAAAAAACCAATCTTTGATGTTAGTTTCCTCTGTTTCTCGCTTTATATCCGAACTGATATTCTGGTAGATTTCATTTAAAGTTTTGATATCTACCGATTTGAAATATTTTCCCCCTGTCTTATCCGCTATGGATTTGAGTGTATTTTCGTCTAGTTCTGCGTATTGGGGACTGCCGAAGAAATCATAACCTACCAGAGTTTTACCCTTAGAACCAAGTCCAACTGTGTAAACTTGAATATTATTTGATTTTGCAAACGATATCGCCTCAGAGGTCGAGATCACACCAGCGTTACTCACACCGTCGCTAAGCAGAATCACAACTTTTTTCTGATTTTGAATAGATGTTGCCATATCAATTCCCAAACTCAATCCATCACCAATGGCTGTTTCACCATTAGTTGGAGCAATATTGGATAGTTTTTCTAAAACCTTGTCCTTATTGGGACTGAGATATGCCGCGGTTGTTGCACCAGTGCCAAAAATTACAATTCCTGCGTTATCTTTAGGAAGTAATGACTCGACAAGAGTTTTTGCAGAATTTTTTGCAGCTTCGAGTCTGTCAGGTTTATAGTCTGTAGCTTGCATACTTCCAGAGACATCAATCACAAGTACTACGTTTACTCCTTCTTTACTTTGTGCAAGTGGAATATGTGGGTTAGCAAATCCCACAATCATCGATCCGATTGCGGCTAAAGAAATAAAAAGTAACCATAAATCCCTATGAGATTTTCTCTTATTGGCTTCTGCAGATTTAATAAATTCTAAATTACTGAACTTTATAGCTTCCTTTTTCTTTTTGGATATAATTTTACGATATAGAAAATACAGACCGGGAAGAATAAGAAGAGCGATTAAAACGATTTGAGAATCAAATCCGGACAAAATCATTGACTCCTAATTCTCTTCTTGAAAAAATTTCTTAAAGGCACCTCGTAATTTTCATCAGTTAAAATCTTTATACAATCAAGTTTCAGCTTTCCTAGAGTTGACATAAATTGTAACTCATTGTCTAATACAATTTCTGTGTATTTTCTCAGAAATACGGGATTAGACGTATCAATAAGAATCTGTTCTCCAGTTTCTTTATCTTCAAGCTCAATCAATCCTATTTGTGGAATTTCTTGTTCACGTAAATCAACGATTTTTAGTAAAATTATATCATGCTTCCTCCTCAATATTTTCAAAGGTTTTGAATAATCATTAGAATCAAAAAAATCTGAAACTATAAACAAAATAGCGCGCTTTTTTAGAATTTGTGATACCTGAACCAGAGTTGCTTTCAAGTTAGTTATCTTTGATTTTGGCTGGAAAGAAATGATTGAACTTAGAATTTGCAGAACATGTTTTTTTCCTTTTCTTGCAGGAATGAATTTTTCAATTTTTTCCGTAAATAAGAAAATACCAATGTTATCATTATTTCTCAGTGCTGCGAACATCAAGCTTGCAACTATTTCTAATGCTTTTCTTTTCTTAGAAATCTTATTCCCAAAACTTTCAGAGTCAGACAAATCTAAAATGAAATATACCTCTACGGATCTTTCTTCAACAAATTCTTTAACGTAAGGTTGATTATATCTGGCCGTGACATTCCAATCTATAGAACGTACATCGTCTCCAGATCTATATTCTCGAAGCTCTGAAAATTCAATTCCTTGTCCATTAAATAAGGAACGATAATTCCCTGCGATTAATTTATCCACTAAATATTTTGTAGAAATTTCGAGTTTTTTGATTTGTTTTAGAATTTCTTGTGTTTGTTCCATAGGATCACTTCAAATGATCATAACAAAAATTAAGGGACAGGGACCGTCTCTACTATTGTTTTAATTATCTGTTCGCTTGTAATATACTCTGCTTCTGCATCATACGTGAGAAGAATTCTATGCCGAAGTACATCGTAGATAATATCTTGAATGTCTTGTGGAATTACATATCCTCTCCCATTGAGAATTGCATTTGATTTAGCACCCACTGTTAACCAAAGGGAAGCTCTCGGTGATGCACCATACTCTATCTTATTATCAATATCTAGATCATAATCTTCCGGATGTCTTGTAGCATCGACAATCTGTGCTACGTAGTCACGGATTTTTTGGTCGGTATAAATTTGGTTATTAAATATTTGAATTTCTGTTAATTGATCAGTAGAGATTATTTTCTGTACCTTAACATCAAATCCTTCTGTGAATCTCTGAATAATTTTTGATTCCTCTTCTTTTCGAGGATATGAAATCAATAGTTTAAACATAAAACGATCAATCTGTGCTTCCGGTAACTTGTAGGTACCTTCTGATTCAATAGGATTTTGAGTCGCCATAACAAAAAATGGTTCTTTTAGTAGAAATGTCTCTCCTTGTATGGTTACTTGTCTTTCTTGCATTGCTTCTAATAACGCCGATTGGACTTTTGGAGGAGCTCTGTTTATTTCATCTGCTAAAACAAAATGAGAAAAAATGGGTCCTTTTACTGTCCTAAATGTTGCAGAATTATGATCGTAAATTTTGGTTCCAATAATATCAGCAGGTAATAGATCAGGCGTGAATTGTAAACGTACAAAATTCGAATCAATACATTCTGACAATGTCCTTATCAACAAAGTTTTAGCAAGACCAGGAACTCCCTCTAATAATACGTGGCCTCTTGACAACAATGCCATTACTAATTTAGCAATGATTTCGTCTTGACCTACGATTACTCTGCTAATCTCGCTATGCAGATTAGAAAGAAGGTGGCGATATTGTTCAGCCTTCTGGTTAAGCTCTTCAATTTCTGGATTCAATAAATCCGTCATGATAAAGTACCAAGAAAAGTTTTGTGCCTATTTTTATAAAACTATTGTTTAACAATGTTCATTTTCATGTAACTCTCCAAAAAAAGGTCGTATCCATTATACTAGAAATATATTATAAAACCTTAAATCTCACACGGCGACGATAATAAGAAACCCAGTAGTCAGGACACATAAAAAGCATTTATAATCATTGATTTGGTAGCACACCGTACAGGTAAAATATGTAGTCTGTACAGACAAAAAGCCGTTATAATCATTGATTTGGACCGATAGCGGCGTGGGTCCCGACGTCGACTGTATCATTTTATTTCCGTTAGAAGTTTTAGGGCACATACTTAAACCTTGAATAGAAACCATTTTTGCCGGAGGAATCCCATTCAAATCCATGGTCCTTATACAAGTATTTGGTAGAGCGGGCTATTATAGCATCATGTCCTGGTACCGTAGTAAAGGAAGGATTTACAATCAAACTATCCTTATTAGGATCGTTCCCCTTTATTGCTTCTATTTCTAAGGTTAAGTATTCTGGGATATGTAACCAACGGCGTTTTCCCTCCACTCCAAACGTTATCGGAGCAGATTTTATTCCAACCATCTCTCCGACAAATTGCGCCGCTACAGCAAAAAATCCACCGGATTGGCCAGAAAATATATTTGATAAAGCATCACTCTGCTCTTGGTTTGCATTATTGTCAACGTAGAAGGCTAGCTTCATTTTAGGACCAGTGAACATATTGCCAGGAGCCACAAATACAGCGACAACATTTAATCCATCTAATTCCACAGCTCCATAGTGACCTTTTTCTATATGCCAGGCTATAGTGAGGTTACAGTATCCTTCATCAGGATCCTGTAAAAAAATGCAGGGGCATACTGAGTTACAATTACAACCTTCAAAATAATCTCCTTCAAGGTTCCAATCACTTGAAATGTTTTTAGTCATTTTACCTCTAGGACCATACTATGACTTCTAGATATTAAGATTTATTAGTTGATTCTGCTTATCAACTCCTCTACTGAAGGAATCTATCGGTATAATTCATGATTAGTTTGAGGAGATTAAGAAAGGATAATGAAAAATAAAGGTCTTGTGCGGACAAAGCAATTTTAGACGTATATAAAGGAATTAAATCAATAATGATTTGCTGTTCTGATTGAATATTCATTCATATCTTTAGATTTGGATCCGAATTGTTAACAATACGCATCCCGACGAACCCGCATCTACGACATCCAAATAAACTTATCAAATATACTAATGCTGAGATCACAAACATTATCTTTAACGCACGCATGACATGTTTACATAGTCTCATAAAAAAGGAATACGAACGAGGTTTCGAATCCGACCAGCTCCTTCAGAAGCATTTAATAAATTACAATTCTATGAATGCAAATAGATTAATTCCGATTCCAGCATCAGTTAATCTGGGTTCAACTTTAACATTTATTTAACTTCTTCAAATCTGAAATTCTAATAAAGTTCCGATTGAATATTCAATCATATCCCGACGGGCCCGTACCGGTATTGCTCATTTAGATTTTTTCCTTTGGATTAATCCTGTATCCCTGTATAACTCATTGTTTCCATCTTTTAGAGTTTTGTTGGCCAACCATCAACTACATGCCAGGTTTCAATCATTTTTCCATTTTGAATTCGGTATATACTTATTCCTCTGTAATTAAATTTCTTCCTAGTTTGTTGAGTGTGAGCATATGTTACTTTTGGTGTGCATGTTCCTTTCCAATAGGCACCCACAAGGTCTGGATAATTTGATGATGCAATCAATTCTTCAATGACATAACTGACGTCATCCAATTTATCTAACGAATTCCTGAGGTCATTCTTTGCTCCCCCAACTCCCAATCCTGGAGCGCTCATATAGGCAGACTGGCCGTGATCTATGTAATCGGGAGAAATTATTTCATCAAATATTGTTTCGTTTTTGTTATTGTATGCTTCAAAGTAGCGTTGAATAATTCCCTTATTGATTTCCACTTGTGAGATTGATTCGTTAGTATCCATATTATAATACGTTATACTTTGGTATTTTTGGATTTCTTAGCCACTCAGACAACTTCCTCTAAGGAGACACATAAAAATGGGAAAGGTCATAAAAGAAAAATAAAAAAACAAACTGTCCTCGGCCGTAGCAGTTCATTTTGACGCAACAGTATAGCAGGTCCAAGAACTATGTCAAAAATGATTCACAAACCTTTCAGCTTGAATCGAAATGTTTGTTTTAATTGTGACTAAGGAAATGAACGAAAATAGAATGGGACGCCATGGCATAAAATAACATTAATTATTTGATTAAATCATGATTGGCAGGAATTTTATCCAATATGAATTCACGAGCATGATAGAAGGGTTCGAGTCCCTATCCGGCTCTACGGGAGTTTCATTTCTTCAGCTATAAGTTCCTGCTTGGTTTTACAATTGCGTTTATGATATCTTTTTCAGTAATGGTACGTAGTAGTTTCTCCCGAACGCTATCCTTGTCAGTTATACAACCCTCTCAATGATGATGAAATAGTGCAGAAGTAATAAGTGCATTAAATATCTAGTTGGATGGCGGAAAGTTAAGAATTTCGATGTTCTAGTTTTGTATCACCCTACTCATTCAGAGTATTATCTTACCTATTTTTGTGTCATACCTTGGATAATTGACTGGTAAATCATCTGCCATCCTATTATGTAAACTGCTATAACAGTATTTAGACTATAGTATAGTATTATTGTCCATTTTCTTGTGATACATGGTATGAAGTAATTGAATAAAAATACATTAATGTTACTATAAGGAACGTTCTCTATTAGGAGAAACAACAGCTCTCCGTAATTAATTACATTTATAAGGACTAATACTCAACAAGGAATAAAGGTCCAAGCATACATACATTTCTATTTTAGTTTGCTTTACAGCTGAACCAGATATCTGATATTTCACCTTGCCATCGGGGCAGCTCATATAAAT
>Ga0209470_1002651_pt1 | contig 12583 bp, 10 predicted proteins | sample GraSoiAngelo_125_FD_185882 | JGI IMG/M metagenome (GOLD analysis project Ga0209470, IMG submission 185882) | Grasslands soil microbial communities from the Angelo Coastal Reserve, California, USA - 14_0927_05_40cm (SPAdes) (version 2) | ecosystem: Environmental > Terrestrial > Soil > Grasslands ... | reverse complement strand
ACGGTGTAGATTTCGCCGTTCTCATCGCGCACGACGAGACCCGGATTCACTTCGGTCACTTCCTCGGCGATTAACCCAAACTGTGGTGTTTCGGTCGTGTCCATTTTATAGTGAAACGTCACCGGCTTGAGCCCAAGAATCGTTTCGCTCGCTTTGTCCATCGGCTTGATCTCCTTCTTAAATCGGCGCGAGGAGCTGGTCGTGCCGAGCTGGCCCACGGTATCTATCAGTACGGGTATGGCCGCATTTTGCTGTTGTTACCCCCACGAATACCGGCGATAAAGGTAGCCGTGTGTTTAGGATGCGATATGCCCACTGAATCCGTGAAGGCAGCCGAAGTACCAATGCGTATTGTATTAGAATTGGTAGAAATGCCGGCATTGCCGATGTAGATATTGTTAGTGCCGCTGCTCACGGCCCCGCCAGCGAACTCGCCCAGGGCAATGTTTTGGCTGCCGCTAAAGCTGAGCCAAGCGCATAGACGCCAAAAGCCGTGTTTGCGATGCCGCTGGTGTTGTTGTAAAACGCGGTAAGACCGTTGGCTGTGTTGCCGAGCCCGGTGGTGTTCTTAAGGAGCGCTTGAAAACCTTCGGCCGTGTTTCTGATTCCGGTTGTGTTCGCTCTGAGCGCTTGATAACCGACAGCCACGTTGCCGCTGGCGGTGTTGGCATTGAGCGCTTGGAAGCCCATGACGGTGTTGCTATGGCCTCCAGTATTGGCCGCAAGGGCTCCCTGCCCCAAAGCCATGTTGAAGCTGCCCGAGGTGTTTTTGACAAGGGCATTTTCACCTACCGCCGTGTTGTAGCTGCCGCCGGTATTGCTCAAGAGTGCCTGACCACCCACAGCAGTGTTGATACCCCCATTGGTGTCCGCCTTGAGCGCACTAAAGCCGAGAGCCGTGTTAAAGGTGCCAGAAGAGAGTATTAAATCCCTCAGCCGTGTTGAAGCCCGGGTAAGCTCCATCCGGCGCCGGAGTCACCGCTCGCGCGCTTGGTAAAAGCGCAAAACAAGCGAGCACGAGCGCGGCAAACAGTGAAGTTGTTGTTTTAGATTGACTGTGTGAGTTCATAGAGCTTTCTTTCTTTTTCCAGCTGAGTTGATTCTGCATTGGCAGGCCTGAAAGAGGCGAAGAACGGGGCGCGCGACTCCTTCGACCCGATTCAGATCTCTTAAGGACGTCGAGTTTTGAAGAAATTTCGGCAGCCTGACAACAAAAAACCGGCCCACTTACCTGCGAAATTTTTCTTTCGTCAATCGGGGCGACGTTGTTCTTTGTTCGCCGATGACTGCAGCGGACGACCGGCAAATGAGCACCCGGGCAACGGGCGTTGTTGGCATCGCCATTCTGTCCAGTCGTGTCCTCGGTTTGATTCGCGAAATGGTGTTTGCGGGTTTGTTTGGGGCCGGAAAAAATCTCGACGCGTTCTTAATGGCGTTTCGCTTGCCGAATCTGTTGCGCGATTTGTTTGCCGAGGGCGCGCTTTCGACAGCCTTCATCACAACATTCTCAAAAACGATTGCCATCGAGGGCGACCAATCGGCCTGGCGGCTGGCCAACAAGGTCGCGACACTTACGGCCGTTTTCATGAGCGCAGTGACCGTGCTCGGCATCGTGTTCGCGCCGCAGCTTGTTGATCTCTTAACGTGGGGAAGTTGGTCGCCAGACAAGACTGCGCTGACGATTTTGCTTACTCGAATCATGTGGCCATTCATGCTGCTGGTATCGCTTGCTGCGCTCGTGATGGGAATGCTCAACGCGAAACACGTTTTCGGTCCGCCGGCCATGGCATCGAGTTACTTTAATCTCGGTTCAATCATCGGTGGCGTGGCAATCGGTTGGTCGATCGATCCCCATTTCGGCTCCCGGTCACTCGTGGGGTTGGCGATCGGGACTCTTCTTGGCGGGGCCTGGCAATTGATAGGGCAATTTCCTTCGCTGTGGCATGTCGGCTACAAATATCGCGGCGATTTTCACTGGCGCGACGAAGGCGTGCGCACGGTGCTGACATTAATGGGACCGGCGGTAATCGCCGCCAGCGCTGTGCAGGTAAATGTCCTGATCAATAGCGGTTTTGCGGCCAGTCTTGGAAACGGCCCGGTGAGCTGGCTCAACATTGCGTTTCGGCTAATGCAATTGCCGTTGGGAATTTTCGGCGTCGCCATCGGCACCGTTACCCTTCCGCTGGTATCGAAGAGCGCCGCCGTCGGAAACACGGATGAGTTTCGTACGATCCTGGCACGTGGAATGCGACTCGCGTTTTTGCTTACGATTCCGTCGGCAATAGGACTCGCCATGCTTGCATCGCCAATCATCAGCGTGATCTATCAGCACGGGCGGTTCACTGCCGAAATGACACGGCAGACTGCAGGCGCGTTACAATTTTACGCTATCGGCCTTGTTTCTTATGCTGTGTTGAAAGTGCTGACGCCTGCATTCTACGCGATCGGCAAACGTAACACCCCGATGGTCGTGAGTTTTCTGGCGATCGGCGCGAATCTCTTTCTCAACTGGCTTTTTACATTCCAACTTGGCTGGGGCCACCGCGGCCTTGCGTTTTCGACGAGTCTCGTTGCAACGATCAATTTTCTGTTGCTTTACGCGCTGATGCGCCGTCATACGCGCAGATTGGAGACACGCCAGACGCTAATCGGTCTTGGAAAGATTTGTCTTGCTGGTGCGCTACTGGCACTCGTCTGCTGGGTGGCTAATTACTGGTGGCTTGATGCGTGGGCGAGCCTGCGCTTCTTCCAGAAGTTAGGCACGCTTCTCGGGGCGGTTGCATTTGGGGCAATGACGTTTTTCGGCGCAGCCTTTTTGTTGCGGATAGATGAGGTGCAGGACATCATCGATGTTTTCCGGCGACGACTTGGAAGTCGGGAATTGTAGGGCGTTTGTTTCAGATGCCTTGTGGCGTTTCGCAGAAATGCCCTATAAATTACCTCAGTGCTTGATCGAGGTCCTCGATCAAATCGTCCGCGTTTTCGAGGCCAATGGATAACCGTAGCAAACCTTCGTCTGAAGTTGTGCCGGGCCCCTCGATGGATGCGCGATGCTCAATCAAGCTTTCCACGCCGCCCAAACTTGTGGCCCGAATGAAAATTTTCGTTTTCGCCGTCACTGACATCGCGGCGTCGCGTCCATCCTTCACTTCAAACGAAAGCATCCCGCCAAAGGATGACATCTGCCGAGCCGCAATCTCATGGCCCGGCTGCGACTGCAGCCCAGGATAATGCACGCGGGCTACCTGCGGGTGGCTGGCGAGGAAACCCGCAACTTTCATCGCGTTCTCCGAGTGCGCGCGCATCCGCCACGGCAACGTGCGCATGCCGCGCAAAATCAGCCAGCAATCGAAAGGTGAGGGGACTGCGCCGCCCTCGTATTGGATGCTGCGGATGCGTTGAAAAAAATCATCCTCCATTTTGGCAACGACAATTCCTCCCAGAACATCACAATGCCCGCCGAAATATTTCGTTGTTGAGTGCAGGATTAAATCGGCGCCGAGATCGAAAGGCCGCTGCAGCACCGGCGCCCAAGTGTTGTCGCAAACGAAAAGCGCGCCGGCACCGCGCACAATTTCCGAGACGGCACCAAGATCGACAACTTTAAGCAAAGGATTGGATGGCGTTTCGGCCCAGGCCAGTTTTGTGCTTGGCTTTAAAGCTTTTTTCACCGCAGCAAGATCGCTCATGTCCACGAAATCGGCTTCGAGTCCCCAGCGCAGAAAAATTTCGCGGATCAATCGCGATGTGCCGTAGTAGGCATCGATGTGCGCCAGTACGTGATCGCCCGGTGCCAATGCTTGAAAGATGGACATCGTTGCGCCGGTTCCGGAGCCGAAGGCCGCTGCAGCTGCCCCACCTTCGAGCACGCTGATCCCGCGCTCTAGGGCCTCTCGATTAGGGTTGTTGTTGCGCGTGTACATAAAACCGCGCGAGTAGGTGCCTTCGATGTCGCGCTCGAAGGTTGTGGAAAGATAAATCGGGGCGGCTACTGCTCCCGTTGCGGGATCAACGCCATGCCCGGCGTGAACGGCTAGAGTTTCAATTTTCATGTCGGACGCGACGTTACTGAATTTCAAACGCGATTGTCGATCTTTGTGCGCTTTGGCGTCCGCGAGTGTCAGCCAGCTTGACTGGCCCGGCAGGTTGGGAGCCTGCAAGCCGTTTTCGCGCGGTTGTCGATCCTTCGGCGCATTTGCCTCATGCGTCGCATCTGCCCTATTAAACAGGCGTTTTGGATTTGACTCGCGAAACGTTTCGGAGTTGACGCCGCCACTTCACCAGCGCAAATAGCAAGCCTGCGTTTTGCGGAAGGTTCCGACAGAGATCGCAATGACGACGATTTACGATGATGAAGTTTTCCAGATGGCCTGCGAGCAGTTTCGCGTCATCGCAGATTATTTGAACATCGACAAGGACGATCGCGAGTGGGCGACGTATCCGAAACGCGCCGTCGCCGTAACGTTGCCAGTGCACATGGACGATGGCAGCACTAAAGCCTTCCAAGGTTATCGCGTTCAACATCACATCGCGCTCGGCCCGACCAAGGGCGGCACCCGTTTCGCGCCTTCGTTGTCGATGGGCGAGACAGCTGCCCTGGCGATGTGGATGAGCTGGAAATGCGCGTTGGCGCAATTGCCGTACGGCGGCGCCAAAGGCGGAGTGGCCGTCGATCCAACGAAGTTATCACGCACCGAGCTGGAGGCGGTCTCGCGCCGTTACATGCAGGAAATGATTCCGTTCGTCGGACCGCACACCGACATCATGGGGCCGGACATGGGCACCAACGAACAGATCATGGCCTGGTTCATGGACACCTACTCCGTTTACATGGGCTACGCCGTCAATGAAATCGTCACCGGCAAACCGGTCGCCATCGGTGGCACCGAAGGCCGGCGCGAAGCAACCGGGCGCGGCGCTGTTTACCTCATCGAGCGGGCCATGAGCATGTTGAAAATGGATCCCGAAAAGTGTACCGCCATCGTGCAGGGGTTTGGCAACGTCGGCTCAGTCGCGGCTCTTTCGCTCGCCTACAAAAGCGGCTTCAAAATCGTTGGCATCAGCGACGCGCACGCTGCGATCTACAATCCGAAGGGGATCGACGTTAAAGCGGCCGAACAACATGTCCTAAAGAAAGGAAACCTGCGGGCGTTTGCTCAGGGCGACCATGTCAATCCAAACGAATTACTCATCCTCCCATGTGACGTACTTATCCCGGCCGCGGTCGATCGCGTAATTACTGGCAAAAATGCCGGTCAGCTCAAATGCCGCATCCTTGCCGAAGCCGCTAATGGCCCGACCACGCCCGAGGCAGATCTGATTCTGGAAAATCGCTGGGACGAGATCTTCGTCATACCCGACATTCTCTGCAACGCCGGCGGCGTGATTGTTTCCTACTTTGAATGGGTGCAGGGCTTGCAGGCGTTTCTGTGGTCGGAAATGGAAGTGACCGATAAACTTTTCCGCATCCTTGAACATTCATTTGCGCAGGTGATCAAGCGGGCGAAAGAGCACAAGATTTCGCATCGCACAGCAGCCATGGCCATCGGCGTCGAACGCGTCATCAAGGCAAAACAGGTGCGCGGGTTGTTCCCATGAGTGGCCATGAAGTTTTCGCATTCCGAAGAAAAGCGGGAAGATCGATACCTCGACACTCTGACTGATGAGGAGAACGGTCTTCGAATGGTCGTCTCGCGTCTCGGCGCGGAATTAGTCAGTCTAGCACGAATCAATGAAGCCGGAGAGTGGACTGGCTTTCTTTACCGGGACAACGATGTGTCAACGCCATCTCAGGGATGGGCAAACCACGCGACGGTCATGGGCTATTATCTTCATCGGCTGAAAAATGGTCGCAGCGTGTACCAGGGTCGCGAAATCAGAGGCGGCAACCACGGATTTCTTCGCTCTAAGACATGGCGCTTTGTGGAATCTTCAGCCGGTGACAGCGCCTCGTTGAGATATCAAATCACACCGCACGATTTCTCGCCGAGCGAGTATCCGCTAAAGGTTAGCGTGGATCTGATTTACAACATCGACAACGATAAAGTGAGCGTGGTTTTCGAATTTCGGAACCATGAACCTGAGTTGACCGCGCACGTGGCGTTCGGGTTACATCCCGGATTCGCCGCCGACTCCTTTGAGAGCTTTCATCTTCAAATGCCAAAGGGGCTTTATCGTCGATACTTTTCGCCTGGAAATTATCTGTCGGGGGAAACGCGCGACATCGAATTCCCCGGTGGCGAAATGCCGTTTTCAAAGAACGAATTGGCCGGTTCGATCATCCTCGAGCTGGTTGATGTCCGAAGGCGGAAATTCTCCTATGTCGATCCGCCGAGTGGCCGGTGGGTGACGATGGATCTTACAGGCGTACCATACGTGACATTGTGGTCCGACGGCGGACCGTTTCTCTGCATCGAGCCCTGCTGGGGCTTGACCGATCATCACGACCAGCGCGCGTTCGAGGACAAGAAGGGCATTCAAATCATCCCGCCACGCGGGAAATTGCGCGCCTCCTTCACCATGACACCGCAACTCGCTTCGTGCGATTAGCTACCGAGTGCCAGTCAAATATTGAGGAGCGATCTGCGTAGGACGCGTACGTAAAAAACCGCACCGCGGGATCGAACCATGGTGCGGCTCTTTGACCTTATTAGTGGCCTGTGTGGCCTATATGGCCTGTATGGCCGGTGCCGCCTTTGGCGTCTTTCACTGGCTTAAGGTCTTGGACCTTGATCTCTTTTTTGGTTTTCTTTCCTTTTTTTTCTTCTTTCTTGTCTTGCATGGTTTTTAGTTTTCCTTGTTTTTTGTGTCTTCTGTTGTGTCAGTGGCACCGAACAGCAATTGATGCCCGCCCTTAACGTCCTGTTTTGGAATCAGGTCATCCAGGCGAATCAATTTATCTTTTCTGCGCTTAGGCCTTTGATTCTCTGACTCTCCGGCGGGCGCATTTTTTTTGTTCTTCGGTGCACTCACTTTGGCTCTCCATATTATCAGTATTCATGCCAAGTTTCGCAAGACTCAGCCAAAATAAAAGAGGTCATCGCATTTGTTCTTAGACGAGAAGTGTTTATGCAACGCGTCCTCCACGAAAAATCCAAATTTCCAATTAAAATTGAAGTCAGCGTGTAGTTCATTCTAAGACCGCGTCGGCTCATTTTTTAGACCACCCTTGCTCTACTTTGGAACCACGTTTCGGAGATGGCGCGCGAGTGTGGAGCGAGAAATACCAAGCAGTTTCGCCGCACGCCGTTGGTTCTGATTTGCCTGCTCGAAGACGAACCGGACGTGTCTCCTAACGGCACTCGTGAGTGAGAGATCAATAGCAGGGTTTTGCGGTTGGTTATTGCCGAGCACCGGAACCGATTTGCCGTTGTCGGTTCTAGTCCGATCGGTCTCTAGATCAGGAGGAAAAACGACATGTTCGGGCAAAATCACCGAACCGTTGCAAAACAACGTCATGGCGCGCACAGTGTGGCTCAGCTCGCGAAGGTTTCCGCGCCACTCGTGGTGAAGCAACTTCTCCATCGCTTCAGGATGAATGGCGGTGATGTTTTTCCCTTCTTTCAAGCCGGCTGCTTTCAATTCCGCGGCAATTAGTGCTGGCAATTCCTGCACCCGTTCTCGAAGGGGAGGGATGAGCAGAGTGAGGCCGTTCAATCGCTGATAGAGGTCCTCGCGAAATTTTCCCAGACGCACTCGTTCGCGCAGCGAACAGTTTGAGGCGCAAATGATTCGCGCGTTGGAAGTGAGCATTCGTTCCGAGCCGAGCCGTTCAAATTCGCCGTATTCGAGCACGCGCAGGATTTTCACCTGTGCGAGCGGACTCATTTCCGAGATCTCATCCAAAAAAAGCGTGCCGCCATCGGCTAATTCGAACTTTCCCTTGACGGTTTGCTGTGCGCCCGTAAAGGCCCCGCGCTCATGACCGAAGAGTTGGCTTTCGAGTAACGTGTCGCTGATCGCCGAGGCGTTAAATGCGATGAACGAGCGACCAGCTCGTGTTGATGAATTGTGGATTGCATGGGCGAGCAAGGTTTTACCTGTGCCAGTCTCTCCAAGCAGGACCACTGGAACGTCAGACTTCGCTGCGAGCGCCGCCAATTGCAGGCACCGTGCCATGGCGGCGTTGCTCGTTGTAAGGTCTTCGAGTCTTAGTCTGGATGGCGGTTCTTGCACCGAAATTATTGCCTCATGCTCTCCCGTAATTGGCGAATCGGCTCGAACGCGTACTCGATCATCGTCCGACCACCGACGATGATGTGCGCTTCTCCTCTCATTCCAACCCGCAGGGGCAAGCTTTGGCCTGCTCGCCCAGAGATCTCCGAACGATCAAGGGAGGCCAGCGCGATGAAGTGCGAACCATCGCTGGAAGTGACAGCTGACGGGCTGATCCAGTCGAGCTTTCCAGTCACGGCGCCGTAGCGCTGGTATGGAAAAGCTTGAAAAAAAAGCCGGACGCGCTGTGCGACGGCGAGCTTTGGAAGACCGGCTTCGTTTAATGTCATTCGAGCGCGTGGTTTCGCATCCTTCCGCGCAATTTGGCAGAGTACCTGACCCGGCTGCACAACGCTGCCCGTCGTGCGCTCCTCCATGGAAATGATCACGCCCTCATAGCGACTCCGAACTGTCAGCAAGTTTTGGTTGGCATTTTCCAAGTCGGTTTTTAAAGCTCCAATGCGCATCTTTAATTTTTCAATTTCGGACTGCTGCTCGGCCCGTTGGCGGGCATGCTCCGTTTCCATTCTCTCACGGTCGAGGTTCACCTGCTGCACAGTCCTTTGGGCGACGCTCAAATCTTTTTCTGAACCGGCTAAATCGAGCTTCAGCTTTACAAGATCGATTTCCGATTCGCCGCCCAGCTTGGCTAATTTCTCCATGCGCGTGACCAGTTCGCGACTCGTGCTGGCATGATTCTCACGAAATTTTACTTCGCTTTTTGCTTGCTCAATCTCTGCGTTTTTGATCCCAATTTGCGGGGCGTAAGCGCTCTCATATCGAGCGAGGCTTTCTTCCTTGCTGTGTAAGTCCTCCGTGAGCGTTCGGAACTGCGTATCCAAGCCGCGAATCTCGTCCGAACGCAAGACATACAATTCCTCACCAGCTTTCACGGGTTGACCTTCATCCACCCCAACATGGCTAATGATAGCTCGCACGGGCGATTGGATCGGATCGGCGCCGGCGGCGGGAACCAGGACGAATGGACAGCTTACCGTCTCCGGCAGTCGCATCACAATTGCGATAAGCAGTGCGAACAAAAACGCCCCCAGCAATATCCAGGCCGCCGAACGGATAATCCAAGGCGGTGGCTCCTGTGGCAACATTTCGGATTCAACATCAAGCGAGCCGCGTTCGGTTAATTGTGAGCTCATGGAGATGGTGGTTTAGATCCCCAGTTGCTGGCTTGAAAGATAATAATACAGACCGCGTTGTGCCATCAGCTCGTCATGAGTTCCAATCTCGGCAACGCTTCCCTGTTCGAGCACCACGATCGAGTGCGCTTCGCGAATGGTACTGAGCCGATGCGCGATCACAATCGTGGTGCGGCCTGCCATTAATCGACCGAGATTTTCCTGAATCGCGCGTTCCGATTCTGTGTCCAGAGCGCTGGTTGCCTCATCGAAGATTAATACAGGCGGATTATTATAGATTGCCCGCGCGATTGCGATGCGCTGCTTCTGCCCACCCGAAAGAGAAAGGCCCGATTCACCAATCTTTGTCTCATAACCGAGTGGAAGACGCATAATGAAATCGTGCGCCGCTGCGGCTTGCGCGGCGGCAAGCACCCGATCGAGATCTGGCTCCGGGTCCCCAAACGAAATATTGCGCGCGATCGTGTCGTTAAACATGTGGTTCTCCTGCAGGACTGTTCCGATGTTTCTGCGGACGTCGCGATAATTGAGGGTCTTTAGATCGATATTGTCGAAATAGATGGTCCCTTCAGTAGGTTCAAGCAGCCCGGCGATTAATTTGATCAGGGTCGTTTTCCCGCAGCCGCTGCGCCCCACGAATGCCACCATGCGCCCTGGAGCCAGATCCAGCGTGAGGTTCTTCAAAATGTCGGGCGATTCGGGGCCGCCGTATCTAAAGCTGACCCCGCGCAGTTCGATTCGCCCTTCGAGGCTATGCACCGGCACAAGCCTGGAACGATCGTGCCCCTGTTCGGGATCCTGCTCGAAAATGTCATTCAGCCGATTCAGCAGGACGACGGCCTGTTGCAGGGTGTCCCATACCCCGAGAGCACGCAAAATTCCTGCGTAGGCCATGGCCGTCAGTGAACTAAACGCGACGAAACCGCCAACGCTCAAGTGCCCGTTAATGACCTGAGTCGCGCCGACCCATAGAAAAATCGCAGTAGATAGCAGGCCGATGCTTTGAAGAACGCTGTCCCACGACATGACAATGAAGGTCGATTTGAAAAGTTTTCGTGAGACGGCGAGAAATTCGTTCAGCATGGCGTCACGAAATGCGCTCTCAGCCGATGCGGCTTTCACTGCCTCGATGCCTTTGATGGCATCAATTTGATGCGAACTATATCTACCCTGGCTTTCTTCCACGCCCTGATACAGCGGACGAAGCACTTTTACCGAAAAAATCATCAGCCCCGCATACAGCGGCGTCGTTGCCAGAAACGCGATGGTGAGCAAGGGACTGTACATCGCCATCAAAATCACCGCGCCGACGAGAAGGACTACGGCCAGCAGCGCAGAAATTCCGTGTTGCACAGCAAATTCTCGAACCTGCCTCGCACCTTCGAGCCGTCGTTGGATGTCGCCTGTTCGCCGGCTTGTGAAATAAGTCATTGGCAGGGCAAGAAGTTTTCGGCTCAAGAAATCGAGGACCGCGGTATCGAGGCGCACGGCCACAAACGCCAGCAAGTACTCCTGCGCGAGACTAGCGAGTTGCACGAAGACAAGCGCGGCAAGCATACCGAGCAAGATCAGCTTCAAAAGGCCCAGTTCGTTTTCGACAATGACCTTATCGACCACCATTTGGGTGAACACCGGGAAGAGCAGTTGCAGAAAACTGACAGCGACAGCCAGCCCCAGCACTTGCAGCAAGATGACCTTAGAACGTGCGATAAATGGAAGGACCCACGCCAGCGTCGGTTTGCTTTCCGGTGCCTGTTCAAACGCGGGCGTGTAATCGAACAGCGCTGCATACCCTGTCCACTTCGCTTCAAATTCGCGTCGGGGAAGCTTTCGCAAGCCACGCGCAGGGTCGGCCACGCGGGCGAACTGCTCATCGACGTCGTAGAGCACGATCCAGTGATTTCCTTCCCAATGCGCAATGGCTGGCAACGGCATTAGCGAGAGATTGCGAAGCGAGATTTTCAGTGCGCGCGCGGCCAGTCCAAGTTCCGTTGCGGCGCGGGAAAGCGCCTTGAGACTCGTGCCGTCCGTTGCCGTGTGACACAGCTGCCGGATCCGCGCCAGGCTCACTTTCCGTCCAAAATAGCGGCAGATCATTCCGAGACTGGCTGCGCCGCAATCCATCTCATCGATCTGCATGATGTGATCGATTTTGCGAATCCGCTTGCCGCGTTTGCGGAACAAGCCCTGTTCATCGGCAAAGGGCGCCTCTTTGTCTTCCGCCTCGGCTGAAGGACGTTCACCATCCAGCTGGACTTTGTTCTGCACCTGTGTTTCGGCAGGCAGCAGTTCGCTAGTAAAATCCAGCGGAATACGCGCTTCCGTTTTTGCCTGGTAAACCGCGAGACGCTCGCCCAGCAGTTTCTCAAATTCGGGAAACCGGCGCCGCAATTCCTGCACCGACTTGGGCTCGAGAGAAAGCAATTGGCAATCTGTAAATGCCTGCACCGACGCCGCGCGCGGTGATCCGTTCAAGATCGACAATTCTCCAAAAAAATCGCCCTCGCGATAAAAGGCCAGATTGCGTTCTCCTCCATCCACTCCAGAGAACGCGCGCGCCCTTCCTTTCTGGAGGATGAATAACGGACCGGCATCGTCTCCTTCCCGAATGATCAAATTTCCCTTTTCGAAGGTCACTGGCTTTAGCTTGTCGATCATACTGCGCAACACCGGCGTCGGAAGCCGGCCGAAATTGCTGAACTGATAAAGAAAGCTCTGCAGCGCCCTGTTCCGGCCAGTTGTCTCTACATATTGCTTTAAGTCAGGTATCCGGCGGACGAGCTTCGTAAAGTCATCGCGGTTGATCCGCAGAACGTCCACGGATGTGCTGCAGCGCACCGTCGCATTTCGCGTTCCTCCTTCCGACAGAGCCGCTTCTCCAAACGAGTCCCCTGGTTTCAATACACCCAGTGGGATCTCCTCACCGTCCGGTTTGATTTTCAGCGCGCGCGCTCGCCCTTTGGTCAAAACGTAAAATGAATCCGCCGGATCGTCCTGTTTTACGATCACGTCCCCGAATTCGTAGTGCTCTTCCTGCAAAAGCGGCTCGATCGCGCCAAAATGCTCATCGGAAAGAAAACGGAAGACCGATGAGCGCCGCAGAATTTCGCTGTCTTGAACTTTCATTCCGTCGGAGCTGAAACGCCGCCGAGCCGTCGCTCTAAATACCTGCCCGTGAGCTCGGAGAAATGCCGATCGAGCAAGCGCTGATCAAT
>Ga0209470_1002648_pt1 | contig 12593 bp, 11 predicted proteins | sample GraSoiAngelo_125_FD_185882 | JGI IMG/M metagenome (GOLD analysis project Ga0209470, IMG submission 185882) | Grasslands soil microbial communities from the Angelo Coastal Reserve, California, USA - 14_0927_05_40cm (SPAdes) (version 2) | ecosystem: Environmental > Terrestrial > Soil > Grasslands ... | reverse complement strand
CTGGGTGGGGTGGTCGCGGCCCAGCTGGCCTGGCGCGGTCGAACGGCGTACTGGTTGGTCGTTCTGGGCGCGTTCTCCTTCCTGCTCGGCGCGTTGTGGGGACGCGGTTACCTGTCTGGCGGCGCTACGTTCACGTTCCTGACTGCCGGGATCGTGCTCGCCGTCTTCGGTGTGGCGCTGGACTTGATCTTCGGTCCGGCGCTGAGTCAGACCGGCGCCGAATAGGATAGGTCCGTGGCTGTCGATCACTCTGAAAAGTACATGGTGGTCCCGATCACGCGGCGGGAGGATTACTCGCCGACACTCTGGTCGGTGTGGATGAAACCGCCGGAGCCGCTGGCCTTTAAGGCGGGGCAGTACGTCGCCTTCGGGGTCGACAACCACGACAAGGTACTGGAGCGAGCTTTCTCGATCGTGTCCAGCCCGTACGAAGCCGAGCTCGAGTTCTTCATCGAGCGAGTGCCCGAAGGCGCGCTCTCGCCGCAGCTGTATGAACTGCAGGTGGGCGATTGCGTCTTCATGCGCAAGAAAGCCAAAGGGATCTTCAACGTCGACGCCAAATCCGGGCACCCGCAGCACTTCCTGATCTCGACGGTGACCGGCATCGCTCCGTACATCAGCATGGTCCGCACCCTGGTGCGCGACCTCAAGGAAGGTCGCCTCGCCCAGCCATTCCGCTTCGTCGTGCTGCAGGGCGTGTCACGCTCGGACGAGTTCGGCTACGATCGCGAATTGCTGGCGCTGGCCGAGCAATACCAATGGCTCACATACATCCAGACGATCAGCCGGCCGTGGGAGGATCCTGAATGGAAGGGGGAGCGGGGGAGGGTCGACGATCTCATCCGAAAGTACGCCGACAAACTCGAGCTGACCCCGGAGACGACGACCGCCTACCTGTGCGGCAACGCCGGCATGATCGTGAATGCGCGCGGAATTCTGCGGCGAGGCGGCTTCGAGCAGGCCTCCATCAAAGAGGAAACCTACTGGCCCCCTGGCGAAGGAGAGGTTGAATATTGAGCCCGCCAGATAGAATCTGACGCCGTGCCTCTGATCGGCGCGCTGCCGCAGCCCATCACCTCGGCGCCGCTCGTGCTGTTCGTCTACCTGGTCCTGACGCTGTTGCTCGTCATGGCGCTGACCAGCGCAATAGTGCGCAATACGCTCTGGGCGATCGGCTCGTTTGCCTCGAGCATGGCATTGGTGGCCCTTCTGTATCTCACGATCGCGCCCTTTCTACTCTTTGCCGTTCAACTCGTGATCTATACGAGCGTGAGCGCGGCACTACTCCTTGGCCTGCTGCGCGAGACGAGTGGCTTCGAGCGACCGCTGACCAGCCCTTTCGGCCGCCGGTGGATAGCCGGCGGCGCGGTCGTCGCCGCGCTGGGGGCCGTGCTCGTGCTGGTCGTGGCCGCGACGTCATGGCCGACGGGTCTGACCGGGAGTTTTCGGCCAGGACTCGGTGAGGCACTGACGACGACGTACGTCGTCGGGCTTGCCGTCCTCGTGGTGATTCTCGCGTCAGCGGCGCTTGGCAGCGGGCTCATGCTCGCAGCCCCCACCCTGACCCACGCCAGAGGGGGAGGGCCGTTGCGGGGAAGCGGGCCGCGTCGATGAGCGCAGGGCTGAACCTGTTCCTGGTGGTTTCGGCCGCACTTTTTGCCGTGGGCGCCTTTGCGGTCGTCGCCCGGCGCAGCACGATCGCGATGCTGATCGGCACGCAGTTCATGTTTGCCGCGGGCGCGATCGCCTTCGTGGCGTTCGGTCGCTTCGGGCCGGGCGCCACCGCGATGGATGCTGGGCCGGCGGTTGCCCTCTTGGTCAGTTTGACGGGCGCCGCCGAGCTCGCCATCGGCGCGGCGATGGCGGTGCTCCTGTATCGCGACAATCGCACCTTCTTCCTCGACTCGGACGGCGAATAACTGCTCGTGATCCTGACTCTGCTCGCCGCGGCGCCCAAGGGTCCGCTCGACACCTGGAGCCCGACGTTGTTCGCGCTCCTCGCGCTGCTCTTGCGCCTTTACCGTCGACTCGCGCCGGGTGAGCGCGGCCATCTCGATCCTCTTCTCGCTGGCGGCGGTTGCCTGCGCGCTGATCGTGGTGGCCATCGAGATCGCGCACCCCCTTCACCTGGAGCGCAATGCGACCTTCCTCCAGCTTTTCACCGGGCAGTCAGGTGCAGCCTCGGAGTTCCTCCTGCAGTGGGGGGTGCTCGCAGACCCACTGGCGGCCGTGATGCTGATCGCGGTGACGGTGACCAGTCTGCTGGTGCAGGTCTACGCGCTGGCCTTTATCCGCCGCGAGGACGGCCCCGTTCGATTTTTCAGCGTGCTCCTGTTCGCCACCTTTGCGATGACGGGGGTAACGCTGTCGACGAGCTACTTCGAGATGCTGCTCTTCTTCGGGTTGGTGACCTTATCGACCTACCTGATGATCGGCTACTGGTGGCAGCGTGAAGAAGCGGCGGCAGCGGCCTCGAGGGCCTTCATCATCTCGGTGGCCGGCGATCTGGCACTGCTGGGCGGCATCGGCTACATCTTTTTCCGATTCAGCGAGCTCAACTTTCAAACGCTCGCGGCGCAGTACACCGGTGGCAAGGTCAGCGCCAACGGGCTGTTCATCATGTCCGTCCTGGTGTTCCTCGGCGCCGCCGCCAAGTCCGCGCAATTCCCGCTGCATGCCTGGCTCCCGGGAAGCGCCCAGGCGCCGGCACCGGCCGCCGCGCTGCTTCACTCCGCCGGTGCCGCGCTGTGCGGTGTCTACCTGGTGGCCCGGGCCTACGCCCTGTTCCACGCCAGCCCACGCGGACTGGCGCTGCTGGCCATCGTTGGCGGGTTGACGGCGGTGCTGGGCGTGCTTTGGGCGCTCTTCCAGGAGAACCTCAAGCGCGCCATCGCTTTTACCACCATGAGCGAGCTCGGCCTGATGGTGCTGGCGCTCGGCATCGGCGCCTACGGCGCCGGCATCTTCGAGGTCTTCACCCACGCCTGGCCCAAGGCGCTGCTCTTTCTCGCCGCCGGCGTGATCATCCGCGAGCTGCGCACCGAGCGGCTCAGCGAGATGGGAGGGCTCTGGCGGCGAATGCCCCTGACCGGCTGGTTGATGCTCATCGCGGTGGCGGCGGGGGCCGGTATCCCGCCGTTCAGCACCTTCTGGAGCAAGGACGCCATCCTGTCCAAGGCGCTGGCGCTTGACAGCCCGATCGCCATTATCGTCATCACGGCGGTCACGTTCCTCGGCGCCATGGCGCTGGTCAGGATCTTCAGGCTGGCGTTCAGCGGGGAGACGGCGCGCCGCCGCCGGTTCGATCCGGAACGCATCGGCGATGCGGGCGGCCGGGTCGCGACCGCGATGGTCATCCTGGCGATCCCGTGCATCGTTGCCGGGATCCGCGGGTTTCGCGGCCGGACCGATCCGATTGCCTTTGTCACCTTCCCGGGCGTGGCGCTGTCGAATTCGCACTTCGTGGCGGCCGGCGTCATCGCCGCCGCTGGCGTCCTGGGCGCAGCTATTGCCTGGGCCGTCTATGCTCCTCGCCCGCGTCCGATCGTGGCGCTCGAACCGGTTCGACGGGCGATGGGGGAGGGACTGTTAGTCGAGCGGGCCTATCAATTCGGCGCGGCTCAATTGCTGCTGCCGGCGAGTCGAGCCGCCGGCTGGATCGAACGGCGTGTCGATGCCAGCATCGACCTGGCCGCCGATAGCGTGGCCTTCGCGGGCCAGCCGCGGCGCTGGTTATCAGAGATTCGCGTGCGCCAACTCTTGATCGGCGTGTTCGCGGCCGTGCTTGCGTTGGCGACCGTCAGCATTTTGCTCGCCGGTTGCGCCATTGGAAGAGTGGGATGACGCTGCTGGAAGCGGTCCCGCAAGCGACAAGCACGACGGTTGAGCTACCCGCGCTGCTCCTCAGTGGCATGGTGTGGGTGCCGGCGTTGGCGGCAATCGGGTTGCTCTTCTTTCCGACGCGGACCGATGCGCATCGGGAACGGATGCGCTCCTTCGCCATCGGGGCGTCGGCGCTGGTGCTGGGCCTCGCTGTCCTCATGTGGTACGGCTTCAGGGACCAGAGCGGCACCTTTGCCTACGAAGAGACCCGCCCCTGGCTTGTTGGGGCTGGCTCGAGCTATCACCTGGGCGTCGACGGTGTCAGCATGGCAATGCTGCTGCTGAGCGCATTGCTCTTTCTCATTGCGGTCCTTGCGTCCAGCCGGGTGCGCGAGCAAACGAAAGAGTATTTCGTTCTCCTGCTCATCCTGGAGACGGGCGTCAACGGCGTCTTCGCCTCGCTGGATTACCTGCTCTTCTTCCTGTTCTGGCAGCTGCAGGCGGTCCCGATGTTCCTCTTGATCGCCCGTTTTGGCGGCCCTCGCCGGCTCGCCGCAGCCTGGAAATTCCTGGCGATCGACCTGGCGGGGAGCGGGCTGCTGCTGCTCGCGATTTTGATCCTTTATTTCAAGGCGCCCGCACGGACCTTCGACATGGTGACCCTGCATGACGCCACGCTGCCGGTCGCGATGGCGACGTTGATCGCCTGGCTGTTCTTCATCGCCTTTGCCGTGAGACTGCCTGTGTTTCCGTTTCATACCTGGTTCATCGACGCCCAGGCCGAGGCGCCCGCGCCGGTCGCGATGATCCTGGCGGGGCTCTTTGTGAAGCTGGGGGGCTACGGCATTATCCGCGTCGACGTGGGCGAATTCCAGGAGGCCTTCCACAAAATCGTCGGGGCCGTGGTCGTGATTGCGGTGGTCACCGTGCTCTGGAGCGCGGTGGCGGCACTCGCCCAGGACAACCTGCGCCGGCTGCTGGGCTACGTCGTGATGAGCCACATGGGGCTCGTGCTCCTGGGCGCCGCGGCTGCTGTTCCGCTTGCCATCAACGGCGCCATCTTGACGATGCTCGCCGATGGGCTGTCGGCCGGCCTCCTGGTGCTGCTGGCCGCCGCCATCATCGAGCGCGCGAACACCAGCTCGCTTCGGGCGATGGGCGGTCTGGCCGGACGGATGAACCGGGGCACGATTCTGTGGGTGCTGGCCGCGCTGGCCGCCGCCGGCTTCCCGGGCCTTGCCGGCTTCGTCGGCCAGCTCCTGATCGTGCTGGGGGCGTATCCGGGCCATCGGCTCGCCACGCCGCTGGCCCTGCTGGGCGTGCTTATGGTGGCCGGCGTGCTGGTCTGGACCACTCAGCGAATCTTCTTCGGGCCGGCGGCCGAGCAGCACGGCCGCGTCCGTGACCTGGGAACGCTCGAACTGGCCAACGGTGTGAGCCTGCTCTCGCTGATCGTCCTGCTTGGAGTGCTGCCGGCGATCCTGATGGACAGTGTCAACTTCTCCGTGCTGACGATGCTCTCGCGGGGTGCGGGATGAGGACGTTCGGCAACCTGCTCGCGTTCTCGCCGGAGCTCTGGCTGCTTGCCGGTGCGATGGTGGTCTTCCTGCTGGCGAGATTCGCGCCGGGGACCACGACCACGGCGGCGCTGGTCGCGCTGGTCGGCGCGTTCCTGGCGCTGGCGACGCAATTCAAACAGACGATCACGATCCTGGACGGCGCCTTTACGCTCGATGGCTTCGCCGTCGTCGTCGATGTCGTCATCCTTGCGGCGGCCGCGCTCACCCTGCTGGCCAGCCGTGCCGACGTCCTCCCGGGCGAGTCGCCGGCCCCGGCCGTGCCCGGATTCTTCCTGCTCGCGACCCTTGGCGCGCTCCTCGCCGCCTCGGCCGCCGAGATCGTGTCCGTCTTTCTGTCGCTCGAACTGCTCGCCGTCAACATTTATATCCTGTCTGCGCTGGCGCGGCGAGGCTCCGGGGCCATCAGCGCCAGCCTTGGCTACCTGGCGCTGGGCATCGCCAGCTCCGGCCTGCTCCTGTACGGCATGGCGCTGGTCTTCGGGCTCAGTGGCCAGACCAACCTGACCGCGGCCGGACGCGCGCTCGCCTCGGTCAACCCGAATCAGGCCGCCGTCCTGCTCGCGCTGAGCCTGCTCCTGGGCGGGTTTGCGTTTCGTCTCGGATTGCTCCCGGTCCGCTGGTGGACACGCGGTTTCGAGGTCGGCATTCCATTGCGTGTGGTGGTTTTCGTCGAGACGGCTGGCGTGGTCGCGGCCTTCGCCGTGTTCGGCCGCCTGGCAGTCGCGACCTTCAGCGGCACGCGGATCGCGTATCCGGCGGTGATCGCTGTCGTGGCGGCGGTGGCCATGACGGCGGGAAACCTCCTGGCGCTGACGCAAACCAGCGTGCGCCGGATGCTGGCCTATTCGGGCATCGCGCAGGCCGGGTTCGCGCTGATGGCGTTCACCGACCTGAGGCGGGTCGGCATCAGTGCCTTGCTCGTATTCCTGGTTGCCCTTTCCCTCACTGGCCTCGGCGCGTTTGGCACCGTGGTCGCCTACGCGCGGTCGGTGCACAGCGATGCGATCCGAGACCTCGCCGGCATGGCGCGCTGGTCGCCCGGCCTGGCTCTCGCACTCGCCCTGGCCTTGCTGTCCCTGGCTGGCTTGCCGCCGGTGGCAGGTTTCTTCGGCAAGCTGCTTGTCCTGCAAGCCGCCGTCGACGGCGGCTATGCCTGGCTCGCCGTGATCGGGGTGGCCAACATTGCGCTGGCGGCGTTCGGCTACCTCCGGGTCATCCGGACCGCGTTCCTGGATTCACCGGTTTTCGAGGTGGCGCCGGTCCGACTCGACGGCGGCATCCGAGCGGCCGTCTCACTGGCGTCTGCCGGCATCGTCTTCATGGGGCTGCTGATGGGGCCGCTCTATGCCGCTGCCAGCTACGGCCGCGCCGCCCTTCTTCACTGACCGTCCAAACGCTCCGACACGGTAACCTTCCGGCCGATGCCGTCGTTAACCGGTCGCTCCATGGGTGAGACTCCCGTCCGGCGCCGGCGACAGCGGCGGCCAGGCGGCCATCACTGGTGGCGCCGGATCCTGCTCCTCACCACAGCGGGCCTGTTGACCATCCTGGTGGGGACGGGAACCCTGCTCTATACGTACGCCGGCGAGCTACCAAGTCTCGATCACCTGAGCGCGCAGAGCCTGCCGCAGACCACCCGGATCTACGCCCGGGACGGGGTCACCCTGCTCGAACAGCGCTACCAGCAGCGGCGAACGGTCGTGGCTCTCAACAACGTGGCCTGGGACCTCCGCCACGCTACGATCGCGATCGAGGACCGCGATTTCTACAACCACGGCGCCGTCAACCCGGTTCGCATGCTCGCAGCGGGTATCTACGACATCCTGCACCAGCGCGCGGCGCAGGGCGGCAGCACCATCACCCAGCAGCTCGTGAAGAATTACCTGCTGGGCGATAGCGCGGGCAGCCGCAGTCTCGATCGCAAAGCCCGCGAGCTGGTGCTCGCTGTGGAGCTGGAACGGCAGTACACCAAGGACCAGATCCTGGAGATGTACCTGAATACCATCTTCTATGGCAACCAGTCCTTCGGCGTCGAGGCGGCGTCGCAGACCTACTTCGGTACCTCGGCCAGCAAGCTCGACCTGGCGCAGGCCAGCCTCCTGGCCGGACTGCCGCAGCGGCCCAGCGATCTGAATCCGTTCCTCCCCGATGGGTTCGCCCATGCCCGCGGACGCCAGCGGGACGTCCTGGATGCGATGGTGAGCGGCGGCTATATCACCGCGGCCGTTGCGGACAAGGCCTATCAGGAGGACCTGCGCCCCATGCTCACGGCCGCGCATCAGGCGGCGTTCGGTCAGCGTGCCTCACTGGCGCCGCATTTCGTGGATTACGTCTGGAACGAGCTCGAGCAGCGCTACGATCCCGGTTACTTGCTCCGCGGGGGCCTGCGAATCGTGACCACGCTGGATCCGAAAGCGCAGGCGCTGGCGCAGCAGGCGGTTCACGACGGCGTCGGCCGCTACGCCCGCAGCTATCGCGTCAACAACGGCGCCATGCTGGTGATGAACCCGCACACCGGGGAGGTGCTGGCTATGGTGGGCAGCGCCGACTACTACAACAACGACATCGGTGGCCAGGTCAACTACACCGTCGCGCCGAGGCAGCCGGGCTCGTCGTTCAAGCCCTACACGTATGTCACGGCGCTGATGAACGGATGGACCCCGGCCTCGCCTCTCGAGGACAGCAATGGCGCTCGCGCGTTTCCCGGCTATCCGGTGCATGACTGGGACAACAAGGAGCTTGGCACGATCACGCTCCGCCAGTCGCTGCAGCAATCCCGCAATATCTCGTCGGTCCACCTGTTCAAGGACGTCGGCATCCAGAAGGTCTTCACGACGGCACGCGAGCTCGGCATCAGCACTCCGCTCGATCCGAGCCTGCCGACGACGCTCGGTGCGAGTGAGCTGCGCATGATCGACCACCTCTCCGCTTACAGCGCCTTCGCCAACGGCGGCCATCGGGTTCGGCCGCTGGATGTGCTCGAAGTCCGCGACGCCGCCGGGACCGTACTCGAAGCCAACGCGCCGCAGCCCAATGCCGGCGAGCGCGTGCTGCCGGCCTCGGCGACCTATCTGCTGACGGACATTCTCAAGGGCGCCGTCCGCCCGACGATGGGCATCCCGGTCGCTGCCAAGTCCGGCACCACGACAGACTTCAAGGATGCCTGGTATATCGGCTACACCTCGGACCTCGCAGTGGCGTCGTGGATGGGCCGAACCGTGACGAAGCCGGCGCCGCACAACGAGTCGATGACGGGCTCGGCCGGCGGATTATGGGGCGAGATCGGACCGGCATCGTCCTGGCGGCAGTTCGTCAAGGCCTACTACGGCACCAAGAAGCCGGCCGACTGGGCGCGCCCGGCCGAGGTTTCCGCCATGACCCTCTGCAAGCTCACCGGCCAGCCCGCCCCGGCGGACGTCTCGCCAGACCTGGCGATCACGGATCTGGTCGTCACACCCGACCCGGCCGCCCCGCTGGCCGGATGCGGCTCAACACCCGGTAACAACCCGAGTGGCGGCGCACCCGGGGACGGGTCTGGACTGCCCGGGCTCTTGCCGTCACTGCCGCCGATCGTGCCCTAGAACGCCGGGCTGCCGTACGGGCCTTGACGGTTCCGGCGAAAGCGACTTTACTCAGGTGGTGGTCCGCCGACCGACCGAAGGACCAGGTCGCAACGACGAGCCTGACCTTCCACCGAATCTGTTCGTTATTGGCCTTCTTCACGATCTCAATGAGGGTGGCTATAGCCGCCCTGCCTGGGCCGCCTTCTGGCGCGCCTCCTGGATCCGCTCAATGCAGATTTTTCATCTGAACGACGAGCTCCGCGCCTCCTGGCTCCGCTTCAGCATCATCGGCGTGATCGGCATCATCCTGGCCGCCGCTGGGGTGCTTCGCGCCTACGGGATGACCGAGTCGATCGTATTTCTTCTGACCAGCCTGCTGTGGTGGGGCGTGCTGATGTTCGACCTTGCCCTCCACCTCGGCCTGATGGTCAACCTCGAGTCGGGTGAACTGCAGTCGTCGCTGGGCTGGCCGAACCGGCTCACCGAAGTGCGCGGCTTCGCCGCCGTCTGGGTGGCCTGGGGCGCACACTGGGCGAGCCAGGGGTCGTACCTGCCTCTGGTGGGGGTCTTTGGGGTGGCGGCCGTCACCGACCTGGTGGACGGCTGGCTGGCTCGGCGCCGTCACGCCTCGACTCGCTGGGGTCGCCTCTACGACCCATTTATGGACGGCATCTTCTTCAGCGTGGCGGCGATCTCACTGGCCGTGATCGGCATCCTGCCCCAGTGGCTGGCGGCGCTCGTGACGTTGCGGTACGCGTTCCCGATCATGGGTGGAATCGCGTTCCAGCTGGTGCGCCGGCGCACGCTGCGGGTTCGCCACACTCCCTGGGGCCGCGCGTCGTCGGCGTCGATTGCCCTGACGGTCTTTATGGCGGCCGCCGCGGCATTCTTCGACGTGCCATTCACCACGATCGGGCCGATCCTCTACATGCTCGTCGGGATCACAGCGCTGGGGGCCTTCGTCACCATCCTTTTCAAGGGCATCGAGCAGGTCTAAGACTCCCCGGGGGAACCGGGGTAGCCCGATCTAGAATGCTTCTGGTGCGATTTCGGCAGTTCGCCGCCATCGGGGTGGTCGTCGCCTGCACCGCGTGCGCCACTGCCCCCTCCGGAAATACCGTCGCGAGCCTCAAAGTGGGCGCGCTGTTTCCGTTGACCGGGACGCAGGCACCCCTGGCGAAACAGGAGTATGCGGGCGTGCAGATCGCGCGCGACCTGGTCAACGCGGATGGTGGCGTCGATGGCGTCCCGATCGCATTGATCACGAAGGATCTGACGGCCGAGTCGGATGCGGACAAACGCGTGCAAGAGCTGAAAGCGCAGGGCGTAAACAGCATCCTGGGGTCCTACTCGAGCAGCCTGTCGATGCCGGTCAGTGCCGCGGCCCAATCGCGCGACGTGCTGTACTGGGAAGCCGGCGCGGTGGCGGACCAGCTCACCGGTCGCGGCTATCCCCTGGTCTTTCGCGTCGGGGCAACCGGCACCAACCTGGGCGAGCTATCGAGCCATTTCGCCGCCCAGGTGCTGGCCCCGCGGCTGAACCTGCCGCCCTGGGGATTACGGATGGCGATCGTGCATAACGTGGACGGTTATCCGTCATCAGTCGCGGCGGCCGTCGCCAGCCAGGCGGAGCGCGAACAGATCCAGGTCGTGGCAAATGTCGTCTACGACGCGCACGCGCCCGACTGGTCGTCCGTTCTCGAGCAGGTCCGCACCGCCCAGCCGAACATTCTCGTGCTCGCCTCCTATATCGCCGATGGCGTCGATTTTCGGCGCGCCATGCTGAAGAGCGGCCTGCACGTCGACGCCTTCATCGGTTCCACGATGGCGCAATGCGTCCCCGATTTCGGCGCGATGCTGGGCGCCGACGCGATCGGCGTCTTTGCGTCCGACCGTCCCCCGCACGGTTTCAACCCGGCGGCCCTGAACGACACCGGCAAGGCCATCTACGCGCGGTTCGCCGCTGCGTACCGGGGCGAATTCGGGACCGACCCGACCGAGGAGTCGCTGGCCGGATTCAGCGCCGCCTGGACCCTCTTCCATTACGTCATGCTGAAGTCGCATGATCTGGACGCCGCCAGCATGGCCGCCGCGGCCCGCGGCCTCGACCTGCCGAACGGGACGCTGGCCAACGGCGCCGGCCTCAAGTTCGCCACCACCGCCGGCGCGATGGGCCAGAACACCCGCGCCGCGGCCGTCATCTGGCAGTGGCAGGGCATTCGCCACAGCGTCACCGTCTATCCGCCGGTTTACGCGACCGGGACCGTAGGCTTCATCCCGCTGCCGCGGTGATCCAGGTTCGACTCGCCGCGCCGCGGCGGGCGGCGCGGGTCACTGTGCTCGTCCTTGGCGCGGCCGTGCTTCGGGCAATGCTCCTCCCGGCTGGCGACGTCGTCAGCACCGCCACGTTCGGGGCGTGCCTGCTGACCATCAGCTGGATGGAGCGAGGTGACCCCCTACCCCGACCCTCCGCCGCAAGGGCGGAGGGGGACTCTCGAGGATTCATCATCTGGACCGTGCTTGCCGGCCTGGCAACCGGCGCCGTTCTGCTCGTACCGGTGATGCTGTCGCCACTCAGCGGGCGGCCACTCGAGGGGTTCTGGATATGGGCCTCCATCGCGGCGGTGATCGCCACCCTCGAGGAAACCGCGATCCGCGGCGCGCTTTACCGGCGCTGGAGCGAGGAGGCGGGGCCGGTGGTCGCCATCGGCGCCGGCGCGCTCGTGTTCGCCCTCATCCACCTGCCTCGCTACGGGCTTGGCGCGATGCCGCTGGACGCGGCGGTCGGCCTGGCCCTTGGCGGCTTGCGGGCGCTGACCGGGCGCGTGTTGCCCTGCGCCCTGGCGCACACCATCGCGGACTGGGGGGCCTGGTTCTGGGCATGAGGGCGCCCCGCCGCGCCGGACTGGTCGCCCTGGCGCTGGGCCTCCTTGCCGCGGCGCTGCTGCACAGCAAGTCCGCGCCACCGGTGTTCGATGGCATCATCGTGCCGCCGGAGCCCTACCGCTGGGTGTCGCCACCGCCAAGCGTCGCCTCCGGCAACAAACCGCCGCTGCCCGGCGAGGTCACGCTGCCGATACAGAACGGCCAGGTCGCCGGCGGAGGCCCGCAAACCGGCGACAACCAGGTCATCATGTTTTTCGGCCCGGGCGCCTTCAAAGCGCCATCAGGGTCGCAGAGCGTCAAGTGCACGATCGTGCCGCTGACCAGCCCGCCGGCCGCCCCCACCGGCGTCGACATCCGCGGCAACGTTTATCGCATCAACTGCGTGGCGGAGCCGGGCGACGCTCCGGTCAGCGTCGCGGCGATTGTTCACCTGACGATGCGCTTTCCGCCAGGCGCTTTCAAAGAGATCCAGTACAACGACGGGAGTGGTTGGCGGGCGTTGCCGACCCTGCGCGCACCTGGCGGCGATCCGTATGCCAGCGTCAATGCCCATGGCTTCGGCGACTATGCCGCCACCGCACCGACTGGCGCGCCCGGAGATAGCATCCTGACGATCCTGGGGCGGTACGTCGAGTTTTACGGCATCCTCGCGTTCGTGATCATCTTCGGCGTGATCGCCGTCATCCAGGAGCTGCGTCGCCGGCGGCACCGCCAGCCCACGAAGCGGATGAAGAAAACCTGA
>Ga0209470_1002647_pt1 | contig 12593 bp, 6 predicted proteins | sample GraSoiAngelo_125_FD_185882 | JGI IMG/M metagenome (GOLD analysis project Ga0209470, IMG submission 185882) | Grasslands soil microbial communities from the Angelo Coastal Reserve, California, USA - 14_0927_05_40cm (SPAdes) (version 2) | ecosystem: Environmental > Terrestrial > Soil > Grasslands ... | reverse complement strand
GCGTACCTGGGGGAGGAGCCTTGAGCCTCCTCGAGGTGGAAAATCTCAACGTCCATTACGGGGCGATCCACGCCCTGAAGGGGGTCTCGCTCGCGGCCGAGGAGGGTGGGATCGTCACGCTCGTGGGGGCGAACGGGGCCGGGAAGAGCACCACCCTTCGGGCGATCTCCGGGCTCATCAAGCCGAGCGCCGGCTCGATCCGCTTCCGGGGAAAGTCTCTCGTGGGGGTCAAGCCTCACGAGATCGTTCGGGAGGGGGTCTCCCACGTTCCCGAGGGCCGGATCGTATTCGCGAACCTCACCGTGCTCGACAATTTGGAGATGGGCGCGTATCTACGAAAAGACCGCGCCGGGTGCGTCGAAGACCTGAAAAAGGTCTTTCGCCTGTTTCCGAGGCTCGACGAGCGGCGCCGTCAGGCGGCGGGCACCCTGAGCGGCGGGGAACAGCAAATGCTCGCGATCGGCCGCGCGCTCATGGCGAAGCCCACGCTCCTCTTGATGGACGAGCCCTCGCTCGGCTTGGCCCCGATTCTCGTGCGGGAGATTTTCTCGGTAATCCGTGAGATCCGGAGCCAGGGCACGACCATCGTCCTGGTCGAGCAGAACGCGCGCCTGGCGCTGGCGACGGCGGACCGGGGTTACGTCCTGGAGACAGGCTCCGTTCGAATGTCCGATCGCGCGCAGGTGCTTCTGGAGAGCCCCTTCGTGCAGGCCGCCTACCTGGGCGGACCGGGCTGATCGAGGAGGACCCATTGGCCACGCCCAAACGTCCCGAGCTTCGATCGTTGCCCTCGGTTGGCTCGCTCCTCGAATCCGAGGAAATGTCGGCGCTCCAGAGCTTGGCACCCCGAAGCGTGCTCGTGGCGGCGGCCCGCGAGGCGATCGCTGCCGCCCGCTCCGCGATCCGGCGAGGCGGCGGGCGGGGAAAGGCCGAGGCAGCGGGGCGCGACGCCATCCTGCGAGACGCGGCGCGGCGGGTCGGGGAGGCGGTTCGCCCGGCCTTTCGCCCCGTGATCAACGCGACCGGAATCGTCCTCCACACGAATCTTGGGCGCGCCCCCCTGGCGGAGGAGGCGGTCTCCGCCGTGACCGACGCCGCGCGACGCTACACCAACCTGGAGCTCGATCTGGAGAGCGGGTCGCGCGGCTCGCGGATGGCTCATCTAGAGCCCCTCATCGCGGAGCTTCTGGGCGCCGAGGCAGCGCACGTCGTGAACAACAACGCGGCCGCGATGCTCCTCGCCCTCAACACCTTTTCGCTCGGCAAGGAGGCGGTCGTTTCGCGAGGGCAACTCGTCGAGATCGGAGGCTCCTTTCGGATTCCCGAGATTCTGGAGCGGGCCGGCGCCCGGTTGCGGGAGGTCGGCACGACGAACAAGACCCGCCTGCGCGACTACGAGCGCGCGATCGGCCCTGAAACCGGGATGATCCTGCGCGTCCACCCGAGCAATTTCGCGATGGTGGGTTTCACGGAGGAGGTGACGCGGGCGGAGCTTGCCGCGTTGAGCCGGAAACGGCGGCTGCCGCTCCTCGAGGATCTGGGAAGCGGCGCGCTCATCGATTTCACGCGATGGGGACTGCCCGCGGAACCGATCGCGCGCGATGCGCTCGATCAGGGCGTGCCGCTGGTCTGCTTCAGCGGAGACAAACTGCTCGGCGGCCCCCAGGCGGGAATCCTCGCCGGGCGAAAGAGCCTCGTCGCCGCGCTCAAGGCGAATCCGATGGCGCGCGCGCTCCGCGTGGACAAGCTCACGTTGGCGGCATTGGAGGCGACGCTTCGTCTCTATCGGGATCCCGAAATGCTCGCGGCCTCGATTCCAACGCTTCGCATGCTCGCTGAGTCCGCCGAGAGCGTTCGCGCGCGCGCCAAACGCGTCCTTCGCGCGATCGGAGCGGATCGCGCTTCTCACTTCCGCGCGGAGGTGGTAGCCTGCACGACCGAAGTGGGCGGAGGCGCGATGCCGCTTGCGCGCGTTCCCTCGTACGCCGTAGTACTCCGCCCCGCGCGGGGCAAGGTCGAGGACGTAGCCCGCTCGCTCCGCACCGGTCCCGATCCCGTGATCGGTCGGATCGAGTCGGGTCGGCTCCTTTTGGATCTCCGCACGGTGAGTCGCGGCGAAATTCCCAAGCTCGCCGCCTCGCTTGTACGAGCGCTCGAGGAGGAACCCTGACGCCGTCCGCTGAATTGGAAGTGGAGCGGTACTCCGATCCCCAGAGCTTCGCGCGGGAAGTCAACCTCCCGCTTATCGGCATCGTTCGCGTCACGCCCATCCTGCCCGGCGCCCAAGCCTCGACCCTTCTGGAAGCGGCCGATCCTGAAGGATTGAAGCCGGCCATCGAGGCCCTGACCCAAACTCGCAAATCGCTCACGCTTCGATCCCTTTTTCTGACCGGGTTCCCGCACGATCCGGAGTTTTTCGCCACCGGATTGGCGCTCGCCCGCGAGTGGAGCCGCCAGGGGCTCAAGGTCGCCGTCGTGGACTTGGATTACCGCCACCCGACGGTGGTCCGGCCGCGCCCCGATCCGAACGAGGGATATGTGGACGCCTTGGAGTACGGGTGCTCCTTTCAGCGCATCGCATGGGAGATTGTCGCCGACAGCCTTTGGCTGGTCGGCCCGGGAAGCCATGCGACCGACGGAGAACGCTTCGCCGCGCATCCCGATTGGGCCCGCGTCATGCGGATCTTCTCCTCGCGGGTGGATGTAACGCTCTATCTGGCGCCCTTTCTTGACCGAAAGGGCTTCACGGGGCGTCTTTCCAAGCGAATGGACGGCGTGCTCCTCGCCGCTTCGGTTCAGCGCGCGAGCCGAGCCGCGCTCCGAGACGCGTTCCTCGAGTTGTGGGGCTCGGACGCGCCCATGATCGGCTGTCTCGGGATCGCGGTGCCTCATGCGCAGCCACCCAAGGCAGCCAGGCCGATGGACGCGGATGTTGGATTGAGCCCCGCTCCCGAGAGGACGGGAACGCAGCCGGACTCCATGGAGACGGGGAGCGGCGAGCGTGGTGGGCCGGCACCGCCGCGCCGTTCGGTGGAGCCTCGAGCCGCGGAGTCGGGTGAGGTGGCGGCGCGCGCACTCGTCACGAAACTGTCCGATGAGGTAAGGCACGGTCGCCTGCCCCGGGCGAGTCGCAAGCGCTCGCGCGCGCTGCTTTTCACCGTCCTGACCCTGCTGGTGCTGGCGGCAGTAGGGGCTTTCGTGACTTCACGAATGCTGCGGCACCGTGGGGCCGCGGAGACGCGCGAGACGCTCCCGGCAGGCACGGAACGGGTTCTGCCCGCGGACGTCGGCGCGTCGAACCCACAAGGTCTGCCCCGAACGAATGGTGGGAACCCGGCAGGGGGAGCGCCGGCGGGCGGCTCCGCGACGCCGCCCGAGGAGACGGGCTCCGTCTCCGAGACACCCTCGCCGGAGGCCCGCGAGCCCGAAGCGTCCACGTCGGAGGAACCCCAGCCTGCGACGCCACCGCCCGCGTCATCACGGCCGGCGGGCTCGGAGGCGCTCAGCACGCTGCCCTATCGCGTCCACATCGCCTCATTTCGCTCCGAGAGCAAGGTCCGCGAAATGGTGAAGAGCCTGCGCACCCGGGGGATCGGCGCCTGGTACGCGGCCGCGCCCGATCAACCGGGTTGGTATCGTGTGTTCGTCGGTCATTACGCGACCTACAAGGAGGCCGCGCAAAAGGCCGCGTGGCTTCTGAAGCGTGGCCTGGTGGATCGCGCCGTGGCGTATCCCGACAACGAGAGGTAGACCGTGTTCCTGAAACGCCTCGACATCCAGGGCTTCAAGTCCTTTCCGCAGCGAATCCGGGTCGATTTTGGTCCCGGGATCACGTCGGTCGTGGGTCCGAACGGGAGCGGCAAGACCAACATCGTCGAAGCGATCCGGTGGGTGCTGGGCGAGCAGAACATGAGGCACCTCCGCGGAGACACTCTCGAGGACGTGATTTTCACAGGCTCCGCGCAGCGAAAACCTCTCGGCATGGCCGAGGTTTCGCTCACGATGTTCAACAACCGCGGCGTTCTGCCCGTCGAATACACGGAGATCGCGATCTCACGCCGCACCTTCCGTAACGGACAGAGCGAGTATTTCATCAATAGAAAGCCCTGCCGTCTCCGTGACCTTCGCGACCTCTTTCTCGACACCGGGATGGGCTCCCACGCGTATTCCCTCATCGAGCGCGGGATGGTCGACAACGTCTTGTCGGACGAGAGCGGCCACCGGCGGTTCCTGTTCGAAGAGGCGGCGGGAATCATGCGCTACAAGACCCGAAAGAAGGAGGCGCTCCAAAAGCTGGACTTGACCCTCGCGGACCTGACGCGCGTGAACGACGTGGTCACGGAGATCGAACGCGAGGTCCGGTCGCTTGCGCGGCAGGTGGGGAAGGCCCGGCGGTTCAATCGTCTGCGCGAGGAGATCAAGACGCTGGATCTGGGACTCGCCAAGGAGGACTTGGAGCGCCTCGCGGGTACCGGGGGCGCGCTTCAGGAGCAGCGGGGCAAGGCCGAAGACCGCCGGGGCGCCATCGCCGGCATCCTCGCGCGGCATGAGGCGGAGCTGGAGCAGCTCAAGCTCGAGCTCTTGAAGCGCGAGTCCGAGGTGCGTCTCGCGCAGGAAGAGCTGGACGAACGTGAGGCGCGCGGAGCCGCGCTCCTGAATGAGGTCGCCGTGCTCAGGGAGCGACGCGCGGGGCTGCTCGAGAAGCTGGAGCACGCGCGCTCGGAGGGGGTCCGTCTCAGCGCGAGCCTCGAAGAGCTGAGCCGGGCGAAACAAGGACTCGAAGAGGAGCGGACGCGGCTCGCTACGGCCCAGGCCGAGAAAGAACGCGCGCTCGGTGGGTTGGAAGCGGCGATTGGGAAAATGCTCCCGCAGCTCGAGGAACGGCGCGAGGCGCTGCGGCAGCGGAAGCAGCTCTCGCTGGATCTGTTCCAGACGCGTGTGAAGCAGCAGAGCGCCGCCGAGAACTGGGCCGCGAAGCAGGCGGAGCTGACCCAGAAGAAAGGGCAGCTCCTGGCGGAGTCCGCCGGAATGGAGCGGGAGGAGCAGGAGCTCGCCGATTCGCTCGCGGCGATCGGCCGCGCGGCGGATTCCTCGATCGCGGAGGTCGAGCGGGCGCGCGCCCGCGTCGAGAGTGAAACCCGCGCGGTCGCCGAGATCGAGGAGCAGATCCGCCTCCACGACGAGTCCGAAAAGCGGGCGCGTGAGGACTTCGCCGCGCTCGAATCGCGTCGCGCGACGCTCCGCGAGCTCAAGGACCGCTACGAGGGATACGACGAAAGCGTCCGGTCGCTCCTGGCCGGGCCCACGCGCGCTGCACGGATCCTGGGAACAGTCGGCGACGTGTTGCACGCCTCGGGAGACTGGCTTGCAGCGCTCGAAGCCTCCCTCGGCGAGGCGGTCCAGTTCATCGTCGCGGAGCGCACGGACGCGGCGCTCAAGGCGCTCAAGGCCCTCGAATCGGGCGGAGGAGGCCGCGCGACATTCATCGCGCTGGACCGGCTCTCCTGGGCCCGCGCGGCCGAAGTTCCGGAGAAGGTGCTCGGGGCGCCCGGCGTTCACGGATTGCTGCTCGAGCACGTCCGGTTCGAGCCGGGATTCGTGGCGCTTGCCTCCTTCCTTCTCTCGGGGGTGGTGGTCGTAGATTCGATCGAGGTCGGGCTGAAGCTCCTGGACCAGCATCGCGAGCTCAGGCTGCATTTCGTGACGCGCCACGGGGAGCACGTCCGGGGCCCGGGCATCTACCAGGGCGGAGGGGGACCCACGCGTGCCGGCTCGGTTCTGCGTCGGGAAGAGGAGCTGGAGCGGCTTGAAAAGGAAATCGAGCGATCCTCCGCCGAGCTCCGGAAAACGCTGACGCTCACGGAAACGCTGAGGGGAGGGCGGGTCGAGGCGCAGGCGGCGCTCGAGGATGCCAACCGCGAGCTTCGGGAGACCGAGGAAGCCCGGCGTGCCGAGGAGGCCAAGCGCGCGGAGCACCAGATCCGAAAAGACGCCATCGCGCGCGCCCGAGCGGCCCTGCAGACCGCGCTCGAGTCTGTCGAATCGGAGCTCAAAGTGGCGCTCGCCGAGGGTGAGATCGTCGGGCTCGCGCTCAAGTCCTCGGATGAAGAGCAGGGCCGTCTGGAGGGCGACCTGGCGCGCGAGGAGGCTCAGGTGCGGGAGCTGGAGCTGGAACGCGATCGCCTTGGCACGCAACACGCGGACCTGCGCATCGAGACGACCCGCGCCCAGACCGCCTTCGAATCAAGTCTTGGCGAGATCGAGCGGATCAGGCAGAGCGCGCAGGAAGCGGAGCGTGAGATTCGCGTGCGGAGCGAGGAAGCGACCGAGACGGATCGGCGGATCCGCGAAGCGCACGAGGAGAGCGCTCTGAAGGAGAAGGAGCTGGAAGCGGAGATCGCCCTCAAGGCGGAAAAGGACCGGGCCGTCCAGGCCGCCCGTGAGGGGTTTGGGGGAGTGAAGGGAACGGCCGACGATCTCGAGGCGAAGGCACGCGAGCACCGCCGGGAGCTGAACGAGCTGACCGAACGGCTGCACCGGGCGGAGCTGGAGCACGCCGAATCCGAATCGGAAATGCGGGTCCTGCTCGAGCGCGTTCGGAACGAGTACGAGGTGGACCTCGCGACCTGGACCGCACCGTCGGTAGCGATCGCCGAGGCGGGGCCCCTGGCTGAAATCGAGGATGTGGATTTCGAGGCGGAGGAGGGTCAGGTGCCGGACGAAGCGATCGTGTCCCGTGCGGTCGAAGGGACCCCCGCTTCACGCCAGGAGCGACGCGAGCACCTGCGTCTCTTGCAGGAAAAGCTCCGCTCGCTCGGACCGGTCAATCTTCTCGCCATGCAGGACTATGAGGAGCGGCGGCAACGCCTTTCCTTCCTCACCAGCCAGCGCAAGGACCTCGAGGAGGCCCGCCAGTCGCTCCTCGAGGCGATCCAGAAAATCAACCTGACCGCTTCCGAGCTGTTCCAGAAGACGTTCCGTGAGGTGAACGAGAACTTCCAAAAGGTATTCCGCACGCTTTTCGAAGGAGGCGAGGCCGCCCTTACCCTGAGCGGGGACGATCCGCTTGAGGCCGAGATCGAGATCCTGGCTCGCCCGCGCGGCAAGAAACCGCAGTCGCTTTCGCTCCTCTCGGGCGGCGAGAAGGCTCTCACCGCGATCGCCCTCCTCTTCGCGATCTACCTGGTCAAGCCGAGCCCCTTCTGCATCCTCGACGAGGTGGACGCGCCGCTCGACGACGCCAACATCGATCGCTTCGTCCTCCTGCTTCGGGAGTTCAGCCAGAACACCCAGTTCATCGTCGTGACCCACAACAAGAAGACCATGGAGGTCGCGGACTGCCTCTACGGCGTCACGATGGAAGAGCCGGGCGTGTCGAAGCTGGTCTCCGTCCGCTGGAACACCGAGCCGCCTCCGGAATCCGAGCCCCAAGAAGAGCAGGAGCTGGCGCCGGTCGAGACGTAGACCCGCGGTCGTGCCGTTCTTCGAGAAGATCACCCAAGGCCTCAAGAAAACCCGCGACGCGCTCCTCGGGCAGGTGACCGCCGTGCTCCAGCGCGGCCGGGACCTGAGCGCGGAGGATTTCGAGGTGCTCGAGGCCGCCCTCCTGCGGGCCGACGTCGGTCCCGCCACGACGGATAAGATCCTCGACGGAGTGAGGCGGAGGCTCGGGGATCCTTCGTTCAGTGCCGATGCACAGGATGCCTTACGGCAGGAGATCGAGGCGGTGCTGGCGGTGGGGCGCGATGCGTCTGGCGAGGGGCCTGGCCGCCTTCTTGGAGCCAAGTCCCGCCCCGCGATTCCCCATGTGATCCTCGTCGTGGGCGTCAACGGATCCGGCAAGACGACGAGCATCGCCAAGCTCGCGAGCCGCTTCAAGGAGGCCGGCGACTCGGTCCTTCTCGTCGCGTGCGATACCTTCCGGGCCGCGGCGGCGGATCAGCTCGGGGTCTGGGCGGCGCGCGCCGGCGCGGAGATCGTGCAACAGAAGCCGGGGGCGGATCCCGCCGCGGTCGCCTTTGACGGCATGGCCCGCGCGAAAAGCCGCGGCGTCGCGCGCGTCTTGGTCGATACCGCGGGAAGGCTCCACGTGAAGGTCAACCTCATGGAAGAGGTGAAGAAGATTCGGCGGGTGATCGAGCAGCAGGTTCCGGGGGCGCCGCACGAGGTGCTCCTCGTGCTCGACGCGACGACGGGGCAGAACGGACTCAATCAGGCGCGCGAGTTCCATGAGGCGCTGGGTATCACCGGGCTCGTGCTCACGAAGCTCGACGGGAGCGCCAAGGGGGGCGTGGTGCTTGCCATCACCGATACGCTCGGTCTCCCCATCCGCTGGCTGGGCGTCGGGGAGGGCCTGGAGGATCTCGTCCCCTTCGAGGCCGGCGAGTTCTCGCGGGCGCTCGTCACCCCTTAGACGGTCACGGCTCGGAGGGGCTAGGCGCCCTCTCCGTACACCACCCGGTTTTTTCCGAGCGATTTTGCCTGGCGCAGGTTGACGTTTGCCCGGTTCCAGAGCTCGTGGGAAATTTTCTCGCGCCCAACCGCATCCAACCCCCGCGTACGATCCACGCCGAGCCCGACGTCCGCGGGGAACATGGCGCCTCCGAGGCTCATCGTGACCCGGACCGCGTTCTCACGTCCCTCCATCGTGGGGACCACGATCGCGAGGCTCTCAATCTTGAGCCGCAACCGCTCGCAGATGTCGGCGCTTAGGATGAGCGCGAATTCCTCGCCCCCCCACCGTGCCACCGTATCGAAGGGTCTCACGCTCGATGCGAGCGTTTGGGATACCTCTCGAAGCACGGCGTTTCCCGCCTCGTAACCGTAGAGGTCGTTCAGCTGCTTGAAATTGTCCAGATCGCCAATCACGAGCGACATCGGACGGCCTTCGCGATAGGCGCGGGCGATCTCGCGGTCGAGCTGGCGGCCAAAATAAGGCCGGTTGTAGACGCCGGTCAGCTCGTCGATCATCACGAGCATGCCGAGCTTCTTGAGCGTCACGAGGAGGTCGGTCGCGTGCTCGGCGACCACGTTCAAGAGCCCCATCCTCTCGTCGGAGAAGAATTCGGGCGTCCGGCTCCACGCCTCCAGGACGTACAGGAACGGCGTGCCCGGCTCGCCGACCCGCGCCATCGCGAGCGAGCGAAAGCCCTCGGGAGGACTCTGCCCCACGTACGGGGCGATCGCGACGTGCATGGTCGCGTCCATCGATTCCGCGTCGATCATGACACGCGCGTAACCCGGCTGCGCTAGGTCGTCGATGTAGACCGGAAGCGCGCGGCGGCCGACCCAGTTTTCGGCGATCGTTCGGTTCCACGGTTCCCCCTCGCTCACAGGCTGCGCGTAGCGGGTGTCGAAACCGTGCGCGAGTGAATAGAGGCGCGTGTCGTCGCATTCGAGGATCTGCATGGCGGACTGCTGGATCGTGCGAAGGATATCGGCGGGGTCCGTCTGGAGGTATTCCGCGTTGCGCTCGTCGCGGGCGAAAAGCTTCCGCTCCACCGCGATCAGATGCGAGATCACCCGGTACAGAAGGCGGCTCCGGGCGTGCCAGTGGGGCTTCGAAGCCCGGACTAGCTTCTCGTCCTCGGTTCGCTTCTCCGCCGCAGGGAGCAGGAACGATTCGCCGGTCCCCGGCGTGCGGTAGCGGACGTAAGCCTTTCCGTCCCGCTGAAAGCTTCGATCAGCCGCTCCGCGATCTCGTACGTGATCTCGTCCCGGCGGCCCGCGTCGAGGTCCCCGAGCGCAAGGTCGATCGGGCGCTTTCCCTCCAAGGGGGATTCTTCATGGAGGCGTAGCGAGGAGAAAATTGCCGTACGGATACGCTGGGATTCGTTCATTCCCTACGGTCTCGAGGTGCGGCGCGATGGTGATCGGGAATAGTGTGCAAGAATTAGCCTAATTATAGCATGCATTCAGGCTCGTGGCTCGAGGGCATGCGATCGGCGCCCGAATTGATGCCCTGAGGCCCCTTTACGCTTGATTTTCTTCGCCGCATGTGATAGTTTTTCCAAGGTAGCCGGTTCGCCTGCCCAAAGGAAGGGTGCGCATGGCTCCAGCCTGTAGAGATCATTACCGGGCGGCGGTGTCGGTCGACACTCCGTCCTTGGAATTCCCCCCGCCAAAGTCCCCAATCGTTCATTCCGTCCGAAGAGAGCGCGACGAGGAATCGTCAAACGCTCGGGAGCGTCCATTATGGGTCGATCACATGGTTCCGGGGAATCCCCTCCCCAGCAAGGACACGCACGGGCCGGAATCACGGGGGTGGCGCCGATGGTGACGTTTCGCACCCGGCTGATTCGCATCGGGTTCCTTCTCGGCTTGCTGGCGGTTCTCGCTTACGGAACCTCTCTCGAGCCATCGCAGGCGCTAGCCAGACCGGTTGGCACGGGTGGGCCGGATGGCGAACCCTACTCCGGCGATCCGACAGGCGAGGACCTTCCGAGCCCGACACCGAAACCGTCCCCGCGTGCGGCGGCGAGACTCGGCGTGGAGGGATTGGGTCAGGGGAAGGGCGCGCTGACGATGCGCCACGGTGGGTTCGATTCAACGGGCCGCTGGAGTCTCTATTTCCGCATTTTGGTCCGCCTCGGCATCCGCTAGGCGGCGTGAAGGAGCGAACGATAGGGGAGCGGGCGTAAAGCCCGCTCCCACAAGCTCATGATCCATGACCACGAACATGAGTACGATGCCGCCACGCTCCAGCGGCGCCTGGATGACTTGATCGCGCACGCCCGTTTCGGCGCGGCGCTCGATCTGGTCACCGAGTTCCAGGGGCGCGGTCCGTTGCCTCCCGAGATCGAGCATCCGGTTCTTCTGGCGCGCTGCCGCGCCTTGCTCGGTCTCGGAAGGTGGCGCGAGGTTGCGGACCTCGCCGAGAAGAAACTCGAAGAGCTATACGCGCTTCGTCCAGACGACAAGAAGCCGATCCTTGAATACCACATCGCGGCGGGCTGGGCGGTGTGGCGGATCGGACGGCCTTCGAGAGCGGAGGAACATTTCCGCGCCGCGTATCATATCAGCAGGTGGGATTTCGAAGACCTCCAGGGGATGCTCCGGAGCCGCAACCTCCTCGGCCTCTGCTTCCTGGGCGCCGGCGAGATCCAGCGTGCCGTGGCGGAGTTCGGCCGCGGCCAGCTCCAGGCACGAGGCGCCGGGCTCTACCACGAGGAAGCGAACTTCTCGCTCAATTTGAGCATCGCCCTGGCGAAGCTTGGCCGTTTCGAGCAGGCGGACCAGGAGCTTACCCGCGCGCGTTCCCTTTTCGGCGAGCGCGGGCACTCCCGCGGCAGGGTGCAGACGCGACTTTGCCTCGGGCAACAACTCCGCATCCGAGGGGACCTGCGCGACGCGGAATCGCATGTCCGTGGCGCGCTCTCGGAGGCGGAGGAGCACGGCTTTGAACGTGAGCATGTCATCGCACTGGAGTACCTGGGGGACATCGCGCTCGATCAATTCGACAACCAGTCCGCGATCGAGCTCTACGATCAGGCGCTTCTGATCGCCGAAAAGCTTGCGCCGGAAGGCGACTTGATCCCTGAGCTCAGCCGTCGGATCGCCGAGGTGCACGTTCGCATCGGCGAGCCGAATCGCGCGCTCATTACGTGCGAGCGGGGTCTCCGCATCGCGCGACGGATCAACGACCGTTTCGAAGAGGCTGCCACCTGCCGCGTCATGGCGATGGCGCATCAGGTGCTGGGGAATCGGGAGCGCGCGCTGCGCGCGGCTCGCGAAGGCGCCCAACTCCTGCGCAAGATCGAGGCGATGTACGAGCTGACGCGCATCCTTGTCTGGAGCGGCGAGGCGCAGCTCGCGGGGAGAGATCCCGAGGAGCGCGGCTCCGCACGCGACCAGCTCTGGGAAGCGCGCAGCCTCGCGATGACGATGAACCTCGAGCGTTGGGTGGAGCGCATCGAGAAGGTGTTGGGTGTCGATCTCGAGCCCGCGCCGACGAGGCCGATCGTTCGAGGCGCTCGCGCGGATTTGATTCCGGAGGGCGCAGATCCCGATTGCTTCCGCTTTGGAATTGTCACCCAGGATCCGAGGATCTCGGAGCTGATCCGGATTCTGGAGCGCGCCGCGAGCAGCCGGCTCCCGATTCTCATCCTCGGCGAGAAGGGAAGCGGGCGTGAGCTCTTGGCCCGCGCCGCACACGAGCTCGGGGATCGCAAAGACCGGCCCTTTGTCGTGGGTCGCTGCTCCACGCTTCCGGAAGGCCACCTGGATGCCGACCTCTTCGGACACGACCGCGCGAGCGGGCCCGGAACCGGCGCGGCACGGATGGGGCTCTTTGAGGGAGCCAACGGTGGCGTGATGTACCTGGACGAGGTGAGCGAGCTTCTCGTCGGCGCCCAGGCAAAGCTTCTCCGCGTGATCGAGATGGGCGAGTTGCGGCGTGTGGGCGCGGCGGGCGTACGTCATGTGGACGTCCGGGTGGTTGCAGCTTCGACGCGCGATCTTGCGGGTCTGGTCCGGCGCGGCGTCTTCCGGGACGACCTTTACTACCGCTTGAACGGGATCCGGCTTGAGATCCCGCCGCTTCGCGATCGCGTCCAGGATGTCGAGCTGATCGGGCGGTACCTTTTGGAGCGCGC
>Ga0209470_1002638_pt1 | contig 12618 bp, 8 predicted proteins | sample GraSoiAngelo_125_FD_185882 | JGI IMG/M metagenome (GOLD analysis project Ga0209470, IMG submission 185882) | Grasslands soil microbial communities from the Angelo Coastal Reserve, California, USA - 14_0927_05_40cm (SPAdes) (version 2) | ecosystem: Environmental > Terrestrial > Soil > Grasslands ... | reverse complement strand
GTACGCCGCGAGGAAGGCGTCCCGCCCGGCCGTCGACGCGGAGGCGCCCGCCTTGCAGCCGAGCCATGTGAGCTGAGCCCACATCGAGCCGACGTCGTCCGCGGGATCGCCGGTCGCACAGCCTTCGAGGTCGAGCAGCCCGAGCCGGGTGCCGTCGACGACGACGTTGTCGCCGTGGAAGTCGCCGTGGATCAGCCCGGGACGCGACGCTGGCAGCGCGCCGAGGCGGGCGCGGAGCGCGCGGCCGAGCGCCGCGATTCGCGGCCGCTCGGCGGGCAGCAGCGCGGCGAACTCGGCCGCACCCGCAGCCACGCGGGCGGCGTTCGCTGCCGCGCCGTGTTCCCGGCCGATGTCGATGGGCAGGGCGTGAAGCTGGTGCAGCGCGGCGGCCACGCGGCGGCAGAGGGTGGGGAAGTGGTCGGCCGCGGCGAGAGTGGAAAGCGGCACGCCGGCCACCGGGGAGAAGAGCTCCATGCAGAGCTCGGGCACGAAGCCGAGGGGCTCGGGCAGCTCGAAGACGAGGCCGTCGGCGGCGGCGCGGAGGCGCCCGAGGACGTGCCGCGTGCGCTCGAACTTCGACCGCCGCGCCATCTTCGCGTACACCACCGCCGGCCGGCTCGCTGCCGCCCCGCCGGCCCACGTGAGCTCGTAGCGAAACAGACACTTCCGCGCGGGCTTGTAGCGCACGACGTGGACGGCGACGCCCGCCAGGCGCGCCCCGCCCGTGCGCGCCGCGAGCGCCGCCTCGAGCACCGCCGCCATCGCGCTGCCGTCCGCCCCCTGGGCGAGCGCGCCGAGCCGGCCGTCGGCCGGGAAGACCTGGAAGAGGAGGTGGAGCTCGGGAGCGTAGATCGCCGGCTGCACGAAGCCCGCGGCCGCCGGCGCGCCGGACCGGCGGTAGTCTCGGTTGAGCTCGGCCTCGAGCCGCCGGCCCTCCGCGGACTCCACCCGCTGGGCGACCAGACGCAGCACCTGCCCGCCCGGCCCCGGACCCTCGTAGAGGGCGGTCCGCGGCCCGTCGGGGCCGACCGTCAGGTGGCTCACCTCCAGACGGTCGAGGGCGACCTCGGTATCGCACCACCGGCGCAGGAAGGTGCGCACGCTCGCGAGATCGGCAATCGAGGTCAACAGCCCGATCCTCCGGAGCACTCGCCCACCCCCTCGTCGGCCGGCGCGCGCGCGCGACCCGCACCGTCGAGCATCTCGTCCAGGAGGGCGACCGTGCGCGGCGCCCCGCCGAGGTCGAGCACGAGCGGCGACGGCCGAAAGCCGAGCAACGCGCGCACCTCGGCGGCGAGCGTCGGCCCGTCGAGCCGTTCGGGTTCGAGCACGCGCACCACCCCGAGCCGCTCGAGCCGTCGGGCCCGGACCCACTGCTCGTCCTTGCCCAGCTCGCTGCACGGTACGACCAGCGCGGGTACGCGCGCCCGCACGATGTCGAGCGCCGTGTTGTAGCCGCACTGGCTGACCGACGCCGCGGCGCCGCAGAGCTCCTGACCGAGGTCTGGGACCGACCGCCGCAGCTCGAGCCCCGCCACCTCGCGCGCCGCCCGCCGGAGCGCCCGCCAGTCGGTCTCGGGAAGGAACGGGCCGGCCACCACCGTCGTCCGCAGGCGCTCGCGCCGCCAGAGCGGCCCGTGGGCCTCGACGGCGGCGCGGAAGAGCGGCCCGCCGGCCAGCCCACCTCCCGCCGATACGATCAGGCGACGCCTCCGGCGCGGGTCCGGACGCCGGGGTGCGTCGGCGACCACGAAGCCGGTGTAGAACACGGGAACGCGGAGATCCCGCTCGAGACCGAATGATTCTTCCAGGCGCGCGAAGTGCGGGTCGCCGTGGACCAGGATCGCGTCCAGGTAGCGGTTCGCGAGCATGCAGGCGTGCTCGTCGCACCGCGCCTGATCGCGGCGTCCGGTCGTGAGGATATCGCGCAGGCTCGAGAGGAGGAGGGGGCGGTGCGCCCCGCCGGCGTGCGCCTCCTCGAACAGCGGCAGGAGCTCCGCGGCGAACTTCCTTCGCCCGAAGGGGAAGAGCTCGACGACGACGGCGCGGGGCTGCAGGCGGTGAAAGGTACGGAGGATCGTCTCCCGCCGCTCGCGCTGCGCGTCCTCGAGCGGCCGGTGGGAGTCGCGGCTGACGAGCCGATCCGTGGCGTCGAAGCCGAGCGGCGGCAGGTCGACGAACTCGATCCCGGCCGGCCGCGGCAGCCCGCGCGGCACCGGACCGCCGTTCAGGAAGACGACGCGGAATCGGTCGGCGAGTGCCCGGGCGAGCGCGAGCGAACGGACCAGATGCCCCATGCCGAGGACGTGCTGGCAGTAGAAGAGGACGGCGGGCTCACGCACGGACGTTGTCCGCGAGGAGACGCGAGGCGTCGCCCAGCAGTAGGTCGAGACGGGCCAGGGCCGCGGGACGGATCTGCCTCACCGCCCGGGTTGCCTGCTCGGCGAGGAGCGCGGCGGCGGTGTGCCAGTGGAGCGCACGTGGCGTGGGAAGCGGTTGCCGCCGCGCGTAGCCGGTGAGGAACGCCGTGGCCCGGGCGCGCTCGGTCGCCGCCCCAAGCCCGCCGACCAGGTGCTCGTAGCGCAGCAGGGAGAGGTAGCTCCCCAGGTCTGCGGCCGGCTCTCCGAGACAGAGCTTGTCGAGGTCGACTAGCGCGGCCCGGTTCCCGGCGAGGATGCCGTTCTTCGCGTGCACGTCGCCGTGCAGGCAGACGGGCGGCTCGGCGGACGGTTCGAAACGGCGCAGGAGCTCGGTGGCGAGCGCCTCGGCCTGGCGCCCGACGCGCGGGCACGCACGCGCCAGGAGGCGCGCCGCATCGGCCAGGCGCGGCGGCTCGTGACGTGTGAACCGCGGCACCTCCGGCGGCGGCGCGAGCGTGTGGAACGCGGCGAGCGCGGTGCCCAGCCGCGCCGTGCCCGTGACCGCCTCCCCGTCTGCGAGGTCGATGATCCGCCGGCCGTCGACCGCCTCGAGCACGACAATCTGTCCGCTCCCGGCGCGCTTCGCCGGAGCGGCAAGCGCCAGGTGAGGGTCGTCGGGCCCGAGCTGCCGCGCCAGGGAACCATGGATCCGGCGGGCCCATTCGCCGAGACCCTCCTGGTAGACCTTCGCGTACGCGGTGGCGCGTCCGGAGAGCTCGTGCAGCACGAGCACCAGTGACGTCTCCGGCTTGTAGGCGAGGATGCGGGCGTGCCCGCGGGGACCGCCCAGCTCGCGCGCGATGGCAAGCGCCTCGCGCAGGAGGGTCTTCAGGGAAACGAGCTTCCGGTCGTTCGGAAACGTCCAGAACACGGCCGCGGCGTCGGTCGCGTGCACCACGCGCCGGAGCCGGCCGCACGCCGCCGTCGCGGCGGCTGCCGCACCGTGGAAAGCCGCCTCGGCTTGCCGCTCCGGAAAAGCGCGGCCGGTGACCCACACCCACCCCCTCCCGGTCCTGAGCCGGAAGAGCACGCGCAGCCGCCTGCCGAACCGGTAATGGATGCGCAGGAGCTCGCACGGACCGACCGGCAACGGCCCGTCGGCGCCGAGCGTCCCGGCAAGCCACCGCGCGACGGCCTTGGTGTCGAGCAGCCAATCGCGCTTCGGCAGCGCCGCATCGGGTGCGAGGAGCGCGCTCATGCGGAGTCCATCGGCTCGCCGGCGACGGCGTCTGTATCACAGGCGCCGAAGGCCACGATCGCGCCGCTCTCCGACTGACGCAGCCACGCCGCCACGGCTCGCACCCGGAGCGGGCCGAGCTCGAGGTGTCCCAGGGTCGGACGCCAGGCGATCCAGTCACGCGCCCGGCCGTCCAGCCCGGTACCGCGCACCTCGACGACGGTGGCGTCGTCGCTCGCGTGCACCGCGAGCGTCGGCGGGATCCCGTCGCATGCGAGCGGCACGACGAGCGTCGTGAACGTCACCTCCGCCATCCCGTCGACGGCGACGGAGACGACCGGCGCCGGGCGCTTGACGCCGTAGGACTCGGCCACCCACCCCGCTTCGAGCCGCGGCGTCCGTGCGGGAGCGACGACGAGCGTCACGCCGGGCGCGCGAACCACGGCGTTCGCCGCCCCGACGGCCACCTCCGTTCGGTGCCAGGCGTCGGCCGCGAGGTGGAAGCGGGTGTCGTAGCGGTGCGGTCGATCGCCGCGCAGGCAGTCTTCGAGGAGCCAGTACTCCCCGGCGACGAAGACGACGCGGCGGGAGTGGACCACCTCGTAGCACGGGCTCCGGACCTCGCCGTGCAGGACGTCCAGCCCGGGCGCCCGGTGACGGCCGAGGAACGTGGCCTGTGCGACGGCGTCGTTGGGTTTGCCGCGAGCGTAGGGGGTCTGGTCGAGCCCGTCGACGCAGACGGTGTTGTGGGCGGCGGTGCCCCTGAACCAGCGGCGCCAGTTCGGGGTGGCCTCCGAGTAGCTGTAGCGGCCCGGGTCGACGACGAGCGGCCGGCCGCCGGCGGCGATCTCGACGTTCAGGAGGTCGTAGTGGCCGTGCGAGCCGTCGCCGAGCGGCCCGCAGTCGAAGATGAGAAACCGCTCGTCGCGGAACGGCGTGCCATTGGCCCCCCAGCCGCTGCGCTGCATGAAGTAGCCGCCGAGCGGGAAGCTCGGGCCGCATTCCTCGGGCGGCGCGCCGCGGCCGCCTGCCGTCGACGCCCACAGGAAGTCGGGACGGCCGAGCAGACCTCCCGCACGCTCCAGGAGGCCCAGGTACGAGCCGCCGTCCGCGTCCGAGAGGGCCGGGATGCCGCCGTCGGGCCGGTGGCAGTGGAGCGCGAACTCGCAGGCCCGCGCCAGCCGTTCGTCGTAGCCGTCGGGCAGCGTGACCCCGAAGCGCCGGGCGTTCTCCCGGACGCCGACGAACGTCCGGAGCGTGATCATGTGATAGTGCGTCGAGCGCTCCCGGTGGACGCCGTCCGGCAGGACGTCGGTCAGCAGGTTCTCCGACAGGGCCGTGACGGCGAAGTCGAGGAGCGTGCCGTCGGGGTCGAGGTCGGGGAGGGCGAGCGCCGCGATGAAGAGCGCGTAGAGCTCGAGGGTGCGGTGGTTCCGCTCGGGCGTGAGCCGACCCCGCAGATCGCGGACCTGCGCGGCGAGGCTGCCGGCGATACAGGCCGCGGTGCCGGGCGAGAGGCCGGGGAAACCCGGCGCCGCCGCGAACATGTTCCAGGCATAGATCCAGTTCTGGATGCGCCGGCCGGCCACGTGGCTCGGGTCGGCGCCGACCGGCACCGTCCGGATCCACGAACGGGCGAGGCGCTCCCAGGCGGCGAGGAATCGCGGCTCCGCCGTCTCGGCGAAGGCGTGCGCGAGGTCGAGGCCATAGTAGAACTTGCTCCACTCGATTGCCCACTCCCTGTCCTCGACGAGCCCTGCCGAGAGCCAGTCGGGCTCGAGCCCGAGCTCGAGGGTGACGCCGTTGTGCGTGAACCGTCCGGCGCACGCCGCCTCCGCCACCCCACGGTCCCGATGCTGGTCGGCGACGATGCAGAAGACCGGCCGCGGCTGCGGAGGCGCGCTCATTGCCCGGCTCCTGCCGCGCTCCCGCGCCCCCGCACGATCGACATGCCGTCGACGATGCGCCCGCCCTCGAGGCGGTAGACCGCGTCGGCGCAGTCGAGCAGCGACGGGCGGTGCGTGATGACGAGGCACGTCCGGCGGTCCCGGATGCGCTTCAAGGCCTCGACGATGAGCGCTTCGTTCGCGGTGTCGACCCCCTCGAGGGGCTCGTCGAGCACGAGGATCGGACGATCGAGCAGGAAGGCCCGCGCCAGCGCCACGCGGCGCCGCTGACCGCCGGACAGGTCGACGCCGTCCTCGCCGAGCGGCGTGTCGAGGCCCGCGGTGAGGCCGCGGAAGAAGCCGTCCAGGCCGACGCGGCCGAGCGCCTCCCACAGCCGTTCGTCCGCCATCTCCGCTCCCGGCGGCGTGAGCGCCTCGCGCACGGTGCCGGCGAACAGGTGCGTATCCTGGATCATCACCGCGAACTGTGCGCGCAGCGAGCGCAGGGAGATCCCGGTGATGGGCCTGCCATCCAGGCGAACCGTGCCCGCGCTCGGGTCGAACAGGCGGAGGAGCAGGCTCACGATCGTGCTCTTGCCGGCACCGCTCTTGCCGAGCAGCACCGTGAAGCTGCCGGGTTCGAGGCGGAGCGTCGCCCCACGCAGCACGGCCGCGCCGCGCCCGCCGGAGTCCGGGTAGGCGAAGTGGACGTCCTCGAGCTCGAGGGCGCCGCGCGCGCGGCCGATCTGAACGGCGGCGGGCGCGTCGCGCACCTCGGGTGCGTGCTCGAGGAGCGCCAGGAGCCGCTCGCCGGCGGCGAGCCCCTTGCTCACCGCCGATGCCAGGTCGTTGATCTTCTCGACCGGCTTCAGGAGGTTGGAGATGTAGCTCGCGAAGACCGTGAGGACGCCGACGGTCAAGCTCCCGCGCAGCACGAGGAGCGCTCCGCCGCCGATCACGACGGCGACGGCGACGCCCTTGGCGATGGTCAGCGAGCGCTCCATGCCGACCTCGAGACGGGTCTCGTGCATGCCGGCTTCGAGGCTGCGGGCGTTGGTGGCGCCGAAGCGCTCGCGGGCGTGCTCCTCGGCCCCCAGCACCTGCACGGTGGGCAGGCCGCGCACGATCTCCTGCGCCAGCCCCGCGACCTCGCCCTCGTGATGCCGCTTTTCGCGCGAGGCCTCGTGCAGCTGGCGGCCGTTCCAGAGCGCCACCGCGATGAGGGCCGGGACGATCACCAGGCCGACCAGGCCGAGCCGCGGCTCGATCCAGAACATCACCGCGAGGGTGAGCGTCCCCGTCGTCGCGTAGCGGAAGATGAGCGGGACGGTCCTCATCTGCAGGCGGACGAAGACCTTCACGTCGTCGACCAGCCGCAGCACGAGCTCGCCGCTGCGGTGCGTCGCGCGGATGGTGGGCGGCAGCGCCTGCACGTGCATGAGCACGCGATCCCGCAGCTCGAGGTTGACCTGCTCGGCAACCCGCGCGTCGATGATCTTCTGCCAGGCGACCGCCGCCGCGCCGATCGCGGTGATGAGCACGTAGCCCGCGGCGAGCGGGAGGACGAGCGCCTCCGGAGAGAGCCCGGGATCGAGCGCCCGCAGGAGCGGAGGAAGGGGCTTGTGGGCGATGGCGCTGTCGATCAGCAGCTTCAGCGGCCACGGGGTGAGGATGGCCGCCCCGGCGGCGACGATCTCGAGGACCGTCGACAGCACGAGCGCCCAGCGGTGGGTCCACAGGTCCCCGCGGAAGGCGCGGCTCAACCGCGAGACGACGCCCCGCTTCATGCCGCCACCGCCGGCCGGAACAGCAGGGCGAGGTGCGCCGCCAGCCGCTCGCCGTCGAAGCGTTGGCGGACGGCGGCCTCCGCCGCGCCTCCGAGACGGCGCGCGAGGTCGGGATCGCGATGCAGGCGCACCATGGCCTCGGCGAGTGCGGCGGGATCCTCGGGCGGAACGAGGAGGCCGTTGACGCCGTCCACGACCAGCTCGGGGATTCCGGAGACCGCGGTCGTGACCACCGGCAGGCCGCACGCCATCGCCTCGATGAGCACGTTCGGGATGCCGTCGCGGTCGCCGTCCTCGGCCACCCGGCAGGGCAGGCAGAAGACCGTGGCGCGGAGGTATTCGTCGAGCAGTGCCGCCTGCCCGAGCGGGCCTGCCAGCTGCACGGCGTCCGCGAGGCCGCGCGCGGTGATCCGCCGCCGGACCTCCGCCTCGTGCGCGCCCTGGTCGCCCACGATCGTCGCCTTGACGGCGACGCCCTGTGCGCGGACCAGCGCGCACGCCTCGACGAGGACGTCGAAGCCCTTCTTCGGCACGAGTCGGCCGACGCCGAGCGCCCGGATCGACTGATCCCTCGCGGTCGGAGCGCCGGGTGCCGCCGCGAGCAGCCGCGCCAGGTCGGCGTTCAGCCCATGGTACACGCAGTGAACGGGGACCCCGGCGGCGATCGCTGCCAGGTACCGGCGGTTCGCCTCGGTGCAGGTCACCGCGAAGCGTGCCGCCGCAATTTTCCGGCGAAGAAGGCCGCCGGGGTTGAGCGACGGCTGGTAGAGGTCGCGCGCGTGGGCCGTGAAGGAGAAGGGGATGCGGCTGATCATGGAGGCCAGCCAGGCGACCGTCGCGGTCCCGTGGCAGAAGTGGGCGTGCAGGTGGCGGACGTCGGGCGTCCGGCGCAGGCGGTCGGCGAGCGCGGTGGCTTGGAGGAACTCCTTCACGACCCGCGGCGGCCACGAGCCGTCGCGTCGCGCGCGCCGGGCCTGGGCGATGGTGGCGGCGATCGCGCGGACGAGGCCCCGCGGCCGCCACCAGGCGAGGCGGAGAATCCCCGGTAGGAACGCCGGCAGCGAGCGCACGAGCCAGCGGAGGAACGGGGTGTGCGTGAAGGAGGCCGTGACCGGAAGATAGTCGGGGCGGGCGGCGATGCGCGCGACGACCGGATGAGGCGCGCGCCGATCGTCGAGCTTGAGGACGAAGAGCCGCAGGCGGAGGCCCTGCCGCTCGAGCCAGTGGATCTCGCTCGCGATGAACGTCTCCGACAGGCGGGGGAAGCCGGTGAGCAGGTACGCGATCGAGCCGGTCGCGCGGCTCGCGCTACGGCGGGCGTCAGCCATAGGCCCGCTCGAGCACCCTGCCGAGTCGCTCGGTGCAGCGCCCGAGCTCGAAACGTCGCTCGATGTACGCCCGCCCCTCCCGCCCGAGCCGCTTCCGCCAGTCCGGCCGGCGGGCGAGCAGCTCGAGCGCGCGGGCGAGCGCCTCGGCATCGCCGGGCGGAACGAGGACGCCGGTCCGGCCGGGCAGGACGGCGGTCGCCACGGCGCCGACGTCGCTCGCCACCACGGCGCGGGCGCTGGCCAGCGCCTCGAGCACGACGTTGGGCAGCCCGTCGCGGTCGCCGTTGCGGTCGGCGACCGACGGCAGCACGACGACGTGCGCGCGTGCGTACTCGGCCGGGAGATCGGCGTGCGTGCCCGGGCCCGCGAGCGTGACGCGCTCGCCGAGGCGCGCGGCAGCAACCGCCCGGGCGAGCCGCGCCTGCCGGGGCCCTTCGCCGACGATCCGCAGCCGGAACGGGATCGTGAGGCGCGCGACCGCCTCGATGAGCGTCTCGAAGCCCTTTTTCTCGACCAGCCGGCCCACCGCGAGGAGGCAGAGCGGGACCCCGCGCGGCTCCGGCCTGGGGCGGAAGCGATGCGTGTCCACCCCGTGCGGGAGGACGCGAGACGGCGCCCCTGCCCGCGCCAGCTCGGCGGCGATGTCGCGGTTGCAGGCGATGACACAGGCCGCCCGCCGGGCGCGCGCGGCGAGTGCCGCCGGCGTGACTTTCCGGGCATCACGTGCATGGACGCTGAAGCCGTACGGCACGCCGAGCCGCCGCGCGGCGTGCGCCGCGACCGCGGCGGGGCGGTGCGCGAAGTAGCCGTGGATGCCTGTTACCTCCCGTCCGCGAAGGCGCTCGGCGAGACGCGCCGCCTGCGTGCTCGCGCTCCCCGCGGGGAGCAGCTCGACTCGGCCGAGGAGGCGCGCGCAGCCGGGGTGGAGCGGCCCGCCGTCACCTGCCTTGGTCGCGAACACGGCGGCGAGGGTGCCGCGCGCGTCGAGGGCGAGCAGCTCGTTCAGGAGAAAGGTCTCCGACCGGCGCGGAAAGCCGCTGGTGACCACGGCGATGCCGCCGGGCATCATGCCCCTCCATCAAACAGCGCCCGCGCGCGCGTCACCACGCGCACGAGCCCCCCGAGGTCGACCGGCGCGACGGGCGCCGGATCCCGGTGAAGGGCGGACAGCACTGTGGAGATCAGCCGCTCGGGTGTGAGCTCTCCCGGCTCGATGAGGTCGAAGTACCCGAGATCGGCGAAGCGCCTGGCGCGGATGAGCTGCTCGCGCACCGGCTCGGCGCGGGGGACGAGGACGGCGCGGCGCCCGGACGAGAGGAGCTCGCACACGGTGCTGTATCCGGCCATCGAGACCACGACGTCGGCCTCGGCGTAGCGGCGGCCGAGGTCGGGTTCGAAATCGAAGAAGTCGACGTCCGGCATGACGCCGAACCGCTCGAGGATCCGGGCGCGGCGGTGCTCGGGCATCTGCGGGCCGAAGACGATCGTCGTGCGGAGCGCGAAGCGGCGGGGAAGCCCGAGCAGTCCCTCGAGGTAGGCCTCCACGACGTCGCTGCCGTCCCCGCCCCCGCCCGTCGTCACCAGCACCCGTGGCGGTCCGCCGTTGGACGGGCACCCCTCGGTCCCCGTTCGCAGGTAGCCGCAGAACACCGTCTTGCGGGCGACGGCCTCGGGGAACCCGTACTCGCGCACGGTGTCGAAGACCGCGGGCGTCCCGTAGACCCACACCTCGTCGTAGTAGCGCTCGATGGTCGCGAACGCGTGCGACTTCGCCAGCACGCGGCGGGTCCGCGCCGGCTCGTCCAGGATGTCGCGCAGCCCGAGCACGATGCGCGGCGGCCGGCGCAGCCGGCGCAGCGCGGCCAGGGTCCCGAGCAGCTCGCCGTCCACCCCGGTGGCTCGTTTGTCGACGATCACCAGGTCGGGGTCGAAGCCGAGCGCTGCCTTGCGCAGGATGTCGCGGCGCATGCGCTTCACGTCGTCTGACCAGGAGGACAGAAACATAGGCTGGTAGCGCTCGGCGGCGACGCGGTCGAGGCACGGGAGCTTCACGTAATCCATCCCGTCCGGGATGCGCAGCGCGTGGATGACCGGGGAGCCCGTGACGATGAGGACGGCGGCACCCGGCAGCGCCCCGGTGAGCGCTTCCGCAACGAGCAGCGTGCGGTGGATGTTCCCGAGGCCGAAGGTGTCGTGCGAGTAGAGAAGAATTTTGGGACCGATCACCGGGGACGGCTGCACTGCCATCTCGACGGCGGGGACCGGCGCCATGCTGTTCGTGATCTCTGTGCTTTCGTCGACCATCGCGGCACTCATTGCCGTGACGGGTTCCCCATCCCGGGGGCTATCCGGTCCGTCCCAGCGCCCTACGGCATAGTGTCGATACCAGACTACATACGGGTTTGTGAATACCAGGATACATGAGGGTTACGGAAGTACCCTAGCGGTATCGCAAGTGCGGTATTCTAGCAGCCGTCGCGAGGGGATGGCGGCGGATCGAAGACGACGTCGGCGTCACGCGTTTCTGGGTGAAATGCCCCAGCGGTATCGCACCGCGGTATTGGCGTCCCCGGCGCAAGCCGTCGACGCTCGACCGCGCACCGTCCGAGGCGAGACCTGTCCCCCGGAAACTCGTCAGTGTAGCCCTTCGGATCCGTTCGATTTTCTTGCCGCAGGCGTCGAGCGCGATGACCGGCGCCCCGCTCGCCGCCGCGTCGGGGCGACGGCCGGTGGAGGAGATCGCGCAGGATGCGCTCCGGTCTCGACTGCATCCACGGGGGCGCGCACCGCGGCGGTCACGGGGTGGAAGCGCAGCCTGAGTTCAAGCGCCGCCCTCTTCCCGCATTTCCCCCATTGACACGCACGCGCCTGCCCATCAGTTTCCGGCAAGGGGGGCAGTAGTTGAACCTCGACTTCTCCTGTCCTCTAGCCCTTCCCGTGCAGACGTGGCCGCCCTCCGGCCTGCGCGACTCGATCGTCTGCGCCGCGGAGTCCGCCTTCACGCTGCACGTCTACGACGAGGTGCAGCTGGACCAGGTCGCCGATGCTTGCGGCGTCGCCACGAGTACCGATTGACACCATGAGCACACACGCAGAAGACCTGGGACCCCGCGACGAACCCGAAGCGCCGCCCCCGGTTCGCGCGCGACGGCGCATCCCGCGCGCGGCCCTCTTCGCCCCCGCGCTGCTCGCCGGCGCCGCCGCGTACTACCTCCGGCCGGCGGGCAGCACGGCGCCCCTGGGCTACGTGACCGTCGCCGTCGACCACGGGCCGATCGAGCGTGTCGTCAACGCTACCGGCGCCGTGAACCCGGTCACTGCCGTGCTGGTGGGAACTTACGTCTCGGGCCCGATCCAGGCGATCGACGCTACCTTCAACTCGACGGTCAAGAAGGGCCAGCGCATCGCGAAGATCGACCCGGCGCCCTTCGCCGTGAAGGTCCGCGAGGCCGAGGCCAACCTCCAGAACGCGCAGGCGAAGGTCGCAGGGAACCGTGCCGACCTGAAGCTCAAGAAGCTCCTCCTCGAGCGGAACCGCGTGCTGCTCCGGCGGAACCTGATTGCGCAGAACGACCTCGACACCGCCGAGACCAGCTACGAGCAGTCGTCGGCGCAGCTCGCCCTCGACCAGGCCGCCGTCGCGCAGGCGCGGGCGACCCTCGAGGAGGCGCAGGTGAACCTCCGCTACACGGACATCCTCTCGCCCGTTGACGGCGTGGTGGTCTCGGTCAACGTCGCCGTCGGGCAGACGGTGGCCGCGAGCTTCCAGACCCCGACGCTCTTTCTCATCGCCGGGGACCTCGCCAAGATGCAGGTCGACACCAACGTGAGCGAGTCCGACGTGGGGCGCGTGCGCGAGGGGCAGCCCGCCACCTTCACCGTCGATGCGTACTCGGGCCAGCCCTTCCACGGCAGGGTCGCGCAGGTGCGCAACGCGCCCATCACCGTGCAGAACGTCGTGACCTACGACGTCGTCGTGGCGGTCGACAACCCGGGGCTCGAGCTGAAGCCCGGCATGAC
>Ga0209470_1002637_pt1 | contig 12619 bp, 10 predicted proteins | sample GraSoiAngelo_125_FD_185882 | JGI IMG/M metagenome (GOLD analysis project Ga0209470, IMG submission 185882) | Grasslands soil microbial communities from the Angelo Coastal Reserve, California, USA - 14_0927_05_40cm (SPAdes) (version 2) | ecosystem: Environmental > Terrestrial > Soil > Grasslands ... | reverse complement strand
GATCGATCTGCACTACCGGGATTACGAGGAACCACCGGGCAATGGAGGATTTCTTCTCAACGGCGGGCGTCTCTATCTCGACATTGGACATATCGAGTACGCGTCGCCAGAGTGTTTGCATCTGCACGATCTTGTTACCTATGAGTTGGCCGGGGACGACCTGCTGCAGTCTTCACTTGTCGCCTTAGGCGCCGAAGGTCGCGTCTCGTTTATCAAGAACAATGTTGATCATCACACCGGGGCCACGTTCGGTTGCCATGAGAATTATCTGATGAAACGGGAGGCGCAGTTCACGCCGCCGATTCTCGGAACTCTGCTCACTTTTCTGGCTACCAGGCAGATCTTCACTGGCGCCGGTCGAGTCGGCCAGTCTAATCCTTTGGCATTCGATTTCGAGCCGCCCCAACCGGAAGCACAGATTAATTTCCAGCTTAGTCAACGCGCCGATCATATCGTGAACGACATTTATCAGTGGGTACAATTTAATCGCGCCATCATCAACGCACGCGACGAGCCGCTAGCCGATTATCGAAAATATCGGCGACTTCATTTGCTGATCGGCGACTCCAACATGAGCCCCTTTGCCACCGCACTAAAAATCGGTACTACCGCCTGCGTCTTGTCGTTGCTGGAGGATGGCCGTTTGCCGCGAGATCTTGTCCTGGCGGACGCCGTGCAGAGCACACGTGACATCTCTCGTGATCCCACTCAACGATGGATTGTCCATCTTGAGAATGGCAAAACCATTGGCGCAATCGACGTGCAGTGGGAATTTCACCGGTTAGCGCAAAAATATCTCCGGAACCGGAGCGCGGAAACTGACTGGCTGTTGGAAAGCTGGAGCTTTGTCCTTGAGGCGCTCGACAAAAATCCTCAGTCACTGATTGGCGGAGTCGATTGGATCACCAAAAGGTGGTTGCTCGAAACATTTATGGAATCGGAAAAATTGAAGTGGGATGATTCATGGCTGCAAAGCATCGATCTCGAATATCACAACATCGATCCAGGCCGGGGACTATTCTTCGGCGTCACTGCGGGCAAGCGGATCGCGGAGTGGAACAACAGCGTCCGGCGCCCACGTGCGACACGCGGTCCCCCGCTTAATACGCGTGCATTAGGTCGCGCTCACGCAGTTGCTTTTTTCCAGAAATGCGATTTCCCGTACGTCATCAATTGGGATTCGATCGCCTGTGACAGCCGCGATTTTCTTGTCATGGGCGATCCATTCGAAACTTACTATGAAGAAGTGGATCGGTTTTTGGCTAAACCGCGCTCACCGGGCACGCCAATGGAAGAATAGCGGATAGTCGTCTGTGGGCTTGCTCGGGCACAATCCCACCGCCTGCTGCCTGGTGTTTCGCTCAGTCGAGACGGTGAAGCAAAGAGATACCGTAATTTTCCTGGAGAACCGGAGCTTCTGTAGATACCTGGGCTGCGTCGAGTTCGATCTGTTTGGGATCTTCCTCGGTCTCAATCTTGATGAAGCCCTCGATTGGCTGTTTCACCGCTTCGGCCAGATCGCCTAACGACTTGATTTCCTTACCGTTCACTTTTGTCACGGTCAGGTAAGAGAGGTCATCGTAACCGATCGTGCTATTGGCCGGGAGCACTTGGCTGAGAATAACGACTCGGCGATTTCCCTCCGGAAACAACTCCGACTGAAAGCGGTCGAGATAAACGAATCGCTGGGGTGCTTCTCTTTGCCAGTTCGCGCCCCATTCCTTCAGATATTGACGAGAAAGCTCCTGAAAAATAAGGCCACCGAGTACGTAATACGAGGGCGGTTGATCGAGATTGTAAGGTGGGCTGACGTAATCTCTCGCGTCACGGTGTTCGAGCGGGACATTCAGTTCCATAGGTTTTCCGCTGCGCTGAATGAGAAACGGTACAATGTCTCCGGAATAAGCGTGGGCCGTGAGTAGATTTGTGAATTCGATTTTGCCGTAGAGCGGATCGACATAATTACCGTTTTGATCAATCTCATTGTTCGCGACCGCTTTCACAATGTCACCCACTTGCAGGCCCGCTTTCATCGCCGGTGTGCGGGGTTCGACATTTGTAACGTAAACGCCGCCGTTTTTACCCCTTTCTCCTGCAAACTCACGCAGTTCCGGATCGCGCGTCGGAAAAAATGAAAACCCAACGGATGGGAAACCACGATAATGTTGCCCCTCAGCCTCCTTTAGAAAATGCGTTATGACGGGTGCCGGGATGGCATCGAGCAGTTGCGAGCGCGAATCGTAGCGAAGTAGCAATCCGGCGAGCTTGTTGTTCTTCACCAGCGGTACGGTGTAGCTGTTCTCGCGGTACTGCATCGGGATACTAATGCGGTAGGTGAGAAATTGCCCAATATCGATGGGATACTGCGTCATTTGTATAGTTGTGACCAAGCCCTCCGTTGCGAGCAAGGCGCCAGTAGGCTCAAGTTGCCACGCTGCCAGGCGATCTCCGACCACCGTGTCAAGTGCGATTTCGAGCGGAATGATTCCATCAAGGAATGCTTTCTCCGTTGGCTCGAGCAGCGCCAGGTTTGCTTCATAATCAATCACCTCGACCTTGGCCGCGGTTTTTTCTCCAGACTCGGCACGTTCCAACTCCACGTAATTTTGATTCGCAACCAGGTCCGCGGTCACCAGGACATGACCTTTCGACAAAACAGCGCCGAGTGCACGCTTCGAAAACGGCGCTTTTTTTTGCCATGGACGAAAATAATCGTAGGACTGGCCGGTCACGTTCACGCGGACAAGCGCGAGCTGCTTTTGCGTGCTCATCGGCGCTGGAACAGCCGGTTCCTTTTTTCCCAGCGCGCCGGAGATTCCGGCAAGAAGTATTCCCGAAACGATGAATAAATTCTTTTGCATCTCTAGGTCTTGCTTGCTTGTTCCGGCGTTTTTGTCACGGGCTGTTCTTCGAGATTTTGCTCTTTCAAAACGTTGTAACGAGCCTTGATTCGTTCGCGTGCCGATTCCACCTTGTTGCGATCAAGGACCAAAGGGGGCCCATCGCCGATCATACGGATAACAAAGTGCTCTGGCGTTTCCGCAAAGGCGCTCGCAACCTCGTCCAGCGTCCGAACCTTCTTGCCATTGATTTCGTCGACAATGCCGCCGCGGTATGGCGCGAGATATGTGTTAATCGCGTCTGGCAAGATGTTCGTCAGCACAATGACGTCCGGATGCTGCAGGTAAAGTTGCTCGACAACAAAGTATTCGAAAAAATGACGGAGGCGTAGATCAGTTGGTCGATAGGCTTCGAGTAGATCGAGGTTTAGTGGTTGGAAGAGTAAGCCCCCGTAAAGCACATAACGAGGACGAACATCATAACGGTGGGCCTGAATCCCATACGGCCAGGGCGTGTATAATTTTATTGTCACCGTGATCGGCTGCTTGTCGCGCCAAACATCCAATCTGACCGAATCGCCATTGAATTTTCGTTCCACTACTTCCTGAAACTCCGCGCGCTCTCCTTCCAGTTCTACATTTGAATCGCTCGCGATTGGATGATCATCGATCGCAAGGAGGACATCACCGGGCTGGATAAAACCGGCCGACGGTCCGGCCGTTACCACCGTGCTTACGAGCACGCCACGATCATCGTCTTTTAATCCGAGAAATCTTCTCTGGGCTGGATTTTGCAGCTTCGAATAAGTGATCCCGAGATCGGGATATTTATCGTAATGCGTGTCACTAATGTCCTTTAAGAACCGGTTAATGACCGGAGTGGGAATCATGTAAGCAACGCCTTGCGCGACATCGCCGCTGTAACCTTGAAACGCGACGCCGACCACCTTCGCATTCTGCATCACTGGTCCGCCACTGTTGCCCGGATTAATCTGCGCGCTGATCTGGATCGCGAGATGCTGATCGATTGACGAATGGGTGTAGAGTTGAAAGTCAATCCGTGAGATAATCCCCGTCGTCACCGACATTCGCTCGCCGCCAATTGGATAACCATAAGCCGACACTGTCGACTCAAGCGCAGGAATTCCGCCGAATTTTAGCGGCAACATGTTCTTAAAAAAATCCGGAGCTGACACGGTGATCAACGCCAAATCGCAATCGTGCGCCACGAATTGCACGGTCGCCGGATATTTGTTGGGATCGCCCTCACGTTCCGCCGTCAAATAGCGGCTGTTGCTGACGACATGCGCGTTTGTGAGAATTCGATTACCACTTATGACAAACCCCGCGCCGACCCCGCGCTGGATCCCTCCGGAATTCCACGGTGCTTTGTAATCTGGTTCCACCGATGTGGCGGTGATCCGGACCAGGCTCTTTTGAACAGGGCCATTTGGTTTTGGCGGCGCAATCGGGACTGGGACAGGAACCACTGCTTGCGCAGGCGCGGTCGGCCGCGACGGACCTGCGGGCGGCGGCGGTGGCGCTTGTGGCGCAATCGGAGAGGGCGCCGGGGCGTTTTGCTGTGCGTCCGACATGGATCCAGCCAGCAGGCAAATGCAAACAAAAATGAGAGTACGCTTCATAGACGAAAGCTTAAGAAATTGAAACGAAGTAATCGAAAATCAAATCGCAGATGCCGTGCCAGACAGAACTGACATGATAAATGCTCTCGCCGTTCAAGATCTGCGATTTTCGGAGGATGAAGAATTGATCGGGTTTCGTGTTCTTTGCGTTTTCCATGGGTCGGCCGGCGAGGTGGAAAAATTAAATTCCAGCGCGATCGAGAAGTGATTTGAGGACTTTTTTCGCGTCAAAAACGTCACGGGCCAGCGCGCGGGCGGCACGAGAGTGTTTTGCGTAATCGGCATTGATTGTTTTCACTGCGTCGACAATTTCGTCCAGCGATCGGAACGAGAGCAGGCCTGCCTTGCCGCCATAGTGCTTTGTGAAACCTGTTTCCTGAATTATGACGGGCCGCCCGGCCGCAAGATAGCAGGCGCTGCGATCGCTGAACCAACCGGTGTTTAGTCGAACGTATTGATCCTTTGCGACTGTGAACTCGCCTTTCGAACGGCGAATGTAATCGCGGTAAAGCCAATAATCGACGCTAAGTTGAAGCGGCGAAATCAAGCGCCAGTCGTTTCGCTCAAATTTCCATCGTGTTCGTCGATCTTCAATGTTTGTGGCGAGTTCAAACGTTTCACCGGATTTTCTCGGGGCGGCAACGAACCGGATGAATTCGCGAGATTTGCTCCAAAGATATCTATCGCCGCGCCAGGTGATGTCTTTTAAACCGCTTGTGGACCAATTCGCGACCGATGTGAAGACCGCGACGGGTGACGGTGCGCGATTTGTCTTCCACAGATCAATCACGATTGGTTGTCGCGTGGGCAACCACTTGAATCCGTGTTTCGGTACAGGGAAATTTTTTGAGCAGACATTTTCACCGAACGTGAATAAAGCATGGTGCCGCCACAGATAATCGACGGTCGATCTTACACCCTTGTCGACCTTGATCTGCTCAACCCCTGGATCGCTCTCAATATAGAGAATGCGATCGCTTGTGAGCAGATCGTCATTAAATTCTTGTGTGCCGCAAATGTTCAGGATCGCGTCGGCGTCGCGATAAAGCTGTCGAATCTTTTTCAACGATAGGCCTGCTGTTGGCTGGCTTCGGAGATACCGTGCACAAAACCCCCAGCGATTTTTGAAACCGAATTCTACTGATAATCTATTGAGAAGCCGGGCCGCGTAATCGAACTCATTGTTGACCTCGAAGGTCTCAGGGTTGTAGGGCAATCGTGCTGAATCCTCGATGTAGTAAACATCGTGTCCGAGGCGTTGCAGGCCTGCGACGTAATGGATGTGCTGCCAGATAACGCCTGCAATGGGACAGGATCCCATGAAGCCCATCACCACGATTCTTCTTTTCTTCATAGGAACGGGGACCGGCATGTGTGAAGGATGATCGATGAATGCTAGACGGTGGCGCATCCGACACTGGCCACCGATCACCCTAATTGCCTCACTGCTACCGCCGGATTACCCGCAACCACTGTGTTTGAGGGTACGCTCTTGCTGACCACCGATCCGGCGGCAACAACTGAGTTCTCGCCGATACTCACCCCTTTCAAAATGGTAGCGTTCATCCCGATCCAGACATTGTCGGCGATTTTCACTGGCGCTGTCTTCAACTTTGGTCGCGACGGACGATCCTTGAAATATGGCGCGAGAGCTTGCGCGTCGATCAAACGTTGCGCAGGTTCGAGCGGATGAAAATCGGAATCGGCGATGCCGACATTCCACGAAATCAGGCAATGCGATCCGATCTCGATTTTCTCCTCGGCCATGATGAGTGCGCCGTTCAGGAGAGTGAAATCGCCGATTGTGCATCGACCATTCTCTCCGACAGAAAAGGAGCAACCCGCATAACAGGAGACGTGTTTACCGACCACAACTGCGCGCGGTTTTTTGCTGACCAGTTTGCGAAAAATTTGCGCGCTCTCGCAGTAAAATCCTTCGCCAAATTCCACATTTTCCGGGATTGGTTGCGTCCACCAATCGCCTTCAACGTGTCGATCCTTTCGGACGTTGCTCATAAGGGAAAGTTTCCCGAGCTGTAAAGTTTCGCATACGTGCCGCCGCGCGCGACCAGTTCATATCCGTAACCCTGTTCGACGATCCGTCCGTGCTCGAGCACGACAATTTGGTCTAGATTGTGAATTGTTGCCAGACGATGTGTCGCGATTAACGTCGTCCGACCGCGCATGAGTTCCTTGATGGTTTCCATTATTGCCGATTCGGTGGCAGGATCGAGGGCCGACGTTGGTTCGTCGAGCAACAGAATTGGCGCATTTTTCAAAAACGCACGCGCAATGCCGATGCGCTGTCGTTGACCTACGCTCAAATGGCCGCCCCGCTCGCCGACCAGACTTGTGTAGCCATTTGGTAGCTGCCGAATGAAATCGTCGGCCTGTGCGCGACGCGCTGCATTCACGATTTCTTCTTCAGTCGCATCCGGTCGCCCATAGGCAATGTTCTCGCGCACGGTTGTTGAGAACAGCAGCGTGTCTTGTAAGACGATCGCAACGTGGGTCCGCAAACTTCTTTTTGTGATTTCACGGAGATCACGGCCGTCGAGTGTGATAGAGCCTTTTATCGGATCGTAAAAGCGTGGCACCAAACTCAACAATGTGCTCTTGCCCGCTCCAGTGCTGCCGACAAGTCCCACAATTTGATTCGGCTCGATCTGAAGGTCGACATCGCGAAGCACATGTCGATCCTCCGCGTAACCGAAACTTACTGATCGGAATGCAATGGCACCGTTAACTGACGAAACTGGGACCGCGTTTGGTGAATCGACGACGTCATGTTGTCGATCGAGAACTTCGAAGCAACGCCTCGCACCGGCTGTGGCGCCTTCCATCGCCCAGGTCGTATAAGTCAGTGATTCGAGTGGTTGATAAAGCATCAATAGATACGCACTGAAGACGAGAAGCGAACCGAGCGTAAGCGTGCCGGCCAAAACATGCAGCGTGCCGACGTAATACATGGCGGCTGTACCGATGACCATGAGCGTGCTGATTACCAGCGCGCTATTCACATTCGTCAACGTGAGCCGCAGGTTCGCCTGTAAGCTTTGTCGGGCTTGGTGGTGAAATTGGCGGACCTCAAACTCTTCGCGACCAAAGGCGTGCACCATTCGGATTGAGCTCAATCCTTCCTGCGCTTGCGTGAGGACGGCGCTTTCCTGTTCCTGAATGGATGTCGATTCACGGCGAATCCGATGCGCAAAGATATAGATCGCACCGACGATCAGTGGCACGATCGCAAGCGAGAGCAACGTCAACTGCCAATCCAGCTGCACCATGATGACGAAGGTTCCCGCGAGTGTAATTGCCGATCCAAAGATGTTGGTGAAGCCTTTGTTGTAAATCGTCTGGATGGACTGCGAATCGTAAGCGACCCGAAAACTGGAATCGGTCGAACGGCGTGTGTCGTGATATTTGAGCGAGAGCGATTGGAGATAGGAGTAAAGATCGGTGCGCAATTTAAGGAGCGCTTGCAGCCCAATTTTCACGAAGAGGTAATTTGTGATCCAATTTATAATTCCCCAGAGGAGCTGAATCGCGACAAGTGCAAGGCAGAGCAGGGGAATCCAGGTGCGCCAATCAGGGTGGATCGCTGGGCCGGTTCGTAAAAAATTGTCAACGATGATCTTGAACGGCCACGGCTTGAGCAGGTTCAGACCGATTCCGAAAAATGAGAGAAGGAGCCCGAGAACCGTTTGTCCGAGGAAGGGTCGGTAATAGCGGAGAACGCGCCGATAGATAGCCATGGTGAATTTGTGATTGCGGATTTGTAATTTCGGATTGAACTAAGCGGCGATTTAGCGCGACGCACATCGAAAGGTTCCTCGACTTCGCTTACGATGACAACATGCATCATCTTCTAGAAATCTGGTTCAGCTGGGTGCTGACAGGTGGCTACGTCGGCATTATTGTGTTGATGGCGATGGGAAGCACGCCGCTGCCGGTGCCTGCCGAAGTCGTGCTTCCACCGGCGGCGTTCCTAGCTGCGCAAGGCAAGCTCAACCCTGCCGGTGTGATCCTGGCCGGGACAGTCGGCGCATACCTCGGCGCCGCATTCATGTATTGGATTTCGCGATGGATTGGGCGGCCGTTGATTTTACGATTTGGCCGCTTCATCCTGCTCACTCCCAACAAACTCCAACACGCAGAACATTGGCTAAATCGTTACGAAGCTGGCGGAGTTTTTTTTGCGCGCGTATTACCAGTCGTGCGACATCTCATCTCAATTCCAGCGGGGATCGTCCGGATGAATTTCCCTCTTTTCAGCTTGGTCACGATTTTTGGCTCGGCGATTTCGTGTAGCATCCTGGCTTATTTGGGTCACCGAGCTTATTTGGTGGAACCGGAACTTTTAACGAACCCAGAGGCGCTGGTTCATTTCATCCGAGGCCAATCGGGCGGCATCTTGCTTGTTGTTACGGTCTTTGCCGGCCTTTACATGTTAACCGTGCGGTTGATGAAGCCTCGTTCCGGCCCATAATTCGTCCCAACCGATTGACGGATTTCCGTTGGATTTTGAGGAGCGATCTCGCCCCAGATTCGGCTTTTCAAGGAACTTTGTGTTCTAAAGTTGAACAAAAGTGTCGCCGAACGGTCAGTTTAAATGTGCATAAGCACTGAATAACTACGCATTCGAACATGGACGAGATATTCACAGCGAATGATGGCATTGAAATTGCTGTTCACAAAAACGGGCGTAACATGAAAAAAAACCACCAAGTCCTGAGACCGCGCCGCAGACTCTCGCTCGGCGATCTTGTCCTCGCAGTTAGTTCGTGCACGAAGAATACCAAAGAGACGGTGGCAACAGTGGCGGACCTTTTTGCGACCGGTCAGGTGCGTTTACAAAACAACGGGCGTTTCATGCGTGCCCGCGTTTGTTGACCGGCTGAGATCGACCGTCGAATTCTGAAATCGCTCCGCTAATTTATTCGGGCGATTTTTTGTACACAAAACGCTTTTCGCGCTCAGCGCTCGCTTTTATCTTGCGGAAGTGATCGATCGTTACTCCCGGCCAGAGATGCGCAGGATCTGGTCGGACGAACGCAAGTTTGAGATTTGGCTTGAGATTGAAGTGCTCGCCTGCGAAGCAATGGCTGAGCTTGGCCAGATTCCGAAGCGGGATGCAACGGAAATTCGGAAGCATGCGCGGTTTTCAATCCCTGAGATTCTGGAGATCGAAAAGCGAACCAATCACGACGTCATCGCCTTTCTCGAAAACATTGCCGATTCAGTCGGACCGGCGGCGCGCTGGATCCACCAAGGGCTAACTTCATCAGATATCCTGGACACGACGCTCGCAGTCCAATTGACAGAGTCGGCGACCATCCTTCTCGAAGATTTAAAGAAATTGCGCGCCACAGTCGCGGATCGAGCGCGACGATTCAAAATGACCCCGATGATCGGGCGCAGCCATGGCATACACGCTGAGCCAATCACATTTGGCCTAAAGTTTGCGCTCATGTTCGACGAGTTCGGGCGTGCGGAAGAACGTCTGACACAGACGCGCGAGCGCATTCGAATTGGCAAGTTAAGTGGCGCAGTCGGCACGCATGCCCATCTTGATCCAAAGATCGAGAGCGCGGTTTGCGAAAAGCTGGGATTAAAGCCGGCGACCCTTTCTACTCAAATCGTGCAGCGGGACCGGCACGCCGAATTCATGGCAACTCTAGCCGTGAGTGCGTCAAGCGTTGACCGCTGGGCAACTGAGTTCCGTCATCTGCAGCGGACTGAAGTTCTCGAAGTAGAAGAGTTTTTCGGCGAAGGACAAAAGGGAAGCTCAGCCATGCCGCACAAACGCAATCCAATTATGAGTGAGCGGTTGAGTGGATTGGCGCGTGTGATTCGTGGGAACGCAGTGGTCGCGATGGAAAATGTCGCTCTTTGGCACGAGCGCGATATCAGTCATTCAAGCGCCGAGAGAATCATCCTGCCGGACTCGTGCATTCTTCTCGATTACATGCTGGTGCAGTTGCGCGAGCTTGTGGAACGCTTGCAGGTTTATCCGGAACGGATGAAGCAGAATCTTGACCTAACAAAGGGTCTTTATTTCAGTCAATCGATCTTGCTTGCACTGACGCGTGCGGGCGCGGAACGCAAAAGCGCATATGAAGCCGTCCAACGCGCAGCCATGAAAACTTGGAGGGGCGAGCGGACATTTGCGGAGAATGTGAAACGCGAACCCGAAATCGCGGCAAAGCTTTCCGCGGCGGAGATTGATCACCTTTGTTCGCTCGACATTCACTTCCAACATGTCGATGCAACCTTCAAAGTGCTCGGCTTGGATTAGGGATTAGGTAGGGACGCTACCAGCACATTATTCGTAACGCAGTGCCTCTATCGGATCGAGAGCGGCTGCCCGGTAAGCCGGATAGAGCCCGAATCCGATGCCAATCGCTGAGCAGACGACAAGCCCGGCAAACGCCCAGCCGAAGGGGAAAATAATGTCCACCTTCAGCCAGACAGCCAGCAAGTCGCCGCCAATCACTCCTAGAATGATCCCGAGGATTCCGCCTGCTTCGGAGATAAAAACCGCTTCGGTTAAAAATTGCCGCAAAATATCGCGACTGCGCGCCCCGATCGATTTGCGCACGCCGATTTCTTTTGTTCGTTCGGTTACACTCACCAGCATGATGTTCATGATGCCGATGCCGGCAGCCACGAGCGCAATGAAACTGATCACGAACGCGCCGATGCGCACCACGCCCGCAATCGAAGCAAACGCGCTCTTGAGCGAATCATTCGAATAAATCTCGAAATCGTTTTCCTGATCCGCGCGCAGCCCACGCGCAATGCGCATCGCGCCGATGCCCCTATCGAGCGTTCCATTGTACGTTTCCTGCGAGAATGATTGGGTTGCGATATTCACCGTGCGTTTCGCTTCACCGAAGTCTTCGAAAAAGCGCGTAATCGGCATCATGCAGATGTCGTCCTGGCTTTGCCCGAACGAGGTGCCTTTTTCCGCAAGCACGCCAATGATAGTGTAGGTATGTCCGCTCATTCGGATGACTTTGCCGATGGGTGACTCGTGCGGAAACAACCGCTTCTCGATCATCTTTCCGACGACAAGCACATGCCGGGCAAGATCGACATCTTCCTCGTTCAAATTGCGGCCATAACCGAGCGTATAAGCATTCGCCGTGAGAAAGCTGCGGTTCGTCCCGACGATGAGGAGGCTCGGCGTCGTTCTCACGCCATTATAAACTGCCTGACCTTTCAATTCGTAACCGAAACACTTGAGACAAATCTCGCGCGCGTTTCCCTGCATCAATTCGTAATAATGCAGCGCCTGCCGGTAGCTGATATCTCGCCGGTTTTGATACTTCTTCTTTATTTCGCCACCGGCATCGATGTTGACCGGATATTTCGCGAACTGAAAAATATTTGAACCGAGAAAGCTCAGGCCGTTTTCGATCGAATTTTGCAGCGCGCCGATCGCCGTCATCACGGAAATGATAGAGAACACGCCAATCGTAATCCCAATCATTGTGAGCGTAGCGCGGAGCTTGTTCGCGCCTAACGAACTCAACGCCATCGCTACGATTTCCCGAAACAACATGGCGATCTTATCTGGTTAACCGCAGAGGGCACAGAGACCGCAAAGGAAGGTCATAAAGTGACTTCTTCAACTAATCCGAGCACGCGTCGGCGGATTCCGTGTTTTAAGAGCTCGACATTGAAGTTGATAAGCAAACCAACTTTCCAACCGCCGAGCTTAAGATAACTTAATAGCTGGGCTTCGTGAACTGGCAATAGTGAATCGATTGCTTTGATTTCAACGAGAACCGAACCATCCACTACAACATCCGCCCGATATCCGCAGTCTAGCTTTACTCCTTTATAAATGACAGGAATCGGCTTTTGTCGTTCGAAGGGGATATTTCGGAGGCTCAGCTCGCGACAGAGGCACAACTCATATGTGGACTCTAATAAGCCGGGTCCAAGCGCTCGATGCACGTCGATCGCACAGCCGATCACGATCTCCGTCAGCTCGTTTAATCCCTTTCGAGTCTCCGTGAACTCCGTGCGCTCTGTGGTTACTATCTTGTTACTCATAGCGTAGAGCCGTTACCGGATCGAGACGTGACGCCGTCCATGCCGGCGCGAATCCCGAAATCAAACCGGTCA
>Ga0209470_1002636_pt1 | contig 12622 bp, 9 predicted proteins | sample GraSoiAngelo_125_FD_185882 | JGI IMG/M metagenome (GOLD analysis project Ga0209470, IMG submission 185882) | Grasslands soil microbial communities from the Angelo Coastal Reserve, California, USA - 14_0927_05_40cm (SPAdes) (version 2) | ecosystem: Environmental > Terrestrial > Soil > Grasslands ... | reverse complement strand
GAGGGAACTCCCCTGGCAAAATACCAACTTCTCTGATACGCGACGAGTCCGCCGGAAAGTTTATAGGTCGGAATATCCCCCATGAGCCATTGCACATAAATGAGCAGTAGTGCGCACGTCGCCGTCCAAAACCGGTAAGCCCGGTGCCCGATCGCATCTCCCAACGCAAAGTATTCAAACAGCGCCAGCATCGTCACCAATCCAACAGCTAGCGCCAAAATCGCTGTCGATCCCCACAGCACAATCCCAACGACAAACGGAATCAACACGACCGCCGTCGCCACCCGCTTCCAAGTCATAGAAATGGAATCCCCTCAGAAATCGCGGCCTTCATCTCATCACATCATGAGAAATAAATCACGCCGGAAGCAGGCTCCGGGTATGAGCGTCAAAAGGGGCTATCGCATGCATCTCTGAGGGTGATTTGCAGCTAGTTGCACAAAGGAACTACGGCGTTCTCTCAGCGCTCCAGAATTTCCTTGTAGGCGTTGAGTGCCACCTTCTTAGGCTTGCGGTCCAATACGAAGTTGATCGTCCTCGTGGAATTCCCGGCAATGGGCACTTGGCTCAGCCGCACCATCCCGTCTCCAAAATCGGCGAAAATCGGCAAGAACATCGCGAAATTTTCGTCCACTTCGCTCTGCGTGATTTCCGCGTGTACTTTGAATTTGCCGCCTTCCTCCGGCTGCACATCATATTTGAAATTGTACCGGGGCACGTGCGTACCCCAGACCCATTCTCGAAAAAACCAATCCAGTCGCCCATTCTGCTGCAGGTCCATCTTCTTGGTCATGTGCTTTTCGGCGACGGCCTTGAAGGACTCCGTGGATGCGGGAATATCCCGGTGACGTTCCATGAAATCGTGCATCATGTCGATGAACGCCTGGTCGCGATTGCCTGCGGACCCCATGTCTGCGTACATCAGTGACCTCAGCATGGCTAGTACGTAAGCGCCCTTGGAATAAGTCACTCCCTGGTACGCCTGCCCGGCCCGCGGAGAAATCAGCCGGAGTCCCAGCCATAGCGGGCCGGCGTCATTCGGTGAAACGCCGAAATTATTTTTCTCGAGGATGCGCACGCGCTGGCGTTCCCAGAAATCGATGTAATCCTTCTGCCACTTCGGCCCCATGGCTTGCTGCAGAAACAGTCCCGCCGCAAACTCCGCAAAACCTTCCGAGAGCCACTGGTCGTGATAAGAAGCCCATCCCACGCCGTGGCCAAACCACTGATGCGCCACCTCATGCGGTGTGACTTCCTGCACGAATCCCGTGAATCTTGAATTGATTTGTCCGAACAGCATCCACCGCTGCGTCGAGTCGATGTACGCCGAAATCGGCAAGTACACCAGGTTCGGCCACGATTGCCCGAAGTTGAAATTCGGCTGTTCCGTGATGTAGATGTTCTCGTAAGGCGCCTTCCCAAAATACAGTGTGCACACTTGCATCTGCGCGCGTGCCTGATCCAGCGCGTACTTCGTCATCGAACTGGGTGACATTCCCCGCAGCGCGCCGTTTTCATACGGTCGCAAGCGGTCGGGCAACTCCGTCAAGAAATATCCGGCGATCTCGTAGTGCGTGATGGAGTCGGGGAAGTCCATTTTCACGTACTTCCCATAGTTGAATCCCGCAACGGCCACTGGCACTGGCGTCACCCAATGGGTCACGGCAAAACCCGCTTCCGTGTGTTGTCCTTCAAGCTTGCCGACGCTGATCAATACATTCGACGGCGGAACCTTGAATGTGAGATCGTACAGCGCCTTCTCACCGAAACCGTTCATGTTCGGATACCACGATTCGCGCGCCCCGATGTAGTAACTTCCGCTGCCCGCGTCGTACAGCACTTTGTCGCCGCCGTATTCCACGGTGATCGAATGGACTTGCCCCATCGCTGGAGCTTCGTCGAGAACGGCATAGAAAGAACCGTCTTCCTTTCTGTTTTCCTGAATGAAGTGCAGGTCCTTGCCGCCCTCATCGGTTACGCGCGTCACCCGTAGGGTCGGAAGCAACCCGAATTTCAGCACGCGCTCGCCCGGGACGAGCGGCTCAAACGTGATTGTCGCCCGGCTGAACAGGTGATTATTCTTCCCGATTACTGTTTCAATGTTGTACCGGCGCGTGGCAAAAAGCCGCTTGTCCTGTTGCGAACTTGCAGTGCGGTCCACAAGCTCGGATTTCAAGTGCTGGAAATACCAGATGCCGTCGTTCATTCCCCCGCCGTCGCAATTGACCAGCGCCACTTCCTCCGGCGAATCCATTTGCGGGATGGCGCCCACTCGATTGCGCAGGAAGAAACGCAGGTCTTTATGAGGTGTGCCGTGCATGTAGGCATTGAAAAACGGCGGGTGCTTCGGATTATATATAGCCGCTAGCACGTCGGCGTCCACGTTGTCGATCGTGTCGCTTTCGAGGAATGCTTCCGTCAGGCCTTCCGGTACCTCGTGGCGGTGGCGGACTTTGTCCTTCCAACGCTGAAAGGCACTGGCTGCCTCCGCTGGCGCATCCGCCCTGGTTCCCAGCGTCGCGGCGAATTGCGAAAATTGATCCGGCGAGAACCGAAATACTACTTCGGTGAAGTCTTCTTCGGCCGTCGGACCGCCGGCGCGCCGCACCATCTCGTTTGTGTCGAGGGTTGCGAGAGGTTTAAGGGTGAAATGCCCCTGGCCGACGAAGATTGCCCCAGTTTGAGATTTGTTCACCATCCCCAGGAAAGTAATCGTTCCGGATTTCAGCACGAAGGTTCCAACGTCCATCGGCACTGTGAAATTTTCGCAGCGGAATGTGTCGCCTAATCCGACGCTGCGAAGCTGGCGGTAGACGGGGTCTGAATTCGCGAACGTCGAGCTCTTTTCGTTGACCGTGACGCTGGTTTGTTGCGCCGTAATCGTCAGACTAAGCGGGAGGTCTGCCGTGCCATTCAGGTCGACCGCGGTCACCAGATCGTCAAACGCTTCCTTGGAGACACGCACGGAATATTTTCCGGCGCTCAAATTCGGAGCAATGAACTTGCCGGCTCCATCGGAAGTAAGCACCAGCGGCTCCGCCAAGGCGCCGCCGCTGATCTCGATGCGCGCCCCGGCAACGACCGCTCCAGACGGGTCTTTGACGGTACCGGATATCGTGTCGGCGCGCAGAGGCGTGGTTAGCGGCGCCGAGAGCAGTGTCAAGATCAATGGATAAAGAAGTGGATGAAGAAACTGAAATCGGCCCAGAAGCCGAAATGCTCTCATCGGGCGTGAGTCGGGGGTACAGCTTGCTCGCAGCGTTTCGCTCCGTTGACGCATGGTCCTCTCCTAAAAGATTGCCCAGCGCCTCCGAGCACTGGCAATACTCCCATCTTCCGGCCTGCTTTTGCAATAGTGGTTAACCCTGCGCTGCCGCCTTTCACTTCATTTTTCCCCAGCAATTTCATCCCATTCCCGCCGGCCACGTTCGAGCACTGCGGGCAAATCTTCCCTCAACAAAAAACGCTCCTGGATCAACTTCATGGCCGCTTCGGCAAACTTCCCCATGTATTGTTCGCGCGAAGCGTACCGTTCCGCGATCGAAAGCCGCGGATCGGCGGATTTTTCGCGCTCCGCGGCGCTGCGGGAAAACGGGAGAAACGAGCCGAGGAAGCTGCTCCGCCGGTCGGCAGCGCCGATGCCCGGATCCCGCAAATTCCACCCAGTGTAGGTAGCCAGCGGCGCTTGCAATTCCGGCAAGCGCACGCCTCCCAAGTCGTTTCCATCGCCGTCCGTTTGTGGAACCAAAACAGCAAACGCCTTTCCAACCTTAGGCGGCTCGTTCGAAATAATCCCGGATTTCCATTGCGGCCCGAAATCGAGATGGTAGGCCAGGTTCATGTCATGAGGTGTATTCACGCCGGGGATCTTCGGGAATTTCCATTTGCTCAACGGCGCCAGCGTGCCGTCCGCAATTTTCGGATAAACGCTCGGCGGGGGTTCCTTCCCGTCTTTCACCCACTGGTCCATGTCCGTGATCAGCGCGCGCCAGAACCATTGAATGGGATTCGGATTGTGCCTTTGCTGCGCGGTCAACTCGGGCGCGCCAGCCGTGGCCTTAGCTGGCGGAAACGCCGCGGAAAAATGCTGCAAGCCCGCGAGAAAATATATCCGCGCATTCTCTCCCGGCGCGGCGTCTTTTAAGCCGTCCGCGGAAGTGTGAATCAACGACGCCGCTCGGCCCCAGTATTCATACGAAGTATTGGTGAAGAAAATCTTCGGCGCCGTTTGCGACCTGGCCGCATCCAGAAGGCCGACTGTTTCGCCCGTCTCAGGGTCGTTTTCCGGAAGGTCCGTATACGGAAACACATCCGTCGGGAAAAAGAAGCTGGACAGCGGTTGCGCGTCGCGCGAAGGCTGCGCGAAGCGATGATTGAAACTGCCCCGCCCGGCGCCGGCCACATGGGCGATCACGCCGTCCATGACCTGCCGGCCTTGCTCGTCCGCGTTGAAGTCCTGATACAAGAAATGGCGGAGGAAGCGGCCACTTTGCGAAATCCCCACTACATAGACGCGGCGCACCGGAGCCATCGCCTGCGGATCATATTTCAGGTAGGAAAGAAAATCGCGGACCGCTGCCAGCCCCACGCCCACAACCGCCGGATCTTTCGCCTCGTAAACAACCTCATAAATTTTCCCCGGCAAGAACCCGCCGTCCAAATGAATGAAATGAGGATCGGCCATCAGTTTGCCCTCCACGGAATGGGCAAAGCTCCATTGGCTGCGCGGGATGGATTGCCGCGGGCCCTCAGGAGTATCGCGCACGGTAAGAACGTTTTTCGTGCTCGCAGGGTCGTCGGCCGGATAGCTCTTTCCTCCGCTCGGTCCAAGCATGATGTGGCCCAGGGGCATGTCGTCTACTTTTTGCGATGGCGTGAAATCAGAGCGCACCAGCCCGCGAATTTCCTTGCCTCCCGCATCACGCGCAACCGGAGCGGAGAGCCGCACTTTTTGTCCTTCTTCCGCAAGATCAAACTGCCATCCCAGCCACGCAATCGTGTACCCTTCGCGCAACAGAAATCCGTCCCCGAATTCGCCGTTGGCGTCCGAAGAATTTCCGCCGTCCACCAGCCGCAGAATTCCTCTTCCGCCGCGGTTCGAAACTTCAAACAGCACGGCGCCGTTTCCCTTGTTCCTATCCTTCGGCTTGTACAGATAGAGGTCCGCGGAAAACTCCACTTCCCCTTGCGCGTTGCGCGGTGCCTTGTCCAGATCCACGATCTGCCGGTTGTGAACGTTTTCCGGACTGACCGCAAAGTACACGCGCCCGATGATCCTCTCGTAAGCGCCCGCCAATCCGAACGCCCGGCCGCCTTGAACGTCCTCGCGCGAAAGAATCTCCACGCGCGTGACGTGCGCATCAGTTGCAGAAGCCAGGAAAACGAACACCGAAAGAGCCCAGACCAAATGTCTGCGCAGGGGATGCATAAGCCTTCTCCTCATAGAGCGCCACAGCTTACAACAGATTCAAGAGAGTAGCGCGAGGCCGGGATGTTTCTCGTCGCCAGCAGTAGGAATGGTTCACTTCCCGCCCGCACTTGCAGGCGCAGAGAATTTTCGGGAAAGGAATCTAAGAATTTCATGCATGACTCTCTCTCCCTGGTCTGTTTGGAAGAGGAATTGTGCATGCGCGGAGCCATCCAAGATAATCAGCTCTTTCGGTTCGGGAGCCTTCTCATACTGTGCGCGAATTCCAGGGAGCCGCAGACCATCAGCGTTGGCGTCATCGCGTGCCACAATGAAAAGTGACGGTGCTTTGAGTTTTTCAGCGGGGCCGTTCGGTGACGCGCCCAGGAACACCATACGATCAATCGTGCCGGGCTCAGACAGGATGGATGCGTCACCCGCTGCCCCGCCGCCCATACTGGCGCCAACCACTGCTACGGTCTTCGCGCCGGTCTTACGCAGGTAGCGTACCGCTGCCAAAACGTCCAAGTGCAGCGGGGCGCTCATGGGGGCGGACTCGCCTGGTCCTCGTGACTGGCCATAGCCGCGGAAGTCGATCGCCAGCACGCGAAATCCCGCGCCTGCGAGGGCTTGCGCCTGTTTCTCCCAGCTCCCTTTGTTGAAACGCCCGCCATGCGCCAATACGACGCCGCGCTCGCCTGCTCCGTAAGAGTCGGCCGAAACTACTCCGCCGTCCGAAGTCGGAAAGGAAATCGCTTTCTGTGCGCGGCCAGCCGCTGCCAGGAACAACGCGACAATAACCGTGAAAAACGTACGCACAAGGGAAGTGTACAACGGACTAAGGGGCGCCACGCGAAAACTGACCACCCGCAAGTTTTGGCAGTGGGTCTGCTTGAGCTTGGGGTGTTATGCTCCTGCATCAGGGAGGAATTAGTATGCGGTTCCAGAAGAGGGCAGTCGCCTTTTGCGCGGGAGTTGCCGCGGGTGTGCTATTAGCTCTGCCACTATACGCTCAGGTGATGGTTTCATGGAAAAAGGCCGAGGTAGTTCCTATGTTGGCGGTTCAGCCTGACCCAGCAATGGGCTTTGTTCCCGTTGAGGGGAGCAAGGTCGGCAACATTGCGTCTGCCAACGCTTGGTCAAAAGGGCAGGTCGTACCGTTTGTGATGGTTCAGCCCGATCCTGTTTGGGGCTTCATCCCAGTTGAAGGTAACAAGGCTGCCAGCATTGCGATGGGCCAGTACTGGGGAAAAGAACAGGTGAAGCCAATTGTTTTTGTGAGGCCTTCGGCTGGCACTGACTTTATCCCAGCTCAACGGGCGCGATGATACTGGTAGAATGGGCACAGACCTTCAGGAAAGGGGGCCTTGCTATGATGCATGCGATGGGCCCGGACGACGTTGAGAGAATTAAGATTCTTAGGGAGAGGCATCCTTCCATTGCAAATTTCTATCGGTATCGCTGGCAGGTATTCCTTGGCCATGCCATTCCTCCGAGTAAAGACTCGGATTGGCCACCCATCGAGGAATATACCCACAGCGGTTGGGTGCTCGGATTTACTGCCGACCAGCTTAGGCCACCATCTTAGAAATCAAAACTGCTACCCAAGTTTCCCTTGACTTTTGTTATCCCTCTGGTACCATACTGCTTAGAGAAAACTATATTTGGACTGCGGGAGCTGGCTCCCGCTTTTCTTTTTTAGGCAGTCCTCTCGGTCGAATAGCAAACGAGCTTTCTATTTTCGCTGGACACCCCACACAAAGCTAAGGACCAGAACCTGACTCGCAGTAAGTTATTTGGAATCAACACTTCTGGAATCGCTCGAAAGAGTGGACGCTAACCACCTTTAGAATCAACACTTATGGGAGGCGCCCGCAAGTGTTGATTCTAAACCACTTACATAGACTTTAAGTCCTTTAGATGCAACACTTACGAAAAACACGAGGGGGTGGGGGTCGATAAAGTAAACTAGAAAATGCCGAAACCCTGGTTCAGGATCCTTGCTGGCCCGCGAGACTAATTACCCGCTACGCGCACCGGTTTCTCGTCGGAAGCTGCATCTTCGCGGATGCCGCCATAGCGCCTCTCGCGCTTCTGGTATTCCAGCAGCGCTTCCAGCAACCGCGCTCGGTTGAAGTCTGGCCACAGCGTTTCGGTGACGAAGATTTCCGCGTAAGCAATCTGCCAGAGTAGAAAATTGCTCACCCGCATCTCCCCGCTGGTGCGGATCAGCAGGTCCGGGTCCGGCAAGCCCTCGGTGTACAAATGCCGCGAGAGCTGCTCCTCGGAGACTTTGCCCGGCGTTCCGTGGCCGTTGCTCTCGGAAAGGATCGCGTTCATGGCGTCCACAATCTCCGCGCGCCCGCCATAATTCAGCGCCACGCAGAGCACCATGCCCTTGTTCCCTGCCGTCTTCTCCATGGCTTCCCGCACGTCGTTTTGCACCCCGGCGGGAAGCTCGTCGATCCGGCCCAGAAACCGCATGCGGATATGGTTCTTCTGCAGCAGCGGCATCTCCTTGCGAAGATATTCGCGCAAGAGCGCCATCAGGAAGTCGATCTCGGTCTTGGGCCGCCGCCAATTCTCGACGGAAAACGCATACAGCGTCAGCGCCTCGATTTTCAAACGCGCGCACGTCTCAATGGTAATGCGCGCCGACTGCGTCCCCGAACGGTGCCCCGCGATCCTCGGCAGGTGCCGCTTTTGCGCCCAGCGCCCATTGCCGTCCATGATCACGGCGATGTGCCGCGGCAGCCGCGCCAGGTCCAGCTTTTCGAGCAGGCGCGCTTCTTCGGGCGTAACCGGTCCAAGCGAACCGGGGCTGGCGACGTGCAGCGTCTTGGAAGTGTGGTTGGAGGACACGTTGTATACTCAGGCTCTTCTGGGAAACCCCTTTACGCCGCAAAGTTAACATACCCTCCGGCTCCGACGCAACGGCATGGTGCTCTGTCAAACATCAGGGCGGCGGCGGAACGCTTTGCTGGAACAGCGCGGTGTAGGTAAGAATCAGCGTCAGCGCGATCATGCCGATGGCCGTTGCCCAAGCGACAATGTTGAAGGCCATCGTGTTGACGTATTCCCCCATCAAATCGCGCCGGTTCACTAGCAACAGAATGAATATCACTACCACGGGGAGCCAGATGCCGTTGCCCACCTGGGAAAAAATCAGAATCTTCCAAAGCGGCGCATGGGGCAGCAGGACGACGCCCGCCCCAACGACGATCAGGATCGTGTACAGCCAATAGAAAATAGGTGCCTCTTTGAATTTGTGGTCCAGCCCCGCTTCAAATCCCAGCCCCTCGCAAATCACGTGCGCGGTGGAAAGCGGCAAAATGGATGCTGCAAAGAGGGACGCGTTCAGGAGCCCGAAAGCGAACAGAATCCCCGCGCCTTTGCCAGCAAGCGGAATCAGCGCCTGCGCCGCCTGCGCGGCATCGGTGATGTCCCGGTGCCCCGAGGTATAGAGCGTGGCAGCCGTGCAAACGATGATGAAGAAGACGATCACCATACAGCTGATGCTGCCGACCAGAACATCCGCGCGCGCCTGCCGGTACTGGCGTGGACCGACCTTCTTTTCCACGAATCCGGCCTGAAGGTAAAAGAATTGCCACGGGGCAATCGTGGTTCCGACCAGTCCGGTCAGCATCAACAGGTACCCTGAATTGAGGCTAAGACTTGGGAGCACCGTTTCTTTCGCGGCGGTCAGCCAGTCCGGCTTGGCGAAGAATGCGGAAAATACGTACGACAGGTACAAGACGCACGCGAACAGAAAAATGGTCTCGACCTGGCGATATGTGCCTCGAATCACCAGCACCCAAACAAGGATCGCGGCGATCGGCACCGCGACGTATCGGTTGATCCCGAAAATTTGCATGGCTGCCGCTACTCCGGCAAACTCCGCTACCACGTTGGCTAGGTCCACAAAAAAACCGGCGATCATCACAAAAAACGTCGGCCGGAATCCAAACTCCTCGCGGATGAGGTCGGAGAGCCCTTTCCCGGTCACAACTCCCATCCGCGCGCACATCTCTTCCGTGACGTACAGCGCAATGGTCATGGGAATCAGCGACCAGAGCAGCGCATAGCCGTATTGCGCTCCGGCCTGCGTATAGACTGAAATTCCGCCCGCGTCGTTATCCACATTCGAGGTGATCAGCCCGGGCCCCACCACGGCCAGCAGCAGCGTCAGGCGCCGGCGCAGTCCGCGGATTTTTTTCTGAAAATCCGTCTCGCCGGTCCTTACGCGCTCAAACTTCGCAGCAATGGCATCCCAGTTCATCGGCCCGCTCGAATTCCCTTCTTAATCCTTCAGTAGCTTGGACACCACGTCGTCCACGGTTATGGCTCCAACGGGCCGGTTTTCCGCATCGACGACCGTCAGCATTCTCAGGTTGTACTTGTCAAAAAGTTCGAAGACTTCTTTGTCGTTCGCGTTGGGAGGCAAACTGAGCACAGGATCCATCTTCAGCTCCGCCATGCGCTGATCGCCGGCCGCCAGCAGCAGCCGCGCCACGGAGACGGCGCCGGAGAATTGCGCGAGACTATCCACCAGAACGATGGTGTCCAGCTGGTCCAGGTTAACCTCCTGCTCGCGCATCCACTCCAGCACTTCGTCACGCGCCGAAGCCTCGCCCACGAAAACGAACTCCGTGTTCATCATGCCGCCGGCTGTCGCGGGATCGAACTCCAGCAACTCACGGACTTCATTGGCTTCCTGGCCCGGCATCTCGTGCAGAAGTTCCTCGGACGTTTCCTTGGACAAATCGCCCAAGAGGTCGGCTGCCGCATCGGGGGCCATCTCTTCCAGAATGTCCGCCGCCTTCTCCGGGTCCAGTTTTTCCACGATTTGCGTGGTAAGCCGCTCGTCCAACTCCGCGAGGACCGCCGCCGCAGTCTCCTCATCCAGCGAGGCGATGATTCCCTGCCGTTCCGCCGCGGACAAATCTTCCATGATTTCCGCGATGTCAGCCGGGTGCAGGTCTTCAAGTTTTTCGTGCGTGATGCGCAGTTTCAGCCGGCGCATGGGGTCCGGCTCCACAAGGTTTACAAATTCCCAGCGGATCGCGCCTTGCGGCAATTTGCTCTGCAGCTTGCGAATCACTTTCGGAGGCACCACGCCCTGAAGCAGCCTCCGTACCGCTCCCGGGAGTCCTACATCCACTTGCGACAGACGCAGCTCGACGTTGCCATTTGTTCGAAATGGAGTCAGATCGACGTCGTTGACGCGCACCACTTTTCGCCCGCGCGTATCAATGATCTGCTGATCCAGCAAATCTTTCTGGACGGCCAGCCATGACTCATTCGGCCGGTAGAGTTCCAGGGCTCGCTCACTGACGTTTAGTTCCAGTTTTCCTACCGCCACTGACGCGACTTGGTTGTGTTTCGCTACCAGCGGCTGAAAGTGGCCGCGCGACAGCAAATAGTGCGACACGCGGTTGGGCGCCTCCGCGGGTTCGATAAAAAATTCGCGCACCCGTCCGACGTAGTGGCCGCCCACGTCGTAAGCCTTGGCTCCCATCAATTCTGTTGCGTAGAGATCCATACGCTTTTCCTCCTCGCGCGTCTCGGTAATCGTTCGAACGGCTTCCCGCTCGAACTCATTCCGGCAACAAAAAACCCGCGCACCGAATGACCTCGGCGGCGGGCAAGTACCTCATAAAAATGGACTTACCTTTAGCCGCCAGGGAACCCTCCCCACCCGACCGCTCCCGCCTTGGCTTGCGCCGCGCGCGAAAAAGTCGAGACAATCTGCCGTGGAATCATTTTCTGGCCCCACCGCTGCCCGGACCTACCGGGGCCAGGTTCGAGTTCGCTGCCCATACTCATGGGGACGAGATTTGCTCCGTTACGTGACTGTTTTGCAGCCACAGTTGCATTGATAAGCTGCGTGCTTCTCGAAGTCAACAAAAATCAACAGAAAACAGAGTTGCGAAGTGATTTTTTCCTTCGAATGGGATTGCAGAGCGTCACTTCCGTCTTGGGAACAGCATGTGGCGGGGTTCTTCGCCCCTGCGGCGGCATTCTTCCATGTATAAGCGGAGGTAGTTCTTCAAGACATAGTCGCGTTTCGAATAGCCCAGTTCCTCGACTGCTCGATCGATCGCTCCGGCGGGCCCCTCCAGTTCTACGAAGGTGCCGATAGGAGTTTCGTCGAGCTCAATCAGCAGCCCCTTGGCCCAGGCTTTTGACGCAGGCAGGCGGAAAGTGGTGCGGTACTTTTCATAGCGAAACCAGCCGCTCATCCCCAGGCCCTCGAAAATCCTGGCCAGATTTCCGGACTCGGCGACTTCGACCTCAATCTCGTCGCGGACTTTGTAAGGACCGTCCGACGAGCCTTCCCCTTCGGTGGCCACCGGCCGCGCCATGGGTTGCTTGAACGTCAAAATCACGCGCTGCTTCGGCCCCGCCTTCTTTGCTTTCCCCCGGACTTCGGGCGTTTCCGTTCGAATGCGCAGCAATTGGCCATGCCTAGCGAGGCCGCCCTGGGGCGTATCGAAAATTACATTTTCCTCGTGAACCTTGGAAGTGCCCGGACTGGCGGGGCGAGCTCCCATACGCTTCAATGCGCGATGAAACGCGGGCACGTCGGTGATCCTCAGCTTGATTTCGGTTTCTTTTGCCATGGCAACACATTACGATACGACAACGCAGGACGGCGAAACAGTGCTGGCGGAAGCTTTGCGCGGACCGGGTTGCCAAACGCAATGACGCAGACGGCCTACAACGCGAACAATCAGCTCACGACCTGGGGCACGGCGAGCCTCTTCTACGACTTGAACGGAAACATGACCAGCGACGGGACGCATAGTTACTCTTGGGACGCGCGGAACCGCCTGCAGCGGATCGACCTGGGGAACACAGCGAGCTTTACGTATGACCCGTTCGGACGCCGCGCGACAAAGAGCAACGTCGGAACGAGCACGACTTTTCTCTATGACGGCGCAAATCCGGTGCAGGAAGTGATTGGCGGCACAAACACAGCCAATTCTCTTAGCGGGGGCGTCGATGAAGTGTTCCAGCGGACGGATTCGGCGGGGGCGCGAAGCTTTTTGACCGACGCACTTGGCAGCACGCTGGCACTCACAGATTCCTCGGGGACTACGCAAACATCGTACACATTCGAGCCGTTCGGAAACACGAGCGCGTCCGGCAGCGCGGCAACGAACAGCTTCGCCTACACCGGCCGCGAACTCGACGCCGGCAACTTATATTTCT
>Ga0209470_1002628_pt1 | contig 12644 bp, 6 predicted proteins | sample GraSoiAngelo_125_FD_185882 | JGI IMG/M metagenome (GOLD analysis project Ga0209470, IMG submission 185882) | Grasslands soil microbial communities from the Angelo Coastal Reserve, California, USA - 14_0927_05_40cm (SPAdes) (version 2) | ecosystem: Environmental > Terrestrial > Soil > Grasslands ... | reverse complement strand
CAGAGATTTCTCAAAAACTTATCTTCCGACGGATTATGGGCCCACTGAAGAATATCCGAGAAAATTTGAGCTTAACACACTTTGGGACCGTTTTCTCACTGCGTATTCTTTCTTCGGCCTTGGGTGGTATTGTTTTGGCATTGGATCGTTGTTGATCGCGATCCACTTGGTAGCGCGATTGCCTGCTAAGGAAAGGATGAACGCATTGAAGCTCAGTGCAGTTCCAGTCGGGGTAGTTATCATTCTGTTAATGCCCTCGTTAATCGGACAATACTATTTTACTAAGGCGTGCATTGCGCAGGCGCAAGGCGCCAAAGAAAAGGCAATCACGTTTTATCGCAGGGCAATGTGGTTCGATCGATGGCGCGCTGAGGATATCAATATATACGCGGCTATTGGAGATCTTAAAAGAGTGTCACCCTCAAGCAAGGATTCGCCGGAAGCGCACATCAGCAAGGCTCGGGAACTTAAAGAAGCAACGCAATATGACCTCGCACTTTTCGAGCTTGCCCGTGCTGCGGAGTGGGGCGGCGCCGTCGCATCAGTCGCGAAACGTGAGTCGGCACGTACTCGCGTGGAGTTTGGCACGGCGCTCTACCGTGGGGGAGGTATCGGTGCAGCTGTGACGCAGTGGGAGCAAGCCCTCGCGGAGGATCCGCTGCAACCGCATGAAGTTAGCTTTCTCATCGGCCGGGGAAATTATGATCTCGGTCGCTATCAAGCTGCGCTCGACGCGCTTGAGGACGCGCTTCGGTTCAGCGCTGATAGGCCGACTCGGGCGAACGCTTATTCCATCGCAGGGGATTGTTACGCCAGGCTTGGGCGGGACGAAGAGGCCAGAAGTAATTACAACCGTTCGCTCAAGGAGCAGATGTTAGTGAACTTCTGGGCAATGAGCCAACTAACCGGTAACTAGCCTGACATGAATTCTTTCTTTGAGCCACTCCGAGAGTTATCACCGCGCGCTTTACGGTGGTCGTTGGTGTTGGTACTGGTTTGCGGAAGCATGCTCGGTTACTTTGTGCTTTGCACCTTTGCCAGGCCATTGCATCGGCAGTATCAATTGGACTTCGGGACCGCCCAATGGATAGAGCCTGCCGAATTTGCTCCCGTAGCTCATTTTCGAAGAGACATCTTTCTGAACACGGCGCCCGAACAGGCTTGGCTGGAAGTCGCGGGTACAGACTACTTCGAGCTTATTATTAACGGTAAGACAATCGGGTCTGAAAGTAATCCGAAGACGCGAATAGCACAGATCTATGACATCAAGAAATTCTTAAAGCCTGGCACAAACGTCATCGCAATTTCGGTTAGTCGTGTTTCGTATCCAGGTTCCGCGCAGCTTCTTGTTTGTGGCAGTTTTAAAGAACCCTCAAATAAACCTACCTTCTTTGTTTCGGACGAACGTTGGCGAGTCACTCCAAAGACTGGCATTGTTCAAGGTACAGAGGAATGGGTGTCACCGCTGGTGCAGGAAGAGGTTTGGCCGAGAGCGCGCCGGGCTAATACGGAACGCCCGGTCCACATCACCTGGGTGGATACGAATCCGCTTTTGTTTCGGCTGCCGCTCTCGGGCAAATGGATCACAAGCGCAAACGCATCGAGGGAAGCAATCTTTTCCACGACTGTGAATGCAGACCGATCTCATGCGGAGACGTGGATCCAGGTGGCCAGCTCCGGAAGCCTCGATCTGCTCGTGAATGGCAAACTCATCACTGCTGCTGCCATTTCTGAGGTTAAACAACCAAAGATTCCCCCCTTGCCGAAACTGGCGATTGAGCGTTCGGAGACGGAGAAAATCCAAACAGCGAGTCCACCGCCCACAATCGTTAGGCCGCCGCAGAACGATAAGCAGCTGGCTTCGCCTAGTCCAACCGCGTCTCCTAGCGCAACGCCCAACGCCACGGCCACACGTCCGCAGAGCGCCGTCGTCGAGTCAACTTCGCCTTCGTTAGAGGAGCCCACGCTTGACGCTTATGACATTAGCTATTGGATCAAAAAGGGACGTAATACGATTGTGGCGGCGGTCCGCAACAATCAGGGACCAGCAAGCTTTCTGGCCAGCGGATTCATTGTTCGAAAAGATGGTAGCATTACGGGATTTGAGAGTAACACCGACTGGCGAGTAGGCGCCTCTCCGAGTGGGCAAGCACAGCGCGCTGTAGAAACTGGCAGCAATGGAGACGCACCCTGGGGATATCTTAAGCAAAAGCTGGGCGATCCCCCAATTCTGTCTGACTTTGATACCGTAGCTAAACCCGTCCTCGTTATTTTGCTAACAATCGTCGGAACCATAGCGCTTTGGCTGCTGGCTTGCCGATTTGTGGCCGCTGCCAGAAAAGAACCGATTCGATATACGCTCGCTCGAGATGCCGTATTTCATGCGCTGATTATTGTGGGTTTGCTGTTTCTGCTCCTTACAAGGTATGACGTTCGATTTCCGGTGGAGTGGCCATTTAATCCGGCATTTGTTGGATTGGCAGTTCTAGGGCTTCTGGCGGCGCGCTGGCTTCACTTTGTCCCGGGCTGGCGGGCGGCAGCAGATCTGGGCGCACGAATTCGGCAAATCAAAACTGCCGTGGCTGGCGATGTCGTGCCTTATCTGCTTCTGGCGGCGATCATCGGATTGGGATTTGCGTTCCGCTACAATGATTTCGGAGCCATGTCGTTCGACCATGACGAATACGGCCTGGTTTTAAAATCGAAGGGTGTTTTGGAACTCGGCTTTCCCTTCAATTGGCTGGCGGGAGAGATCAGACCGGCCACGACCTATGAGTTATCAATGTATCCCATAGCCATTGCCAGATTGTTCTTTGGCGATTCAGAGTGGGCGATGCGATTACACTCTCTCATTATGGGAACCCTGTGTATCGGTCTGATCGCAGTGATGGGCCGCCGCCTTTTTAACTGGAAAACCGGCTTGATCGCAGCACTCATTTACGCCTGCCTCCCCCTGAATATCCGATGGGCACAGAATGCCTTTTACCCACAGCAATGCCAGTTCATGGCGATGCTTACCTTTTGGTTATTTTACGAAGGCATACGAGTTCGTCCGTTGAATCACAGATTTTTGACGGCAGCTACGGTCACCTTTTGCGCAACTTATCTGTCATGGGAGGGGAGCGCATTCATTATTCCTGCGTTGTTCCTCGCCTTGCTCGTTGTGCGTTGGGGGGAATGGTGGTGGTTAAAGGACTGGCATCTTTACCGTTGCACGTTCTTTATGGCTGCCTTGATCATCGCACAGCTCTGCTGGCGCACGCTCGCTTCGTCCAGATATTTGCAGATAGGCTTTAGTAACGCCAATCTCGCCGGCCCTTCACTCTTTTTTCTACAGTATGGATGGCAGCCGATGTATTACGTCAATCAGCTGCTACTGTCGGAGAACCATGTGTTTTTCACCCTCATGACTCTGATCGGAATACCATTCTACTGGCGCCAACCAGCGTTCCGATACGTCGTGACGCTAATTGGTGCCTTGCTCTTCTGCCATACAAACCTGATTGCAGCCCTATCGCCGCGCTACTGCCTCTACTACCAACCGCTTGTGATTCTCTCCGGAGTTGCTGCGGCAGTTGGTCTTTATGATCGCGTGCTGGTGTTTGCCCGTCACGAAAGTGACTCCGCCGTTGCCCGTGCCGTCGCGCACTCCGCTGGAATAGGCCTGATTCTTCTGTTATTTATTCAAAGCAATGAGTCGTTGATGCGGCTTTACTCGCTCCACAGCCCGGATGCTTCCTTCGGCTTTATGACACGCCTGGGCGTATATCGCTACGATCATCGCGGCGCCGCGGAATACGTGGCGAGTCATTTCCAGCCAGGCGATATTATCATTGCAGGTATCCCGCACGTGTTTGAACGATACGCCAAGATAGAAGGTGATTACTATATCGACGGCGTTTTGGCGAAAAAGATAACTTACAACGAGAAATTCGGCGAGCCGCGCTTTATGGATAAGTTTCGTGGTTATCCGACAATCCGCAGCTTAAAGGAGTTGCGTGAGGTAACCAGCCGCGGCCGTCGTACGTGGCTTATTTTCGTGCCTTACGGCGGGTTCCGAAACTTAAACAGTCCGGAGATGCGTGTTTACATGAGACAACACGCGAAGGTTGTCTTTGAGTCCTACCGCGCCAAAGTTTTTTTGCTCGGCGGAGAGAACGAGTCCACGAATTTGGCAGCTCACTATAACGCTGAATAAGCTCTATTAACCGCTTTGCGTGCAGCTGCCCTCATCGAAAACAGCGACGCGCGTAGTGGTTCTTTGATTCGGGCTGCTTCCAGTTGCCGAAGGACGCCAGCGACTTCAGACGCTCTGTTGTCAATCGCCTGCGCAAAGAGTTTGGCGGCGCATTCATAGAGCTCGATATCGAAGCGATTGCGCTCGGCAATTAGATCCAGAGTTGATTGCAGTAGATCGCGCGTCTTCGGTCGGGTGCGAGTAACATTAAAGCTGGAGTAAGATTCGAGCTGCCAACCAAAACGCAGTTTCATTAGTGCCAGGCTTTCCTCAAATCGCTCGGTAAGACCCACCACACTGAAGCGTTGAAGATTTTCCTTTGCTTTCGCAAGGATCTCTTCCGTGCAGGGAGCGTCGTAGTCAGCTCCGGCGATCATTTTGGTTTGCACGTTTTCTCTTGGCGAACGCCGCACGAAGTCCTCCAGCGTCCAACCTTCGCGTCGGAATTTCCAATAATTAGGGTGCAACACGTAGTTCTTCATGAAGAAATAGGCGGAAATGACTCGTTCCACAGGCCCGCGCATTACAGTAATATAAGTGGCAGATTGTGGAAGCACCTCATGCAGCCCAAAGGGCATGTGACCCTTGAAAACACGAAACCTCTTTAAGCGCCGCTGAGGCAGGCGCCAGAGGCGGGCCCTCGACCACCGGAAAAAAACCGGATCGACCGAGTACATCTCGAACAGAGGATATTCCCATTCGATAAGCCGATTGAGCGTCGTGCCTGCGCTCTTCGGCACATGAAGAAAGATCAGCGCCTCGGCGGGCGCCATCACGAGGAAGCTGGTGATGCTTTTTTGATACTTTAATGGAACGCTTTTTACGGGATAGAGTCAAAGAAAATAATCGCTGCGCGATGCGGAGTGCAGGGCGTGGAGAGGCGATGCGGCGAAGGGGGGAACATAGCGTCGGCCTGACCTCTTCGCCGACGAATTAGCGTTAGGCCGGAGCAAGGGCATGATGCACATGCTGCAATCACAAGGGGGATTCATCGACTGTGAGGTGATCAGAGCGCGGTGTCTCTTCGTTACTTCATCGCGGCACATCTCCCGCCAAAAACCTAAAAACCCTAAGAAAAAAACCTAAAAAAACCTAGGAAAATTTTTGACAGGGTTTGTGAATAACTGTTAGTAATTCGCTTTTGCATCCACGACAAAGGAATTATTAATGGAAAACGCCCTCAAAACCGTCGGTATTTTGGCCGCGCTTGCCGCGACCACGCTGGCTTTCCCTCACCCTGCTGCCGCAAAACCATTCCCCGCAGGGATCGTTAATCTAATGCCTATCGGGCACATTTATGACCATCCGTGGCAGAATGTAAACGTGGATGGAATGCGGATCAGGATGGGCTGGGAAGACATCGAAACGCAGGACGGCGTTTATAATTGGCAGCTGATCGACGACTGTTTAGCTCTTGCCGCCACTAACGGCAAGTTTATCGGTTTGAGCGTGGTTGCTGGAATCAAATCCCCACCGTGGTTGATGGGCGGTGACACTTTCACGGACGGCTCGACCACGCTTAATGTGGCAACACTTAGCTCCCCAACCGCCAACTTTGTTGCCGCCGATGTTGGCAGGGTGATTGATTGCGAGAAATTTCCACCGGGCACTACCATCATTTCAAGAACTAGCTCAGTTGCGACTTTGTCCGCACCGGCGACCGCAACCAAGAGCGGCCATCTCACCTTTTCGATTCTGGCGCGCCATTCAGGAGTCCCATTTCGTGTGCTGACCGCGCCGGATGAGGGCGTGATGCCGGTGCCGTGGAATCCGGTTGTATTGGCTAAATGGAGGGTATTCGTTGCCGCTCTCGGCGCGAGATATGACGGAAATCCCAAACTGCGCTACGTCCCAATGGGGGGCTTTAGTCAGACAGGTGAGTCCTATCTCGCCACTCAACAGGCCGATGTTGATCACTTTAACGCCAGCGCGGTTGCAGCAGGTTATACCGCAACGGTGGATTTCTCCGCTGGAATGGTGGCCTGGCAGGCGGTGACGAAGACAATCATCAATACTTATATGACCGCATTCCCGACAACGCCGCCTTTTATTACTGTGGCAAGACCATTTCCAGTGGATCAAGGCGGAGTTAGGGCGGTGAATGCAATCGTAGCTTGGGGTGTAGACAGGTATCCCGGCAGATTTGGAATTATGAATTCCCAGCTACATGCGACTTCTGCCCCTGGTTATTTCGCAACTGACGCGATTTACAATAATCGGCAGACTCAACCTACTGGCGCCCAGTTTCTCTGTTCTAGCGGCTCAGCCGACAATGTTGCCCGCCTAAGCAATTCCCCACCTTGGGGCTCCAACCCGCTTCTTTCGCCTTACCACGCCATAAATAATTCATTTACGGCGGCGCTGAATATCGGTTGTAGATATGTTGAGACCTATGAGGCGGATGTCACAAACTCGGCGTATCAAACGTTACTGGCGACTCAGGGAGCGGCTTTGAAATCGAGGTAGGCTCCTTAGCCTCCGACAAATCTGCACATACTTAAGTTTTCTTTCCTTCCAGCTTCTGGCCAATAGATTCCAGATAATGTCATTTGCGAGGGCAAGCGCGCTGGAATTTCGGATCGAAATGGATCCCCCCTTGTTTCGAATAGCTCTGTTATTCGCCGCCGCGGAGGTAAAACACTAGGAGCGACGCTTTGCGATGCTGAACGGCCATCATCCCGTCAACATAAATGTCAACAGAGGCGGAACGGCCTCGCGTAGACCGCACCGAAAATGCCGGAAACATGGCGGAGAACATTCTCCGTGGGCCAAATCGGGAAGCTGCAACCCCGGCTCAGCTCGTCGAGAGATTGCTTAAAGGAAGCCCGATAACGACCAACGAACTCAACCCTATGCAAATCACAAACCTTAAAAACATCGCAAAAACCTCTTTCATGGCGACGGTTGTTGGAATCGCTTGTTTCCCGATATGGGGATTCGCGGATTCTCAAGCGGATGAGAAAATTTCGGGCCCGATGAAGGGTCTCTTTTGGAGAGTGGATTGGAGCTATATGAAAGAAAAACGAACCGATGGGGCTTATCTGGAAGACATGAAAAAGAATCTTTCATCCAATTCATGTCTGGGAGGAATTTTTATTGGTTTCGGATGGAATGATATTGAACCGAAACCCGGTGAGTATAATTGGAAATTTGTGGATAGCGTGGTGGAGCTTGCTCGGAGGTATGGGAAGCCATACAAATTAAGTGTGAAGGCTGGAATTCGCACTCCGGAATGGGTTTATAATGAGGGCGCTCAGATCTTTTCCTATAAAAAAACGAGGGGCGCCCGAGGCTGGATCAAGAACCCCAAGGAATCTCATATTCCCATACCCTGGGATCCGATTTACTTGAAGTATTTTAAGAAGTTTATCGAGCAAATGGGGGAACGTTATAGTGGAGATTACAATTGCATCGCCGTGACCATCAGCGGAATCAATTCTCGAAGCGCTGAGATGCACTTGCCGAAGGGGCCGGAGGACATCAGGGAATGGGAGCGTCTGGGGGATTACAAAGGAAAGATTGTGGAAGCCACAGGGAAACTGACCGATATCTTTGCCGACTCCTTTCCCCGACAGCAGCTTTGTGTTCATCTGGCGATGCCGATCAAGGGGATGAATACGGAGTTGAAGAGCATCCTTGATTATGGCGTGAAGAAATATCCGGAACGGTTTACCGCGCAGGATTGTCAGTTATCGGGAAAGTCGGATCAGAGCCAAAGCGTCATATATCAACTGATCCATGATGTTAAGGACAAAGCCCACCACGGTTTCCAAAATGTGGCGGGCTGGACCGGAGACGGTCTCAGGGACCAGGGCAGCTTGGAAATGACGGTGCTGAACTATATCGGAGTGGACGCTGAATATTTGGAGGTGGCTTATAATGACGGCATGAACCAGGACTTTTGTCGTCGATGGGTTGACGAAGTCGCAAAGGCAAAACAAATGGGTTACGAAGAATACAAAGCATCCCTGATTCAGAATGGCAAGTACGTCGACGGCCACCGCGTCAAAAAAGCACTACGGCAACGCCGGAGGCGGCAGTTCCCGCAGTTCCAGTAGTGACCGGCTGTGGTGCATCGCATACCCGATTGCGTTGCTGACCGCATTAGGCTCGCCGTACCAGAGCCGACCGAATGGCAGCGATTCTGAAGTGCGGGTGCTTCATCTTTTTGTTTGTTCTCGGATGAACACTCTTACTTGCTGTAAAGTCGTCGTCAAATCTCTCTCTACAGAGTTTTCCACGGTCAGTCCAATCCACTCCGGGTCCCTCTACACTTTGCCCATGCTGTTTGACCCATCCCGCTTTGACCATCAAAGCAAGCGCATCAGAGACATACTCTTCAGGTGTCTTTGTATTCTTTACCATTGACGGTCTTGAAGTCGTCGGCGAAAGCGACTGAGGCAAGGCATAAGAGTGAAAATACGATAATCTTCATCTTGATTTGCTCCTTTTCGGTTGGGTCCGCGAATGATAGCGGTTTCCCGGGCCAAAGAAAATAGTGCTTCTTCATGCGCGGATCGATGTGATCCGAAATCGATCTACGTCAGCATTTACGCCTTTTGCGTCGCGTCTTTGTATTCCCTTTTGTCGATCACAACAAAGGCGCGCACTTGAGAAGAGCTCAAAGGAATTCTTATTATCCACCATGGATCGAGGACTCTCTTAATCGATTCGCGGATTTAGGTTCTTCCCGATAGGGTGTCATGAGCAATTGTGGATGGCCTCCAAAAATTAGGGTTAACGGTTAACGTTGACATAGACGATCGGAGTGACTGCCGCCGCGATCGAATGCCGACCCAAGCTGAAATCGCTCGTGATTGGAAAACGTCGCGGGTTTACGTCCATAAATGCGTCCGCAAAGGTTGCCCGGTTGATTGCTACGAAAGTGCCCGGGCTTGGCGAGATGCCTATGCTCGCCAGGCGGCGGTTCGCTCCAGCGCTTGGTTAGACCCATTGCGTTCAATGTCTATCGATGTTGATCTCACTGTCTACATAACGTAGTCGTGGCCTTGCTCTGCGATGACTTTCTTCGGAATAGGCGGGAACTTCGTGGCACGGATCTATCTGAATCGTAGTCTGCTCGACAAACCGGTTGGATGTGGCTGGAGCTGACTTTCAGACGCGTGACGTGACCTGAGCGGTCCAAACGGAATGAAAACTTCACGGAGCCGCGTAGTAGCTCGACGTGTTTTGCGAGCTCAGGGACTACTGCCCTCAACTACCCTAATGGTGGAGTTGGCAGGCACCGAGTGGAGAGTATCTACCGTCCCGCTTGGCCACTGGATGGTGAGGGTATTTACGCTAGTTGCCTGACCTAACCCGAAATGGACTGGAGTATGGTTCTGCCCCATGTAATGCTGCTGTCCGGTGTATTCTCTGAATTGTGTTTCACCTCCGGCAGTTAGCGTAAGTTTAGCGCCAATGCCGCCTCGATTGCTCTGTTGTCCTCGGAGCACTACTTTAAGCCAGTTGTGGCGGTTGCCATTATTCCGAAAGAGAAGGTAAGGCCCGATTTTATTACCTGCTCCGTTGCAGACAAAAAGATCCAGGAATCCATCGTTGTTGTAATCAATAAAGGAGGCATCAGTTCCCGCGCCGCCTTTCTTCGCTTCTACCCCCACTGTAGAAGCGACGTCAGTAAACGTGCCATCGCCATTGTTATGAAACAGTCGGTTGGCTCTATTCGAAGAATTTACAACATACAGATCCAAAAAGCCGTCGTTGTCGTAGTCCGCCCAGGTGGCTCCAAGGGCGTTAGCTATATTCACCGCGCCGCTTTGCGTGGTCACATCCCTAAAAGTGCCATTTCCATTGTTGCGGTACAGGATTCCCTGAACTGGCGAGCCAGTGTCCACCCCAAAGGTAATATAGAGATCGGGGTCACCGTCATTATCGTAGTCTCCCCACGCCCCAGCCTGGGCATCCCCTGATACAACGATGCCGGCAGCGGTTGTCACCTCCGTAAAGGTGCCATTCCCGTTGTTTCTGAATAATCCGCTCATCCGGGTGATAAATACATCCAGAAATCCATCCCCATTATAATCCGCCCAAGCCGAGGTTCGGTTTTCTATACCAGGTCTGGTTAGTCCGGCTTGCATAGCCATATCGGTAAAAGTCAGGTCGCCATTATTATGGAACAAAAGATTGGTGCCCCCACCGCTGGGCCTGGCAAAACTGGTGGCGAAGATATCCAGCTCAGAATCGCCATCATAATCCACACCGTACGATCCCCGAGTACGATGGCCAAGTGCCGTCACGCCAGCGGAAGCGGCGATATTAGTGAAGGTCTCATTGCCATTATTATGCCATAACTCGTTAAAGTTATTCGAATTGTGTATCTTGGTAGAGCCCTTGGATATGTGAAGGTCTAGCTTGCCATCACTATCAAAATCACCCCAAACGACACCGTGGGCATCCCCATTGTGAGGGTTCAGACCTGCCTGGGTGGTCACATCTGTGAAGGTCCCATCGCCATTACTGTGCCAGAGCTGAGAAATCGAACCGGTGTTAGCTTGATTATGCCCCAGGGTCATTACGTCCAGGTTCCCATCGTTATCGTAATCGCCCCAGGCCGCACACCAACTCGAGTTCAGCCCAAAAAAGCCGGCCGCAGTTGAGACGTCCGTGAAGGTCAGCGCCGTTGGGGTCAGCGCTGAACTTGCGCTGGCAAATCGGTTCGCCCAGATACTTCCTTTCTGCTGCCATATTGCTATGGCGTTGCCGTTCCCATCGATCGCCACTCTGGGAATGTCGGCGCCGTTGATCCCGGTTTCAATTGGGGTTGGCGTGCCCCAGCCTTGCCCGGCGAGGTATCGGTTCGCATAGATACTGTCGGCCGTGCCATCAAACTGCCTCCAAACCGCAATTGCGTTGCCGCCGCTGTCGATTGCCACATCAGGGTTATCGGCAGCACCGGAGTCGGTCTCAATGAGGGTAGCAGTGCCCCAGCCTTGGCCAGCGACATATTCGTTCGCCCAGATGCTGATAGCTACGCCTGCGTCATCCCACTGGTGCCACACCGCCACCGCGTTCCCGTTGCCATTCACGGCCAGAGCGGGACCCTGGCCATTGCGGTCGGAAGAATCGATCCGAGTGGGTGTGCGCCAGCCTGTTCCAACAACGTAGCGATTCGCCCAGATGTGTCTTCCATTAGGCGCACCGAATGCCTGATACCATACTACCATCGCGTTCCCGCTATCATCGAACCCGACATGTGGAAATGAAGCGAAACCTGGATTGGATTCGATCAAGGTCGGCGTGCTCCAGCCTTGGCCAGCGACATAGCGGCGTGCCCAGATGCTAGGGTCAGGCTCCCCCCCTTTGTACTGCCTCCATACCGCCATGGCATTCCCATTTTTGTCCACAGCCACCCAGGGTTCACTGCCGTCATTCGGATTGGCCTCCATCAGCGTGGCGGTGCCCCAGCCTTGGCCCGGGACATAGATGTTCGACCAGATGTCATGATTCACGCCATTGGACTGCTTCCACAGCGCCACGGCAACTCCATTGCCATTCACAGCTACGCGGGCAAAATCCGCATCCCCGGGGTTGGTCTCAATCAGCTCAGGCGTGCCCCAGCCCTGTCCGGCCACATATCGATTGGCCCACATGCTATCGTAAGTGCCGTCATTCTGGACCCACACCGCGATGGCATTGCCATTGTCATCCATGCCCACGTGGGGGAGAAAGGCCTTCCCTGCATTGCTCTCAATGAGGGTGGCTGTGCGCCATCTGCCTGAGGCTGCATTATACCGATTGGCCCAGATACTTGATACACCGCTGCTATCGCCCTGTTGCCATACCGCCATCGCATCGCCGTTTTGATTGACCGCCAGTTTACAGAGATTTGCCGGCGGTTTAAAACTGTTTGTCTCAATCAAAGTAGCCGTGCCCCATTGAGGAGCAGCGTTCTGGGGCGGACCGAACCCAGGCACACCAGCAAAATCTCCGTCCTGAAACGGCGCTTCGACCGCGAGGTCAGGAACGTCGTCACAGTCGACGTCGCCGACGACCGCGATGGAGTAGCCAAAGAGTGTGGAGGAATTTTCCGGTTGCGGGTCGAGCAATGTACTTGCCCGAAGTGTTGCGACCAAAAGTGGTGAAAGCATCAGAGTAAGCATCACCCACCTGGCGCACCAACGTATGATAAATGCGCCCGGTAATTTGATTAGCGTTCTAGTTTTTTTCGCGAATCGATAACTCATAGGTTTCCCTTCTACTGCGGGTATTTCGCCAGATTGCGCCATTTAATACATATGTTGCGTTTTGTCTATCGCCTTATTTCGCTACATGCTTTCTTTTAGCCTCATTCGAGGATCGCCTTCAATCCCGTTGCGTCGCCCGCGCCTTCCCTTCCTGCGGTGGCCGCCACCGCTTTGCTCCTGATAACGACCCCCAGTGATAAGCT
>Ga0209470_1002623_pt1 | contig 12660 bp, 12 predicted proteins | sample GraSoiAngelo_125_FD_185882 | JGI IMG/M metagenome (GOLD analysis project Ga0209470, IMG submission 185882) | Grasslands soil microbial communities from the Angelo Coastal Reserve, California, USA - 14_0927_05_40cm (SPAdes) (version 2) | ecosystem: Environmental > Terrestrial > Soil > Grasslands ... | reverse complement strand
CCATCGTCGGTCTCGACACCGTCGGCCATGGCGAACGTTTCCGCATCGAGCAGAACTACTTCAAGCTGCACGCCTGTTGCCGGTACAACCACTTCGCCCTCGACGCGATCGCGACGCTCCGGCGCGGTCACCACCTGGCCGCCACCGACGTGGCCAGCGTCGACGTCACCACGATCCCGTTCGGCGCACGCATGGCCGATCCGGCGCCCGCCACCATGCTGGCGGCGAAGTTCTCCATTCCCTACGCGGTCGCCGCGTCGCTCGTGCTCGGGCGCAGCGACACCACGGCGTTCGAGCCCACCGCGCTCGCCGACCCGCGCATTCGCGATCTCGCCCGTCGCGTCACCGTGCGCACCGACGCCTCGATGTCGCCGCGCAGCCTCGATCAGCCGACGGCGCGCGTGCGCATCGCGCTGCGTGACGGCCGGATGCTCGAAGCGGGGACGACCGTCGCGCGCGGTGACGCCGCCGCCCCCGTGGGCGACGACGAAATCGTCGACAAGTTCCTGGCCCTCACGTCACCCGTCCTCGGCGACCGACGCGCGCGCGAGGCGGTGGTGGCCGTGCGCGCGGCGGATACGGTCAAGGACGTCCGCGAGCTGACCGCCATCCTCACGACGGCGTAACGCGTATACTCCCGACATGCGCGTCGTCGTGACCGGAGCCGCGAGTGGAATCGGCCGGGCCACCTGTCTGAGATTGGCGCGCGATGCTCAGACCGCGCGGCGGCCCGTCAGCATCGCCGCTGTCGACGTCGTGGCGCCCGCCAAGCTCGACGTCGTCATCGACGAGCTTCGCAAGCTCGACGCCGATGCGATTGGGCTGCGCGGCGACATGGCGACCGTCGACGGCCCGGCCTGCGTGGTCGGCGAGGCGATCGCCCGCTTCGGCGGCCTCGACGGCGTCGTCAGCAACGCGGGCGTCAACCGGCCCGGGGCTCTCGTCAGCTATTCGGTGGAAGACTGGGATCAGCTCTTCGCGGTCAACACGCGGGCGACCTGGCTCCTGGCCAAGGCGGCGCATGCGGCCCTCACGACCTCGCACGGGGCCATCGTCGCCGTCGGCTCCATGTCCGGCAGCAATGCCCACGCGAACCTCGGCGCCTATGGCCCGAGCAAGGCGGCCGTCATCATGCTGGTGAAGGTTCTCGCCCAGGAATTCGGCCGCGATGGGATTCGCGTCAACTCGGTGTCGCCGGGCATGGTGCACACCGGCATGACCGCGAAGGTGTACGAGGACGCTGGCCTGGCGGCCGAGCGCGCCGGACTCGTCCCGATCGGTCGGGTGGCGACGCCCGAAGACATCGCCGACGTGATCGCGTTTCTCCTGGGCCCCGACGCGCGGTACGTCAATGGCCACGACCTCGTGGTCGACGGCGGCGTCGCCGGCAACTTCCTCGGGCGATTGCCCGGACTGACGCGAATCCCCCGCGGCTGACCGCGGGTTCTCCACGCGAGCTCTACACGTGCGCGATTCCGCCCTCCACGCCGACCCTTGCGCTCACACGCGGACGATGGCGGCGATCGGCGCGGCCCCCGGCGCGCACTGGTGCTCGGTGCCGCCGGACACGAAGATGGCCGGATCGCCCGTGATCGACGCGATAACGGCTCCTACCGCGGCCCGCGCGTGGCGCTCGTAGTTGATGTCCGCGTCCGACAGCATCGTGTTGCGGCGGCCGCGGATGCTGGGCGTCGCCTCGGCCTTTGCGAAGATGCTCACCACTCGGCGAGCGTCCTCGTCGCCGAGCGCCCCCTCGAACGCCAGGCCCGCGTTGCGGATCGCCGCCCGCACACCGGCGGCGTCGATCGCGTCCTTCAGCACGGCGTGGCCGATGCGATAGTCGCTGGCCACGGCCGGCGAGTTGCCGAACAGCAGCACCTCGCAGTTGCGGAGCTCGCCGCCCGCCGACGTCGAGGCGACCGACGAGAACAGATCGAAGCGGCGGCCGATGACCTCCTCCGTGAGGCTGTTCTCCTTCACCTCGCCGAGCCCGAGCGCGACGCCGAGGGCCGTCGCGCCCCGCGCGTACACCTTGGATCCGTTCGGATCGTGGGTGACGAGCTTGGCGCCGCGCCGGTCGGCATCCGCGATCGAGGCCGGAGTGAGCAACGGCCCCTTGACCTGGACGTAGTGGACGTCGGCGGGATCGCGGATCTCCGCGGCCTGCAGGCACCGGCGGACGGCGGCGGCCACCTCGCGCACCTGGGCCATCGTGCCGACCTCTTCCGCCACGATGTCGCGTGTCGCCTCGACGGCGAGGGCCAGGCGTGGTCCGGCGGATCCTCCACTCCGCTCCGTCCTCGCCGAGCGGGTGAAGACGGTCGCGTGGGGTGACAGCACGCCCTCGGTCCCGCCGGACCACACGAACGCGACGCGCGCCCCGACTTTCTCCGGGCTCATGCCGAGGTGCTTGCCGAGCAGCAGTTGATACGAGAGCGTCGCGTACCCGCGCGTGAAGTCGTTCGCCCCACCATTGCCCTCGGTCTTGCCGATCAGGGCGACGACCTCACCCGGATCGACCTCACCCGAGTCGATGAGGGCGGCGAGGCCGGACACGTCGTTGGGGGCCGCCATCGCGACCTTGTGGACACCGATCTTCATGGGACCCTCCTCCATCGGGCGCGATGCGCGCGCCTCCCCGAGTACCGCCGGCGCCCGACGATGTCAACCCGCGCCCCCACGCCGGCCCGGGCGCCACGTCGCACTCTCGCCCGGAACGCGGTATGCTTCGCCTCCACGGCCGCCTGGCAGCAACCCACTCACGAGAGGAGACGACATGGCTCAGTTGAAGATCCCCCTGGACGCGCAGCGGTTCGAAAAGGGCATGCGGTGGAAGGATTACATGGCCCAGATGGGCGACACGCGGGCCCGCACCGAGGAGAACTACGCCAAGTCGAAGCTGACCGATGACGAGCGCAAGTTCTTCTCCGGCATCAATCAGGTGCGCTTCGTCCTGATGCTGGCCGAGAACTGGTGCGGCGACGTCCACCGTAACTCGCCGCTCGTTGCCCACATCTGCGAGGCCATGCCCGGTGCCGACCTGCGCGTGTTCCTGCGCGACCAGAACGTCGACCTGCGCGACACCTTCCTGAACAACGGCTATCAGTCCATTCCGGTCGTCGTCTTCTTCGACAAGGACTGGAACGAGATCGGCCGTTGGCTCGAGCGCGCCCATGCCGCCACCGCCAAGACGGTGGGCATCCGGGCCCGCACGGTCGACGCCGCGCCGCCCGAGAAGGAGAAGCAGGACGCCGCCATGGCCGAGTTCCGCAAGGCCGTCCAGAACGAATACGACCAGCCGGGCGGAGGGCTCTGGCGAGCAGCCGCTCAGGAGATCAAGAGCCTGCTCGAGCAGCGGCTCGGGCTCAAGAAGTAACCGCGTCCGAGGTGCACGACCTCGTCATCGACAACGCCGTCGTCATCGACGGCCTTGGTGGTCCCGCCCGATCGGGCGGGGCCGCCATCGATGGCGGCCGCATCACCGCGGTCGGCACCGATCTCGGGCCGGCCCGCCAGCGCGTCGACGCCGGCGGGCTCGTGCTGGCTCCAGGCATCGTCGACATCCACACTCACTACGACGCTCAACTGACCTGGGATTCGTTCGCCACGCCGTCGACGGCCCTCGGCGTCACCACGGTGGTGATCGGGAACTGCGGCTTCACGATCGCGCCCTGCCGTCCGGACGACCGCGACCTGACGCTCCGCAATCTCACCCACGTCGAAGGCATGTCGCTGGAGGCGCTGCGCGCCGGCGTGCGCTGGGAGTTCGAGACCTATCCGGAGTTCCTCGACGCCCTCGAGCGTCGCGGCCTGGTGCCCAACGTCGCGTCGTTCGTCGGCCACTCGTCGGTCCGGACCTACGTCCTGGGCAAGGACGCGACCAGGCGCGCGGCCACCGACGCCGAGATCGCCGAGATGCGCCGCATCGTCCTCGAGGCGGCCCGCGCGGGCGCCGTCGGCTTCGCGACGTCCACGCTCGAGCAGCACAACGGCGAGAACGGTATTCCGATGCCGTCGCGGCTCGCCGACGACCGCGAGATGCGCGCCCTGACCGGTGCGCTCGGCGAGGCGGGGCGTGGCGTCTTCATGCTGACCAAGGGCATGACCTCGACGATCCCGTGGCTCGAAAGCATCGCCGCCGGCAGCGGACGGCCCGTGATGATCGCCGCCATGTTCGTCGACCCCGGAGATCCGACTCGCGTGTTCCGCGAGTTGGACGAGATCGGAGCGGCTCGCGGCCGCGGGCGCGAGCTGTGGGCCCAGGTCGGCTGTTTCCCCCTCGGCATGGAGTTCACCCTGCGTCACCCCTACCCGCTGGAGGCCTTCCTCGCCTGGCGACCGGCCATCGAAGCGGCGGACGGGGCTGCCTATGAGCGGGTGCTGGCCGATCCTTCATTTCGCAAGCGGATCAAGGACGAAGCGGCGATGCCGGGCGTGCCGAACCGCTTCAGCAACAAGACGTGGCCGCACCTGCGGATCCTGGAGGTCACCCGCCCAGAGCACGCGGGCCTCGTCGGTCGCAGCGTGACCGACCTCGCCCGCGAGGCCGGGCGCGATCCTCTGGACGTCTTCCTCGACTTCGGCCTCGACGGCGAGCTCGACGCGATGTTCGACTGCCAGCTCTTCAACACCGACGAGGGCGAGGTCAAGAAGCTCCTCCGTCATCCGCACGCGGCGGTGGCGCTCTCCGACGCCGGCGCCCACCTGTCCTTCCTCTGCGACGCCGCCTTCGGCCTGCATCTCTTCGGTCACTGGGTCCGCGAGCGCGGCGACCTCACCCTGCCCGAGGCGGTCAAGCGCGTGACGGACGACGTCGCGCGGGCCTATCGCATCGAGGACCGCGGCCGGCTCGTGCCCGGCGCGTGGGCCGATCTGCTGCTCTTCGATCCGAAGACCGTCGGCCGCGGCCCCAAGCGCCGCGTTCACGATCTCCCGACCGGAGCCTCCCGACTCGACACACCCGCCGTCGGTGTCCACGGGGTGTGGGTGAATGGCGTCCGGACGGTCGACGAGCGCGGCGTCATCGCCGAGTGCGGCCGTCCCGGGCGCCTGCTGCGCCGCTTCGCCGCCTGATCAGTGCTCCGTGCGCATCTCGGCGAAGACCTCCTTCGCCGTGAGGAGCGCTTCCCGGATGAGCGGCACGCCAACGTACCCGCTCAGGTGGAGGAGCACCTCCACCAGCTCGTCCTCGGTCCAGCCCTGGCGGCGCGCCATCCGGAGGTGGATGCCGAGCTCGGGCGTGCGGGCGGTGGCCGCGTCGGAGACCACGCAGATCAGTGTGCGGGTCTTGAGGTCGAGCCCCGGGCGCGTCCACAGCGAGCCGAACACCGTCTCGGTCGCGACGTCGATGAACTTCTTCATGATCGGATCGGCGTACGCCGCCTTGTTGGCGCGCTCCACGAACGCGTCGCCCAGGAGCTGCCGGCGCAGCTCGCGTCCCTTGCGGTAGGTCTCGGTCTCGGCCATCAGCGCTCTCCTCGGGTTCGACGTCGGGTTCGGGTTATTGTAGGGACCATGATCCACCTTGGCATGTTCACGATGCCGTTCCACCACCCCGCCCGGGACTATACGACGATCCTCGACGAAGACCAGGAGGCCATCCTCCTGGCTGATCGGCTCGGCTTCACCGAAGTCTTCGTCGGCGAGCACTTCAGCTCGTGGAGCGAGCGCATCACGTCGCCGCTGATCTTCCTGGCCACGCTCATCAACCGGACGGAGCGCATCAAGTTCGGCACGGGCGTCATCAACATGCCGCAGATGCATCCCGCGACCGTCGCCGCCCACGTGGCGATGTTCGATCAGCTCTGCCGCGGCCGCTTCATCTTCGGCATCGGGCCCGGTGGCCTGGTCAGCGACTTCGAGCTGTTCAACGTGGGCGACGCCGAGCTGCGACCGCCGATGATGCTCGAGTGCCTCGACACCGTGCTCAGGCTGTGGGCCCAGGATCCGCCGTATCGCATCGACGGGCGCTTCTGGAAGATCAACGTTGAGAAGAACATCTATCCCGAGTTCAAGGTCGGCTACGTGCCGAGGCCGTTCCAGCAGCCGCACCCGCCTATCGCGATCTCGCTGCTCACGCCCAACTCGGCGAGCGCGCGCACGGCGGGCGAGCGCGGATGGATCCCGGTCTCCGGCAACTTCTTCCACCGCCGGTATCTCCGCGGGCACTGGGAGCGCTACGTCGAGGGCTGCGAGGCCGTCGGACGCCGGCCCGATCCCGACGTCTGGCGCGTCTCGCGCAGCGTCCTGGTGACCGAGACCGACAGCGAGGCCGAGGATTATCTGGCCGATCCCGACAGCGGGCTGTCCTTCTACTACAGCTTCTTCCTCTTCAGCTTCAGCCGGCTGCGCAAGGCGCTCTTCATGGTGAAGCCGGACCAGGCGATGCCGGACGAGGCGGTGACGGTGGACGCCATCAAGCGGGGCATGATCATCGCCGGGAGCCCGCGCCGGGTCCTCGATCAGCTCGTGGCGTTGCGCGACGAGATCGGTCACTTCGGGACGCTGCTGATGGCCGGCCACGACTGGGATCAGCCGAAGCTCTGGCGTCGCTCGATGGAGCTGCTCGCGACCGACGTCATGCCGAGACTCGCGCGTCACGCGGGGAGCCACTCAGCACGGTGATGGCGACTCCGAGCAGCACGAGCGCCATTCCGGCGAGCCGCCGGCCGCCGAAGCGCTCACCGAAGATGACGGACGACGAATACGCACCGACGATCGGAGCCAGGAGCGCGAACGGCGTCACCGTCGCCGCGGGATAGCGGCGCAGCAGTCGACCCCAGATCGCGTACGCCAGCACCGTCGCGACGACGCCGAGGTAGAGCGCGGCCGCCAGCCCGAGCCACGTCGTTCGCACGAGCGCTCCCAGCCCGCGCGGCCCGTCCAGCAACACCGACAGCACGAGTGACGGAATCGGTGGAACCACGCTGAGCCAGACGATGAGGCTCAGCATGTCGACGCCGCCGACGCGCTTGAGCAGGACGTTGCCGATCCCCCAGCTGATCGCCGAGCCCAGCGCCAGCAGGAATCCGACGGCGCTGAGGTCGCCGCCGATCGTGAGCGCGATCAGGCCGAGCCCGCCGAACGCGAGTGCGATGCCGGCCATCTGTCCCTGCCGAGGGCGCTCTGACGAGGCGACCGCGACGAAGAGGATCGTGAAGAACGCCTGGGTCTGGACGACGATCGAGGCCAGGCCCGGCGGCATGCCGTTCGCGATGGCGAAGAACTGCATCAGGAACTGGCCGGCGAAGAGGGTCAGGCCGAGCGGCACGAGGGCGCGCCACGCGAGAGGCCGCGCCCACCAGATCGCCGGCGTCGCCGCGATCAGAAACCTCAGCGTGGTGAGCTGGGGCGGCGAGACGCTGTCGAGGCCGACGCGCGTGACGACGAACGCGAATCCCCAGATGACGGCGACGAGTACGGCGAGGAGGGCGTCGGCGGGCCTGATGCGACAGGAGTATACTCCGGCCTGCTCAGCCTCGAGGAGGTCCCCTGCATGGCGAATGTGACGGTCGGACTGCTGAACCCGGGCGAGATGGGAACCACGGCCGGCGCTACCCTGGTCGCCGGCGGCGCCCGTGTGTTGTGGGTGTCCCAGGGACGGAGCGCGGCGACGAGCGCGCGAGCCGCTGAGAGCCGGCTCGAGGACGCGCGAACGCTGGCCGACCTCGTGAAATCGAGCCGCGTGATCCTCTCGGTGATCCCGCCGCACGGCGCCGTCGACCTGGCGCGCGCCGTCGCGGCCGCCGGATTCCGTGGAATCTTCGTCGACGGCAATGCCGTGTCGCCGGCAACGGCGCGTGAGATCGGCCGCATCGTCGAAGCGGCCGGTGCCCGCTTCGTGGACGGCGGCATCATCGGTCCACCGGCGCGCAAGCGCGGCACGACGCGCCTGTATCTCTCCGGCCCCGCCGCCTCCGACGTTGCCGCGCTCTTCGCGGCCGGGCCCATGGACGCGATCGTGGTCGATGGCCCGGCGGGCGCTGCGTCTGCCGTGAAGATGGCATACGGCGGTTGGAACAAGTGCAGCCAGGCGCTGCTGGCCGCGATGCGGGCCTACGCGGTGGCCGAGGGCGTCGAGGACTCACTCCTCGCCGAGTGGAAGATCTCGAAGCCGGAGCTTCCCGCCCTCTCGGAGCGTGCCGTCAGCGACAACCTCAAGAAGGCGTGGCGCTTCATCGGCGAGATGGAGGAAACCGCCAGCTCGCTCGAGGCCACCGGTCTGCCCACGGGATTCCACGAGGCCGCGCGCGAGGTCTACCGCCGGCTCGCAGAGAAAGGGACGCTATGAGCAAGAAGGTTCTCTTCGTCGGCGCGGGCGCGATCGGCAGCTACCTGAGCGCGTTTCTCACGCGCGCGGGTCACGACGTGACGCTGGTCGATCCCTGGGCCGAGCAGGTCGAGACGGTCCGTCAGCGCGGGATCTCGGTGACCGGGCCCCACGAGCCGTTCGAGGCGCGTCCCGCCATCTATCACCTCCACGAGTCGTTCCGGCTGCCGCGTGACTTCGAGATCGCGTTCGTGGCCATGAAGGTCTACGACACCGCCTGGGCCACCCAGCTCGCGATCCGTCATCTGGCGCCGGGCGGCTTCGTCGTCGCGGCCGAGAACTGCTGGCCCGATCCGATCGTCGCGTCCATCGCCGGCGTGGACCGCTCGGTCGGCATGGTGATGTCGAAGATCGGCGTGGCGCTGTGGAAGCCCGGGCAGGTCGAGCGCGGCTACGAGAAGACCGCCGGCAAGGGCCACGACGTCTTCCGCGTCGGTGAGCACGACGGCCGCGCGACGGCGCGCGCCACCGAGGTGGCGAAGATGCTGTCGGTCGTCGACGGCTCCCAGGTCACGGAGAATCTCTGGGGCGAGCGCTGGTCCAAGCTCTGCACCAACGCGATGGGCAATCCCGTGACGGCGATGTCCGGGCTCGGCTCGCTCGACGTCGCCAGCAGCGAGGTCGGCCGCGCGATTACGATCCATCTCGCGGCCGAATCGGCCCGCGTGGGGCTCGCCCTCGGCTACAACGTGCCGAAGTTCAACGGGGCAACGACCGAGCAGTGGGCGGATGCCGGCCGCCGCGAGACGTGGGTGGCGCTCGACACGATGCTGACGCCGGCCGAAGGCTCCAAGCGGAACTGGCGGGCGTCGATGGCCCAGGACGTCACCAAGGGGCGGCCCACCGAGATCGATTTCATGAACGGGCTCGTCGTCGACAAGGGGCGTGAGCGCAAGGTGCCGACGCCGGTGTCCGCCGCCGCGGTGGAAACGATCCACGAGATCGAGCGTGGCTCGCGCAAGCCCGCGGCGGAGAACCTCGGCTTGACGCTGAAGCGTGCGGGTGTGTAGCCGCGGATGAAGCTCGTCCGCTACGGCCGCGCCGGCGCTGAGAAGCCCGGCCTCATCGACGGCGAGGGGGTGCTGCGCGACCTCTCACGCGTGGTGAAGGACATCACGCCCGAGGTCCTCTCGCCGGCCGGGCTCAAGCGCCTGCGCGCGGTGAAGGTGCCGAAGCTTCCTGTGGTGCGGGGCCGGCCGCGGCTGGGCTGTCCGCTCGCGGGCGTCGGCAAGATCGTCGCGATCGGCATCAACTACACCGACCACGCGCGCGAGGTGGGCCGCGAGCTGCCCAAGGATCCCGTGGTCTTCATCAAGGCCACCAGCTCCATCAACGGGCCGCACGATCCGGTCGTCAGGCCGCGCGATGCGGTCAAGCTCGACTACGAGGTGGAGCTGGCCGCCGTCATCGGTCGCGATGCACGGTACGTCAGCGAGGCGGAGGCGCTCGCTCACGTCGCGGCCTACTGCATCGTCGACGACGTGTCGGAGCGGGCGTTCCAGATGGAGCGCGGCGGCACGACGACGAAGGGCAAGAGCGCCGACACGTTCGCGCCCATCGGTCCCTGGGTGGTCACGGCCGACGAGGTCGCCGAGCCTCAGAAGCTCGAGCTGTGGACGACCGTGAATGGTGAACGGCGGCAGCGCGGCTCGACGTCCGACATGATCTTCAGCGTGCGTGAGCTGGTCGCGTATGTGAGCCGCTTCATGTCCCTCCGCGCCGGCGACATCCTCTCGACCGGCACGCCGGCCGGCGTGGCCCACGGCATGAAGCCGCCCCGCTATCTCGAGCCGGGCGACGTCGTCGAGATGGGCATCACCGGACTCGGCACGCAGAAGAGCCGCATCGTCGGCGCCCGATGAGCGCTCCTTTTTGATTTGATCGGCGGAGTCTCCCCGGCATAATCGTCGCGACGTGACCCGAGTCGAGACTCGGCGCTACGCTCTGGTCCTTTCGGTTCTGGCCTTCCTGTTCTTGGTGCGCGTCCTCGGCCAGGCGCTCGTCGCGTTCTTCGGTGTCCGCTGGCTGCCGGCGATGCCCGAGTGGTATTCGGGGTTGCTCCCTTACCGACTGTTGCTGCCGACCCAGCTCGCCATCCTGCTCATCCAGGCAAAGGTTTCGACGGATCTCTTCCGCGGACACGGCCCGATGACGGTGCAGCGCCCACGTGTCGGACGGGCGCTACGCTGGTTCAGCGTCGTCTATTTCGCCGCCATGGTGCTTCGCTACGTGTTGACCATGGCCTGGTATCCGGAGCGACGCTGGCTCGGCATGGGCACGATCCCGATCGTGTTCCACTGGGTGCTGGCCGTCTACCTCTACGCCCTGGGGCGTTACACCGGCCGGGCCGATGCCCCGCCGCGTCGATGACCGAGCCCGACGTCACCCTCACTGACGTCGGCCTCGCCATCGAGTGCGGGATCTTCGCCCTGCTCATTGCCCGTCGGTGCCCTCCGGCGACGCCGCTCTCCCTCTGGTTCGCGGTGTTCTTCGCCTCGATCGGGGTGGCTGCGCTCGCCGGCGCCGCCGTTCACGGCCGGTTCCTGCCTGACTCGACCAGCACCCTGTGGCTGGTGCCCCTCGTCGCTCTCGGGGTGACCGCCCTCGCGGCGTGGTGCATCACCGCGGCGCTGCTCGGCGAAGGCACGACGGCCCGCTGGCTGGCACAACTGGCCGCGGTCGAATTCTTCGTGTATTGCGGCGTCGTCCTGTTCGTCACGCGCTCGTTCACCATCGCCATCGTCAATTACGTCCCCGCCCTGACGGTCCTGTTCATCGTCTTCGTGCGGGAGAGCCGGCGCCATCGGGCCGCTGGGCCGCGGTGGGGCGCCACCGCCCTGGCGCTGATGTTCGTGGGATCCGTCGTCCAGTTCCGACGGGTCGCCGTGCATCCGGTCTACTTCAACCACAACGCGCTCTATCACACGATCGAGGCGATCGCGTTGCTCTTCATGTTCGGAGCCGCGCGCTGGGCGAGCGCGACCCGCGCGCGGACATGGGGCGCCCATGCTGACACGACGTGAGTTCCTGGTCGCCGGTGGTCTCGTCGGTGGCCTGGCCGGCTGTGGCCGGCGGCTCTCGACGGCGGAGGGCCCGCGACTCAACGACGTTCAGTCGCAGCTCAACGCCACGCGGGTCGACCGTGTCGTCGCGGCCGACTCCGTCGACGCGCTCCGGGCCGCCGTCCGCGCCGCCCGGGCCGACGGCCGCAGCGTCAGCATCGCCGGCGGCCGGCATGCCATGGGCGGCCAGCAGTTCGGCGCCGGCACCCTCCACGTGGACGCCACGCCACTCAATCGCGTGCTGCGCTTCGATCGGGACCGCGGTCAGATCGAGGTCGGGGCCGGTATGCAATGGCCCGAGCTGATCGACTACCTCTGGCGCACGCAGGCCGCCGCGGAACGGCCCTGGGCCATCGTCCAGAAGCAAACCGGCGCCGACCGGCTCAGCATCGGCGGCGCGCTCTCCGCCAACATTCACGGCCGCGGGTTGACGTTCAAGCCGATCATCCAGGACGTCGAGGCCTTCACGCTGGTCGACGCCAGCGGCGACGTTCACACGTGCAGTCGCCGTGACAACCCGAAGCTCTTTCGCCTGGCCATCGGCGGCTACGGCCTGTTCGGGCTCATCGGCTCCGTCACGCTTCGACTGACGCCGCGGCGGAAGATCGAGCGCATCGTCGAAGTGATCGACCTCGATGCAGCACCAGCCGCTTTCGATGCGCGCATTCGTGCCGGCTTCGCCTATGGCGACTTTCAGTACGCCACCGACGCCACGTCCGGCGACTTCCTGCGTCGAGGCGTGTTCTCCTGCTATCGGCCGATCGACGACTCGTCTCCCATGCCGGCCCCGCGCGAGTTGTCAGCAGACGACTGGCGCCGGCTGCTCTACCTGTCGCACGCCGACAAGACGCGCGCGTTCGCGGAGTACTCCGGGTATTACCTGTCGACGACCGGTCAGCGCTACTGGTCGGACACGCACCAGCTGAGTCTCTACATCGACAACTACCACGAGGGCCTGGACCGGCAGCTCGGCGCCACCGCGCCCGCGACCGAGATGATCACCGAGATCTACGTTCCGCGCGCCGCCTTGCCGCGCTTCGTCGACGACGTCCGGACAGGCTTCGGCGAGCATCGGGCCTCGGTCGTCTACGGAACGATCCGCCTCATCGAGCGCGACGACGAGAGCTTCCTGGCCTGGGCCCGGCAATCCTGGGCCTGCGTGATCTTCAATCTGCACGTCGTGCACACTGCCGAGGGGATCGCGCGAGCGACCGACGCGTTTCGCCGGCTCATCGACCTTGCGCTCCGCTCGGGCGGCAGCTACTACCT
>Ga0209470_1002613_pt1 | contig 12685 bp, 16 predicted proteins | sample GraSoiAngelo_125_FD_185882 | JGI IMG/M metagenome (GOLD analysis project Ga0209470, IMG submission 185882) | Grasslands soil microbial communities from the Angelo Coastal Reserve, California, USA - 14_0927_05_40cm (SPAdes) (version 2) | ecosystem: Environmental > Terrestrial > Soil > Grasslands ... | reverse complement strand
GGTGGCGTGGCCGGCGTTGGCGACTTCCGAAGACTCGGCGGCCGAGATCGCCCGTCTCAAACCGGAAATCGAGCAGATCAAGGGTCGGCTTCCGAGCCAGTCTCACGCGATGATGGACGTGGACTACCACTTCACGAATCTGTGGTTCGCCGCTCAGAGCAAGAACTGGCCGCTCGCGCAGTTCTATCTCAACGAGACGCGCTCGCACCTGCGCTGGGCGGTGCGCATCATTCCAGTGCGCCGTATCCCGGCCGGTGAGATCAATCTCCGCGGGTTGCTTGAGGCCGTCGACAGCACCGGCCTAGCGGATATTGGTAAGGCGATCACCGAAAAGAACACCGAGGCGTTCGGCGGTGCGTATCGCCGTACCCTCGAGGGCTGCTATACGTGCCACAAGGCGTCGGATAAGCCGTATCTTCGCCCGCGGATTCCGGAGCAGCCAGAGTCGAGGATCATCAATTTCGACTCCGCGGCAACCTGGCCATGACGCGCGGCACGGTTGTGACCGAGGACAGTGCGTTTGTGACTGTACTGTGGTCCGAGCGACTCTGTATGGGAGGCCGGGAAAGCACTCACCACTCCGAAGACCTCTTGCGTGCGACGGCCATAGAGTCCGGGCGGTCTAGTTTCTAGGGGGTCGTCCATCAACCAAGCCCCGCGCTTGCCTACAGCCTCGGAAATCCTCGCGTGCGTCGACGGTATCTTCGAGCATACCGGCGACAACGTGTATGCCGTGATCGGCGCTCGACATACGATCGGCCCATTCCGTGCTGACGGCACCCCGGCCAAGGCCCAGGTGTCCGTCATGAACGAAGAGACGAACCGGGAGACGGCCTGTGTGACGCTATACGAAGTGCTCGCCGCGATCGAAGGCCAATGATGAGTGGCGCGGCGACTCGTGCCGCTGGAGCGGAGGGCCACCGACGCTACGCTGGTGGGGCCGGGCTGACCTTGCTCTACTCGCTGGCTCTCAACCTTCTTCTTATCTGCCCGAACACATTCACTCGATGCGCAACTCGGCTATCCGGGCGTAAAGCTGTTGCCGGCGCATCTGCAGCAAGCGCGCCGCCTCCGTCTTGTTCCCGCCCGCCATGACTACGGCACGCGTGATGAGGAGGCGCTCCAGCTCCCGCATCGCCTGCTCCATCGGCATCGCGAGCAGCTCGGCGAGGCGGCTCACCCTCGGCGCCCGCGGCGCTGCCGGCGAGCGCCGGCAAGTCCTCCAGCGTGATCAACGGCCCACGGGCGAGGACGACGGCGCGTTCGATCAGATTCTCCAGCTCGCGGACGTTGCCGGGATAGTCGTGGAGGAGCAAGGCTCGCATGGCCTCGTCAGTGAAGCTTGACGGCGCGTCGGGCCTGCTGACGCCGTGCTGGCGGAGGATGTGCTCGGCGAGATCGGGGATGTCGCTGCGGTGCGCGCGGAGGGATGGCACCTCGATGCGCGCGACGTTGAGTCGATAGAACAGATCTTCGCGGAACCGCCCTTCGCCGATGGCCCGCGCCAATCCGGTTGGTCGCTGCGACCAGCCGGAAGTCCGATCGCAGCGTTTGCTGTCCGCCCACTTGCTCGAAGGCGCTGTGCGACGTGCTCGCCCCGCGGTTGCGGGGCTCATGAAGCGCGGTACATCTCCCTCCGCACTGGCGATTGACTCCCGGCTGCAGCGAGGGTAAATAGGACGGGACGGGACGCGGATCCCGTCCCGTCGGAACGCACACCGCGAGCAAAAGGGGGTGCGAATGGAGACCACGCCACCGGGGACGCCAGCCGCGCCGGAGCGGGCCTGCTAGCAACCGCGATCGGCGCCGCGAGCCGCTGAAACGGGCTCCGGCGCATGCCGGAGCGCGCGGCAATGAGCCGCGCATACCTACGAAGGGGACGCCGTGGGCGGAGCCTGGACGGTTCGCCCGCGGCCCCCGACTCATCCTCTGCTCACTTGTCGCCCTCGCACCGTACGCGGGTCAGCGCCGCCTGGACCAGTCCCAACGCTATGGTCACCAGATGACGGTCTTGATCAGGTTCTCGGGTGATCGTCTGGTTGCGTGATCTCCGGCCGGAGCGCCACGGCTACTACGCGCTTGAGATAATCGAAATCGAACGGTTTGTCGACATAGGCGAGTGCGCCGAGTTCTAGCGCCTCGCGCGCGAGCAGGGGGTCCGTATTCCCGGTGACCATGATCACCTTGGCGGTCGGATTGATCGAGCGGATGCGCTTGAGCACTTCGATCCCGTTCATTCCGCCGGGTAACAGCACATCGAGCAAGACCAGATCGGGACGGGACAGTATGACTAACTTCAGCCCCTCATCGCCTGTCAGCGCGCCCGAGACCCCATAACCCTCCCCGCGGAGATGGGTGACTAGGATGTCGACCACTTCGGGGTCGTCGTCGATCACGAGGATTCTGGCGACCGGGACCCTCACCATCGCCGCGACACTCCTCGTTCACATCTGAGTTGAATCGGGTTCTTGCGCTACGAAAAAGATAGCAGACGGTAAGCCAGATTGTCGTCGGTACCTCTCGCGTCGCCCGGCGGTGGCGCCGGTGGGCCCCGGGCGGCGCTGACGCGCGGCGGTCAGGCAGCGCTGCTGCCGATTGATGACCGCGCCGCTCGTCAGCCAGACGCGGGCGCGAGAACGCGAGCGACGACACGATCCAGCTCGTGCAGCTCGAACGGCTTGCGCAGACACTCCACGGCCCCTTCGCGCAACGCCTCGGCTTCCTTCTGGGTGTCCCAGGCCGCGCTCATGATGAGCACGGGTGTCGTCACCCCACGGGCGCGGACGCGCTTCAGCAGGTCCAGGCCCTGGGTCCACTGGAAGATGGAAAAGGAGCTGTACGTCTATCGACTCCTTGGCCGAACCGAAGGACTTCCTACGCCGTCCATCTTGTGGTCGGACAATTCCAAAGAGCTCCTGCCCCAGAATTACGTGTTGATGACAACACTCCAGGGCCAACTCCTTTCCCATTTGGCGCCCTCGCTGTCCGCGCGCGAACTCCGAGACATCTATTTTCAGATGGGCACGCTGCTGGCGAAAGTTCACGGCGTGACACTCGAGGCGTTCGGGTATATCACCATTGGTGTCATCGCCTCGCACCCGACGAACGAGGCCTACATGCGTTCCCGGTTCCAGAAGAAGTTGGTGGAGTTCGATGCGTACGGTGGCGACCCAGCGCTTCGGCGCACAGTCGAGGAGTACGTCGAAACGCATAATGATCTCCTGACGCAGGCGCGCATTCCAGTCCTCTGTCACGATGACTACCACGAAGGCAATGTCCTGGTGGCCGAGGAGGAGGGCAAGTGGCGCGTGACGGGAATCATTGACGTGGAAAACGCGGTGTCCGCGGATCCACTTCTCGATATCGCGAAGACCGACTACTACGCGATCAGGGCAAATGAAGCTAAGCGGGAAGGCTTCCTCGCAGGGTACGGACGGCTATCGATGAACTGGCGAGAGCGAATCCAGTTGTACAAGCTCTATCATGCCCTCGAGCTATGGGATTGGTTCGCCCCAGTCGGGAACAAAGCTACGGTTATTCGGTTGACGGACGACATTCGTCGTTTCGCTGCCGCGTGATTCCCGAATAGCGGCACCCAGACTATGACGATCAGGCGCAGGTCGATTACGTCGCTGACTCTCAATCAGAGGGTCCAAGTTCGAGTCCTTGACGGCCCACCAATGATCACGGGCGCTCCAGAGCACCGGAAGCGCCCACTGATCTTCGGTCAGCGGTTCGAAGGTCAGCGACCAGGAGCGACGGACCCGGGCAGCAGAGGTCAACCGCGACTACGCTATGCGGCCGGAGCCGGAGGATACCGTTGCTGTCGTCCCCCAGCTCCAGGCAGCGTGGTCGAAGGGGATGAGTTGACCAGGGCACATCCACGCGATATAGGCGACGTGGCGTCCGCTATCCCGATACCGCGACGGTACCGAAGGGGTGCGTCGATAGGTACTGGCAGCATCTTGGGTGATTCATCGCCACACCTGAGTGATGGACGGCCTCAGCCCGCCGCTCTGGAGCGAGACACGGTACGACTACGGTGGGCCACGCGCGGCGCGCGCGTGTGATCGTGCTGACGGCCGAAGGGCGTTCGGGTGCGGAGATCGCGTCGATGGTCGGAATCGCGCCGGAGGTCGTCTCGCGCATCCGAAGGCGATTAGTCGAGCACGGCGTCGAGCGGCTCGCCGATCAACCGAAGGCCGGCCGAAAAGATCAAGCTGTGAAGCCGGAGGTCGTCAAGTGCATCGTACAAATGGCGCTGTCGCCGCCGCCGGCGGGGCGCACGCGGTGGACGACGCGACTGATCGGCGATGATGTCGATCTCACCAGTGCGACGGTCGCAAGGTGCTGCGCGCGAACGGGTTGAAGCCTCACTTGGTTCGAACGTACAAGGTCAGCCGCGACCCCGAATTCGCGCAGCGAAAGTCACCGACGTTGTCGGCCTGTATCTGAACCCGCCGCAGAACGCGATCGTGCTGAGCGTCGACGAGAAGACGCAGATTCACGCTCGAGCGTACGCACCGTCCGCTGCCGCTTCGCGAAGGACGCGCCCGACGCCACACGCACGACTACAAGCCTCACGGCGTCGTCGACCTGTACGCAGCGCTGAACGTTGCGAATGGCGAGGTCACCCACCGGTGCACGGACAGTCACGCAGCCAAGGGGTTTCTCCGCTTCATGAAGCATGTCGCGCGTCGCCATCCGCGGCAGGAGCTGCACATCGTGCTCGGCCACTCGTCGACGCACGGCACGGCGGAGGTGAAGGAGTGGCTCGCGAAGATTCCTCGCGTGCACTTCCACTACACCCGACGAGCGCGTCGTGGCTGAACCAAGTCGAGAGCTTCTTTGGCATCCTCGGAAAGCAGTCGCTCGGCGTCGCGCACTCTCCGAGCAAGGTCGCGCTCCGCGAGCACATCGACGCGTACATCGGGCATTGGAACGAACGACTCGACTCCCTTCATCTGGATGAAACCGGCCGCTTCGATCATCCGCTCGTGGAAGCAAATGCTTGATCGGATCTCACATGCGGTGCGCGCCGCACCGCTCGCCAAGACGTTTTAATGTGGGAACATGTCGGAGCGGAAGCAGGCCGTTCGTCCTAGGCTCACACAAGGAGAGTGACCGATGCGGAAGATTATCGTCGCCGCCCAGGTTTCCATGGATGGCGTCATGCAAGCGCCCGGCGGGCCGACCGAGGATCCGACCGAGGGCTTCAAGTTCGGCGGCTGGGCGATGCCCTATTTCGATCAAGAGTTCGGTGAAGAGCTCGATCGCGTCTTCACGGAGAAATTCGACCTCCTGCTCGGCCGCAAGACCTACGAGATTTTCGCCGCGTACTGGCCCTACTACGAAGAAGACGGCCCCCATGGCGGCATCGCCAAGCTGTTCAAGGACATCAAGAAGTACGCGGTTTCGCGCTCAGGCGAGGTCGATACGAGCTGGGCGCGCTCAGTGCTCCTGCGCGACATCGCCGACGTGAAGCACCTGAAGCAGGAGGACGGCCCGAACCTCGTCACCCAGGGCAGTACCGAACTCGTGCACGCGCTGCTCGCCAATGACCTGGTCGACGCTATGAGCATCTTCACGGTGCCGGTCGTGCTTGGCGGCGGCAAAAAGCTGTTCGCCGACGGCTCGGCGCCACATTCGTTCAAGCTGACTAGGTCCCGCGTTTCTCCGAATGGCCTGATCGTCGGCCAATACGAGCGAGAGGGTGAGATCAAGATTGGCGACGCCACGCTCGATTCCCCCAGCGAACGTGAGATTGCCCGCCAGGAGCGCATGAAGCGCGAGGGCTAAAGGTGTGCCGACGCCGTCGATCCGGTGAGCACCAGAAGCACGTCGAAGCCGTGGATGGTGCGCACGAGGTCGGCGTCGAGGGCTTTGTGGCGCTGGCCGAACACGAGGGGCCGCAACGGACGCAGATCGATCGATCAGCGTGAAAGCGTCGGGATGAGCGGCGGCCATCAGGCCCGATGCCTTCGTCCGTATACGTGCCGGCGTTTGCCGGCCGGTACGTCCATGCGCTCGGGTCGAACAGCGCATGCTGCGAATCGGCGCCGCTTCGATCATCCGCTCGCGGAAGCGAATGCTTGATCGGATCTCACATGCGGTGCACTAGGCAAGTCCATTTCGCGGACTCGAAGCACCCGAGCTATCAGCCGCACTGGGGGCATGAGCGCTCAGCGTTGACTCGGTTCTCACGGTGCTGACAGCAATTGACAGTAGTCGGTTGGCCTTCCTGTACGCCGAAGTCGCTCCCGACAGATCGATGAACGAATCAAAAACTCATCATCCTCGCATATCCGAACTGGCTATGAAGCTTCTATGAAGTAAACCCACCGAAAGGAACCAACACGGGACGACCTCGTCGCCTCGTAAGTCGCCATCGTTATTGGTTCCTGTTGGTCACTGTTGGTCCTCGTGTAGGCCAGATTTCCCCTCATAACCCAAAGGTCGCTGGCTCAAATCCAGCCCCCGCAACCAGCTAAATCAAAGGGCTACGGCTCGATGCCGTAGCCCTTTGGTTTTTCACCCCAACGTGCTCCTGGGTCAGCCAACTTGGCGCTTCATCGACCTCTAATCCCTGAGGGGCTTGCGTGCGGGCGCAGTCGCCTGCAGGTGCTTCGATCCAGATCCGCCCGTGGACGTGGCGCCAGCGTTCAGGGCAGGCGGGGAGGGGCCAGTGGCGTCTGGGTGAAGTCGTGGCAGTCCCGCATCGCAGTGTCGGCCATCGTGCGCCGCTTCGCATCCGCGTTGGGCGAGGGCGACAATCCCCACAGCCGCTCGATGAAGGCGATCAGGCTGACATGGGAGGACAGCGCATGCGAGACATGGCTCGCCTTTGCGTAGGGGCCGACCACGATGCAAGGAACCCGCGAGCCGTACCGATAGGGCTCGCCGGCAAAGGGCGTCCCTTGGGGGAACTTTTCCACCGCCGGTGGGTCCACGTGGTCATCCCAGCCGCCCCAGTCGTCGAAGGTAATGAACACCATCACGTGCGGCCAATCCTTGCCGGTTGCGACCGCCTTCACCGCAGAGCCGAGCCAGGCATCTGAGGCCTCCATGCTGCTGCCGTCGCCCTGCCCCACAGGCCCCGGGTGGAAGTCGTTTCCGCGCGGCCCATAGACCCAGGATACGTTAGGCAGGCGGCCGGCTCTGGCGTCGGCCAGGAGCTGTGCCTGGGTTTTGACGTTACGGTGCATGGACGGGTCCTTGTACTGGGCGAAGGCGAAGCCTTTGCCGTAGTTGGCCCACGTCTTCTGTGCCTTCAACAGGCGAGCTGGAAGGCCAGGGGTCTGAACCGTGAACGTGTAGCGATGGCCGGGGTTCATGAAGGCCCATTCGGCGTCCCCGCCGATGGCGAAGCAATGATTCGGAAAGGAATTGCCGGCGTAATCCGAGAAGTAGTTGTCGCACACGGTGAAGCCGTTCATCAGCAGATAGAGGTTGGGCAGTTCGGCTGCAGAGTAGCGCTGGCGACGTGCGCCGCCCGGCGCAGGCGTCTTGCGCTGCATCCAGTGTCCATGGTCATGCGGCGGATCTGGGACCACAACATCCGGCGCGAGGGGCAGCGTGGGATTGCCGCAGACTCCCGGGACGTCGCTCGCGACATTGTCGGTGGTGTGATTCTCCATAAAGAAGATCACCACCTTGGAAACGGGCGTCGTCGCCGATGCGGCCGTGCGCGCGCGTTGCGGAGCCTTCTTGGTCATGTGCCACCCCCGTGCCCCTGATTGCGCACGTTGAGACATCCAAACCGAGCAGAGCATAGAGCATAGGAAACACAACGGGTTGGCTAAGTTCGAGGACGAAATCAATCGGGATCGTCCTGGTCGTCTGCTTTGCCGCGCGGACCTCGCTGTCACCTCCGATGACGATGACATCGACAGTGAGACGCATCCGCCTGATCGGCCTCATCATTGTTGGAGTGCCCTGGCAGATCGATACCGAGGACCATTGGGTTGGCAACCCAAACGTCGCTGGTTCAAATCCAGCCCCTGCAACCATCGACGGCGAGGGGTTAGCGGACGTCGCATCCGCTAACCCCTTTGCTTTACCCCGACTTCCGCTGTTCCGGGCCGCCCACACGTTGGGCCAGCCTGACCCATCAAACGTTGTCTGGCTCGATCGCGTAAAGAGCTTTGCGAACCTGTCGAAACATGCGAACAGTGGGGGGTCTGATCTGGAACCAGTCTTGACGTACGACGGCTTTGATCTCCTGCCGGCGAGTGCGTCCCTCGCGCACTACAACGGTCATCTCGTACGACGACGTGGCCGGATTCGCGGGGTCAGCCCGTGGCGGAAATGACGGCGGAAACCGCGGCCCGCATATATCATCGGCGTGACGAGCCATGACAACAGCAGTCGACGACTTTGTCGCGAAGGGATTCATCGCAGTACGAGGAGCCGTCGGGCCACAGATCGTGCGCGAATGCGTCGCGCTGATCGAGAATGAACTACGCGCCCGGGGTGTCGAGCCTCGCGATCCGCTTACTTGGACGAAGCCGGTCGTCCGGTTCGCATGTCCCGAAGGCCCTGCATTCGCAGCCGCCGGCACTTCGCCCGCGCTTTACGAGGTGTACGACCAGCTTCTCGGCCCGGACCGTTGGATTCGGCGCCAGGGCGTCGGCGGACAGATTCCCGTGCGGTTTCCGAGCACGGCTGATCCAGGGGACGCCGGCTGGCACTTCGACGGTAGCTATGATGTTGGCGGACAGTGGTGGGTGAACGTCCAGAGCCGCGGCCGTGCACTGTTGGCGCTGTTCCTGTTCACGGACGTCGGCGAGGGGGACGCGCCAACGGAAATTCTCGTGGGGTCTCACCTGGATGTGCCCCGGCTAATTGCACCGTTCGGAGAGCGTGGCGTGTTCCACGGCGACGTAGGGCTACAACCCTCGACATTCCGGCGGCCAAGCGTCCGTGCAACGGGTCGCGCCGGCGACGTGTACGTATGCCACCCGTTTCTTGTCCATAGGGCAACATGGCCGCATCTTGGGACCGGGCCGCGAATGCTCGCCCAGCCCGCGATAGACCATCACCATCCGTTCGCGCTGCGCGACGATATGCCTGTCTGCGCTGTCGAGCGGGCAATCCTTCAAGGCCTACGGCAGTAGTAGAGCTCATAGGCGAAGTTCGGCGATGACAAAGTCGGTAGGTCAGTCGGAGATGCCCGCGGAGGATGTGTGCGACTTTTTGAACCTGATGGACCGCGACGATACTCACATCTGGCTCGACGGCGGCTGGGCGGTTGATGCGTGCCTCGGCTTCCAGACCAGGCGCCACTCAGACCTCGACATCGTCATTGAGCAGCGCCATGTAGACGCCGCCACCAGTGTCCTCAAGCGTCTCGGGTACGCGCCAGTGCCGCGCCCGGACAGCCGCCCGTGGAACTTCGTTCTTGGGAATCACAATGGTCGCCAGATCGACTTCCACGTCATCGTGCGCGACGACGATGGTCGCGGCCTGTACGGTCCGCCGGGGACGGAGGACTGCTATCCCGCCGAGGCCCTCACAGGGAAGGGCACCGTGAACGGCCGGACTGTGGACTGCATCACGCCCGAATGGCTGGTGCGATTCCACACGGGCTATCAGGTTGACGCGACCGATTGGGCCGATGTTTCCGCACTGTGCTCGCGCTTCGGCATTCCAATACCTGCCGAGTATCTCAGGTTTCAGTAATGGCTCCTTAAAGTTGTCAGAGCAGTATGGGCGGCCTTTTACGGCTACTACGCTCTCCCATGGCTTCGGGCCACGGCGAACCACTCGTCGCGGTCTGAAGCCATGGGTCAAGATAGTATCCGGGACAGCTCGCTCCGGGATTCTGGCACTTCTACGGTGAGACGACTATGGACTGGGGGCGCCCGTTCGACGGGAGGTCAGCGGTGACTTCGATGCGTGTACCGACGCCGCCCGGCGGTTTCAGCGCATGGCCTTTGGCTAGGGTGGGAGCCACTGGCTTCGGTGGTGTGGCGAAGCTCTAGTCAACGGTTGCGGTGCTGCCCTCAACCGCCCCTGTAGGCATACCTGCTCCCCCGTAGGTCAGGTTTGCTAGACTCCCGCAAACCATCCCAACCGAGGTGCTTATGTTCGCGATGCTTCTGGCCTTGCCCTCAGCACCCGTTAGTTGTTGATGGTAGTCACCGTCCGCGCAGCGAACGTCTCCGACCAGCAGTTTCTTGAGAGCATGTTTGTGGAAGCCGCACTGTGGGATCCAGGCATGGCGAGACAGACCCTTGCTAGCCTACTTCGCGTGCCTCAGCTTAGGCCCTACTTTGTCGACGGGGGGCGACCAAGTGACGTCGCCTTAGTCGCCAGCGCAGCAGCAGACAGGTCGGTGGGTGCGGCGTGGTATCGTTTTTTCAGCCTACAGGAGCCCGGATTTGGGTTTGTGGACCAGTCGATTCCAGAACTCGGTATCGCTGTCGTGAAGGAGTGGCGGGGCCGTTCGATCGGAACGACACTACTGAAAGAACTCATCAGTACGGCCAGAACTCGTCGATGTTCGGGCCTCAGCCTCAGTGTCAGTGCTGCCAATCCTGCCCGGCGTCTGTACCAGCAGTGTGGCTTTTCCAAAGTGGGCGAAGCCGGCTCTTCATGGACCATGCTCGCCCGGTTGCTCTGACGGGCAACACGCCCTCACAGGAGAAGGACGTCTGACCTCGGTACCATCGAACAACACCGATAGGAAACTGGATCGCTGGGCGGACTGGCTTGTCCGCGGGCGGGACCGCGGCGCTTCGGAAGTTCAGCTTCGGCGAAGACGGCGGGCCCTCGGTCAAGTGCGCGACCGTGTCCTGCGGGAGGCGCGGCTTCGACCAGGCGAGCGAGTCGTGGATCTCGGAGCGGGGACGGGCTTGCTGGCCCTGGAGGCGCGTCGACGCGTAAAGAGTGCGGGTTACGTCGTAGCCGTCGACGTCTCCGCCGACGCGCTGTCGGAGTGCAGGCGTCAAGCAGAGCCGGAGGAGAATGTCGCCCCCGCTGCTTGCCTGGTCGGTGACGTACAGGATCCTCACGCCCCTGACCTCTCCTTCCTCGGATGCATGATTCATCGCCATCCTGCTGATTCGAGGTCTTAGAGCCACTGGTGGTTCCTGAACCCGACGCCGTGCAGCGTGAGCAGCGGCGCCGTGAGCCGTCCGGTCCGTTCGGCATACACGGGATTCGCGATGGCGGCCATGCGCAAACTGCTCGTCACCATCTACACCGTCGCCACCGCAGCCACGGTGACCTGCCCTGTCCTGAAACTCCCAAGTCGCGCGCTTGGTCATGCCTTCTGACGAGCTAGATGGTCAAAACAACTTTGCTCCCATTCTCGCTGCGGCCGAGCGGCTGCTATCGAATGTACTGGGCCGCCAGGTCCGATTAGGCGAGGTTGCATCGCTCACTGAAAGAGGCCGGCGGAACGTCGTGCTGCGGTGCCGTAATCTCTCTAGCGGTGCCCCTTCCAGCTTCATCGTCAAGCAAGTCGCAGTGGAAAACTACGACCCTCGAGACACGACATCGTGGGATGTCAGGAGGTTTCTGAGCGACTGGGTCGGGGCGCAGTTCTTGAGCACGATCCCGAGTATCCCCCGCTGCAGCCCGCGCTTTTTCGCTGGCGATCGTGCCTCAGGCTTCTTCATCCTCGAAGATCTGGGTCCTCACCGGAGCCTGGTCCAACCGCTCCTCGAAGAGGATGCCGCCAGCGCGGCCGCCGCGTTGCTCGCTTTCGCAACCTGTCTCGGCAAACTGCATGCAGCGACCCGCAGCCACTCGGCACGCTTCGAGAGCCTCTGCTATGACCTGAGCCCCGAGGCAGGACTCGTAGCCTGGACCGGCGCGGAGTTTCATGAGCGGATCAAACTGCTCCAGGCTGGACTCGAACGATTGGCGGTTCGCAGCGAGGCGGCCTTCCTGCAGGAGCTCGAGACGGTGAGCGGCGCCATTGAACGACCAGGGCCATTCTTCACCTATGTTCATGGCGATCCTTGCCCCGACAATGTCTTCCTCAGTGGTGAGCAGGTGCGCCTCATCGACTTCGAGTTCGGCCGTTTTGGCCATGCGCTGATCGACGCGACCTATGGGCGGATGATGTTCCCGACCTGCTGGTGCGCAAATCGCCTCCCTCAGGGCCTGATCTCACGCATGGAATCGGCGTACCGGGCTGAGCTCGTCAAAGGGTGTCCGGAGGCCGAGGACGACAGCGTATTTGAAACCGCTCTTGTCGAGGTGTGCGCGTTCTGGTTGCTGAATACGTTGGGCTGGCAGCTCCAAGGTGCGCTACGGGAAGATCGCACGTGGGGGATAGCGACGGTACGCTCGCGCCTGTTGGCCAGGTTGGAAACCTTTCTGACGATAGCCGGAGAACGCGACCAACTCCCGGCGGTGCGACGCATGGCTGGACGATTGCTCGCGGTGTTACGCGAACGCTGGCCCGAGGCACGGCCACTACCGCTGTATCCGGCGTTCGAAAGGGGTGAGCTGTAGGACTATGAGACGAATACGGCGTTGGCCCGCTCGAAGGTGATCTCGTCTTCCCGTAATGGGCGAGCGCGGCCTATAGGACCGCAGGTCCCTCGATCGTACCGTCGAAGTCTCGGCCGATTCGTCGTTCGCTTGTAGACGGCCAGTTGCTGCCGCAAGGCGAGGTTCTCGAGGGCGAGGTGGCGGTGGCCGCCGCACAGGAACGGGAGGAGCCGGAGCA
>Ga0209470_1002612_pt1 | contig 12687 bp, 13 predicted proteins | sample GraSoiAngelo_125_FD_185882 | JGI IMG/M metagenome (GOLD analysis project Ga0209470, IMG submission 185882) | Grasslands soil microbial communities from the Angelo Coastal Reserve, California, USA - 14_0927_05_40cm (SPAdes) (version 2) | ecosystem: Environmental > Terrestrial > Soil > Grasslands ... | reverse complement strand
TATTCTGTCATACAGATAGAATTTTCCTTTCATAAAAAAAATATTTTTCAAATAAAGGTCACCATGAATATCACGAACCCTGAATCGTTTCCTACGTTCATCAAATAATTTATAATTATTTTTGACAAACAAATTTAGTTTATCTTCAAATGAAGAATCTATTTTTGCAAATCTAGAAAGGGTTCTAAAATTTTCTCTGATTTTTGCTTTCATAGCTTGAGGGCTACCATGTTTCGAAATAGTGATGTTTGTGTAAGCTAGATTATGAAACCTGACAAGTTTACCAATTAAACCATTTAAAATGCGATTATTTATTTTGTTAAAAACTAAAAGGTTGTCCATCCTAAATTTCTGAGGAATCTCTCTCATTTTGACTGCAAATTCCAGAGATGTTCCCATCTTGTCTAAATTTACTAATTTATATGTATTATCAATTTTTGTAATCTTTACTACGCCAAGATACATTCGGCCACAAAGCTGTTTGTTTAACATAAATTCCTTTTGACAAAACTTTTTTCTTAATCTAAGGTTTGAAAAATCCAGTACATGGCCAAATTTAACGGGCTTTTTTATCTTGTATGCAATTTTGCCAGTAAGAAGAATCCAGGAAATATGAGTTTCAATAACGGTTATGCGATAGGTAGAGTGTGTATATGCATTTGCTTTTTTCAAGCCATTCAGGAGATCTGCTTGTCTTTGGCTCATCTCCACTTAATATAAAGTCATTTGTTTTATTGATTTAGGACGATAGCTAGGGATTGAGATTAATAACCTATCCAAATTTGGGCATCGAATAATCAAGCAAGAGTCCAGTCTGCTGTTTGTTCTAACTTATGGCTAAAAAATATTTATATCATAAGCTTTATGGATTCTAACAGGAAGTTTGAGTCAAAATTCCTACATTATAAAATTGTGGGATGGTTGTTGCCAATAGTGCTCATGATATGTGGGTTACCGGGGGTTGGTAAATCTACTGTTGCCAGACAGCTCGCACCGTTGATTAATGGAGTCGTTATATCTTCAGATGAATTAAGAAAGCATTTATTTCGCAAGCCAAAATATAGACGTCGTGATAAAAAGTTAGTTTATGATATACTATTACTTTTAGCTAAGTATCTCTATAAAGCAAATGTTAACTGTATTCTTGATGCTACATTTTCAAAAGAAAAGTTTCGACATGAAGTATGGAATAAGCTAGGACTTCCTACAAGGCAAGTCCGCATAATAGAATGCGTCTGTCCGGAAGATATTGTAGAGGCTCGACTGAATGCTAGAAAACTAGACTATTCGGATGCTGACTTCTCGGTTTATAGAAAAATGAAGAGAATGTATGAGCCTGTCAAACAAGAACATATAAAAATTGACACGAGCAGTATATCGAAGGTAGAATTGAGAAGCCTAGTTTCTAACATACTACAAAGAAGTTAATCATTAAAATTTTTTAGAAAGTAAATAAGTTAATGACTACAGAAGCTTTACTATAGACAGAGAGATCTTCTTTAACCCCCGCATAGCATGGAATCATGAAAGTAAAGCAATTGAATCCTTCTATAAATGAAGGGATATTACATAGCATTAGATCTGATGAGCCCATGCCTGGACCTATCATAAGGGGATCCACCCGTGTTTGTAGTTATCTTGGCACTTGTATTGCACTGCAACACACATAACGACGAGCCATTAAATATCATATTGACAAAAAACAAATAATGGCTAAGGCCGATGATAATTACAATCCTGCCAAAAAGATCTACAAACTGAGGAGACTACATACAAATGGGATGTTCAAAAGAGGATTGAACTATTAAATTGGACTTTATAAAATATGAAGAAATCTAATATCTATATTTGTGCCCTTATTGAAACTAAAATGAATAAAATTATAGACAAAATAAACGAAATAGATTCTGCAATACAAGCCGATCCATTGCATAGTGAACTGAGAATTCTAGACTGGATATTATATCAAGTCTGCATTAATGAAAAATAGAATTATTTCAGAGATAACTTAGGTAAGGCAAATTATTATATCGCTAACTCGAATCCTATTAAGTCTAATCGCCGATATTTTTGGGGGCCGGTCGGGACTATCGAGTGCCTTCAGTCCCGCCGGTACTTACTAAAATTATTTTGTACTTTTTTGAGCATACCTAATTAGACTATTCACTGCTGGTGGGGCCGTCACTCATAATGCTCTTTGCCCGATGGTCCCACCAGTAAATTTATTTAAATTTTAATGCCAATGAATGAATGGCGTAGAGGTTCTGAAATCACCATACGTTAGCTGGTGGGATTATTTTCGTCCGTTATCGCGTACGGCTCTAATCCCACTGGTGTACTATTCACGTTAGAAAATGAAAAAACTTAATTAGTATAATAACCTTTAACAAAAAATCTGGTGAATTGGGTGTTTAGGCTACTGGAAGTGTCAGACTAGTGTCTACTAATAGAATTGTTAGTATCGTAGATGATGATTTAGATACCACTATTCTTTTTCATGAGGCCTTAAAGAGTGTTAGAGGAATAACAGTAGTTACTTTTACGGATCCTATCAAGGCACTGGAACACTTTCACGTTAATGAACATGCTTATTTGGTGGTAATATCTGACTTTAAAATGCCTGGCTTGAATGGCATGGAATTTTTAAAAAAGATAAGGGATTCGAATCCCTTCGTAAGAACGATATTGATGACTGCATTTGAGTTTGAAAGTGGTGTATGTCCGGACTGTTGACACATAATTAAATAATGCATAATATCTGATTAAGGAATAAGCAAATTTCATATAGTAAAGCAATACACATGGTAGATGTGACTATTGTTGGGCAATGGACTCTTTATTATGATTGGGGTTGTGATGGAACATACGGGAAGGCAGGAATAACTTTCAACAACGATGGTACTTTCACTGTTACAGAGGATTCAGAAACCAACGTTGGGAAGTGGGCGCAAAACGATGGAATGATACTCTGGCAGTACGATACCATTAAAACAATTTACGGAGGAAATTTTGTTAAGAATGTAATGGTTGGTATGATGTCCGCTTTTGAAGGAGGAAATGATGATGACGGCTGCTGGTATGCAATCAAGAGGGTCGCTCCAGTTGAAAAGCGCAAATCAGAATTCGATTCAACCGGCAAAAAGGCAAAACAATAAAAACCAGCAAATTTCTTGTTTTTCAAATGATAACAAAAGTAAATACTGTTACTATAATAGAAGAAGTTTCAATAGATTATTAGAACTGGTGGGCTTAAGGTAATGAATCGTAGATTGGTAAATCCGCCCACCAGGATGTTTTGCCAACAACTGACGGAGTCATTAGGTAGGATGGCAACAGTGATGAGAATACCAGAGCCCATCAGTTGCATTAATTATTATATCTTCCAGACAATAAATAATAAACGAAAAAGGTAAAAATTTCCACATTTATTATGGATTTTGCAATTTATGTAAATATTACAACACTCGTGGGTGAATACTTTGATTACAGTGATAGACTTAGCTGCCTCTGTGCGCTCAGATGAATCTATGGTTGCATACGATTGGACCGAGACAGACGGCTAGTCATTTTGAATACAAGTCTTTAGACGCTGCTGTTTGCCCTTAAAATATTGGCTTTCTTTATTATACACGTACTGCAAAAACTTTTCCTCTTGAAGTCTGTATGGCTCAATGAGTTACTGAAATGCATTACACATTGCATATCATTTTCTCTATTGAATTTTACCATGATCTAATGCCGTTACGGAAAACTTACGTCCACAATTATTACAATGAACGCAAGTAATGGCAAATAGTCCAACCCGCTCCTTATAATTTAGCTGCTTGGTCTCGATGAATTGTTCACAAACTACAACTTCATCTCCAAACTCCTTATTTCTAACTCTGGGACCATTCTTTGTTAAATTCGTGCCTCCACATTCTATACAACATACCACCATGGAATTAAAATTCTGAATCAGTTGGGCATGACTAAGTTCTTTGCGATCACTTTCCATTTTATTATCTATAATTCAATTAATATTATAACCTTTTAGAACTAAACTCTAAATCCGTCACAAGTACATTTTAAGCTAGCATAGATTAAAGAACAAAATTGTAAGTCGAGAACTAGTCTACTGCAAAAGATATTTTTAAGCAAGTTCGATATTTTGTTATTTTTCCTGAGATAGGGTCTCAGATTTTTACGATTCGTCATATATTCCATCATTTACTTGTTTTGGTTTGGACTCTTCTCTGGTGATGATTCTTTTAACGATCACTGCTTCCTCTAATCGTCTTTCACTTTCATATCTGCTTTGCAACATAGACAATGCCTTTATCTTGGACCAACCCTGATTTTTCACTAGTTTCTCAGCCATCTTTTCAATTTCTTCTTCAGTATCCATGTATCTAGTGGTATCAGGTCGCTAATTTATTGGTAGTTTCTAGACACTGAAAAAAAGATAAGCTGCTGAGATATCAACAGATGAAACTGCTATAAATAATTCTATTCATAAATAGTCTTGAATGGTAGTAAAAATCAGCATTCAAGCTGCTCATGAGCAGGTTAATCCATCTGACTTATTGCATGATGTGATATACATGGACCATAATGGAATTGAACGATGCTGGAGCAGTGATCATTATATGCCTTGGTGGAATACAGGGGCTTCAGGAGGAGCGGCATGGCCATGGTTGGGAGCTGCATTGGCTAGAACTAATAAAATAACAATAGGAACTGGCGTAACTGCTCCTATTCTAAGATATCATCCAGCAATAGTAGCACAGGTGTTTGCAACGCTTGGATTCATGTTTCCAAACAGGGTATTTCTGGGAGTTGGAAGAGGAGAGTCTCTTAATGAAGTAACATCTGGTAATCAATGGCCTTCTAACTCAGAGAAATTTGAAAGATTGAAGGAAGCAGTACATCTGATCAAAAAACTTTGGAGTGAAGACTGGGTTAATTTCAAAGGGAAATATTACTGGGTTAAAGATTCTAACCTATATACTAAACCCAAAACGCCAATTCCGTTGTACATTGCAGGATTAGGTAAACAATCAGCTATGCTTGCAGGAGAGTATGGGGATGGATTTGTTACCAATGAATTAAATGTGGATGCGATTAGTAATAATCTCTTTCCGGCATTAAAAGAAGGAGCTAAAAGAGCAGGAAAAGATTATGATTCATTAGAAAAAATACTATTCATTCCTGCTTCCTATGATCCGAATGACAAGCAAAAAGCAATTGAATCAATCAGATTTTGGAGGGGCGCAATGATAAAAGCCTTTTTTGATGTTGACGTACATGATCCCAAGAAAATAGAAGAAAATGGACAAGTTATTGGTGATGATACATTGGAAAATATGTTACTTGTAGTATCAAATGGTGAAGATGCTATAAAGAAACTACAAAAGTATGTAAAGTTGGGTTTTACTGAGATTGTGCTAACGAATTCAAGTCCAAACAGAGACAAATTAGTTAAGCTTGTTGCAGATGAGATTGCTTTATCTTTTAAGAATTAATGACAATGGGTCTTCTGACTAATCTATGCCCTACAGGCTGAATTGATACCTGGAATTAATCACTAAATAGATATACCAATTAGAAACTTGGTTCTCAAACAATATAGGTGCATACTCAAAGCAAATTTAATCAGAGCTTACGTTTTATCGGCTGATAACATTCCTTTTCCGTCTTTCAAATTATTAGCATACGGGACTTAAACTAGAAATTCATTGTGAATAAGATGAAATCAAACAAATTTTATGAGAATGTCGGGATTCGAATCCTGCATCTAGTCACATTTTATTGCATAGTGTTTAGCTTTTTACTTTTAAGTAGTTTTTGGCTGGGTTGCTTGAATAAGAGCTAAATAATAAGTATATTGTCCTTAATCCTAGTATCGTGAACAATAAAATCGATCGGGGTGTAATGCTATAGGAATTGAGGGCTTGTGATTCTTGTAATACGACAAGTCATGTAGAATGGTGTCAGAGTTGTAACAGGTTCATGTGCAAGAATTGTGATAACGAAGTCCATAGTGTGAGTCTTCCGTAGCGTTTTCCCGGGCTTAATAATTTAAAAAGAAAATTTAATTCAAAGTTGTTAGCTCGGAACTAAAAATAATTACCATAAAATATTTGGGAACACAAATCAGCACATTTTAAACAACATTTGAGTAGCCATGATTCCCAGCCAGAGAATGCTTGGCGTTATCCTTTACCGATTCAACCGATTCACTAATACCTAGTCCAAGTTTCTCAAAAATTGACGGGCTTCATTAGTATCAGAGATGTTCTTTATTCTGGAATAATCATCCCCATAAAATATTGCATAAAGACCTGAGATTGCAGCGCCAGCCATAATGGGCTTAATTTTAGATGATTCACACTCACTAACAATATTCTTGAGTGCATCTATTCCCTCTTTCTATTGAGCACTATCCTACCATAATCTGTAAAATCAGCACTGTCAACTTCTTTTTCGTGTATATTCTTGACTAAATTTAGCCTACATTATTTGCTCATCATATCTTTTTTCTTTGACTAATTTTGACATCTCCACTGCACCTTTTACGGTTCGCATGATATCCGTCCTCATTGACGCACCGTGGTCCGAGATCAAGTTATTATAATTGTTCTCCGTATCTTCGGCATACCATCCTCTATTCCATCCTACGAACGGGAATTTACCAAACACAAATCCTAGCTGTGACCAAAACATTAGCATTTCCCCAGCAACATGCTGAACATTGTCCTGACCTCCTGTAATTATAAAAGCGGCCGCTTTATCCCTGATTAAGTATTGTTGATTAGTAACTGATTGATTTTGAACACAATTCATCCTTTGAACCATTTGATAATACAATGAGCTGGCATTTCCCCATCTTATAGGGGTAGAAACAAGGACAACGTCAGACCAAAGTATAACCCTTTCATAAACCTCTAACATTTGATCTGCTTTATCTATTTCTGAAATTGAACAGGGGAAGATGCAAGCCTTTGCGTTTTTTGAATAATATCCTTCACAATGTCTAAATTTCAGATTTCTTAGTTTAATCATATGGCAATTGGCTCCAAGTTTGTTTTTGGCAAAGTCTAAAGCAAATTCCAATGATCGTTCGGATGTGCTTTTTCTTGGAGCGATCTCGTCATTAGTATTAGTTGTAGAGATGCCCAATACGTGTACTTTGTTATCAGTTTGAATTATGGAGTCTTTGTCTATATGTGATAAATGATTCCTAACGGAGTCTCGTAGTTCAGCATACGCTTTGTGAGGCCTATACGAAGCCGTGCCTAACTTTGAAGGAATCAAATCCAGATACAACTTGTTACGAATGCTGTGTATTTTGAAACTATTCACGCTATCTCCTCCTCGATGAGGTGATTTTCCATTACGAACATCATATTTCCATCCATGCCAAGGACATGTGACTATACTTTTTTCCAAGATCCCCTGACTTAGTGGACCACCTTTGTGTGCACAAACATTAGAAATCGCATAGAAATTGCCTCCTATATTAAATACTGCGACTTCTTGTTTGATGCCCTTGTCACTCGAAATTGAAAAAACCTTTGAATTGCCTTCTGCTATCTCAGTTTTTAGACATAGGTAATGCAGACTTGAAGGTTGCTTGCGCTTAGTTACAAATCTTCTCATAATATTATTACAGCATTATATATGATAAGGGACTCTCACTAACTTGTAAAGACACAAACGCACGCTACTTAATGTTATTGATAGTAAATATTTCTCCAACAATATTGGGTAAATAGAGGCAGTTGCATCAGATATGAAAGATAATTACTTTAATTCTTAAAATCTCAAATATGATAATAATTATCACTTCTTTGTTTCCGTCGGGGCAAATCGCTTCACAAATATACAAGAGAAGCGGCAGACCAGTCCCTGACGATTACTTTATTATTCAAAATATATCCTTCTAAAGATATTCTTAATGTTACCTTCTAGGATAAAAAATATTTTTATCAAAATATTTTTATAAGGATTATACCAACATCGAAATAAATATTAACGACTGATAGGAACAGTTTTGATTGAAGAGGCTGATGAACAAGAAACAACCAAGCGTTTCCCACCAGTCGTGTGGTTAGACGTTGTATATTGAGGCTCACCAAATTATATAACGTGTTTGGTAGAAAGCCCTAAAAGTTTTGAATAGTAGAAAGTGATCAGAATTTTGCAATAGTTAACGTTTTTTCTATCCGAGCTCTAAATTCATTCATCAAATATCATTATTTCTCTTAAACAATTATGTTTAAGACTTTATAATCATTGCATTAGATGATATATAAGATGATGGTCGAGAGAATTGGCAGAGAGTAACAGATTAATTAATTATTTTGAATATCAACTACAATTGCAAAAATTGATAAGGAAAATCACGATTCGCTGGAAAAAATCTTATTCGGGCTTTAAATGCAGGGAGTAAATTTTTGCTAATATTGAGCATATGATATAAAAGTAACTGGAAGCGGAAATATTATTGATATGTCAATATCAGACTTGTATGAAAGTTTCAATAAATTACGTAATACGCCGGCCTATAATTTCACTGAGCCTAAAGTAACTGCGGGCGCGAATAGTTCTTTATCTGAGATAATCGGGATATTAATTGAGAGGAACGCTAATGACATATTCTTACCCCTATCAGGAAAAGTGGCGGCCTTGACCATGAGAGATATATTAGGAATTAGAAACATTACTTCATCAAAACCTGCTACGGTCGGAAAAATAATTCCAACTCTTAATTCTTATAGTACAACTGCGGAAGCCGTTAGGCTCATGAGTTTATACAGACTCAGGGCTCTCCCAATCATGGAGAAAAATGAGATTTTGGGTCAAATTTCAGCCAAAAGAATTGTTCAGGAAATTCGTGATGCTATGCTTGTGACTCATACTACAAAGATAAGCACTTCAGACGTTATGACTCGAAGCCCAATAGTCATCAGTAAGGGCGATAAAATTTCTTCTGCTAAGCAAATAATGAAGAGAAGGAGAATAGATCACATACCTGTTCTTCAAAATAATCGACTATTAGGAATGGTAACTTCCAGAGACATAGTACAGATGTTGTTACCAACAGAAAGAATTGGTAGAAAGTCACTAGGAATAGATGGCACTCAAAACCGCCTTAATCTTGAGATAGGTGGAATAGCAGAGAAAAACGTTCTTACTTTAAATATTGACGATACACTCCGATCAGTGACAGACCTTATAGTAACACAAAATTCTACGTACTGCCTCATAATGGCGTTTGATGAAGTACAAGGAATAATCACTTACCGAGATATAATTACGCTACTCGGAGAAAAAGTCGAAGAAGAAATTCCCATTTTCATTATCGGCTTACCAGATGACCCGCTCGACGCCGAGCTTGCAAAATCAAAATTTGCTGATATAGTTAAATTGTTAAAGAAGATCTATCCGGATATTGAAGAAGCACGGTGTCGTCTGAAGATAAGAGAAATTAAAGGGGCGAGAAAGAGATACGAAGTTGATGCTAACATCATATCGACACATCGGATAGATAGTTATGTCAACGTTGGTTGGGATTTAGCAAAAATGTTCGACCAAATGAGTGATTCATTAAAGAAAAGGATATCTCACAAGATTACTCGGAGACAGAAAGGGACAAGGTTTAGATCTAGGCCTATCACATGATAGAATAAGGGATAACAACTTTTGGTTATCTAAGAAATATGATGTCAGGCGCACTCAAAAGAGGATAGGGCTGATTTTGGAGTTGACACTCGATAAGAATTATAAAGATACGAGAGTTTAGATAAAGAAATATTCAATGGTGGCGTTCTGTTAATTATGAGGTCAGGAACGTTCTCATGTAGCAACTGTAAAATCATTTTTCAGTTAATAGGAATTTCCACGATAAAGAATCCAAATTATTGTGCGTACTGTGGAAAAGATTCCATTCAGACCCGCAATATAATTTTTGGATAGATTCTTTAGTGATAATGCTTATTAATTTTCATTTATGATAGTATTAGACGATATTAGAGTAAGCATTTCGAGCGAGGGATTCTTTGGCATTTCTCTTTACGGCTTGAACTTGAACTGCTAATACTAAGTCCAAGATATTCAAGAATTTTGCCGGACTCAGTGGTATCGGAATGTTTTTGATTCTGAAATATTGGCCATTATAAAATATTGCAAAAAGGGCTGAGATTGCAGCACCCCTATTATTGGTTTAATTCCCTCAAAAGCCTAGACAAGTCAAGAATTTTCAGGCCGAGGAAATTTAACTTTTTTATTTTTCTTGAGCGACCAGTCCTGCTTGTTTTTCTATCTCATAAACGTTTTTGAATTGCTTATTGTCCGTAAGGTTATTTTGTAGTTTCTGTATTAAGTCACTGTCCTGGGTTTGGCCTGACAATTTCTCGTTTACATATAATAATATTTTTGGTTTGTCGGTTGGAAAATCGAGTCCTTCCAACATGTTGGCCAACTTAGAGGCCTTTGTTCTGTCGACAGGTTTGTTATCGGTCATAAAATACGACTGCACAACAATTAATAAAACAATTTGTCTTTGCCAATGCAGAGACGGTGAATGTGCTGGTATTATGAAAAGGTGCAAGGAATTGCTAATAAGTTTTTTAGCTTTATAATATATATGAAACTTTTAGGACAGCGAAAAAATATATTGCTAAAATGCACTAGGTGCGGACATCCGAAGAGGTGCCATATTGATAATGAACATGGTAACAGTTTGCCATTAAAATATTGGCTTCTTTATTCTACACTTACTGCAAAAACTTTTCCTCTTGAAGTCTGTGTCGCTCAATGAGTTACTAAAATGCATTACACATAGCAAATCAGGGCAATGATTAAAACCAAAAATATGTCCTAGTTCATGTACAGCCTCTTTTATCATCCTCTTGTAAAATAACTCGTTATCAGGCTTTAATCCATAGAATTCTTGCTTGATTCTAGGTAGATAAATTGCTCCTAATCCTCCTTGATGAAACGCTTCTCCCAAAACAAAATTCATTCCATTTGAATAAGCATCCACGTCTAAGATGAAAAGTATTTTTGTTTCTTTGTTTGGCTTGAATTTCTCAAAGAACAAATCTAATAACTTAGGTGAATACCATTGATTTCTATCCTTATCAAATGAAGATTGAAAGGCAGCATTTTTCTTTAGGCGAATCAAATTAGAATTGTTGAGACGGCTTACCGTCACTCTGATATTTTCAAATTCTCTTGAAATATCACTGCCTAAATTATTAAGAATTCTATAATCAAGCTCTGCCAAAAGTGGCCGCACGCTTATTTCCACAGTTTTGATTAAAGAGTCATCATAATATTTTTGTTGTTGGCGGCTATTATTATTAAGCTAAAATAAAACAACTTCCTTAAGAGAGAATTAATCTAAAAATGTCTTAAACTTTTCTGCACTATAATAAACTCTCGATGCTAACGATACTAGAAAAAGCGAACCACAGGGTAGAAATTATACGCGAATCGCCTTTCCATGGACTAATGCGTTTCAGGTATAATGGTGAAATGGGTAACTGGTTTCACATTTATTCTGATCCCGTCAACAAGTTCAAATGTTTTCGAAATAAAGGCTGGAAGGAAGTGGAAGATAAGGAAAGCGAAGAGTGATTTATTAACCTCGAATGTTGAGAAAATAGTAGGGTAGCCACACCGTCTAGTGAAAAACAAAAAAAAGAAGATTTTAAAAAGCTACTATTTGTGTTATAAATCGCCTGCTTTTTACTTGCTTTTTCTATGTTTCGTTTTGCCGCCCATGCTTGCGTTGCAGACAGCATACGGATTAGCTTTTTTACCCGATCTAGACTTAACCTTGGTTACGCATCGATCGAATTTTTTTGTGCTTAGTCCTTTCTTTTTTCCTCTTGGCATTGATATTTTTAAAGCAACATACCTAATTAGTCTTCTAAGCTGGAACTGTAACCATTTAATACTTTGTAAAGCTGGCTTTTGTAGTAGATATGTAGATATCTATTTCTATTCGCTGTTGGCTTGGAGCTACAACGGCTTCCAACCAAAGCTGCGAAAAAATTCTAATTTTCCTTTTTCATCTGAAATCTTCTAAATTGTAATTTTGTTTAGAGGAATAATTATCTATGATCCTCTTTGTTAGACCTAGTTAGGAACGCTACAAGACCGTCGTGATAGAGTCCGATATTAGCATTATTTTCGACGCTATTATAACCCGGCACTTCATTAACCAGCATGTCTATTTATTCTTGGGTTGGCTGAACCCCCATGTTTTTTTAATTCAGTAAATCTCCTGAGCCTGAGAAATTAATTTTCCAATATCTTGCTTATCCGAGAGAATTGCATACCACGTGTCACTGCGCTTACGAATTAAGTCAGGCGCATTCGTAATTGTAAAGTCTGTTGGATAAACTTCATCTATATTTTTCCAGTCAATCGGCATTGAAACAGTTCCATCTGGAGTCGGTCGCAGAGAGTATACCGAGGCTATTGTTTTCCCTCTCACATTCTGATTGTAGTCAAAAAAAACCTTTCCCTTTCTCTTTGATGTGCTCCATTCCAAGGTAACTTTTTTTGGAAATTTTGTAACCATAATATTAGCTATTACTTCAGCAAAACTTTTGGTCTGCTCATAAGAGTAGATATTTAGAATAGGAACATAAATATGCAGTCCAGACTTGCCTGATGTTTTTAAATACGAAT
>Ga0209470_1002599_pt1 | contig 12724 bp, 13 predicted proteins | sample GraSoiAngelo_125_FD_185882 | JGI IMG/M metagenome (GOLD analysis project Ga0209470, IMG submission 185882) | Grasslands soil microbial communities from the Angelo Coastal Reserve, California, USA - 14_0927_05_40cm (SPAdes) (version 2) | ecosystem: Environmental > Terrestrial > Soil > Grasslands ... | reverse complement strand
ATTGGAGCGGCGTCAGTGAAAGGTGGAACGATACGGTCTGGCTGGCCGACAACATATCGAATGCCGCCAGCAGCACGCACATGAACGCTGTTTGAGCCGCGGCCGTGCCGGCGGTTTGAACGATGTTGTTTTCCCACAGGTTGTAGTCCTTGAAGGCGATGCCGAGCGCGAGATATCCAAAGAACGCAGCGACGACGGAAACGTTCGGTCCAAAGCCGAGTTTCAATACGATGTACGGATACGACGCCCCCATCACCACCGCGACTGCCAAGCCGCAAAGAATCGACCGTAAAGACAATTCGCGGACATCCGCCGGTTTTACCGCGGCGGCATGTACGTGATCGGGGCCAGTTAATTCATTCGTGATATCACGGGCCATATTCTTCGGGATTGAAGTCCGCGCGTATTCTACTCGGAAACGGCACAGTCTAGAAGTCCGCTTTTGTGTCTTTCAAAATTTCGAAAATCGCCTTGCGATCGGTTTCGGAAAGATGGGTGAAGTCGGTGCTTGTGTCTTGACCAGATAGGATCTCTCGGAAACGGCGATAGACGTAATCTTTCAGGCTATCGGGCATGGCATCGAATGATTTGGAATAAACGAGGTAGCTCAACGGGTAGCGCAGCAGCCGGCGTTGGAGATCCAGCTCCCGGAGCGAGCGGCCGCGCTTGTCGCGCGGACCCTGGCTTTTGAATTCTGCTGCAAAACTCGACGTGCCCACGACCGTTCCCGTTAAGGGAGCTTCACCCGCGAAGAGCATCGCTCTAACAATTCGCTCGCCCGCGTCTTTAACGATCTCGTTCATTTTGCCGGAGAGGCCCTTGTCCTCTGCATCGCGTATCTCGTACACACCGGAGGTGATCATGTTGTGCACATGAGTCTGGTGCCCAAGGACCATCAACGCGACGATATCGCTATGAGGTGAAAGATATTCCTTCGTGTCGAAACGTTTGCTGAGGTCGGTGACGTTCGCACCGGCGCTCAGGTCCATGCGCGCGATGAACTTCTTCATATCGTCGATATCGTCGGCGCGCGCCCGCACAATCGTGTTCCCCAGATGCTGTTGTTTGCCATGGGTGCCGGTAACGTACCATCCACCCCACCGTTCTCGAAGAGGACTTTGATCGTTCGTGATCAAGGCTGCGGCCTTCAGCGCATTGCCGTCCGGATTCGGCAGCACCGAAAGCATGAGAAGACGCGGAACGGGTGTGTTTGCCTGGAAGGTGTCATGGCACACCAGACACTGTTCCTTCTGCGGCTCCAGGACTGGATAATGGTGATCGTCCTCTTGGCTCAGTGTATAGAACACGGGGCCTGTCTGCGGATCGACAGTCGCAACCTCGATGTACTGTCCGTGATTGACCCAACCGACATAAACATCATCATTAAAGTAAATCGCGCGGGGCGCATCCGGTGCAATTTGCATGAGTTGAAAGCTGGACTTCGAAAAAACCAATCCTTGCGAGGAAATCGGGATGTTGTAGTACTTCAAGAGAGAGGGAAGATACCCCCACTTTTCGGTGTACTCGAGCTTCAACCCCCCGAGCACCTTCGGAGAGGCTTGGTCTTGCCTTAGGGCTCGAGCGAAAACCGGGGTCACTACACACAGAACTGCGACCAAGACTCGGTTGGATACCTGAAAATGCATTGTTATTGTTAATGGGCTCGCGCTTCGCGTAACCCTCACCCGGCGCTACACCGCAAAATCATCGCACACAACCACTCTGAGTTTGAAATATCACTTGGTAGGCTTTGAGCGGCTGTTATATTCTTTTTTGCGTCGATATATTGTCGATATATTACTGTCTTCTCAGGCGGTTAAGCCTCCTGGATCAGGGCCTCCATGAAGCGAAGAATTCTAACGATCGGTTTGTTGGCCATTTTGTCTCTTCTGGTTCCGGTGTACGGTAAGACAACCGGCCGGCAAAGCCAATCTGCGGTGACGTCATCGGATCAGGCCGCCGCTCAACGCGCAGTTGTTAATCAGTACTGTTCAACCTGCCATAGTGATAAGGCCAAAGCCGCCGGTATGGATTCGGCGCGCAAAATTGATTTCGACAGGTTGAATATCGCCGACGTCAGCCGCGATGCGGAGACGTGGGAGCGCGTCGTTCGCAAGCTTCGGGCGGGAATGATGCCGCCATCCGGCATCCGGCGGCCCGATCGAGAGACCTACAAGGGCTTAATCGCGTGGCTTGAAAACGAACTCGATCGCAACGCGGTGACCTATACTCCTCCGCCGGGCCTCCACCGTCTGAACCGCACTGAATACGCCAACGTGCTGGAGGACTTGTTGGATCTGAGTATTGATCCCGCGAAGTATCTGCCCTCCGACGACTCGACCCACGGCTTTGACAATATTGCCGGCGCTTTGGGTGTCTCATCGACACTCGTAGAAGCTTATGTCTCGGCGGCTCAAAAGATCAGCCGGCTCGCCATCGGCGAAGCTGCGACACCGTCGTTGACGGTTTACAGAACTCCGGAGGACACATCGCAAGATTACCACATCGAAGGATTGCCCTTCGGAACGAGGGGCGGAATGCTGATCAGGCATGTTTTTCCTTCCGATGGCGAATACCAGATCACGATAACGCCCATTTTCGGTGACAACATGTCACCGCAGGGTTTTGGCTCGGTTCCCTGCGAAAAACTCGAAGTGCTTTTGGATGGCGAGCGGATCGAACTTCTGGATTGGCAAGGCGGTGGTCGAACACCCCCGGCCAATTGCGGCGGTCGTCGAGTCGCGGCGGTGCAAAGTGGACAGACGGGTCAAGATCTGGGTCGTACCTCGATGAAGGTTCGAATTTCGACAAAAGCCGGCCTTCATGAGTTGGGCGTTACATTTCTGCAAACAAACTTTGCTCCAATCCTTGATCTGGATCAGCATTTCATGCGCGACACGGTGCAGACAGGCCCTACGCCCGGCTTCACCTATTTCCCGCACGTGGGGACCGTTCGAATTGAAGGACCATACAACGCCAAACAAGCCGAAGACTCGCCAAGCCGCCGCAAAATTTTCATCTGCAGACCGACGACTCCGGCTGACGAGACTGCATGCGCGCGAAAGATTATTTCGAACCTGGCGACGCACGCCTTCAGGCGGCCCGCGAATAACACGGATGTGGATTCGTTGATGGCCTTTTACCAAGAGGGTCACAAGGAGGGGAATTTCGAGAATGGCATTGAGAACGCGCTAGCCCGCATTCTGACGGATCCCAAATTTATCTACCGCATCGAAGCCGAACCGCCGAATGTGAAGCAGGGCGAAACGTACCGAATCAGCGACATCGATCTCGCTTCTCGGCTGTCCTTCTTTTTGTGGAGCACCATCCCCGACGACGAATTGATTCGGGTCGCGGGCCAGGGAAAGCTGAGAGACCCGGTCGTGCTGGAACAGCAAGTGCGGCGCATGTTGACACATCCCAAGGCAGAAGCACTCGCGGTCAACTTTGCCGGACAGTGGCTGAACCTGCGAGGTTTGCAGGCTGTGGGTCCAATCCCGATGCTCTTTCCGGACTTCGACGATCCTCTGCGGCAAGCGATGAGACGCGAAGTAGAGCTGCTGTTCGACAGTATCGTTCGCGAGGACCGAAATGTGACGGATTTGCTGACTGCCGACTACACATTCATCAACGAGAGGCTGGCCAAGCATTACGGTATTCCTAACATTTACGGTAGCCAGTTTCGCCGTGTCACGCTCGGTCCTGATATGGATGTTCGAAAGGGATTGACGGGGAAGGGCGCGTTTCTGGTGACAACGGCAAAACCTGAAAGAACTTCTCCGGTGACTCGCGGCAAATGGATCATGACCAACATTCTTGGTATGAGCCCGCCGGATCCACCGCCGAATGTTCCGCCGCTCCCTCCGCGAATGACGGATGCGGCCGGTAACGCTAAAGAACCGTCGATGCGCCAGAAGATGCTCGACCATCGCGTCCGCTCCGATTGCGTTCAGTGCCACAGCATGATGGACCCGATTGGCTTCTCACTCGAAAACTTTGATGCGATTGCATCCTGGCGAACACACGATGAAGGAAATCCGGTCGACCCGGCTGCGACAGTATTCGACGGGACCAAGATTAATGGCCCTACCGGCCTTCGGAACTGGCTGGCAACATACTCGGACCAGTTCGCTGAGGTCGTCGCGGAAAAGCTGCTGACCTATGCACTGGGGCGCGGCGTCGAGTATCAAGATCTGCCGCTCGTGCGTTCGCTGGCGCGGGACGCGGCAAAGAATGGCAATAAATTTTCAGCGCTTGTTTTGGGTATCGTTAAGAGTAAACCGTTCCAGATGAATATGAAGATGCACGAAACCAGCATCCAGCCCAATAAAGAGAAAGGAAATTAGTGCTGATTCCGGAGAGTATGCAATGTTTATAACCAAGAAACAACTGCCGCGCCGCACCTTCCTTCAGGGCGCGGGTGTGACGCTGACGTTACCGTTACTGGAAGCAATGGTGCCCGCTGCGACTGCTCTCGCCCAAACTCCGGCGAATCCAAAACCGCGATTTGTAGGTGTTTTTTATCCGCATGGTATGGGGCCGGGTCACTGGGAGCCCGAGAAAGAAGGGCCGCTTCCCGAGAAGCTGCCGTTTATCACGGAGACACTCGAAAAAGTAAAGGATCAGACAGTCGTTATCACCGGCCTGTGGTCCAAATCGGCGGAACCGCCCGAAGGCACGACCGGTTCGGATCATTGGGTGGCTGCAGCTTTCCTGACTGCAATCAAGCCGAAGAAGACGGCAGGTTCGGACGCGAGCGTGGGCAGTCCGACGATCGATCAGGTCATTGCTCAGAAAATTGGTCAGGACAATCTGTTACCCTCGTTGCAACTCGCCGTTGAAGATCCCAATTCCAGTTCCAGTAACTGCGGTGAAGGTTATAGCTGCTCGTACACGAATTCCATTTCGTGGAACACATCGACCACTCCGCTGCCGATGGAACTCAACCCTCAGGTCGTCTTCGAGCGCTTGTTCGGAAGCGGCGCGACTCCCGAAGTACGCGCCGCTCGCATGAAGCAAAGCCGGAGCATTCTGGACTCGCTCATGGGCGAACTGCAGAGCCTGAAAAAGAGTCTAGGCGCTTCGGACCAGCGCACCATCGATCAATATACGGAAGAGGTACGCGAGATCGAGCGGCGGATCCAACTGGCGGCCAAAGCGTCCACCGAGGTTCCGTCGCTCGAAGAACCGTCGGGGGTACCCGAATCCTTTGACGATCATATCAAGCTGCACTGGGACTTAACGGCGCTGGCCTTCAAAGCCGACATCACGCGAGTGGTCACACTGCTGGGCGCCCGTGATTTGACAGGCAAGAGCTATCCGTTTCCAAAAGATCTGTATCCGGAAGGTGGCGTCAGCGTGAGCTTCCATGGTGGATCGCATCATCAGGACGATCCGCAGCAGATCCGGACATACGCAAGACTCAACAAGTATCACCTGTATACGACTGCGTACCTGGCCAACAAGCTGAAGGGTACGCCGGACGGCGACGGCACGCTGCTGGATCATTCCCTGATTCTGCACGGGACCAACATGGGCAATTCCAATCAGCACCAGCACTATGACGTGCCTCACTTCCTAATCGGCAGCGTCAATAGAAGGCTGAAAGGTGGGCGTCACATCCACTTCGATAGAAAGACGGTGACGACTGGAAATCTCCTGCTGAGCATATTGGATCTATACGGCATCCACCAGGAAACGCAGGGCGACAGCACCGGCAGGCTCACCGAGCTCTGAAAGCGCATTCCCCTCCTCTGCGAGCTCTGCGAGGAGGGGAATGCTTCCTATCTCCCCATTGCTTTGGCTTTCCATGCGGCCCAGGGCCGTTCGTAACCACCGTTCTCGCCGCTATCGAGCATCTTTTTAGCTTCCTGCGGATCGAGGTACGTAATAGGGCTGCCGAAACTGAGCGCTTGGGCTTGCGTTCGCGCGTTCACTTCCAGATAAATGCTGCGTCCCACAACATGACGGACCGTTGGACCGACGACAGCCACGCCATGCCCGCGCATGAGAACGACGTTTTTGTTTCCGAGCACTTCAGCCAGCGCATGGCCCTTCTTCGAATCGCTGACCAACATATCCGTTATCCCGAAATTTTTCCGGATATCGAAGACGGGAACGCCATCACCCATAAACGATCCCATATGGTTCATTGGCCGCATCGGTACATTCGTGTCGGCGAACGGAATTACCGACGGCGCATGAGCGTGAACGACGGCATTCACGTCGGCCCGAACCCTAAAGACTTCGGCGTGGATGAATCGTTCCGAGTACAACGCGCGGCCTTTCGCATCGAGCGGCACCCCGTCCAGGTCGAACTCCAACAGATCCGCCGCGGTGACCAACTCCGGAGCCAAAGAGCGCGACATGATAAAACGATTCGGGTTTCGGTTGTGCCGCGCGCTGACGTGTCCGTATCCATCGACGACGCCCTGCTGAGCCAGGATCCGGTACGCTGCAACGAGGTCTTCAATAAGCATCGGATCCGGCGGCCCTGCGGAGGCGGGCGGCGTCTGCCGCATCGGCATGCGTAACGCTGCGACCGCAAAAGCTGAACTCCTCAGAAAACTTCGCCGTGTCATGTGAGTCATGGTTTCTCTTCCCGGTTGTGAAATGTGAAGCGTGATATTAACACCATTTGCCTGGTGCGTAGCTCTGGAACCTGCCTTGCAGCGGTTTTGCACAAGGGGGAAAAGAAATGGCCAGATACGGCAAGAAGGCACAACAAAAGGTCAAGGAGGCGATGCACGAGCGGAAACGCGGGACTCTGAAGAGCGGCCGGTCGGGAAAGAAAGCCACAAACCGCAAGCAGGCGATAGCCATCGGTCTGTCGAAGGCGCGGAAAGCCGGTGCTAAGGTTCCGCCGAAGAAAGGCGGATCGAAGAAGAAGTAGGGAGATTCCGGGACAGACGGGTGAATTCCCTATTTCCTTCAAGAGTCTTCGATCGGAAATAGGGAATTCACCCGTCTGTCCCGAATTTCCTTAGTTAACCGCGAAACAGTACAGCAAGCCCGCTCCGCCGGTGGATATCAGGTTCGGCTGACTGCAGCCGCGGCTTCCGTGAGTGGAATTCCAGGAGCTATTGTTGCCGCCTTGCTTATCGGAGTGGCCAAGCTGAACCTGTCCTCTGCCGTCGGCATTGCTCGAATAGTTGCTGCAGGTGTGATCCATCGTGTCGGTATACGCGCGTCCGTCCGGCTGCGACCCGGTCAGGATGTCATGCGTATTCGGCATATCGCCGACGCCGTTCACGATCCCTGCCTTTTCCGTCAGCGAGAATTGCTTCCCGAGCGCGTTTCCAATGCGTGCTTGCTCGATTGAATCCCCATGCAAATCGGCCACGCCCATGGCGACGCGCTGGCCGCGCGCGTTATACCAAGGTCCGCTGCCGATACGGTCACGCGCGTTGACGGCGCCGGCACCTTGAGTGCTCAGATACGCATGCCAGGTTGCGGCGCCTCGGCCTGCCGAAGCCGCCATCATTTGGCAATATGCATCTGCGCCTGCCAGGCCGCCGTAATTGGCGCCGTCGCCTTTACCCACGCTTGTGATAAAGAAGCTCATCGGCTGTTGAGGACCGCCGCGCCCTCCTTCTCGTTGTTGCGCGATCAAGGCAATGGTGCCCAAAGCGAGCACCATGGTTGCTCCAAGAATTGCAAGAGTCTTTTTCATCGTCACTAATTCCTTTTCTGGGATTGTGTTAATCCTCGGGTGGATGCCACGCTTTGATGTGGCCGCTATATATATCTCTGTTCCCCTCTTCGCAGGAATACTCCATGATGGAGACGTCCGGCTTGAGGGTCCAGGTTTCAGTAATGGTCCAGGGTCGGGTATAGGTTTTCGGATCGTCCACGGTGTACGTGTGCTCGGCATGGCCGTAGTCGATGCGCCGGAATGTGTTGATCAGGCGCGCCTCGTTGCTGAGTGGATGGCCGATCGTATCGACTCGCACGTACCCGTTGATGTTGCGGGTCTCGACGACCAGTTTGTCTCCCTCCCAGTGCCCGATGGATTGGCCGAACCATGAGGGCGGCAGTTCCGTGTCGTAAGGGCGACCATCGGTAGGGACAATGTGGAACCAGGTGTTCTGTTCCGCTAGAAAAACGAAATAGTCATTGTCCTGGATGATCTGGATGGGATGCGGACCGTAGATCGTGCGGGAAAGTCCGAACGGCAGGCAGGTGCCGGTGTAGTCGCCATTGGCCGCATCGTAGGATTCCCACTGTTTCTTTCCCCATTCCGTGTAGGGAAGTTCCTTCACGTATCCCGGGATGTGGGAGTCGGTCACGTCCGCTCGCCGCACTTGTCCCCAAACACCCGACATGCTGGGTTTCCCATTGGGAAGACGCGGGGCCGGACCGGAGAGGTCTACCTTGCTTGCTCGGCCTCGCTGGCTGCCCTGCCCGCCGGCGACCAAAGGCGCGAGACATAAGGTGGCGGCTGCGGCGGCAACAATGATGATGGAATTCAACCGAGTTCTCACTTGAATTCTCCTTTTTCGGTCCCTTTCCGACCCCTGAATTCCCGTTATGTTAGATTTTCTTCGGCTTTTGAATCAAGAGGGAACGTACTGCGGCCAGGCCAAAAAGACGCATCAAGCAAGGGGATAAATCGCGAAGCACTTGTTGGAGTTGAAGACGTAACTTTGGATGAATTCCGACCAGGCCGGTGTCCGGTCGAGTTCCGCCATTGCTCCAGCCAGACAAAACCAGTTCAACATTTCTTGCTGCCCCGAGTCTTCGATTGCCGACAGCGGCATGTCTCGCCAATACATATGCCTTCCTTCGCATAAGGCTGCATAAAGCGCGCGATCGCTTTCGATGTCTGGATAGAGACGCGATGCCTTATCATGCAAGAACGCGTGAGACCAGCTCGACGACGCGATCAGCGCCACGCGATACGGACTGTTCTTCAGAACGCGAGCCGCGGCTTTCCCGAGATCGAAACATCGGGAAGGCGAGGGCGAAGGCGGATCCAGTTGCTCGGGCGGCGGCGTTTGACCGAACTTCGCCGCGCCGCCGCGAAAACTGATGACTCGCCGGCCGTAGCAATTGACAGAAAAACAGACAACCGGATGCTGGAAACCCTTGCGGTAATAGTCGAGGTAGGCGACCGAATTCAAAAACGCGTGACCCACGCCCTGTAGATGCAGCGGCCGGTAGGAATAACACACATCGAAGCCCTCGGAGATAAGGCCCGCCGCCAAACGCTTGCCGCCTTCACGGTGTCCCTGAATCGTGAAGACGAAATCCTCACGCTCGGACCAGACATTCGCTGCGCCCGGCATACCGGGAGCCTTCAAACGCCAGGGCATCGCTTCAATCGCGTCGTAGGCGAGAATACAGAAGGGGGGAATAATGTCTTCAGTGAAATTCTCGTATTGATCGTCTCCCCAGATCACCACGAAGTCCGGCTTGAATTCATCGATAGCAATTCGAATTTTCTGAAGACCGTTCAACAAGGCCTGACGGTGTTCGGCTGCCTTTGTTTTTCCCTGGTCTGTTCCCCATTCCTCCTTCATCTGCCTTGGCCAGTTCTCAGGGTCCTTCAGATATGCGGGGATAACCGGATCGCGAAGTGTTCCCCGGAGAATTCCAGACATGTTTTCATCCCGGCCCGCAAGCGGGGGATAGTGAGTCATGCCGAGACCTAGAATTTCACCCATCCTCGCTAGCTCGCCTTTCTGGGAATACGCTTGTTGATTCGCGGGTAGACTTTGCGCGTATTGTCTTCGAAAACGTTTCGCTTGTCTTCGGCGCTCAGCGAGAGCTTGTCGATGTAGCGCTTCGTGTCGTCGTAGTAATGGCCTGTCGTCGGATCGATGCCTCGCACGGCACCGACCATTTCGGATCCAAAAAGGATATTTCCTGGGGGTACGATCTTGAAGAGCAGATCGATTCCCGGCTGATGATAGACGCAGGTATCAAAGTAGACGTGGTTGTGAATCATCTCACCCAGTGGAGGCCGCTTGGCATCCTGCGCCAGACCACGATACCGCCCCCAATGATAGGGAACGGCGCCGCCACCGTGAGGGATGATGAATCGGAGCGTCGGGAAATCCCTGAAGAGATCGGCTGTGATGAATTGCATGAATGCAGTCGTATCCGCATTAATGTAGTGGGAGCCGGTAGTATGGAAATTCGGATTACAGGTGGCGCTGACGTGAATCATTGCCGGCACGTCGAGCTCGACCATTCTTTCGTAAAACGGATACCAATGCTTGTCGGTCAGTGGTGGGGCATTCCAACTGCCTCCCGATGGATCCGGGTTCAAATTGCATCCAATAAAACCCAGCTTCTGGACACACCGTTCAAGCTCTGAAATCGAGTTGGCGATGGGCACGCCCGGAGACTGCGGAAGGGCACACACACCCACAAAATTCTGAGGGTAGAGTTCACAAACGCGGTAAATGAGATCGTTGCAGTGCTCGGTCCAATGCCTGCTCGTCAATTCATTGCCGATGTGATGCCCCATGCCCGAGGCACGCGGCGAGAAAATCGTCACATCGCTGCCGCGCTCCCGCTGGAATTTGAGCTGCGCGCCTTCCAGACTTTCGCGGATTTGGTCGTCGGTAATTTTCAAATTGCCTTTGGATGGAACATGAGCGGGATCCTTCAATCCGGCAATCTGGCTATCTCTGTACGCCTGCAACTCCTTTGGCGCTGTGGTGTAGTGCCCGTGGCAGTCGATGATCATAACGGGAGATGATATGCCGACTTGGAATGCCGACCAATACCTGAAATTCGAGCCGAGCCGTCATCCGAAAGTCATTCGGTTTCGTGGAAGGTGGAACGCGTCGGCAAGGCAGGTGGTCCGCCCATGCTACTACCATGGAGAATATCAGCTTCTTTTCGCCCGTCACTACTCCGACATTTGCCTTCTTTGGGGAATAGTTGATCCCTAACCAGAAGCTCCGTAAGTGCAAGCTGTGGTGGTATCGGAGGTGCACCGGCATGGTCAACCGATTGCAGAAACGATACACGAACTTCAAATCTAGAAAGGAGCAAACTGTGTCGAAAAATCTCGATCTGAACACTGCAACCGAACAGGAACTTGCCGGCATTCAGGGCCTCGGCAGGGACAATGCCAAGAAGATCGTGGACCATCGCAATCAGAATGGGGGGTTCAAAAGTTGGGAGGATCTCAAGCGGATTCCCGGAATGCCTAGCACCACGTTGGATACTCTCAAACGTCAGGGATTGACGGTTGCAGGCAAGGCGGCCTAAGGTAGCAAGCTAAGATCTACCAAAGCCTGCCGCGACCGGCGGGCTTCTTGGGTATCTTTGCACTTAGTGCACTGTAGCGGCGGTCTATGACCGCCGCTACAGTTGCACCTACAGGAATCAGCGCGCGCCAGTTGTTTTTGCGGCGATCATTTTCTGAATCTGAGCAACGGCGTTGGTGACCTTCATGTCAACGACGAGCTTACCGATTTCTGGGGTTGACGGCCTGGGATCACCCGTTATGCCGTTATTCACGCGCGGGGTGCGGGGATCGGGGCGCTGACCAGGGGGAAGGACCGGATCGCCAATCGTTGTTTTATAGATACTGCGCACCCATTGGCCGCTGGCGGGCTCCAGGTACAACATCGTGGAAGTGTCGCTAATCCCGGCATGGTTGCTCAGGGGCAGGCCTTTGCTCGTCGACCACGCGGCGAATTCACGGCGCGACTTTTCATAAACGTCACCGGAGAAGTAGACGTGAATCCCCTGGATGCGGTATTTGGCGTCGAGAGTTTCGGCCAGTTTGGCTAATTCCTCCTGGCCGCCGCCGTGATCGCCCATCAGCACGATGTTCTTGAAGCCGTTCTTGGCCATGCTGTCGACGACGGCTTCATTGACCTTCTGGAAGAGCTCTGGAGCAAGGGCGACACTGCCCGGCATTTTCGGATCGATACCACCCGCGGGATTGACCGAGAACGCCAGCACCGGCGCCACCAGGGCGTTACCCAGCTTTTGCGCGATCATCGGGGCAATTGCACGAGCCATGAACGTGTGTCCCCCAAGAACCGCGTGCGGGCCGCGTTGCTCGGTCCCGCCGTTATATATAAGGACCGTCGTTTTGCCCTGATCGTGAATAGCAGAATAAATCTCCGGATACGTCATCAACTCGATTTCGACCTGTTCCTGCCGCGGCCCTGTTTGAGCAAGGCCAATCGCAATCACCAAAGCAAGAATGCAAATTGTGCCTGCAAGTCTGCGCATCGTGACCTCCTGGATTCGCCCGAATGAGATTCATTGTCGCACGGCCGGGGGCTTGCGAAAAAGTAGCGCTTGGGTCCCCTCAGGGCTACGTCAAAGTTTCACAAGTAAAACAAACCAAACAAGAGCAGATTAGCACTGGCTATTTTGAGAACGATTTGGTAGGGTGGGAGCGTGAATGGGAAGACTTCCGCCGTGCAGATAAGGGGGAAGGAATTGGCAGTGCGTTTGGTGCGGCGGGAAGAGCGGGCGCACTGGCGGGAATTGATGCGGGAGCATCATTATTTGGGATTCGACAGTATTATCGGCGAGTCGTTGTGGTACGTGGCCAGCGTCGGTAACGAGTGGGTCGCGCTGTTGGGGTGGGGATCGGCGGCGTTGAAATGCGGAGTGCGGGACCAGTGGATTGGGTGGGATCGGGAACTGCAATGGCGGCGCTTACATTTGGTGGCGAATAATGTGCGTTTTTTGATGCTGCCGGCGTGGACTCAAGCGAATCTGGCGTCCCGTGTTTTGGCGCTGA
>Ga0209470_1002594_pt1 | contig 12733 bp, 10 predicted proteins | sample GraSoiAngelo_125_FD_185882 | JGI IMG/M metagenome (GOLD analysis project Ga0209470, IMG submission 185882) | Grasslands soil microbial communities from the Angelo Coastal Reserve, California, USA - 14_0927_05_40cm (SPAdes) (version 2) | ecosystem: Environmental > Terrestrial > Soil > Grasslands ... | reverse complement strand
GAGGTTCGCCATCGAGAAGCAATTGCCGAGCGTGCGCGCGACCGGTACGCCGAAGCGCGCGGATGGCGCTGCGATGCGCAGATCACAGGCGGCCGCGATCGCGGCGCCGCCGCCGACGACCGGACCGCGGAGGGCCGCGATCGTCGGAACCCGCACGCGCTCGAGCGCGCTCATCCACGCGTCCATGCGCGCTTCGTACTCGAGCGCGTCGTGCTCCGCCGTGAAAGCGCCGAACTGCGAGATGTCGGTGCCAGACACGAACGCGCCCCCCGCGCCGGTGAGGACCAGCGCACGCACGCCGCGATCGGCGTCCACTTCACCGGCGACTTCGGCCATGCGCTCGTACATCGCGAAGGTCATCGCGTTGCGCGCCTCCGGGCGATTGAACGTCAGCCACACGATGTCGCCCCGGCGCTCTACGAGTACCTCGTTCATGCGGCCGCGACCGTCCCGCGCGCGACGAACGCTCGCACCTCATCGTCGGAGTGGCCGATCTCGCGCAGCACCTCGGCCGAGTGCTCGCCCAGGAGCGGACCGGCGCGGTCGAGTCGTGCCGGCGATGACCGCAGCCGAAGCGGCGTGCCCAGTGCGCGCACGTTCCCGAGCTTCGCGTGCGCCAGGTCCACGAAGAAGCCGCGGTCGCGGAGATGAGGGTCGGCGAAGACCTGGCCGTAGTCCTGGATCTCGCCGCATGGCACGCCCGCGCCTCGCAGCACGGCGAGCCAGTGCGCGGCCGGTCTCGTCGCGGTGACTTCCTCGATGAGCGGAATGAGTTCCGCTTTATTGCGACGTCGGAGCGTCCCGTCCGCGAAACGCGGGTCGCGCTCGAGACGCTCGAGGCCGAGCGCAGCGCAGAACGATCGCCACGTGGGAACGGTGGTCGCGCCAAGGACAAAGTGCGCGTCCGCGGCACGCACCGCCTGATACGGACCGACGAGCTTGTGGGCCGAACCGGCCGCGCGAGGGATGCCGCCGGTGGTGAAGAACTGTCCAGCCTCCCAGACCGCGAGCGAGACCGACGATTCATACATCGAGATGTCGACGAGCTGCCCCCGGCCATCGCGCTCGCGCACACTCAGGGCCGCGAGGATGCCGATCGTCGCGTACAGGCCTGCCGCGAGGTCGGAGATCGACACGCCGACCTTGACCGGCGTGCCTCCCTCCTCGCCGGTGACGCTCATGAGGCCGCTCATCGCTTGAACGATGATGTCGAGCGCCGGGCGGTCGGCGTACGGTCCGTCCAGTCCCCAGCCGGTGACCGCCGCGTATACGAGACGCGGGTTCGAGTCGAGCAGGGTCTGAGGATCGAGGCCGAGGTCGCGCATGGTGCCCGGTCGCAAGTTCTCGACGACCACGTCGGCGCGCTCGGCGAGGCGACGGAAGATCTCCGCACCCGCGTCCTGCTTCAGATCGAGTGCGACGCTGCGTTTGCCCCGATTGAGCCGAATGAAGTTGCCACTCTCGCCATCGACAAGCGGCTCGAGACGTCGCGACAGATCTCCACCCCGCGGGTCCTCGATCTTGACGACGTCCGCGCCGAGATCCGCGAGCTGCATGCCACAGAACGGACCCGCCATGTAGTTGCCGACCTCGAGCACGCGGATCCCTTGCAGCGGAGGTGGCGGCATGCGGAGAGTCTACGAAGCGAAGTGGAAAAGAGAGTGCGGGACAGAGGACGGGAAAATGGAGGAGGAGACAGCGGACGCGTCGTGAGCGAGAGTCGAGGCCGCGGGATCAGCTCGCGGAAGCGAGAGCAACGGGAGCGCACCCGTTTCGAGAGAGCGATGCGCCCGCTGCCTCATCAACACTCTCCCCAGCGCTCCGCGACCTTGCCGTCACGGAGTCTCCACACCCCCGAGACGCCCCCACGCGAACCGACGATCCAGATGTCCTGACCACGCGCGAACACGCTCGTGAGCGTGCAGGTCGTCCCGATGTCGATGCGAGTCACAACGGGCGGCTTCCCGGGGATCGCCGTTCCCCCGACGATGAGAGCGCCGTCGACCGTGAGCACCACGCCACCGTCGCCCACGGCCCAGACCACGGGTCCGACCGCGGCGACGGCCCGGAGGGGCGTCTCGACGGCGGACTCGATCTTCGTCCACGTGAGCCCGGACAGCGCGAGGATCGTCCCGCCGTCGCCGACCGCGACGGCGGTCTGGACGTTCGGCCCGGCGACCGCGCGCAGCGTGACGTCGACGCCGGTCTTCACCGGCCGCCAACCCGCGACCTCGAGGCGATAGCTGATCCCCTGGCTGCCGACGACCCAGGCGGACTCGAGACCGAAGACGACGAGGCCGTTCAGGTCCTCTTCGATGCCGCTCGCGTACGGCTGCCACGTGCCGCCGGACAGCAGCATGACCATTCCCTGCGTCCCCACCACCATCGCGCCCTGCGACATCGCGGCAACGCCCCGGAGATCTTCCACGGTCACGTCGAACGCGTTGATCGAGCGCGCGCGATCGTCGACGATGAGCACCGCGCCAACCGGCCCGACCGCATAGACCGTCCCGGCGTCGCACGAGGCGTTCGTGAGCGTCCGAAGCGTGCTGTCGACCTGCGTCCAGTCCTTTCCGTCGTAGCGGAGAAGAGCGCCTCCGTTCGCGACGACCCAGAGGCCCTGCTCCGTGGCGCAGCCGGCGGACAGCTGTTGGAAGAACACCTGCGGATCGGTCGTGGGCACCGGCGTTCGCGTCGGGACCGTAGCGGTCGGCGCCGGAGTGGGGCGCGGCGTCGGGCTCGGTCGCGCGATGGTCCCGATCGCGAGACCCCCACCAATGGCCGCCACGACGAGCAGGACCGCGATGATCCCCGCGTATCCGAGAGGCAGCGCCGCGTCGCCCGCGCGCGGGCTGACAGCGGCGTGTGACGATGCGGGCTCAGGCGCCTTTTCAGGCGGAAGCGCCTTCTCAGGGAGAGGCGCCTTCTCAGGTTCAGGCGCTTTCTCCGCGGGACGATCGGTGGGCGGTGTGTCCGCCATCACATCGCCTCGAGGCGACGAATGCGCTCGGCGATCGGCGGGTGCGTGTCGAACAGCCCGTCAAGGGCACGCGGCGCGTCCTTGAGCGGGTTGGCGATGTACAGAGATGCCGTCGCTTTGTTCGCGACCTCGAGGGCCTCCGTGTCCGCCGCGATCTTGCGCAGCGCGTTCGCGAGTCCGGTCGGATAGCGGGTGAGGAGCGCGCCGGACGCGTCGGCGAGATATTCGCGCTGCCGCGAAACCGCGAACTGGATCAGCGCCGCGACGACCGGAGTGAGGATCGCGAGCACGAGCGCGATGATCAGGATGACCCCTCCGCCACCACGGTCGCGTCCCCGGCGCCCACCGCCACCCCAAGCGAACGATCGGAACATCCAGTCCGAGAGCAGGGCGACCGTCCCGACAAGGACCGTCACGAGGAGCATGACGCGGATGTCTCGGTTGACGACGTGCGACAGCTCGTGGGCGATCACGCCCTCGAGCTCGGTGCGATCCAGCTTGTCGAGCAGACCGCGCGTGGCGACGATCGACGCGTGTTTTGGGTCACGGCCCGTGGCGAAGGCGTTGGGGGCGGTGTCATCGATCAGATAGATACGCGGCGGAGTGATCCCGAGCCCGATCGAAAGGGTCTCAACGATGTTCCGCAGCTGCGGCTCGGCACCCGGCGCGAGCTCGCTTGCCTGGCTCTGTGCGAGCACGAGCTTGTCCCCGGCAAAGTACGAGGCCGTCGCGGAAACGCCGGAGAAGCCGAGCGCGAGTGGCACCATCGCGATGCCGCCGCCGGGCGTGAACACCTCGCCGACGACGTACCCGAGCGCCGCGAGGATGCCGGTGAACACCGTGATGAGCGCGACGGTGCGCCAGCGATTCGCTGCGACGGCGTCGTAGATGTTGAGCCGGGTCGGCGGAGCGGCCACGCGGGCTAGCCGAACGACACCTTCGGCACTTCGCGCTCGGTCGCGTCGGCCAACTCGAAGTACTGCTCCGGAGTGAAGCCGAACATGCCCGCGAGGATGTTGGTCGGGACGGTCTGCAGCGCGGTGTTGTAGTCGCGAACGTTCCCGTTGTAGAAGCGCCGCGCGAACGCGATCTTGTCCTCGGTGGCGGCAAGGTTCTCGGACAGATCCTTGAACTCCTGGACGGCCTGGAGCTGCGGATAGTTCTCCGCGACCGCGAACACCGTTCGCAGCGCGGCGGTGAGCTGGTTCTCGGCGACAGCGCGCTCCTGCGGTGTTCCGTTCTGTCCCGCGACCGCGGCCGCGCGCGCTTTCGTCACGTTCTCGAAGACGCCCTTCTCGTGCGCGGCGTAGCCCTGGACCGTTGCGACGAGGTTCGGGATGAGGTCGTGGCGCCGCTTCAGCTGGACGTCGATGTCTGACCACGCCTCGCGCACGCGCTGACGCAGCGTGATCAGACGGTTGTACAGACCGATGACGAACACGACGATGAGTGCGATGACGATCAGCGGGATCAAGATCTCCACAGCGTTCTCCCCTTCCGAGCGGCGGCCCGCTCAATCATGACATCAGCGGAGCGAGGGCTTCTTCCAGGTGGCGCTGGCGCTCCATCCCGGCGCGCAGGCGAGCGGTCGCGGCTGGACGAGGTCGAAAGGTGCGCCCGAACGGCGAGCGCACCGCGGCGATGTCTGCGAGCGCGCCGATCCGCTCGAGTGCGACGATCGCCGCACCGCGCGCGGATCCTTCGCCCGCGCCACTCGTCAGGATCGGGCGGTCGATCGCGTCGGCGAAGAGTTGTATGAGCCAGGGCAGCGCCAAGAGCGTGCCGCCGGTGGCGATGACGCGGTCGATCCCGGGCATGGCGCGGCTCGTGACCTCCCACAGGCGCGCGACGCGATGGGCGACGCCCTCGACCATCGCACGTGCGACATCGTCTGCGGTGGTGCCGAGCCCGACACCGGCGACCGCGGCACGCGCAGCGTCGTTCCACGTCGGGCTTCGATCGCCGGCCAGGAGTGGAAGGGCGACGAGCGTTCCGTCCACCGAGCCGCGGCGAAGCGCGGCGGCGACATCGACGCCTGGGAATGTGCGCGCGAGCCAGCTCAGCACGTTGCCGCCGTTCGAGAGCGCGCCTCCAGCGACGACCCGCGAGGCATCGAGCCGGTACGTCCAGCCGCCCGGAACGATCGGCGGATCGTCGGTCGCGTACACCACCCGCATCGCGCCGGAGGTCCCAAGGAACAGCGATGCGGTGTCACGACCGATCGCGCCGGCGCCGACATTGGAGCACGCGCCGTCCCCGATCGCGGGGATCCATTTCGCGTTCGCGAGGGCCGGCCAGCGGCGCGCGAACGCCCGCAGCATCCCGGCGAGAGGCGCGTCGTCGATCGGAGAGAACGTCTCCTCGCCCACGAGGAGGTGCATGAGGAGCGGGCGATCGTAGCGGCGCAGGCGCTGGTCGTACAGGCCGGTGGCCGACGCCATCCCGTGTCCCGCGCGCCGCGCGCCGAGGATGCGCAGATACAGGTACTCGCCGAGCGACATCCACCACGCCGTGCGCGCGTACGCGTCCGCCTCGTGCTCGCGGAGCCACCGTAGCTTCGCGGGCAGGTATGACGCGTGGAGGACACAGCCGGTGCGCGCATGGGTGGCGACAGGGTCGAGCTCGCGCCGCAGGTCCGCCGCCGCGCCGCGCGCACGCGTGTCCGCCCACGTGAGCACGCGCGTGGTCGCCCGGCCGCGCGCGTCCACGCCCACAAGGCTGTGCCAGAACGTCGAGGTCGCCACAGCCGCGATCTCACCCGCGCGGCGCCCGGCGCTCGCGAGGACGGTGTCGATCGTTCCCAACGCTGCGCGCACGCGCTCGTCCGCATCCACGGTGACCTCGCCATCAACGGAGGTCCGCACCGGTCGATCCGCGTGCGCGATGCAACGGGCGATGGGCCGCCCGCGCGAGTCGAAGAGAAAGGCGCGCAGACCCGACGTGCCGATGTCGAGCGCAAGCACGAGCGGCGCGCGCGCCTCGCGCAGCGGGATCGCGAGCGGCTCGCGCAGCACGGCGGCGAGTATGCGCGCGGCTAGGCCATTGCCGAGCGCATGAGCGGCGGGCGTGTGGCGCGCGGTAGCCGCAGACGCACGAGTGAGCCGAGCGTCGAGGGGCTCTCGATATCGAGCGATCCGCCGTTGGCCTCCATGAGAAGGCGGGCGAGCTCGAGGCCCAGGAAACGATCGGCCACCGCGACAGCGCGCGGGTCGTCGGCGCGCTCCGGATCGTCGAACAGCGCGCGATCGTCCACGCGGAGTGGCACGCGAGATCGGTCGCTGACGTCGACCCACGCGTAGCGCGCGTCGATTCGGACCGCCACGTTCACGTACTCAGTCGAATGCTGGAGCGCGCTGCGGATGACGCTCTCGATCGCTTGCCGCAGGCGATCGACGTCGGCATCGACGATCGGCGCCTCCGCGCCCAGCGTGATGATCACGCGCTGTTTGTCCGCGATCGCCCGCACCGCCTCGCGTACGATCTCGTTCAGATCGGAATGCGTCCGGGTGAGCAGCAGTCGTTCGCTCTGGAGTCGCCCGAGCGAGACGAAATCGCGGGCGAGGAACTGCAGCTCCTGCGCGCGCCGTTGCAGCTCCTGGATCGTGTTGTGGGCCTCGGAGTGCGCCGGCGTGTCGCGATCGAGCTTCTTCGCGAGCGCGGCGATCGCTTCGACCGGCCGCGGCAGCTCGTAATCAAGGACCCGCAGGAAGTCCTCGCGCTGGTGATCGACCTCCGCGAGACGCGCGGAGCTGGTCCGCTGGCGATCGAGCAGGAGGGCGATGGCGATGAAGATCACCAGACGCGTGAAGCCGTTCCAGATCGAGGGGCCGAGCGACACGATGCCGCGGTTGAACGTGTCGGCGAAGAGCCACGCGAGCGCGCCAGCGACCGCGACGGTCGCACCCGCTACGCGGCCGGCATACCAAGCCGTCACGACGACCGGAATGAGATAGAAGAGCGAGAACCCGATGTCGGGTCCGGTGAGGAGATCGACGAGGCAGATCGCGACGATCGCGACCAGGCAAAGCGCAGTGAGCGGCAGCCAGCGTCCGGGGCTCATGCCAGCAGCGCGCGGACCGCTGTTGCGATGTCGCGGCCCGCGATCCCGGCCGCCTCCACGAGCTCGGCTGGCTTGCCCGACCCGGGCATGTCGTGCACCGCGAGGTGCCGCAGAGCGATTTCGGTCATGCCGAGGCCGACCAGGGCGGAGACGACCGCGTCGCCGAGGCCGCCCTCGGGCCAATGGTCCTCCGCGACGACGAGACGCCCGCCGGTCTCTCGCACGGCCTTCGCGATGCCGCGGGCGTCCAGCGGTTTCACCGAATACGCATCGATCAGCCGGATCTTCAGGCCGGATTTCGCGAGCTCGTCGGCGGCCTTCACACCCTCGTGCACCGTGATGCCTGCCGCGACCACGGTGACGCGGTCGTCCGGGCCACCGCCGCGCACGATACGGCTGCCGCCGATCGGGAACTCGTCCTCGGGTCGGTAGAGGATCGGGGTGTTCGCGCGCGTGGTGCGGATGTACGAGATCCCACGCAGGTCGGCCATCGCCGCAACGAGCTTCGCGGTCTGGTTCGCGTCGCAGGGATACAGCACCGTGCTGCCATGTACGGCGCGCATCATCGCGAGATCCTCGAGCGCCATCTGCGACGGACCGTCTTCGCCGATCGAGACGCCGGCGTGCGAACCGGAAAGACGGATGTCCGCACGCGAGATCGCGGCCATGCGGATGAAGTCGTACGCGCGCGCGAGAAATGCAGCGAACGTCGATGCGAACGGCACGAAGCCGACGACCTGCATCCCGACGGCCACCGCGACCATCCGCTGCTCGGCGATGTACATCTCGAAGAAGCGATCGGGGGCGGTCTTCTTGAAATCCTCGGCGTGGGTCGAGTTGCTCACCTCAGCGTCGAGCGCCACGACATCCGCGCGCGCGGCACCGAGCGCCGCGATCGCCTCGCCGTACGCCTTGCGCGTCGCGACAGGCTCGGTGTAGCGCCGCAGGTCCGGCGCCTTGGACTGCGGGAGTGGCGCGGGCCGCCACGCTGGCGGACTCGGCACCTCGAACGCGCGCGAGGGCTCGGCCCCGAGTTCCGCGAGCGCCAGCTTCGCCTGCTCCGGGTCGAGGGCCTTGCCGTGCCAGCCCGGCTTGTCCTCGAGGAACGAGACGCCCTTGCCCTTCACGGTCTTCGCGATGATCGCGGTCGGTCGCGAGGACGAGCGCGCGCGTTCGTACGCGCCATCGATCTGCGCGAGATCGTGGCCGTCGATCACGATCGGGTCGAGGCCGAACGCCGTCACGCGTGACGCATACGCCGCGGTGTCCCACTCCAGTTCGGTCGGCCCGCGTTGACCGAGGCGATTGATGTCGAGGATCGCCGTGACGTTCTCAAGTCCCTCATGGCCGGCAAGATCGAACGCTTCCCAGATCGAGCCCTCAGCCGATTCGCTGTCGCCGACGACGACCCAGACGTGAAAGGGCGCCCGCAGCAGCCGTTTGCCGGCGAGCGCGACCCCGACGCCGATCGGCAGACCTTGCCCAAGCGAACCGGTCGCGACGTCGACCCAGGGCAGGATCGGGGTGGGATGACCTTCCAGGCGCGAGCCGAGCTTTCGGAACGTCATGAGCTCGGTGTCGTCGATCGCCCCGGCTGCGCGGAACATCGCATACACGAGCGGCGACGCGTGCCCCTTGGAGAAAATGAGGTGATCATTCGCGAGCGACTCCGGCCGCTCGAAGTCATAGCGAAGATGACCCGCGAGCAGTACGGCCATGAGATCGGCCGCGGACAGCGACGACGTCGGGTGGCCGGATCCGGCAGCGGTCGAGCATCGGATGCTGTCGGCGCGCAGCTGACGCGCCAGCGAACGGTACACATCGAGACGCGTAACCGCCTCGCTCACGGTCGCCACGACCACACCCTACCGCAAGGAAGAGGGCGCGGACCGAATATCCTCGGTCGCACGACGGGGGTGACGGCATGGAGATCGGGCTGTACGGCCTGGGCCGGATGGGCGGCAACATGGTCACGCGTCTCGTCCGCGGCGGGCACCGCGTCGTCGCGGGAAATCGCAGCCCCGGGCCCGTCGATGAGGCCAAAGCCGAAGGCGCTGTCGGCGCCTACTCGATCGAGGAAATGGCAAAGCAGCTACGCGCACCGCGTGTCCTCTGGTCGATGGTGCCGGCGGGCGAGGCGACCGATCAGACGCTCGACGAGTTCGCGCGGTACGCGAGCAAGGGCGACGTGCTCGTCGATGGGGGCAACTCGTACTTCCGCGATTCGATGCGGCGCGCCGAGAAATACAAAGCGCTCGGATTCGACTACCTCGACGTCGGCGTGTCCGGCGGGGTATGGGGACTCGACAATGGCTACTGCATGATGGTCGGCGGCGAGACGCGCGCCGTGGCGCGCGCGAGGCCGGTGCTCGACACGCTCGCGCCCCCGAACGGCTGGGCGCATTTCGGAAAGAGCGGCGCGGGTCATTTCGTCAAGATGGTCCACAACGGCATCGAGTACGGGATGATGCAGGCGTACGGCGAGGGCTTCGAGCTCATCCACGCGAGCGAATTCGAGATCGACATGCGGCGCGTCGCGAGCGTCTGGATGCAGGGAAGCGTGGTGCGCTCGTGGCTCCTCGAGCTCGCCGAGCGCGCCTTCGAGCAGGAGGGGCCCGACCTCGCGAACATCAAGGGCTGGGTGGCCGATTCGGGTGAGGGGCGATGGACTATCCAGGAAGCCATCGCACATGACGTGCCGGCAACCGTGCTTGCGCATTCGCTCTTCGCCCGATTCACATCACGTCAGGACGACTCGTACGCGATGAAAGTCGCAGCGGCTTTGCGCAATCAATTCGGCGGTCACGCGCTCAAGAAGTGAGAAAGCCTGCGCGACGTGACGGCGTGTGGGGTGGCGAGGACGGCGCGGCGCTCCTCGAGCGAGCGTCTGCGCCCAGCCGGCCCGAACGGCGCGCGCGAGGTGAACGGCGGGCCGGCGTAGCCAGCAGCGAGCGAGAGGAGTGCCGCGACGTCGAGCCACACCGCACGCCGCGTCGCGCTGGCTAAGCGAACGTGACCGTAACGCTCGCGAATCCACTTCGCGAAGGCTTGCGACTTGCGCGCACGCCCGAGCCGGCATCGCTTGTCATCTTCGGCGCGTCGGGCGATCTCACGTCGCGCAAGCTGGTGCCGGCGCTGTACAACCTCGCGCTGCAACACCTCCTGCCGGCGAGCTTCGCTGTGATCGGTTCCGCTCGCCGCGCCATGACCGAGGACGCGTTCCGCGCCGAGCTTCACGACGCCGTCGCGGAGTTCAGTCGCACCAGGCCGATCAACGAGGAGGTCTGGACGACGTTCGCGCGCTCCATCCGCTACGTCCCGACGCCGGACGAAAGCGGGTTCAATGAGCTTGGTCGGGTCCTCGCACGCGTTGACGGCGAGATCGGCGCGAATGGCAATCGGCTGTTCTATCTCGCGACACCGCCGGCTGCGTACGAGCCGATCATCCGCGCGATCGGCGCGCATGGCCTGCGCGGGGCGAGCGGTTGGTCGCGCGTCGTGGTCGAGAAGCCGTACGGACACGACCTCGACAGCGCGATGCGCCTCACCAGCGTCGTCCAGGAGGTCTTCCGCGAGGACGAGGTCTTTCGGATCGACCACTACCTCGGAAAAGAGACGGTCCAGAACATCCTCGTGCTGCGCTTCGCGAACAGCATCTTCGAGCCGATCTGGACACGTCAGTTCGTCGATCACGTTCAGATCACGGCCGCCGAATCGATCGGGATCGAAGAGCGCGCTGGGTACTACGACAGCGCCGGCGCGATGCGCGACATCGTGCAGAACCACCTCCTGCAGCTGCTCGCGCTCGTCGGCATGGAGCCTCCGTCCGCGTTCGACGACCGCTCGGTGCGCGATGAGAAGGTCAAGGTGCTGCGCGCGCTCCGGCAGATCGCCCCGGAAGAGGTCGGCGAGCTCACCGTGCGCGGCCAGTACGGTCAGGGATTCATCGGCGGCGAACGGGTCGTGGGCTATCGCGACGAGCCCGGCGTCGCACCGAACTCACAGACCGAGACATACGTGGCCCTCAAGTGCTTCATCGACAACTGGCGCTGGGAGGGCACGCCGTTCTACATCCGCACGGGAAAGCGGTTGCCGAAGCGCTCCACCGAGATCGCGATCCGCTTCCGTGTCGCGCCGCACCGCATCTTCACCCGCGAGGCGTCGGAGGGACTCGACGCCAACGAGCTGGTGATACGGATCCAGCCCGACGAAGGCATCTCCCTCACCTTCGGCGCGAAGGTGCCCGTCCAGGGCCTGCGGATCCGCTCGGTGAATATGGATTTCGGGTATGGGGAATCCTTCATGGTCGACGCGCCCGACTCGTACGAGACGCTGATCCTCGATGCACTTCGCGGCGACGCGACCCTGTTCACGCGCCGCGACGAGGTCGAGCAGCAATGGGCTTTCGTCGACCCGATCCTCGCCGGGTGGCACGCGGGACGGCAGGAGCTTGCGACGTACGCCGCCGGCACGTGGGGGCCCGAGCAGGCCGACGCGCTCATCGCACGCGACAGCCGCACCTGGCGACGACCATGACCGTGATGGACGAAGCGTTCTGGGGCGCGCGCGCCGGGAGCATCGACGCGCTCGAACGCGAGCTGGGTCGGCTCCGCCGCGCCGCAGTCGCGCACGCGAAAGAGCGCGGCCAGGCGCTCGCGCGAGCATCGGTGCTCAATCTCGTCGTCTATGCCGAGCGCGAAATACATGCGCGGCGAGCCGCGCGGGCGGTCGCAGATCTCGCGCTGCGGCATCCTTCGCGCGCGATCATCGTGCTCGGCGACCGCAGCCGAGAGGGCGTGGTCGCGTCGTTGCAGCTCCACTGTCATGTTCCGCAGTCCGATGGTGCGCAGCCGGTGCTGTACGAGCAGATCCTCGCGCGCGTGCGCGGCGATTTTGACGAGCGCGTCGCCAGCGTCGTGATACCGCTGCTCGTTCCGGACCTGCCGGTCTTCCTGTGGTGGACCGGGACGCCGCCGAGCGACGCGCGGCACGTCGACGATCTGGTGACGCTGGCGGACCGTCTCATCGTCGATTCGGCTGACTTCGCGCGCGCCGACCTCACGCTGCCGGAGGTCGCACGCCTTGCGCGCCTCCGCGTCGGCATCACGGATCTGAATTGGGCACGGCTCACGCACTGGCGCGAGCTCATCGCGCAGTTCTTCGACGTGCCGACGTGGCGTCCGTTCCTGGATGGGATCACCGGGATACGAGCCGGCTTCGCGGTCGACATGGACGGCCGCGATATCCATCCGTCGCAGGCGCTGCTCCTGCTCGGGTGGATGGCGTCGCGTCTTGGCTGGCGCCCGGTGGAGGCCCTCGCCCCATCAGAGGCTGGCGGCGTGCTCTTCAAGATGGCGCGTTCGGACAACGCCGCGGTCATGGTCCGCCTGCGGCCACGCTTCGAGCGTGGCCTCGATACGGGCGATGTGTCGGGCGTCCGCATCCAGGCCGCGCTCGGCCGCGAGAACGCGGAGTTCGTGATCAAGCGGGCGCCGGACCAGCGTCACGCGACGGCCACGGCGGTCGTCGGCGGCGTCGTGCGCGCCGAGCGCGTCGTACCGCTTCCGGCGCTCGGCATCCGCGAGCTGCTCGGCGAGGAGCTCGCGATCGCCGGGAACGACCACGTCTACGAAGCCGCGCTCGCTGCTCTGATGGCGCTGGCCTGAGCCTTGCGACCGATGAAAGACATGCCA
>Ga0209470_1002591_pt1 | contig 12766 bp, 10 predicted proteins | sample GraSoiAngelo_125_FD_185882 | JGI IMG/M metagenome (GOLD analysis project Ga0209470, IMG submission 185882) | Grasslands soil microbial communities from the Angelo Coastal Reserve, California, USA - 14_0927_05_40cm (SPAdes) (version 2) | ecosystem: Environmental > Terrestrial > Soil > Grasslands ... | reverse complement strand
AGGTTTCTGTACAATGCCTAATTCGAAAGCCGGCTTTGCGCAGCTGGTGTCCCCAAAGATACCACATCCCACCAAAACGGTAGGCCTCATCATAATATAGGCCGCTTTCAAAGATTTTCCGCGGATAGGCAGTGCTGCCACAAGCTATAGCGGCACTGTATTCGGCGTTCTCGGGCGGACCTATCGTTCCGTTTGATCGTAATTCACCCAGCGCCTCCAAAGGATCGGTTGGCCGATTCGGGGAACGCTCGCTTACCGTCCAAATAGCTTCAATGTCCGATTCAATTGCATCGACGACGGCGCTCACAAATTCTTCAGGGTGCGTGTGGTCATCGTCTGCGCTCATAATGTGCGTACCGTCAGCCGCGCGAAATGCCGTATTACGGTTGGCATATAACCCGCGTTGTGGCCCAGCTATCCAGCGCGCTCCAAAATGCTCTGCGATCTGCCGCATCTTCGTTTGTAAGGCGTCACACGAATCATCCGAAACAATAATTTCAAACGGCTGAACATCCTGCGCTCGCCAACTTTGCAGACACCGCTGTAGCCAGTCCGGACGGTCTCGTGTCACAAGCGCAATACTTAGTCGGATCAATCCCATACTGGCAGTTCATCTACGTTGGCAATCAAACTCGCTAATGACAAAAAAGGTGGATCACTTCCGCGTTCGCAAGCGCATCCCAAGTGTGAATCTCCTTTTGAAAGGGAACTATCGGACCGTCTACTTCTACCTGGATGTAAAGCGAGTAACGCTCCAATAAAATCATATTCAACACCTGGCGCAGCTCTTTCGCTTTATCCTCGTAGGACCCAATGTGTAATTCCAAATCAAGGCGCGGGGCACAAGCAAGTATTCGAGCAGCTCCTTTCAATGCCTCATGTTCGAAGCCTTCCACGTCTAGTTTCAAGAAGTTCGGCGTTTCCCCTTCAAGCACATCGTCCAATCTGACAAGTGACACCTTCTCAAGTGAATGATCGGCCCTGGCATCGAGCACGACCGAAGCGTTAGGGTGCGATGAGATCGACACCGTCCCACTCGCGGCGCCCACGGCAACTTGGTGGCAAATAACATTCGTAATTCCGTTTAGGCGAAGATTCTCTTTAAGGAGGGCCATGTTATGGCTGGACGGCTCAAAGGCGTAAACTCTTCCCGCTGGTCCCACCCATTTCGCGAAAAGAACCGTGGAAAAACCGTGATTAGCTCCGCAATCAATCACTACATCGCCAGGCTTTATACAATGCTCCTTGATCCAATTTAATTCCGGCCACTCTGTGTGCTCCAGACCATATGCTGCTTCTCCAAAGAGATCTCCAAGGAGAAATCGAATCCTTTCACCCGCAATTTCACGGTCGATAATCGTCGGCCTAAAAGTGAGCTTCTTAAATCGGTAAAAGACGCCATCACGAATTCTCCGGATCGCCCATCTGCTTTGAGGAACTGATGTTTTCACCGAGGCCTTTTACAGACGGTGCTAACTGGCAACCGGTGCTAAATATCCCGCTTTCCAGCTTGTCCAAAATCCTCGTGTAGCCATGTAGCTTGTGACCAACAGCCATGGCGTAGCGGAAAAAATGCTGAATTCAAGAACGCCAGCGACCGTGTTTAGCGGGAGCAACCGCACGGCAATAATCTGAACGAGTAACGTTACAAAAGGAATTGTCCACATGTGCCAAACCCAGCCGCGCGACCATGACAGGGTATGGATCACACCAGTTAATCCACCGATGATCGCGCTTGCCACAAGTAGCGGTACCTCGTGCGTTAATGACATATATTTTCCACCCAATATCCAGAGAACTTCGCGTGGAAAAGCAAAGCTGCAAAAAAGCAGCAATGCCGCAGCCGCTAAATAAGAAGCCAAAGCCAAAGCGAAGAGTCGCCCAAGTCGTTCAAGCGATTCACATCGAGCGAATGTCGGAGCGACCAACCCTCCAAGCACGCTCGATACGATCCCGAATACCACGGCGAGACGGGTAAGCGCACCGACGTCAGCGACCTTTTCGGTCGATCCAAAAATCGAAATGATCCAAATCGTGACCTGACCCTGGTACGCGAAAAAGACTGTCGTGAAAGCTTGTTTTTTGATCAAGGCCACGAGCGCGCTGCGATCGGCCTCATCTTGATGTATTTCTTCTCCGAGAATTTTGATAGCTCTCCTGCGGAGAAGCAGACCTTGAACAGTCAACGCGATTGCAGTGACAAGTATCGCGATTACCGCGTTAAGAAAAATGAACGCCAGCGCAGCGATCAACATTAGCCGAAGACAAGCGCCAAGAAGTTCGAATCTCTGGACGGTTGTGTAAAGAGATCGCAGCCGTAATGGCGTCGAATATATCGTCGTCAAAAAGGTTCCCCAGATCGTTGCGACAATACACACAGCAAGCGTAACGGTTGTAATCCACGAGACGTGATTTTTTCTGAGAAGATAAACTGCCGATATCACGGTGACGGGTATTGCACCCGATGCGAGATAACCGCGCAGCCGCAGACTTGCCGCAACAAGCCCGTTCAAACGGGCTGCATCCTGCCAAACGCGACCGCCAAGCGCATTCAAACCAGTGCCAACACCGCAATCAGTGAGTGAATTAAGCAGAGTCTGAAAGCTCGCCGCAATTGTGTAAGCGGCGTATTCGGATTTGCTGAGGACGCGGACAATCAAAAAACCCGACACCGCCATGATTGCCTGCACCGCCGTCTGGATGGTCGTGAAAGTGGCCAGCGTTTTGGCTTTGTTCTTCCAGACTTCAGCTGGCACGGGCCGAGACTAAACCGCATGCATTCCGCTGCAACTTCGTAATTCAGTTGCGCGCGCGGAGATTCTCAGGTCGATATCAGAATTGCCCCTTATGCGAATTCGACGCTTCGGGGGATGGGCAGGAAGGGCTTACGTCCCCAACTCCGACAGGTCCACGGCTCAACGGCTCAACTTCGACTAGTGGTCGCCATCAGTTTTCGTTGCGGGCGCTTTTTCCTTTTCCGCCGGCTTTTCGTCCGACCTCACCGATGTTGCTTTCTGGTCTTTGTTCTGACCATCACCGCCGGTATCCGCCGATTTCGAAGGTTTTTCCTTGTCGCTAGCCGCATCGGCTTGTTTTGAAACTCTTGAATCCTTCTCGCTGCCCGCGTTGGCCTCTTTCGCAGGTTTGGAATCCTGATCGGTAGCGCTGCGCGCTTTTTCCTGGTGCAAGTCGGGGTCGTCGGTCGAACCGAGCCCCATATCCAAAAGGCTTCCCTGAAATTTTGCGTCCTTCACACTCCGGCTCGACAATTTTTGCGCATCTACCTGTTCCGTTTTCTCTCCCTTGATGCTGACACGTTTGGGCACGATCAATGAATTCTGAAGGTCCCGGGCGTCATTCTGGCTTTGGCCAAGAGTGGTTTTGTCAAGAATTGCCTGACCCCGCGCAAGTGGAGCAACCAATCCCACCACAGCCGCGAGCACAATCAATTGGGAAATGCGGATGGCGTTCACAAATCGACGTCGGGACGGTTGCATTTGGCGACCAATATTACTCGATCTCGGGCACGGAAAGTAAGAAATTAACCAGCTTTTCGCTCTCGGCAACTTCGTCCCAGCGAAACTCGACGATCAGGCGCGCGCCATCGGCGACGCAAGTTATCGGAATCGCTATATATTGAGTACGCGCGGTAGCGCGGATCAGGCGCTTTTCCTCTCCAGGAAAAAGTTAGCGAGCACAAGGACGTCCATTTCGGTGCGGAGGAAGCAATCGAGCGCTTCTTCTGGATAGCAGACGACCGGTTCGCTTTCGTTGAAAGAAGTATTCAGCACAAGCGGGACGCCCGTCAGATCGCGGAAATGTTCGATCAGCCGATAATACCGCGGATTGGTTTCTTTGTGGACGGTCTGTAAGCGCCCGGTGCCATCGACGTGAATAACAGCCGGGATCATGTCCCGATATTTCGTCCGAATCTGGAACACTTTCATCATGAACGGGACGTCGTCATCGGTCTCAAACCATTCCGCCACCTCTTCGCGCAAAATCGAGGGCGCAAACGGGCGGAATGATTCGCGCCGTTTAATCTTCGCATTCAATACGTCTTTGATCGCAGCATTGCGCGGATCGGCCAAAATGGACCGGTTTCCCAAAGCGCGCGGTCCCCATTCCATTCGACCCTGAAACCAGCCCACAATTTTTCCGTCGGCGAGCGCCTTAGCAGTCTTGCTTACAAGCTCTTCCTCGTCGCCGATGTAGGAAGTGGTGCAGCCGGCGTCTGCGATCTCTTTTTTCTTCCAATCGATCAGCGCATGAATTTCTTCTTCGCTCGCGTCGGGACCCAGATACGCCGTCATTAACGGCGTATCGGTTGAGAGTTGAGAGTTGAGGGTTGAGAGGACAAAAGCGGCTGCGCCGATGGCGCCTCCGGCGTCGCCGGCCGCGGGCGGGCAATACATTTTCTTGAACGGCGTCCGGCGATACACTTTCCCGTTGGCGACCGAGTTCATCGCGCACCCGCCGGCAAGCGCAAGATTGTCGCTCGGATGCTGTTTGTGCAGTGCCTGGAGCAGCGCGAAGAACGCCTTCTCATAAGTGGCCTGGACCGACCGCGCGATGTCCTTGTGCTTTTGCTCGAGCGGCTCGTCCGGTCTTCGCGCCGGACCGAGAAGACCGACCAGCCGGCGGCGGTAAAGGGTGCCGACTTCCGGCGCGCAATCTTTCCAAGTGTAGGAAACGTTTCCGATATGGTGCCGGAAATATTTCAGGTTCAATCGAAAAGTGCCATCGGGCCGAATGCGCACGACTTCGCGAAGTGGTTCGAGATAGTTCGGTTCGCCATACGGCGCGAGTCCCATCACTTTGTACTCGTCACCGTAATGCCGGAACCCGAGGAACTGAGTGAGCGCGGAGTAAAAAATGCCTAACGAGTGCGGAAAATAAACGCGATTGTCGATCTTAACCTCACTCCCCTTTCCTATCCCGAACGCGGTGCTGGCGAAATCGCCGAAGCCGTCGATCGAAATGCAGGCGGCTTCGTTGAACCCGGATACGAGATAGGCCGAAGCGAGATGCGCGAGGTGATGCTCGACATGATGCACTTCAGCTTTGATCTCAATCCGGTAATTCGCCTGGAGCGTTTCCTTGACCGAAGCGGCGCTGCGGATGTTTTTGATTTTCTGCGCGATCAATTTCGGATGCGGCCAATGGGTCAAAACGAATCCGAGCCGGCGCAGATTGTTCACGCCCGGTTTGCGATTGATCGCGATGTGATCGACCTCCTCCAACCGCAGCTTTGCTTCCTCTAAAACGTAATTGATCGCGCTCGTGGGCAGCCCGGCCCAATGTTTGATCCGCCGGAAACGTTCCTCCTCCGCCGCGGCGATGAGTTTGCCATCGACAAACAAACAGGCGGCGGAATCGCCGTGATAAGCGTTGAGGCCGAGGATTCTCATGCCAGAGGTCGGAAGTCGGAGATCAGAGGTCGGTACTCAACAAAAGCAAGTATTGAGCTAAATCTAAAAAGCGAAAACAATGCCTGGTAGATGCAAATCAATTCAGCCAAAGACCTCACCGTATATAAGTCAGCTTACAAGTTATCAATGGACATCTTTCAGGTGACGAAAAGTTTTCCAAACGATGAAGTTTACGCATTAACAAGCCAGATTCGTCGTTCCTCCAGATCTGTCTGTCTGAATCTGCGCGAAGCTTGGGCAAAAAGAAGATACGAAGCGCATTTTCTCAGCAAATTGACGGATTGTGATGGAGAGAACAGTGAAACAGATTCATCTCTCGATTTCGCGAAAGACTGCGGATATCTCTCTGCACAACAACATCAAGAATTGACGTCCACCTGCGCAGAGATCGGTCGAATGCTTGGCGCGATGATGAAGAAATCTGAATCATTTTTGGGTTCTTCCTCTGATCTCTGACCTCGGACCTCTGATCTCCGCTCATTTTTCGCACAGCGGCGGTAAATCCGCCGCGTAGCGAAAAATGAGCCACGGCAGCCTGAACGCGCTCAGATAGCGCGGGGCGAAGACGCGCGGTTGGCGAAGTAATCGCAGCAGCCATCCAAGATAAAAGCGATCGGCCCACATTGGGATCGTCGGTTGATCGCCGGTGAGAAAGGCGAGCGCGGCGCCGATGCAATGAATCGCCGGACGCGCGCGCAAGTTCACTTTCAAAAACAAACCGAGTTTTTCCTGAACCCCGCCACCAATCCCGATCACGACATGCGCCGGCGGGTGGATGTCGATCTTTGCCACCAGCGCGTCGTCGCGAACTTGCGCTGCGTAACGCGGCGCCACGTAAAAATCCGCATTCGCCGTCAAATTGATCGAGCGCAGCCAGTCGACCGTTTTGTGATGCGCGCGTTCACTCGGGACGATCCAGAGCACGCGTTCGCCCGGGTGCGAGGCGAGCCGCGCGACCAGGCGTTTGAGAAATTTCAAACCTGAAATGCGTTCGACCGTTCGCCCGGTAAACAGTTTCCAGAGCAGCACCATCGCGCCGCTGTCAGCGATCGCCATCTCGGCTGAAGTAAGCGCGCGCCGATATTCTGCGTCCTTCTGCAACTTTACCAAAGCCGGCGCCGCCGGGACCACGAGCAGTCCACCGCTGCTCGACAAAGAATCGACCGCTTCGTCAACGGAGCCGTTGAAAAAGCGAACGCCGAGGATGGTTTCCGTGGTCACAAATTACAAAGTAGGAAGTAGAAAGGAGAAAATGTAAGATGTCGACCTTGTGGAGAACCTTGTCGCCGCAGAAAATGTGCCGGAAGCAACGCCGCCCGTCGTTAGGCGATTTTCGTTCGGCACTATCGCGATCGTCGTTTTTTTTGCCTTCCTTTGGCTCGGGCTTTGGCGACAATTGAGCGGAGAATGGTCGGTCAACGATCAATACAGCTACGGCTGGTTCGTTCCGTTTTTCGCGATCATTTTGTTTTGGCTCCGCTTGGAGGGACGGCCTCCGGGCCGTCCACCAACCCCGACGAGACAGAGCTCGTCCCTCCAGTTCGGAATTATTGCAGTTGCGCTGATTTTGCTCCTTCCGATTCGGCTTTTTGAGATCGCGAATCCGGATTGGCGCCCGCTCAGCTGGCTGCATGCAACCTGTGTCGTAACAGTCACGCTCGCGTTTCTCTGGTCCGCCGGCGGCGTGTCGTGGCTGCGACATTTTGCTTTCCCGGTCGCGTTCACGCTTATTGCAGTGCCGTGGGTATCGCCCCTTGAAGGGCCGATCGTTCAGGAATTGATGCGCGTAGTTGCGGCGATTTCGAGCGAGCTCGTCGCATTGTTCGGAATTCCCGCGCAGCTTGAAGGAAATCTCATTCGCGTTCCGAATGGTCTGGTCGGAGTGAACGAAGCCTGCAGCGGAGTTCGCTCGTTGCAAACGTCGCTCATGATCGGTCTGCTTTTCGGCGAGCTGAAGCGGTTGTCGATCTTTCGCCGGGTCATGCTCGTTTTCGCGGCCGCAGCCATCGCCTTTTTCGGGAACTGCGCCCGCGCTTTTTTTCTGGTCTGGATCGCCGCCACCCGAAACATGGCGACCGCGAACAGCTGGCACGATTTCGCCGGCTACGGGATCGTCGCGGCCGTGTTTATAGGATCGCTCCTTGCAGCGACACTGCTCGGCCGGCGTCAGAAGTCAGAGGTCAGAAGTCGGAGGCCAGAGGGTAACAATTCGAGATTCGAAATTCGAGATTCGAAATTTGCGGCGGCGGCTCTGGTTTGGCTTGTCCTAGTCGAATTCGCCGCCGCCGGCTGGTATCGAGCGCATGAGAGCTCGCTGGTCGCGAGCACGCGTTGGGACGTGAAATGGCCGCAGACTGCCCCGAATTTTCGCGATGTGCGGATCGATGAACAAGTGCGGAACATTTTGCGCTTTGATCATGGACAGGCCGCGGCGTGGAGACTGCCTGCGCTCGACTCCACCAATGACGGGAACTCAGCAACGAGGCCACTCATCTGCACGGTCTATTTTTTCAGGTGGAAGGCGGGCAAGAACAGCGCGCTGCTCGCCAACCTGCATCGGCCGGATGTGTGTCTCCCCGCGGTCGGGTGGGGCCAGACCGCCGATACCGGCGTGAAGAATTATCCGGTGACGCCCAATTTATCACTGCCGTTTCGGCATTTTGAATTTCGTGACGGCGCGCGCGGCCAACCGACGCAGCAGATCGCTCACGCTTTTTATTGTTTGTGGGAGGATCGCGTTCCGGCGTCTGCGGCAACGTCCCAATTGCCGCAATTGGCGAGTGCGCCTTCAGCCTGGACCCGTGACGAACGCTTGCGTGCCGTGTTCGAAGGCCGGCGTCATCTTGGCCAGCAAGTTATGGAATTGATCATTCAAGGTCGCGATGCGACGGGGTCCGATGAAATTGAACGCCTATTCGCGTCCGAAATTCCTAGCCTCATTGAAGTAGATGCGCGGTAGTTAGCATTCCGCGGTTACTAGTCATTAGTTATCGGTTATTAGTTCTCAGCTAAGTTTGTTAGCCTGATAACGAATAACGAATCGCCAATGCCTCGCGCAGAAGATTTCATGATGACGGCGGAAGAGCTGCGCCTCCGCCGATTGAAGCGACGCACGATTCTCATTGTCTCAGTGGCATTGGTCCTTTTGCTCGTCGCCGGATATTTTGGCGGGCGGCCGGGAATAAACGCGGTCAAAGCGTGGCAGGCGCGGCGGCATGCAGCCAACGCATTCGCCTACATCAACAAGCAAAACTGGACCGACGCGCGCAAGGAAGCCACCGCCGCTTATCAATTGCGTCCGACCGAACCGCAGGCGCTCCGCGCGGTGGCGCGATTCCTATCACGGACACGCCAGCCGGATGCGCTCGAATTCTGGCAGCAGCTTGAAAAGATCGCCCCGTTGACCCGCGAAGATCGACAAGACGAAGCGGCGGTCGCGATCGTGGCCGGCGAAACAACGCGGGCCGAAACCGCTGTGCATACGCTGCTCGAATCGAAAGATGTCGATCCCGGGAGTTGGCTGCTCGCCGCGCAGTTGTCGATCCAAAAAGGCGTGGCCGACGACGCGATGTCGGCATTGAGAAAAACTTTCACCCACCCGCGCGCAACCGAGCAACAACAATTGCAGGCCGCGTTGCTCGAACTGTCACTCGGGAGCGGGACCGCCGGACCGGATGAGCGCGCAACCGACGCCTGGTTACGAATTGAAAAAATTTCCAAGGGCAAGAGCGCGACTGCGCTCGATGCGCTCGTTCTCCTCGCGCGGCGGGAACTGGCGCGCCCGGCGCCGGAGGGCACAGGACAGAAGACAGCGGACAGCAAAGAACCAATAACCAGTGAGACGCTGTCCCAGCGCCTCGCTTCCCATCCGCTCTCGCGCGCCCCGCAGAAATTACTTTCCCTCGATTTGGTCGACCATGCGACCCCGTCGCGGCACGACGAGCTCATTGCAGAGGGAATCGTGCAATGGAAGGACGGAGACAGCGATGACCTGCTCGCGCTGGCGACGTGGCTAAGCGGAAAAACCGAATTCCAGAAAACGCTGGAAACGATTCCGTTGGAGAAAGCGTTGCTTAGCCGCGAGCTTTTTTTACAATACGTCGATGCGCTCGGCGGGCTCGGCCGCTGGAGCGAGATCAAACAACTGCTCGAGAGCGAGCGTTACCCCCTCGATCCGGTCGTGCAACTCATGTATCTGGCGCGCTGCAATGCGCAGCTCGGCGAGAAAACCGCCGCCGAAAATAACTGGCAGCGCGCGCTGGAATCGGCCGGCGGCGATGTCGGTAAACTGATCTCGCTCGGGGAGTACGCCGAGAAAAATGGGATTGTCGATGTTGCCCAGTCCGCATTCAGCGCTGCCGCGACGGAAGCGCCGAAACTGCGCGCGGCACAACAAGGCCGGTTGCGGATCGCGCAGCGCGGCGGCGACACAAAAAAAATTCACGCGGTCCTGGCCGACATGTTGAAGATCTGGCCGAACGACGCCGCCGTGCAGAACGACGAAGCGTATACACGGCTATTGCTGCTCGACAGCAATAGCCGAAATGACGAAGCACGAATGACGAATGACGAAAAAGAAAACGCCGAACATCGAACTTCTGCAGAAAAAACTCTCAACTCTCAACCCTCAACTCTCAACGAACTCGAGCAGCTCGCTGCTAATTTGGTCGCGAAAAATCCGCGCAGCATGCCACATCGAACGCTGCTTGCGCTGGCGCGCTTAAAACAACATCGCGCGACAGAGGCGCTCGCGGTCTACGAGAACATCACCGTCGCGCGCGGTGCGCTCACGCCACCGGCGCTCGCGGTCCACGCGGCGGTGCTGGCCGCGAACGGGCACACCGAAGAAGCGCGGGCCGAAGCAGCGCAAATCAAACCGGAACAGCTTTTGGCGGAAGAAAAGGCGCTACTCGGCCAAATAGAAAGCATAAATTAAATCTGACCGCTGATTACGCGGATGAAACGAATGGGGATTAGAATTCTGCAGACAGGATTGACTCGATTGGGATCCTGCTAAAAATCGGCTAATCCCGTCCGATCTGGAAAAAATACGGTTTATGGGTTGATCAAAAATATGATTGTCGGCGTTTGTTAGGCGCACCTCGTTCAGCGCTGCAAAGTAGGAAGTAGAAAGTAAAAATTGGAAAACTGCAGAGGCAGCAGTCTGTGGCGAAGTCGAATCCGCTAAATCCGCGTGATCAGCGGTTGAGCGATCGAGCGAGGCGACGTCGCTGATTATAAGTAAGCGCAGCCAGAGCGAGCGCGCCGGGAAGATAAGTAGAAGGTTCGGGGACCGCAGTGACCGTGAGATCGATCTCGCCGCCGTTAGCGGAATCGTAGCTAAAGTTGTAGGCCCAGGATTGATTTGCGATCGTCCAGCCACTTTCGGTTCCCGGATCACTTCCAATCCCAGTGACAAGGCCGTTATATGTCGATCCAGAGGTGACACCGAGGTCAATGATGTTGAACTTTTGCAAGGACTGAAAGGAGATCGAGCCGCCGACGCCGATTGCCAGAGTCGAATGTGCGCCCGATGCGCCAAGCGCCAGCTGAATGATGGAACCGGCACCCATGGTCACGGCGCCTCGCATGGTCAATGTTTGACCGGTAGATCCGGTGCCGGCTTCGAGGATGGCGCCGCTGGAGGCGATCGAGACCGAACCGAAGATGGTGCCGGTGCCTTCAAGCGTGCTGCCGCTGTTGTTTACCGTGACCGCGCTGCCGGAAGCAAGTGAACCGGTTACACTCAATGTTCCAGCGTTGACGGTCGTTGCGCCGGTGTAAGTGTTGACGCCGGAAAGTGTCCAGGTGCCTGAACCACTCTTAGTGAGCGAGCCGGTGGTTGTACCGATAATACTGGAGACACTGCCACTGCCCGAGCCAGTGAGAGTAAGTCCAAACGTCGCTCCGGTGATTGTTCCGGTGTTGGTTAAATTCAGCGTGCCGCTGTCGGAAGAGATCGTGGTCGCGGCGCCGAGAGTGAGGAGGCCGGCGTAATTGTTGGTTCCGCTCACATTTACTAACGCGCCGTTTTGGCCGCTCGCGCCTGTCCCGCTGATGGTAAGCGCTTCGCTCAAAGTCGTGATCCCGCCTTGCAACTGTAAGGTTGCGCCGCTAGCGACAGTTGTGCCGGCAGCAGTCGTGCCGAGCGCGCTCGCATTTTGAATATTCAAGGTCCCGGCGTTGACGCTGGTCGCGCCGGTGTAAGTATTCGCACCGGTGAGTGTAAGCGTACCGGTGCCGGCCTTGGTCAGGCCAAAACCGCTGCCACTGATCACGCCGCCGACAGTCAAGGTGTTAGCGCTCACGGTGACGGTTCGGGTGGCGTTCAGAGTCACCGCGCCGGTGCCGAGATTTAGGCTTTGCGTACCGGTGAATGTGAAATCGCCATTCCAGGCCTGGGCGTTGTTGTTGCTGAGCGTGATCGAAGCTCCAGTGGTGTTGTCGATGGTGCCGCCATTGATGGTGAACGTTCCCGTCCCGAGCGCAGTAGCGTTATTGATTCTCAAGGTCGTGCCGCTGGCCAGTGTCGTTCCACCATTGTAGGTGTTAGCGCCTGCGAGCGTGATAATTCCGGCACCAGCCAGACTGAGCGTCACGCTGTTCGTGCTGGATATAATACCGTTAACTACGAGCGTGCCGCCGTTCGCTTGAGTAAAGGTCTGCGTCTGACCGGCGGCCGCACCGAGAACGATGGGAGCGTCGATCGTGTTGGTGCCGCTTGTGTTGGCCGCGTTAATCGCGCCCCCCGCTCAGGTGCCGGTATTGGTCAGCGTAAGTTTGATGCTCGTGCTCGAACTGGTGATATCGTATCCCGACGACGTGGTCGCCGAGAAGTTCAGCTCCTTGATTGTAAGAGACGCGCTTAAGTTAGGTTGCGTGATCGCGGCAGAACTGAAAACGGCGACGTCGGCGGCGCCGGGAGCAGTCCCGCCCCAACTCGCGCCAGCATTGAAATCGGTGCCGGTGTTGCTCCAAGTTCTGTTGGCAGCATGAGCCGATCGCTCCGGTAAAAAAAACGCAAGCACAAGAACGAAAATGGCGCTCGCCGCTGGCACGATAGAGCGCCACCGCGAGCGCCAGCGCATGGATAGGCTGGGCACTCCGACTCAAATAGCCACTCCCGTGCCACTTATCGTCTACAGCGCCAGCAATTTCGCGGGCGCGAAGAAGTTTAGGCTGAAAATCGAGGTCCGCGCCAGCAACGGCCAACAGACGTCCGACTCCTTCCGTTCGCTCCGCTCCATTGTATCTCGGTTGCTCCTGCAACGCTCGACCGCTGCCCTCGCGGCTTTGCCGGCCGTGTCGCTCGTCCCCACTCGCTCGATTCGAAT
>Ga0209470_1002589_pt1 | contig 12773 bp, 10 predicted proteins | sample GraSoiAngelo_125_FD_185882 | JGI IMG/M metagenome (GOLD analysis project Ga0209470, IMG submission 185882) | Grasslands soil microbial communities from the Angelo Coastal Reserve, California, USA - 14_0927_05_40cm (SPAdes) (version 2) | ecosystem: Environmental > Terrestrial > Soil > Grasslands ... | reverse complement strand
CTCGTGTCAATCATGCGTGCTCAACGCCCTGACGAATACGGCCGTGATGGTCCCGGACGAATAGGAGGCACGAGATGCGTCTGCGCTCATGGTTTTTCCTGTCGCTCGGTCTGCTGCTGGCGGTCCTGACCGGCGTCGCGCTGAACGGCGTCGCCCAGCAGAACAGCGGCCGCGCGGCTGCAGCTCTGGGGGACACGGTGAGCATCGTCGTCGCCTCTACAGACGTGCCCGCGCGCACGGTCCTTGTCGCAGGAATGCTGGCGCGGCGCGACTATCCCAAAGATCTCGTCCCGGCGGGGGCTGTGGTGAACGACGCGGAGGCGACGGGACAAACGACCCTGGCGATGCTGCCGAGCGGCGCGCCGATCCTTCGCGGTCAGCTCGTCGCCGCCGAGGGCAAACGAGGCGCTTCGCTCACGATCGACCCTGGCACGGTCCTCGTCTCGTTCCCGACGAGCGACCCCCTCACGATCGGCGGCTTCGTGACAGCCGGTGACCGCGTCGACATCCTGGCGACGATCTCGACGGGTCTCGGCGAGAACCCCAAGCGCACGCAGACGATGATCCAGAACCTCGAGGTCCAGCAGGTCATCGGACCAACGCGCGAGCAACCGCAGCGCCCGACCTCGCTCACCTTCATCGTCGACCATCAAACAGCGCTTGTGCTCAAGTACCTCCGGGATAGCCAGGCGACGATCGATGTGGTCGTGCGTTCGCGCGGCGAGGACAAGGATGCGTCCACGCGAAGCGTCGACATCACCTACCTCGTGCAGACCTACGGGATCGCGAGATGACGGACGGCATCGGTCCCATCCGCGTGCTGTTGCTCGAGACCGAACCGGATGCGGCTGCGCACGTGCGGGAGGCGCTTGCCGGGGACGACCGCGTCCATCTCGTCGCGACCGTGGCCGATCAGACTTCGCTGCTCGACAAGCTCGGCGCGACATACGCGCAGGTCGCGGTCGTCGATCTCGCGGGGCTTCGGGGCGAGATCGGTCCGGCCGTCCACGAGATCCTCTCCCGCGCACCCGAATGCTGCGTGATCGTGACCGGCGCGAACGCGGCTCCTGGCACCGTCTCACGTGCGGTGACGGCCGGCGCGCGCGGTTTCCTTCTGAAGCCGTACCAGGCCGACGAACTCGTGGCAACGATCCGCGAGGCGTACGGCAATCTCCAGGAGCTGCGCAGGCTCCAGCGAGTCGAGCGAACGCCTGGAGGACCAAGGCCTGGCGTGGTCATCGCCGTGTACAGCCCCAAGGGCGGCGTCGGGTGCACGACGATCGCGACCAACCTCGCGGTCGCACTCGTGCAACGCGCAAAGGCCTCGGTAGCGCTCGTCGATCTCGATCTGCAGTTCGGCGACATCGGTATCGCTCTCGACCTCAAGAGTGCGAACAGCGTTGCCGATCTGTTGAATCACGTGGACGCGATCGAGTCCTCGCTCGTCGACGAGGTATTCGTACGCCACTCCTCCGGCGTGCGCGCACTTCTCGCCCCCGACAACCTGGCGATGGTCCCCTCGATCGATCCGGATCGCGTCGCGCGGGTCGTGGATCAGCTCCGCCCACACTTCCAGTACATCGTCTGCGATCTGTGGTCCAGCCTTGAAGACCTCACTCTCGCGACGCTTCGGATCGCGGACCGCATCGTTCTCGTCACCACACCCGAGCTGCCGGCGCTTCGCAACCTCCGGCGCGTAATGGCGGCGACCGGCCTTCTGCTGCAGGACGATCGAACGCTGCTCGTCGCGAACCGGGTCCCGGGGAAGGCCGGCATCGGCCTTGGCGAGATCGAGCGCGGTCTGGGTCGCGCGATCGCCGCGACCATTCCCAGTGAAGGCGTCGGGATCACGGAAGCGATCAACCGGGGCATCTCGATCTTCGACGACCGCGCTCGCGCCAAGTCCGGCGGCAGCTACAAGAAGCTCGCAGAGCTCATCGTCCATGGTCTCGGGCCCGCGGCCTTGGGACAGACGGGGCGCCGCCCGGTGCCGGCGACGGAGCTCAGGTGAACCACCGATGACGATCCTTCGCCCGAGTGCGCGCCTCAAGCCTCCGGAGCTGAGGACGCTCGGCACGTCCGTCGCCGCGCTCCCCGTCGAGGCCGACTGGCGTCCCGAGGTCCTGAAGCTGAGTCGTTTTCGAGATGACAGCGAGGTCCAGCTCGTCAATCGCATACACGCACGCGTGGCGAGTCTCCTGGGTCGGAGCGTCGAAGCGGCGTCGGCCGAGGCGATGCGGTCGTTGGTCGCCGATCACTTCTCAACTTCCCTCGATGAGGAGCACATCGCCGTCAATCGGACCGACCGTTTGCGGCTCCAGGACGCGGTGTTCGCCGAGATCGTCGGCTATGGGCCGATCCAGGACCTGCTTCACGACGACGGGATCTCCGAGATCATGGTGAACGGCGCACACCAGGTGTGGATCGAACGCGAAGGCAAGCTCTATCTCACCGACATCACGTTCGCGGATTCAGACCACGTGATCCGTGTGATCCAGCGCATCATCGCTCCGCTCGGCAGACGCTGCGATGAGGCTTCTCCGATGGTCGACGCGCGTCTCCCCGACGGCTCGCGAGTCAACGCGATCATCCCGCCGCTCTCGTTGGTGGGTCCGGTGCTCACCGTGCGGAAGTTCCGTCGCGTGCCGCTCTCACCAGACGAGCTCCTGCGGCATTCGTCCATCACACCCGAGGCCCTGCAATTCCTGCGAACCTGTGTACGCGGTCGGCTGAATGTGATCGTCGCCGGCGGAAGTGGCGCGGGCAAGACGACCCTCCTCAATGCGCTTTCGTCGTACATCTCCACGCGAGAGCGCATCGTGACGATCGAAGACGCCGCGGAGCTGCGCTTGCAGCAAATGCACGTCATCACGCTCGAGACACGCCCCGCGAATGTGGAGAGTCACGGCGAGATCACCATCCGCGATCTGCTTCGCAACGCGCTCCGGATGCGTCCGGATCGCATCGTCATCGGCGAGTGCCGCGGTCCCGAGGCGCTCGACATGCTCCAGGCGATGAACACGGGCCACGATGGATCGCTCACGACGATCCACGCGAACGGACCGCGCGACGCCCTGGCTCGGATCGAGACGATGGTGCTGATGTCGGGTGCCGATCTGCCACTTCGCGCGATACGAGAGCAGGTCGTGTCCGCGATCGACCTGGTCGTCTATGTGGAGAGGATGCAGGACGGCACGCGAAAGATCACGCAGATCAGCGAGGTGCGGGGTTACGAGGGCGACCTGATCACGATGCAGGATCTCTTCGTGTTCCAGCGCGACGGTTTCGATGGGCAACGCGTGCTCGGCGCGCTGCGGCCCACGGGCATTCGCCCCGCCTTCAGCGACCAGCTCCTCTCTCGTGGCCTCGAGCTTCCCTTGAACTGGTTCGGATACGACGGCGACGGCGGCGCCGAGGCCGACCGAAACTGACGTGTTGCCGCAGCCGGTCATCGTCGGCGTGCTGGGAACCACCGCTGTCGTGTGTTTTGTGCTCGGACTGTGGCTGCCGATGGCGCAGGGCGAGCGCAGCATCGCGCGTCGGCTGCGCGGTTTCGTCGAGGCGCCCATCGGTGCGCTCGAGGCTGAGCTGAAGATCGGTCGGCGACGATCGACCCGCGAAGGTCGTACGAGCGTCCAACGGTCGGCGGTCGTTCGCTTTTTGGAACGAAGACTCGCCGAAGCGGAGAGCGATCTCTCGCCGGCGGAGCTTCTCCTGGCGTGCGCGGTAGTCGCCGCGCTCTTGTTCACCGTGTCGTACCTCCTGCTCAAGGAACCCCTGCTGGCGCTACCCGCCGGCGTGGCGGGCGGCGCCCTTCCCCTCAAATGGCTTGGCTGGCGTCGAGGCCGAAAAGTCGGGCGTTTCACCCGCCAGCTTCCGGACGCCATCGGACTTCTCGCGAGCTCGGTGCGTTCGGGTCACAGCCTCCCGCAGGCGCTCGAACACGTGGCCACCGACGCCGCAGACCCGGCCAGATCAGCCTTCCTCCTCGTCGGCCGCGAGATCGGTCTCGGTGCTTCCCAGGAAGATGCGCTCGAGAGGCTGGCCGCGCGATACCCATCGGACGACCTGCACCTCGTCGTCGCGTCGATCAACGTTCAGCACCAGATCGGCGGCAGCCTCGCGAAGGTGCTCGATTCGATCTCCGAGACGATCCGTGAGCGACTCCGCATCGAGGGCGATATCAAGGCGCTCACCGCGCCTCAGCGCATGAGCGCGTACGTCCTCTGCGGCCTTCCGATCTTCGTGACGCTTGGGTTGCTGCTCATCGGGCCCGACTACGTCGGCGTGCTGTTCGAGCCCGGACCGCTTCGATACGCGCTGTTCGCGGGCATGGCGCTCGTCGCTCTTGGCTTCATCGTCATGCGCGCGCTGACAAAGATCGATGTCTAGTCGACGCATCACCGCCGCTGCGGCAGCCATTGCCGTGCTCTTCCTGTTGAGCGGACCCGCTCGGGCGGACGATCCCATGCGGATCGTCATCAGCCGCGTTGACGCCGGCCAGTTCCCAACCGTGCGTCTCGTCGCCTCGGTCGTCGATGCCAGCGGCAAGGCCGTGCCTGGGCTCCGACCTGAGGACCTGCAGCTGCGGGAGGGCAACCTGCCGATATCGCCGACCGTAACGCTCGCCTCGCTCGTCTATCCCGTGGCTCTGGCCATCGTCGTCGACACCAGCGGCAGCATGTCGGGCCGGCCACTCGTCGACGCAAAGGCGGCCATGGCGACGATGATCACGGCGCTCGGGCCGAACGACCAGGTCGCGGTCCTGTCGTTCAGCGCCACCGTTCGGGTCGTGCAGCCACTGACCAGCGATAAGACGCGCGCACTGGCGGCGGTGGGGTCGATCACGGCCGGCGGGGATACCGCGATCTATGACGCGGTCGTTGGCGCTGCCCAGGCACTCGACGGTGCAGATCCAACAGTGCGACGCGCGATCGTGCTCCTCACGGACGGCCTCGACACAGCCAGTCGCAACACGACGGCTACCGCTGTCGCTCGGCTCGCTGCTGCGGGTCTTCCGCTGTATGCGGTCGGCCTCGGCGAAAATCTCGATCGCTCTGTCCTGCAAGCGTTGGCGCAAGCGAGCCCCGGCGGTGCGGCGTACATCGCACCGACATCGGCGCAGCTCGCCGGTCTCTATACAGCTCTGGCCGAGCAGATCCTGACCGAGTACTCCATCGAATACCACTCCGCTGCCACGGCCCTACCGGACGGCGCGATCGTCCCATTCGAGTTGTCGGTCTCGCGCGGAGGCGTCGTCGCTCGGGCCGCCTCATCCTTCGCCATCCCGGCCGGCCATGGGGCACGCGAAGCCCCGGCGTCCACCGCTCCGGCGACCAAAGAGCTCACACCCGCGGTGGTGGTGACCGCCGACGATCACTCGAGCTCGTGGGTGGTATCGCTCCTCGGCGCCATGACGGCCCTGATGTTCGTCCTGTGGCTTTATGAGCTCACGTTGTACGTGGGGTCCGGACAGCGCCGCCGCGTCCTCGCGCTCATCCGCGACGCTGCTGTCGAGCCGGAGGAGCCGACACGCGCGACCGTCCTACGTCGACTGGCCCGGCCACTGCGCGGGCTCGGCGGGCCGCTCCTGCGCATCCTGCCCGCCAGATTCCTAGAACAGATGCGCGAGCGTTTGGAGTTGGCGGGCGCGCCCATCAGCGAGGCGGAGTTCATCGGCATCCGATTCGCGTCGACCGCCGGGTTCGCGCTGGCGCTGGGGCTGATCGTCTTCCTCGTTCGTGGGGGCCTTGAGTCCGCCGCCATCGGTGGCGTGTTCGGAGCGGCGGCCGGCCTATCGATCCCGGGGTTCGTGCTCGGCTCGATGGCCCGACGCCGCAAGAATGCGATACGGAAGGCGCTCGTCCCGACGCTCGACATGCTGGCCCTCAGCGCGGACGCGGGTCTTGCGTTCGACGGCGCGATCGCTCAGGTCGTGCTGCGTTGGAAGAATCCGCTCTCCGAGGAGCTGCGTCGCCTACTCCTCGAGTTCCAAATGGGTCGGGACCGGCGTCAGGCGCTTCGCGAACTCGCGCGGCGCACCGATCTTCCCGACGTCGGTCGATTCGTCAATGCGGTCATACAAGCCGACACGCTCGGGGTCGGACTTGCCAAGGTCCTGCAGGATCAGGCCCTCGAGCTGCGTACCAAGCGTCGTCAACGCGCGGAGGAGCTCGCGCGGCTCGCGCCGGTCAAGATGATGTTCCCGATGGTGCTGCTCATCTTCCCGGCGCTCTTTCTCGTCATCCTCGGACCCGCTGTGCCGAGGATGACCGCGATCTTCAACCTGCATTGAGCGCGCGGCGCCGGAGGTCATCCGGCGCCGCGCGCCCGGTCAGACGAGGACTGCGGTGTTGAGCGTCTCGATGAGCGAACGAGGGGTCGTGCCGCCGCCGAAGATCTGCGGACCGGCGTAGAAGATGAGAACGAGGACGATGAGGATCAGCAGGATGATGCCGATGATCATTCCGGCACCGAAGCCGCTGTCCGACGCAGGTGGATTCACGTTGACTTGGCCCATTGGAACCTCCTCTCGATAACCGGGCAGCTGCGCTGCCCTCATCTGGCTGGCGTGTACCTTCGCCCACGCCGCAGTAGGTCGCCGAAGACGCTCGCAAGCGCCATGCCGCGCGGCCCGCTCGCTTTTATGCTCGCCGTCCCATGCGCAGAGGGCCGCTCCGTCATAAGTGGTTCGCGGCATTCACCGCGGCCACCGGTCTCGGTGGGATCGCGGATGAGGTGGCCCGGCTCGCCTTGCCGCTCCTCGTCCTGGACATCACTCACTCGATCGCTGCCGCCGCGACGCTGCGCGTGGTCCAGTCGCTCCCCTACATCCTCTTCGGCGCGCCTGCCGGAGCACTCATCGACCGAGTGGACAAGCGCCGCTTGCTCATCGCGTGCGACATCTCGAGCATCGCGCTCACGGTCGCGATCCCGCTCTCCGCCATCGGCGGGGTCTTCTCGATCGAGCTGCTGTACGTCATCGGTTTCATGCTCGGCACGGTCGAGGTGCTGTGGGGCGTGACCACGGACTTCAGCGTCGTGCCATCACTCGTGGAGGAGCACGAGCTCACCGACGCGAACGCGATCTTCTTCGCCGCGGACCGCGCGGCGCGCATCATCGGGCCGACGCTCGGCGGATTCGCGATCGCCGCCATCGGCAACGTCAGCGCGATGTGGATCGCCGCGCTCGCGTTCCTGCCGACCCTCGCGCTGTTCTACCTGATGCCGCCCATCCTCGAGATCTCCGCCGCGCAGCTCGCTCCGCTGACCGTACGAAATGTCGTCCACGAGATCGGCGACGGCTTCGCGTTCGTGTGGCGGCTGAAGGTGCTGCGTTGGCTTCTCGTCGCGATGTCGATCGCTAATCTTGGCGGCGTCGGCCTGCGGACGCTCATCCTGTACGTGCTCCGTGAAGAGCATCACCTCGATGAGGTGACGATCGGTCTCGCGCTCTCCGTGAGCGGCGGACTCACGATCATCGGTTCGCTCCTCGCACCGCGTCTCGCGCAGAACCGGCCGATGGGTCACAGCATGATCGCGGTCATCCTCGCATCGGGACTCAGTGCGCTGGCTGGTGCGTTCACCGGCGATTGGCGACTGATCACGCTCTGCTTCACCGGACGCGAGATCGCGTGGCAGGCGTTCATCATCTACGCCTTCATCCCGCGGCAACGTGACGTGCCGGCGAACATGCGCGGTCGCGCGAACGGCGCGTTCCGCACCGTCGTTCTCATCTCGAACAGCGCGTCGCCCGCGGTGCTCTCTTTCATCGTGCTCGTGGCTTCGAGCGCCGCCGCCTTCGCCGTCGCCGGCGCGCTCGCGGTCGCGAGCGCCGCCGTCGCCACGTTCACGCCGCTCCGCGATTACGCCGTGCGCGAACCCGACGTGGGCGAGGTGGCTCGAGCGGCGACCGGCGACGAGACCGTGGCGGCATCGGGCGAGTGAACGGAGTTTCGCCTAGATTTACGGTATTCCCGCTCCGACCGCACCCAGCAAGCACGGCGACTGGCTCACCCTCGGCGAGGCCAGCCGGATCCTGGGCGTCGACCCGGACACGCTGCGCCGCTGGGCGGACAACGGGAAGGTCGACGTCTTCACCACCCCCGGCGGTCATCGCCGTTTCCTTCGCTCCGCCATCGACGCGCTCCTGCCTCGTCCGCGCGCGGTCAAACGACCGTCGCTCACGGCCATGGGCGAGACGGTCGATAGGGTCTCCGCCGAGTTCCGCAAACGCGTTCGCACCGACGTCACCGACCAGGACTGGCACACGCGCTTCGACGAGCGCTCACTGCGCTGGTTCCGCGAGCGCGGGGTGCGCATGAGCGATCTGCTCCTCGGTCATCTCGACACCGCGCGCCGCGCGGGTCAGGAGCAGTACCTGACCCAGTCCGAGTCACTCGGTCGTGAGTACGGCGTCGAAGCAAAGCGAGCCGGCCTGTCGCTGGGCGAGGCGACGCAGGCGTTCCTTTACTTCCGCGCTCGGTTCATGGCGGAGATCGCGCATGTCGCGCGACGCCGCTCGCTCGAGTCGGCGCAAGCCGCGTTCCTGTTCGAGGAGGCGGACCGTGCGCTCGATCGCATCATCCTCGCGTTGATCGCCGGCCATCAGGATCAGGCAGCGCCGAGCGCTCCGGCTGGCTAGCATCGCGGACATGCCCGACATCGCCGCTCTGCGGAAGCGCGCGCTTCACGCCATCGACGAGCGACGCGACTCGCTGTTCGATCTCTCGCGCGCGATCCACGCGAACCCCGAGACCGCATACGAAGAGCGTCAGGCCGCCTCGCGACTCGCCGACTTCCTCGAGAAGAACGGCTTCAAGGTGCAGCGCGGCTACCGCGGCATCGAGACCTCGTATCGCGGCGACGCGTCGGGCAAGAGCGGCGGTCCGCGTGTCGCGATCCTCGCCGAGTACGATGCTCTCGCCGATCTCGGCCACGGCTGCGGGCACAACCTCATCGCCATGATCGGCACCGCCGCGGCGGTCGGCGTGCGCGCGGTGATCGCCGAGGTCGAGGGAGCGGTCGCGGCGATCGGCACGCCCGCGGAGGAAGGCGGCGGCGGCAAGGTGGCGCTGCTGCGGGCCAGCGGCTTCGACGACGTCGACGCGGCGATGATGATCCACCCGACCACCGGTCGCAGCCTCGCGGGTCGTCATTCGCTCGCCTCGAATCGCGTGCTCGTCGAATACTTCGGCAAGGCCGCGCACGCCGCTTCGCAACCGGACCAGGGGGTCAACGCGCTCGATGGTCTGATCCAGCTGTTCAACAGCGTGAATGCGATGCGGCAGCAGCTCCGTCCCGACGCGCGGATCCACGGGATCATCACGAACGGCGGGAGCGCCGCCAACGTCATCCCCGACCACACCGCGGGCCGCTTCAGCGTGCGCGCACTCGACCGCCGCTACCAACAGGAAGTCCTGAGGCGCTTCATCGCCTGCGCGGAGGGCGCCGCGACCGCGACGGGAACGACGGTCAAGGTCACGGTCCACGAGAACGCGGGCTACGAGAACATGGTGTTCTCAACGCCGATGGCCGAACGCTGGACGCAGCACATGAAGGGTCTCGGGATGCCGGTGTTCGAGGCACGGGATGACGAGCGCGTCGGCTCGACCGACATGGGCAACGTGATGCAGGTCCTTCCGGCGATCCATCCCTACATCGCGATCGCGTCCGAGCCCGTTCCCGGCCACTCGATCGCGTTCCGCGATCTTGCGATCACGCAGGGCGCGCTCGACAACGCGCTCGTCGCCGCGAAGGCCCTCGCGATGACCGCGCTCGACGTGCTCACCGATGCCGGCGTCCTTCAGCGAGCGCGCGCCGAGTTCGAGGAGCGTCGCAAGACCGGCATCGTGAAGGGGCGCGCGTCCTAGGCCTCAGCAAGGAAGCCACTACTCTCACCACTGCCCAGATCTTCTGGGGCATTGGGTTCGGTCTCCTCGGCACCCTCTTCCCACTCTTCCTTCGCGACCTCGGCGCGACACCCACCGACATCGGACTCGTGTTCGGCGTCGGGAATGTCGTTGCGGCGGCGAGCTTCATCCCGATCGGTCTGGCCGCCGATCGATTCGGACGCCGGCCACTCCTCATCGGGGTGTGGCTCGCGTCGACGGTCGGCGCCGCGGCATTCCTCCCGCTCACCGACTGGCACGGAGCGTTCATCGGGTCGACGCTCTACTGGATCGGCAGCGCGGCGCTCCCGCTCATGAGCGCGCACCTCGCCGCACTCACGCCGCGCTCGCGTCTCTCGGGTGAGCTCGGGATGGTGTACGGCGCGTTCTTCTTCGGAACGATCCTCGCGTCGCCGTTCGCGGGACGCATCGGCGAGACGGTCGGCCTGCGCGGGGGGATCGCGATCGCGACCATGGCGTTCACGTTGTCGTCGGCGCTCACGTTCCGCCTTTCGCGCACGCCCCCGACCGCGCACGTCCCCGGGCCGCCGCTGCCGCGCTCGTTCTGGACGCTCCTTGCGATCACCCCGCTCGCGGCGGTGATCACCACCGTCGTGAACCCGCTGTTCCCCATCTACGTGCGCGACGTCGCCGCGATCCCGCTCGAGCGTGTCGGCGTGTACGTCGGTCTCGTCGCGCTCGGTGCCGCGCTGTTCTCGGCCGGGGCGGGGCGCATCGCCGACCGCGTCGGCCCGGTGCCCGCGGTCATCGGCGCGGGCGCGGTGCTGACTCTCGGCGCCGGCACGATCGCGCTCTCGGGTCGCTCAGAGGTGCCGCTCGCGTTGGGCTCGTTCCTCCTCGGCGCGCAGATCGCGCCGAACCCGGTCCTCGCGGGAGCGCTCGAACGCGTGCTGCCACCCGCGCGCACCGCTCTTGGCTACGCCGGATTCCAGCTGGTGTTCGCGCTCGGCTTCGGCACCGGCGGATTTCTCTCCGGCGTGCTTTACGACGCCGATCCCCTGCTTCCTCTTCTTGTACAGCTCGCGCTCGCGCTGCCGCTGACGGCATTGGTCGCGGTGATCGTGTCGCGCATCATGTCAACCCGCCGCGCCACCTAGAATCGGCAGCCCGATGCTCGTCGCGAAGGAAACCCCCACGACCAACCGGCATCTCCTGTCCTGGGTCAATGAGATGGCGCGCATGTGCAAGCCCGACCGCGTCTATTGGTGCGACGGGTCAGATGAGGAGGCGCGGCTTCTCACGCAAGAGGCCGTAGCGGACGGCGTCCTCATACCGCTGGACCCGGACAAACGCCCGGGCTCCTATTACTCGCGCTCGAACCCGAACGATGTGGCGCGCACCGAGGAGCTCACGTTCGTCTGTACGCCGACGAAGGCCGAGGCCGGACCGACGAACAACTGGATGGATCCGGAGGACGCGCGCCGCAAGCTCGCCGCGATCTACGACGGAGCGATGAAGGGCCGCACGATGTTCGTCATCCCATACCTCATGGGGTCGCCGGACTCCCCGTTCGCGATGCTGGGCGTCGAACTGACGGATTCCATCTACGTCGCGCTCAACATGCGGATCATGTCGAAGATCGGGACGGTCGCGCTCGAGCGCCTCGGCGGGTCGAACGATTTCAACCGCGGACTGCACTCCGTCGCCGACTGCGATCCCGAGCGTCGGTACGTGACGCACTTCCCGCAGGACAACACCATCTGGTCGGTGGGATCGGGATACGGCGGCAATGCGCTGCTCGGCAAGAAATGCCTCGCGCTGCGGATCGCGAGCTACCGCGCGAAGCACGAGGGTTGGCTCGCGGAGCACATGATGCTGCTCGAGGCCGAGAGCCCCGAGGGCGAGACGCATTTCATCGCCGGCGCGTTCCCGAGCGCGTCCGGCAAGACGAACCTCGCGATGCTCGTGCCGCCACCGGAGTTCGACGGCTGGAAGGTGCGGACGATCGGCGACGACATCGCGTGGATGCGCGTCGGCGACGACGGCCGCCTCTACGCGGTCAACCCCGAGTTCGGATTCTTCGGCGTCGCGCCGGGGACTAACTACGACACCAACCCGAACGCGATGCGCATGCTCGAGCACGACTGCATCTTCACCAACGTCGCGCTCACGGCGGATCGGGATGTCTGGTGGGAGGGCATGGACGAGCCGGCGAGCGACCTCATCGACTGGCGCGGCAAGCCGTGGAAGCGCGGCTCGAAGGAGCCCGCGGCGCACCCAAATAGCCGTTTCACCGCACCGATGGAGAACAACCCCGCGCTCTCGCGGTACGCGAAGGATCCGCGCGGCGTCCCGATCTCGGCGATCCTCTTCGGTGGCCGGCGCTCGACGACCATTCCGCTCGTCGTCGAGTCCTTCAACTGGACGCACGGCGTCTATCTCGGCGCGACCGCCGGCGCGGAGACGACCGCCGCGATCACCGGCGCGGTGGGACGCATCCGCCGCGACCCGATGGCGATGCTCGCGTTCATCGGTTACGACGCAGGCACGTACTTCGCGCACTGGCTCTCGATGTTCGGACGCATGTCGCGCGCGCCGAAGATCTTCCTCGTGAATTGGTTCCGCAAGAGCGACGACGGGACATATCTCTGGCCCGGCTACGGCCAGAACATGCGGGTCCTGAAGTGGATCATCGACCGCGCCGCGGGCCGCGCCGGCGCGATGGAGACGCCGATCGGTTACACGCCGCGCGTCGGCGATCTGGACCTGCGCGGCATCGACACGACCCGCGAGGCGATAGCGGCCGCGCTGCGCGTCGATCCCGACGAATGGACGAAGGAGCTCGAGGCGCATGCCGACTGGTTCGAGAAGCTCGGCGGGACCGTTCCGGAAGCCCTGCGCCTACAGCGTCGCCTGCTGCTC
>Ga0209470_1002579_pt1 | contig 12794 bp, 12 predicted proteins | sample GraSoiAngelo_125_FD_185882 | JGI IMG/M metagenome (GOLD analysis project Ga0209470, IMG submission 185882) | Grasslands soil microbial communities from the Angelo Coastal Reserve, California, USA - 14_0927_05_40cm (SPAdes) (version 2) | ecosystem: Environmental > Terrestrial > Soil > Grasslands ... | reverse complement strand
GCGTTGACGTAGAGGGCGAAGATGCCGACGAGGATGAACGCCGACCCGAAGAGCAGGTAGAGCGTGAGCTTCATCGCCGCGTATTCCTTCGTCCCGACCCCGGCCTCCCGGTACGCCCAGGCAAAAATGCCGCGCGGGCGGATCTCGCCGCTCGAGCCCCAGACACCGATCAGCAAGTACATCGGCAGCACGGCGAGCTCGTAGAAGAGGAAGAAGACGAAGAGGTCGAGCGTGACGAAGACGCCGAAGACGCCGGTGACGAGCGTCAGCAACAGCGCGTAGAACTCCTGGCTGCGGACGGCGATCGTCCACGACGCGAAGACGCCGGCGAAGATGATCACCGATGTCAGGAGCACCAGGAGCAGGCTGATCCCGTCGACGCCGAGCTCGTAGGAGATGCCGAGCGGCGGCACGAGCGGCAGCTTCTCGTAGAACTGGAAGCCCGCCGCCTCGCGGTCGTAGGCGACGTAGATCCAGAGGGAAGCGATCGTCGAGACGCCGGTCGTCACGGCGGCGATCAGCCGCACCGCGAGCGGGTGGTGGCGCGCTGTGAACATGATGAGGAGGGCGCCGACGAAGGGCGACCAGGTGATGAGCGACAACACCGGCGGCGGCGTCATTGTACCGGGGACCGCGGGGCCGCCACAGTCCGTGGGTGGCCTGAGACGAGGTGCGACCCGGCTGCGTTCCTCATGTCGCCTCTCACTCCACCGGGGGCTGAGCGTCTGGCGTCATCGCGCCCACCACTGCGACCAGACGAGGAGCAGCAGCACGCCGAACGCGACGCCGTAGACGTAGTCCTGCGCGTGCCCGCTCTGGATCCGACGCAGCAGATCACCGCCGCGCAGCGTCGACGCGCTCACGAAGTTCAGAACGCCGTCCACGAGGTAGCGGTCGATCCACCCGATCAGGCGCGAGAGGCCGAGGATGAAGCCTCGGTAGAGCCCGGCGTAGAGCCCGTCGAGGCCGTAGCGGCGTCGCGCGAGGACGTCGATCACCGAGAGCGGGAACGTCGCGGCGAGGCGGCCGGGATCGACCGCGCCGCGCTGATACGCGGCCCAGGCGAGCGCGATCCCGCCGAGCGCCGCCGCCACCGACAGCGGCGCGAGCCACCCGGGGCCATGGCGCCCGCCGACGCTCCCCGCCGCGAGCCTGATGCCCACGAGGACGGTCAGCGCCGCGAGGACCCAGAGCGGGCCGCGCATCGTCCACGAGGGCTCGTGCGGATGGCCCGTTGCGGGTGCCCGGCCGAAGAACGTGAGAAAGACGACGCGGAACATGTAGAAGGCGGTCAGGAGCACCGTCAGCGCCAGCATGAGAAACGGCCACGTCATCCCCGAGTCCCAGACGCCGGCGAGGACCGCCTCCTTGGAGAAGAAGCCCGCGAGCGGCGGCAGCCCGGCGAGCGCGAGCGTGCCGACGATGAAGACGACGCCGGTCTGCGGCATCGCGCGGAAGAGCCCGCCCATCCGGAAGATGTCGTTGGTCCCGACCGCGTGGATCACGGCGCCCGCGCCCAAGAACAGGAGCGCCTTGAACAGGCCGTGCGTCAGGAGGTGGAGGAAGCCCGCGTCCGGCGCGCCGGCGCCGACCGCGGCCATCATGTAACCCAACTGCGAGACCGTCGAGTACGCGAGGACGCGCTTGATGTCGCTCTCCACGCACGCGAGCGTCGCCGCCAGGAGCGCCGTGAAGGCGCCGACCCAGCCGATGAGCACCAGCACGTCGGGGACCAGGACGAAGAGCGGTTGCGCGCGCGTGACCATGAAGACACCGGCCGTGACCATCGTCGCGGCGTGGATCAGCGCGGACACGGGCGCGGGCCCCTCCATCGCGTCCGGGAGCCACACGTGGAGCGGGAACTGGGCCGACTTGCCCACCGCGCCCAGGTAGATCAGGAGCATGATCGTCCCGAGGCCCTCGATCGCCAGCGCGTGCTCCTGGGCCAGTGCGAAGAGCGCGTGGAACTCGAACGTGCCCGTCGCGGCCCAGAGCATGACGATCCCGATGACGAAGCCGAGGTCGCCGAGCTTGGTGATCCAGAAGGCCTTGACGGCCGCGCGCGCCGCGGACGGGCGCTCGTACCAGTACCCGATCAGGAGGTACGAGCAGAGGCCCACCAGCTCCCAGAACACGAACATCTGGATGAAGGACGGGGAGAGGACGAGCCCGAGCATCGAGAACGCGAAGAGCGACTGGTACGTGTAGTACCGCCCGAGCGACGGCGCCCGCTCGTCGCGGAGGTACGCGAGCGAGTAGATCTGCACGAGGAGCGAGACGAGCGTGACCAGCACGAGCATCGCGTTCGAGAGCGGGTCCAGCAGCACGCCGACGGTCGCCGTCGGCCCCTCGTCGGCCGGGATCCAGGCCCACGTCTGCACGTGCGCGTCGCCCTTCCACACGAACCAGCTGAAGAGCGCTGCGAGGAAGGCCACCGCGATCGCCGCGATCGAGACCGCGCCCGCCGCCTGCCCGCGCCGCCGAAGCGGCACCACCACCGCCAGAAGCACGAACGCGACGAAGGGCAGGAGCACGACCAGGAGCGCCATGTTCGTCGCCGCGGGATCGAGGCCGACGCCATGAGGCACGGCGGTGGGCACGGCCTAGCCCCTGAGCAGGTCGAGGCGGTCGGCCTCGACCGTCCGTCGTACGCGGAAGATCACGATGACGATCGCCAGTCCCACCGCGACCTCGGCGACGGTGATCGCGATCGTGAAGAGCGTGAATACCAGCCCCCGGAGGTCGCCGTGGAAGCGGGCGAAGGCCACCAGGTTGATGTTCACGGCGTTGAGCATCAGCTCGATCCCGAGCAGGATCCCGATCGCGTTGCGCCGCGTGAGGACGCCGAAGAGGCCGATCGCGAAGACCAGCGCGGCGAGCGTGAGGTACGCGTTCAGGCTCACTCGTCCGTCCTCGCGAAGTAGAGCGCGCCCAGGAGCGCCACGACCAGGAGCAGGCCGAGGAGCTCCAGCGTGACCGCGAACGGCCCCACGAGGGCCCGGCCGATCGCAGGGATGGCATCCGCGTCGAGCGTGGGACGCAGGACCGATCGCGGCGCCCGGATCAGGAAGCCGACGACCCCGACGAACACCGCGCCGGCGACGACCGCGCCGTTCAGGAGGCTGCGGCTCGTCTGCACGATGTGCTCGCCCACCAGCCGCTCAGTCAGCATGATCGCGAAGACCACGACCGTCATCACGCCGACGGCGTAGAGGAGGAGCTGGACGGCGAAAAGGAAGGGCGAGTCCAGCAGGAGGAAGACGAGGCCCGTCGCGACGAGCGCCGCCGCGAGATAGAGCACGGCATGGAAGAGGTTAGGGGTGAGCACGACGGCGAGACTCGAGGCCACGAGCACCGCGGCGACCATCCAGAACCCCACCATCTCGAGCGTCACTCGCCGGGCTCCTTCGCTTCTCCCTTGGCCTCGGCCTTGGCCGGTTTCGGGGGCGCCTGCATGTCGCGCAGCCTGTTTCCCGTGGCCCACGACGGCTCGAACTCCCGCCCGAGGGCGTGGAGCCGGTCCTTGTCGAGCAGGAGGTCGCGGCGGTCCGCCGTGGCGAGATCGAACGACTTCAACATGACGATCGCGTCGGTCGGACACACCTGCACGCACAGCTCGCAGAACTCGCATGCGTAGAGCTCGAGCGTGAAGGTCTTCGCGTAGTTCCGCTTCGCATCCTTGAGCATCTCGACCTTGATGACCTGGGGCGGGCAGACGTACTCGCAGAGCCGGCAGCCAATGCAATTCTCCTCGCCGGTCTCGGGGTCGTAGGTGAGCGCGAGGATCCCGCGGAAGCGGTCGGGGTACGGCCGCTGGACGTCCGGATAGTGGACCGTCACCGGCTTGCGGAAGAGATTCCGCAGCGTGATACCCATCGCCCGGCCGACGGCGCCGACGAGCTGCGCCGTCTCCCGCCAGAACCCCAGCGCGGGCCGGTCGCCGTTAGCCGCCACCGGCACCTCGCGTGGCGACCACGAACCCGGTCGCGAGCAGGAGGACGAGCGTCGCGGGCAGCAGGAGCTTCCAGGAGATCGCGAGGATCTGGTCCACGCGGATCCGGACGAAGGACCAGCGCACCCACGTGACGACCAGGAAGACGAGCACCGCTTTCGCGAGGAACCACAGCGGGCCAAGCCACGACGGCCCGGGGCCCAGCCAACCGCCGAGGAAGAGCAGCGCCCCGAGGAAGCTCGTGCCCAGCATGTGGGCGTACTCGCCGAGCTGGATCAGCGCGAACTTCATCCCGCTGTACTCGACCCGGAAGCCGGCGACCAGCTCCGACTCGGCCTCGAGGATGTCGAAGGGCACGCGGTTCTCGGCGGCGAGCGTCGCGACGAGGTACGCGACGAACGCGAGCTGACCGATGACCGGATAGAAGGCGAACCAGAGCCCCTGCTGCGCGGCGACGATCGCCGACATCTGGAGCGAGCCCGCGAGCAGCACGGGGACGAGCGCCGCAAAGATGAAGGGGAGGTCGTACGAGATGATCTGGTTGACGGCCCGCATCGCCGACAGCAGCGCGTACTTGTTGTTCGACCCCCAGCCACCCATGAAGAGCCCGACGATCTCGAGCGAGGAGACCGCCAGGAAGAACAGGACGCCGATGTTCAGGTCCGCCACGCCGAGCTCCGGGGCGAACGGGATCGTCGCGAAGATCAGCATGCACGGCACCAGGAACACGACGGGCGCGAGGTTGTAGACGCCGCGGTCGGCGGCGGCCGGGACGACGTCCTCTTTGAGCATGAGCTTGAGCGCGTCCGCGATCGGCTGGAGCCACCCATGCGGGCGGCCCACGTAGTAGGGGCCGATCCGCGACTGCATTCGCGCCGCGAACTTGCGCTCGAGGAGCGTCGCGTAGGTCACCAGGAGGATGATCGCGTTCAGGACGATGAACGCGCCGAGCGCGGCCCGTGCGACGGGCGGCAGGGTCATGCGCCTTACCGATCGACCTCGCCGAAGACCGGGTCCACCGAGCCCATGATCGCGACGACATCCGCCACCTTGTGGCCCGGGACGATGTGCGGCAGCACGGCCAGGTTCGAGAAGGACGCGCCCCGCCACTTCATCCGGTAGGGCTTGGGGCTGCCATCGCTGATGATGTAGCAGCCGACCTCGCCGCGCGCCCCCTCGACGCGCGCGTACCCCTCGCCCTTCGGCACGCGGACCTGCCCGACCGACTTCACGCCGGGCCGCGACGAGATCGGCCCCGCCGGCAGGCCGTCGAGGGCCTGGCGGATGATCCGGATCGACTGGCGGAACTCGACCATCCGCACCCGGTAGCGCGCGTAGCAGTCCCCCTCGGTCTCGACCGGCACGACGAAGTCGAAGTCCCCGTAGGACGAGTACGGCTCGGCGCGTCGCACGTCGTAGTTCACGCCCGAGCCGCGGATGAGCGGCCCCGAGACGCCCACGTCCTGGGCGAGCTCGCGCGAGATCACGCCGACCCCCTGCGTGCGGACGCGAAAGAACGTGTTGTGCTCGAGCATCGCTTCGTACTCGTCGATCCGCTGCTCGATGAAGTCGACGGTCTCGCGGACCTTCGTGTCCCAGCCCGGCGGGACGTCGTAGCGCGTCCCGCCGACCTGGTGGAAGCCGTAGAGGAGCCGCGCGCCCGTCAGCTCCTCGAAGCGGTCGAGCACCATCTCGCGCTCGCGGATCGCGTACAGGAAGACGGTGGCGCCGCCGCCCAGCGCCCCGCCCATGTCCAGGCACCAGGTGCCGAGCCAGAGGCAGTGCGACGCGATCCGCTGCAGCTCGGCGGCGATCACGCGCAGGTACTGCGCGCGCTTGGGGACGTCGATCCGCGCGATCTTCTCGACGGCGGAGACGTACGCGAGCTCCGAGGTCATCGCGGCGACGTAGTCGGTCTTCGATGCGATGGACGGATACTGGACGTAGGTGAGCGTCTCACCGAGCTTCTCGTGGCACCGGTGGAGGTAGCCGATCACCGCGTCCACGCCGACAACCGTCTCACCCTCGAGCGTGAGGATCATGCGAAAGACGCCGTGGGACGACGGGTGCTGAGGCCCCATGTTCATCATGAGGCGCTCGTTACCCCCGTAGCCCAGCTCGACGACCTGCTTGGCCTGGGTGTCGGGCATTACTTCATAGGCGAGGCCGGCGCGGGGTTCAGGATGATCGCGCGCATCTCGGCGAGCAGCGGCGTCGCCTTGGAGATGAACGCCTGCCAGTCGGGGTCTTTCATCGCGTTGGCCCGGACCTCCGCGCGGTGGTTCAGGTCGCGGTACGCCCAGAGGTGGACGACCTCGTTGAGTTGCGCGATCTCCGTCTGCCACAGCCCGACGTTCTTCGAGTACTTCTCGCGCACGGGCATGATCGCCTTGAAGTGCTCGAGCCACTCGCCCGTCTTGCCCACGTGGGCGCGGTACGTCCGCAGCTCGTACACATGCGCGCCGTCCGCCGGCGGCTTCAGTGGCAGCTGCGCCGAGAGGATCTTGTTCTCCTGCGCGACGAGCATGGGCCGGATCCTCGGGACATACTCCTTGCTCCACGCGTCGTTCTTCTGGAGCTCGGCGCGCAGCCGATCGCGCTCATCGAGGCTCGGATAGCTCCAGAGGTGGACAAACTGGTTGAGCGTGCCAGACTCCGTCGTCCAGGAGCCCTCGAGCTTGCCGTACTTGTCACCCCGCAGCGGGCGACCGACCTCCTGGTTCAGCTTGAGGTACTCGCCCTGCTTGCCCGGCATCAGCGTGTAGGTCCTCAGCTCGTAGATCATGGCTGGCTCCTTGCGTGGCGGCTCATCGGTATGGTGCAAAGGGCGTGTCGACGGCGTAGTCCTTGCGGAGCGGATGGCCCTCCCAGTCCTCGGAGAGCAGGATCCGCCTGAGGTCCGGATGGCCCTCGAAGCGGATGCCGAACATGTCGTAGCACTCGCGCTCCATCCAGTCGGCGCCGCGGTAGAGCCCCGTCAGCGAGGCGCAGCACGTCTCGCCCGGGCCGAGGCGCGTCCGCATCGTCAGGACGAGCCCGGCGTCGAGGTTCTCGACGCGGCAGACGACCTCCAACCCCTCCTCCTTCCAGTCGATGGCGGACAGCCAGTTGAAGTAGCGGCAGCCGAGCTCTCGCATCGCGAAGCTCCCGAGCGGAAGCCACTGCTCGCGCGGGACGGCGACGGTCACGAGGGCGCCATCGACCACCGCCTCGACGCCAAACGTCTCCCGGAGTCGCGCGCTCGCGTCGGCGGCCGTCGTGCTCACTTGGAATCGGAGGCGGTCGGGCGCGTGCCGGTCTTCTGGAACTCGGCGACCTGATCCTGCAGCTTGAGCAGGCCGTACATGAGCGAATCGGGCGTCGGCGGGCACCCCGGGACGTAGACGTCGACCGGCACGACCCGATCGACCCCTTTCACGACATGGTAACCGTGGCGGAACGGGCCGCCCGAGTTCGCGCACGAGCCCATGGAGACCACCCACTTCGGGTCGGGCATCTGGTCGTAGATGCGCTTGAGCATCGGCGCCATCTTGATCGTCACGGTGCCCGAGACGATCATGAGGTCCGAGTGGCGCGGCGACGCCCACGGGACCATCCCGAAGCGCTCGACGTCGAATCGCGACGCGAACGTCGCCATCATCTCGATCGCGCAGCAGGCGAGCCCGAACGTCACCGGCCAGATCGACGACTTGCGCGCCCAGTTGAAGATCTTCTCGGTCGTGGTCGTCACGATCCAGCCGCCCGGCATGTGATGGATCGTGTCGGCGATCGCGGCGAGGGCGTCGGAGGTCTTGTCGTCGGTCGCGCGCTCCTGGTGGTACTTCTCCCACTCCTGGAGGTCCTTGAACTCGGTCCACACGGGCGGCGGGATCTGCGGGATGGGCGGCTTCACTTCCACTCGAGGACTCCTTCGCGGTAGGCGTAGAGCCAGCCGAGCCCGAGGATCGCGACGAACACGGCCATCACCCAGAACGCCTCGAGTCCCGCGCTGCGGAGCACGAGCGCCCACGGGAAGAGGAACACCGCGAGCGCGTCGAACACGATGAACACGAGGGCGACCAGGTAGAAGCCGACGGGGAACTGGACCCACGCCGAACCGATCGGCTCGGCGCCGCACTCGTAATTCGTGAGCTTCACCGTGGCCGGATTGCTGGGACGCAGCAACCGCGCGACCACGAGCGACACGACGCCGAACGCGACGATCAGGACGGCGAAGATGAACACGGGCAGATAGCCCGACAACTGCCTCCTCCTTCGTGGATGGGCCCGGAACGTGAGTATATCACGCGGCGGTCACCGCGACCGCGACGCGGCCTCTCGCCCGACCTCACCTATCGTGGTAGTCCGAGCGGGACGCGAGTACCGGTGATCGAGGACGAGCCGGATCTCGACGACGTGCTCCGCTGACGGGGGGACGAACGGTCAGGCCTCGGCGAGCGACGCGAGCGCGCCGCTCCGGTCGGCCGCAGCGAGACGGGCGAGCACACGGTCGGCCAGCGCCGCCGCGCGCGCCTCGGCGTCGGGTCCCTGGAGCACCAGCGCGCGGTAGCGCGCCGCGAGCTCCCGCGACGCCTCGAATCCTCCGCGATTCGCGGCTTCCCATTCGGCCGCGCGCATCACGCCCGCGAGCAGCCGGTCGAAGTGAGCCGTCATGCGGCGCCGCACGTCGCCGTAGCCCTTCACGAGCTGGGCGCCGCGCGCGACTTCCAGGGCGAGTGCCTTGTCCCAGCCCGCGCACCGCGCGAGGGCGGCGAGCCAGCGGTCCATGCGCGCGTGCTCGTGGCGCGCGCGGTACGAGATCGGGCGGAGCGGACGGAGCAGCGTCAGCAGCCATACCCGGAGGTACCCGAGGACGGTCGTGGTCTTGACCTCTTGTCCGAAGGCCGGACGGCCGTAGGGCCAGCGCCGCTCGGCCCAGCGCGCGAAAGGCGCGACGAGCCGGTCGGGTAGGATGCCGTAGATCTCGTCGAGGTCCGGCTTGAGGAAGTCGGTGACGACGATCTCGCCTCGCTGCGCGCCTTTCTCCCGTCGGATCCGCTCGAACCGGCTCGGGCGCGTCTTGAGCTGGGCGACGCGGATCGCGTCCTCGTACGTCATCCAGACGGCCAGGTGACGGGCGACGACGCGCGCCAGCTCGGGGTCGCGCGCGAACGGCGAGAGCCGCTCGAAATAGCGCTCGGCGTAGCGCCGGTCCTGGTAGTCGACAAGCCGGGCGATCGCCTGCTGAAGCGTCGGCCGCAGCTCGGCGGGGAACTCCGCGACCCTCCGCTCGAAGTCGGGGTCCGGCGTCGGGCCCGTCGAGGCGGGGGCGGGGGAGGGGTCCCGGGCGAGTGGGGTTCCGAAGCCCGGCGACCCCTCCCCCGCCCCCGCTTTCAGACGCGTGGCGACGCCGAGCCCGGCGTCGAAGCCGCGGAGGTTGGCGTCGACCTGCACGCCCTTGGTCCGGATCGCGTCGCGGTAGGCGTCGGCGCGAATCGGCAGGACGCCCGAGCCCGCGAGCGCGCCGAGCAGCACGGAATTGGCCTCGGTCCCGTGCTCGCGGGCGAGGACCAGCGCGTCGAAGGCGTAGAGGGTCCTCGAGAAAGCGCGGGCCGCGGCGTGGAGGTCCTCGATCGGATAGATACCGCGGCCCGTCGCGATCTTCTCGTGGATCGAGTAGAGGCGGTGCGTGCTCGCGATGATCGTCGTGCGGTCGGGCGACGGGAAGCCGAGCTCGATCATCCGACCGATCTCGAGGAACTCGGGCGCCAGGAGGACGTCGAGCGCGCCGGGCACGGGATAGAGCGAAAAGGTCGGCGGCTCGGCCGCGCCGTCCCGCTCGGCCAAGAGCTCGACGTAGTACGTGGTCGAGCCGGTGCGTTGCGCGACGCCCGGGATCGAGGTGCCGTGGACCTGGAGCCCGTCGGCGAGCGCGGCCTCCACGATCCACTCGAGGAGGACGCCGCCGCCCTGCCCGCCGACGGCCGGGATCAGGACGGAGAGGAGCCGCGCGTCACTCACGCCGTGACGGCGGCGAGGCGCCCGATGACGGCTCGACGCACGCGGGCCACGAAGCGCGTCCACCGCGTCGGGTTCGCGATCACCTTGACCTCGTAGAAGGACGGGCAGAGCACGGCGGCGTGCGCGACCTCGCCGCAGACGCCGCAGCCGACGCACGTCTCGTCCACGGAGGCGATCGGGTCGTCGCGCAGCGGGTCAGGGTTCTCCCGGAGCGTGAGCGACGGGCAGCCGTTCAGACGCATGCACGAGTGGTCGCCCGTACAGACGTCGGGGTCCACGCCGAAGCGCGGCTGGACGACCTCCTCCCCCGCCGCGATCGCCTGCCGGACCCGGGGCTTCTCACGACGCTGGCGCTCGAGCATGCACTCGTTCCTGGCGATGATGACCTTGAGGCCGGGCACGCGCGTGGTGAGCGCCTCGCGGAGCGTCCGGGTGACCTCGGCGATCCGATAGGAGTTCACCGTGCGGATCCATTTGACGCCGACGCCGCGAAGCGCGTCGGGGATCGTCATCCGCAGGGGCTCGTGGCGAGCGTTCGTGCCCGTGGACGGGACGTGGTGCTGGCCCGTCGCCGCGGCGTAGAAGTTGTCGAGGATCACGAGCACCGAGTCCTGGCGGTTGTACATCGCGTTCGCGACGCCGTTCGTCAGACCGTTGTGCCAGAAGCCCCCGTCGCCCATCACCGCGATCGTCCGCTTGCCGAAGAGCGGCGCGACGGCGCTCGACGAGGCCAGCCCCATGCCGTAGCCGAGCACCGAGTTGCCGACGTTGAAGGGCGCCTGCGTCGAGAAGGTCGAGCACCCGATGTCGGCTGAGACGTGCGTGTCGCCGATCGCGGGCTCGCGCTGGCGGAGGATCTTCAGCGCGCTGAACACCGGACGCTCCGGGCATCCCGTGCAAAAGGAGGGCGGCCGCTTGGCGACCGGCTGGGGCAGCACGGCCCGGACCTTCTCCTGGTGGGCCGTGAGCGCGCGGTAGCGCGCGTCGATCTCGGCCGCGGACCGCGACGCGAGCCCGGCCGCGGTCAGAAACCGCCGGAGCCCGCCGATCACGAGCTGCGGGACGTACTCGCCGTGCGGCGAGAAGACGTCCTTGCCCTGGAGCTCGACGTCGAGCCGGGCGTCGTGGGCGAGCGCCCCGAGCTCGCGCTCGATGTAGTTCGGCATCCCTTCTTCGACGACGAGCACACGCCGCTTGCCACGGAGGAAGGCGAGCAGCTCGTCGGGGACGAGCGGGTGGATGGCGTTCAGGACCAGCAACGGGATCGCCGTGCGGCCGCGCGTGTCGGCGAGGCCGAGCACGTGGAGCCCGCGCAGCGTCGTGTTCCAGAGGCCGCCCTGCATGACGATCCCCACGTGGTCCTCGTCCCCGCGGTGGTGCTCGTTCAGCCGGTGCTCGACGATATAGCGCTGCGCCGCCGGCAGCCGCTTCTCGAACTTCTGCGCCTCCATCTGATAGGTGAACGGCGGCAGGTTGATGCGGTCGAGGCTGAAGCTCGGCTCGTCGAGCGGCGAGAGCATGCTGATCGTCGGTCGCACGTTGTCCCGGCACGCGAGCGTGCCGCGCATGTGGCAGGCGCGGATGCGGATCGAGAAGAGGACGGGCTCGTGGCACGCCTCGGAGAGACCGAAGCCTTCCTCCACGAAGCGCGCGAAGGACTCGAGGCTGTTGCGCGGGTCGAGCAGCGGGATGGACGACTTCAGCGCGGTCGAGTGCGTGCGCTCCTGGAGGATCGAGGCGCCCTCGCCGTAGTCCTCGCCGATCACGATGACCGCGCCGCCGATGACGCCGGCGGAGGCGACGTGCGAGAGCGCGTCGGAGGCGACGTTGGTGCCGACCACCGACTTCCAGGTGACCGCACCGCGTATCGGGTAGTTGATCGAGGCGCCGAGGAGCGCCGCCGCGGCGGCCTCGCTCCCCGACTGCTCGAAGTAGATCCCGAGGGGCCGGAGCACCGGCTCGTTCGCATCAGCAAGGACGTCGATGAGGTAGGAGACGGGCGCGCCCGGGTAGCCGCCCACGTAGCTCACGCCCGACTGGAGCACGGCCTTGGTGATCGCGAGGATACCCTCGCCGCGCAGGATCTCCCCCGCGCCGTAGCCGAGCTGCTTGACGTCCTCCGCGAACGATCGCTCCCCCATGGCCGGCTGTAGTTTACTACGTCCGTGGACGCCGTGATCCGCCGCGCCTTGCCCGCCGAAGCCCGCGCCCTCACGCGCATCGCTCACGCGGCCAAGCGCCACTGGAAGTATCCCGAGGCGTGGATCCGCCTCTGGCGGGACGCCCTCAGCCTGACGCCGCCGTTCGTCGAGCGCCATCCAGTCTATTGCGCAGTCGCGGGCGCGAGCGTGCTCGGCTTCTACGCGCTCTTGGGCGTGGGCGGGACGCGCGAGCTCGAACACTTCTGGGTGGCCCCCCAGGACATGGGACATGGTGTCGGGGCGCGCATGTTCGCTCGCGCAGTCGCCACACTGAGAGCCGACGGCGCGCGGGTCCTCCGGATCGCGTCGGACCCCTACGCCGAGGGCTTCTATCTCAGGATGGGCGCGCGGAGAGTCGGCGAGTGGCCGTCCACGCCGAGGGGAAGGACGCTGCCGCTGCTCGTGTTGGAGGTATTCTAGGGCGGGGCCGGAGTGGAGGAATTGGCATGCTCGCGGCGCTCAAAACGCCGTGCCCGCAAGGGCGTGCGGGTTCGAATCCCGCCTCCGGCACCATTCCTTGACAATCTTCCGCGCCGCCCGGTAACGTGATCCCTCGCGTGGGGCTGTAGCTCAGCTGGGAGAGCACAAGGCTGGCAGTCTTGGGGTCAGGGGTTCGAATCCCCTCAGCTCCACCATCTTCT
>Ga0209470_1002576_pt1 | contig 12804 bp, 7 predicted proteins | sample GraSoiAngelo_125_FD_185882 | JGI IMG/M metagenome (GOLD analysis project Ga0209470, IMG submission 185882) | Grasslands soil microbial communities from the Angelo Coastal Reserve, California, USA - 14_0927_05_40cm (SPAdes) (version 2) | ecosystem: Environmental > Terrestrial > Soil > Grasslands ... | reverse complement strand
TCACCAGAAGATCGACAGTCTGATCGTTCAGCACATGGAAATGATCGCCGTCGATGCGGGTCACGCCGCAATGGCCATGGCTCATGTATTCGCAAAGACAAACATCGGTGATCGCGACCACATCCGGACATTTTTCCTTAATCGCGCGCAACGCTTTTTGCACAACGCCGTTTTCGGCATAAGCGCCGCTCGCATATTCATCCTTTTTTTGCGGAATCCCAAAAAGGAGAACGGCTTGGAGCCCGGCGTCGTGCGCCTGTCGCGCTTCATCGACGATTTTGCCAAGCGGAACCTGAAAGACGCCCGGCATGCTCGCGATTGGACGTCGCTTGTCGATCTTTTGGTTGACGAAAAGAGGCAACACGAAATCGTGCGCGGTGAGATTGGTTTCGCGAACGAGATTTCTTATAGCTGGAGACCGCCGCAACCGTCGTGGACGATGGACCAACTTTCGCACGCGACGAGGCTACGCGGTCGGGGATTACGTCGCAAGTTCGCTACTTGACCTCGGTGCGTCTTCGCAGTGAAGTCGCATTTCGTGGGTGCGACAAATTACTTGCTGATCGATATCAGCAACTCGTTTACAAAACTCGCCTTCGCGACCCGGCGGCGAATTTTGAAACCGAGGCGCATTCCCACCGCAAACCTCACGGCTGCGACGCTTCAACGCTTTGTGAGACGGCGCTCGCCACGGCGAGTCCGTCCGGGGACGGACAGGATCGATATCTTCGTTGTCTGCTCAGTCGTGCCGAAGAAAAACGGTACCGTCCGGGAAGCCGCGAAGCGATCAAGGATTTTATGGTTAACGCCGCGGGTCGACCTTGGCGTTGGAATCGATTATCCGAATCCGAAAACAATTGGGGCGGATCGGCTGGCAAATGCAGCAGCGGTCGCCGCGCTTTATGGATGTCCCGCCATTGTAGTTGATTTTGGGACCGCAGTGACATTCGACATCGTCTCGGCCCGACGAAACTACGTCGGCGGAGTGATTGCGCCCGGACTGGAATCGATGACAAATTTTCTTTATCAACGGACCGCGCTTTTGCCGAAGCTTTCTTTAAAAGAACCTCGGTCGACCGTTGGAAGATCGACAATCGAGGCGATGCGCTCCGGCGCGGTGATCGGCTATCGCGGACTCGTGCGCGAGATTATTGCCAGGATCAAGGCCGAGCGCTTTCCCGGGAAGAAAGTGCATGTGATTGCGACCGGCGGTTACGCCGATTTGATCGCCGGACGGCTACCCGAGATCGATGCCGTCCATCCAAATCTTACCCTGGAAGGCTTGCGGATCGTCGCAAATCTCAACGCGTAAGCGGGCTTAATTCCGGCTGCTCTGGGAGCAGGAAAATCCTCTTCCAGCGTCAAAAATTTAGGGCTTGTAATTGGGCTTGCGAAAAGGTTTGATGGCAAGAGGCATGAAGATTCGCAAAATCGCGGCGGTCGCAGTGTTGGTGCTCGGTTCCTTGGCGGCGGACAACGTTGCTCCTTCGAAAGCGGAACTCGAAGCAATGTATGACAAAGCCTTTCGAGCGTTCGACGGGAATAATTTTCCGGACGCACTGAAAGAACTCGACGCGATTGACGCGCGTCAGCCGGACCTCGCCGAATCGCAAAACTTGCGCGGCGTAATCATGATGCGCCAAGGAATCTACGACAAAGCCGAAGCCGCGCTGCGCGAAGCGTTGCGGATCGATTCGAAATTTTGGAACGCCCGTTTCAATTTAGCCGAGATTCCGTTTCTAAGAAAGGATTGGGCTGAGGCGCGCAATCGCTTTCAGGAATTACTTTCGAGCAACGCGTCTGAGCTGCAGGGCGAAGCGACCCAGCTCATTCAATATAAAATCCTCTTAACTTATTTGCTCGAAGGAAAAGAGAACATGGTCGATTCGCTTCTGGCCAAGTTCGAGCTTTCTCCGGACACCCCCGCAGTCCACTACGCGAACGCGGCGATCGCACTCCAGCAAGACAAGACGAAGGAAGCGAAGGACTGGATGGCACAAGCGGAAAAGAATTTCTCGCCCCAGCTGAACAAGCTTTTTGCCGAATCGCTCTACGAGGTCGGTTGGCTACAAAAACAGGCCGGCCAAACACGCGCAGCCCTTGAGTTAACCACAGCGGCTGATCGTGCGGCCAAGACCAAGGCGTTTGCCCGATCCCGCGTTGAGCAGGCGCGGCAGGCTTATCAACAACGCGACTTTGCCGCCGCCAGCAAATTTATCGACGACGCGGACGCGGCTGATCCAAATCAGGCAGCTACGTTGAATTTGCGGGGCGAAATTTTGCTGGAGCAAAAGCAATTCGATCAGTCCGAGGCCGAATTCAAAAAGGCGTTGAAAGCGGATTCAAAATTCCGCCAGGCACAATTCAATCTGGCTTTGGTGCCATTGAAGAAAAAAGATTATGCCGCCGCCCGCGATCGGTTTGAAGCGCTCCTGAGCAAGACACCGGGGGGAGACAAAACCGAAGCCGCGCAACTGATCAAGTTCGACATCTACATGACGTGGTTGCTGGAAGGCAAAGACAGTCGTGCTCAGAAGTTGATGGAGCAGTTCCAGTTTACCGGCGACACGCCGGCTCTCTATTATGCCCAGGCCGCGTGGGAGTTTAAACATAACAATCCGACCAGGGCGACCGATTGGATCACTTCGGCGAAGAAAATTTATTCGCCCGCGCTGAACGTTGTTTTCGCGGATTCATTTTACGATCTCGGCTGGATGCAAAGCCCGGCGCTCGCGACCTCGCCCGCGCCAGCCGTTGAAGCCGCTACTGCTTTGGTTGAAGCACAAACCGAATCAAGTCCGGCAATAGAGCCAAGCCCAATTCCTGGAGCAGCTGTTGCGAAGGGTAAAGCAGCCGAAGCTAAGGCCAAGGCCGCTGCGCCCGCGATTGCCGGAATGGAGGCGACTGCCCCCAAACCGGAAGAGCCCACGGCCAGCACCGCTGTCACACAATCTTCCGGCGCCGCGCCGGGATCATTTGCCGCTGGCAGTCCAGCCAGACCTGAAGAGATTCCGACGTCGCCCGCGCCGAGTTTCTCGCCCATCGTAGAAACGCCAGTAGCAGCGGCCCGCGCGCCAGCATCGTCCGCGGCCGTTCCCGCTGCGCGCGAAGAGCCGGCAGTTGTGCAATCGCAGCCCGCCAAGGCGCCTGCTCAGCAAGCGCCCGCTCCTGTCGCGGCTGCAAAACCGCCAGTCGTGGCCGCGGCATCGGCCACGCCAGCAACCGCGCTTGCTCCTGCGCATGTCGGCGAAGTTTCTCGCGGAAAATTTGAAGCCGGCAACTTAATTGCGGCAATTTTCGTTTTGGCTGGAATTGGCATCATCGTGTTCGTTGTATACGAAATTCGTGGCCGCGGAATTCATTTCCCAAGTTTCCGCCGGGCCGCGCCGGCAACCGGTCCGCAGTTCGAAGGTATGGAATATGCCGCTGCGGCTCCCAGAGAAATGAAAGTTATGCCGCGATTGAGTGGCGGACCGCGCCAGGTCTCTCTTAAATTGAAAGCAACCGAGCCGGCACTGCGCCGCGCAGTAGTGCCCCTCAGCACGCCAGGCCGTGCTTTTGGCGGCGGGACGGCTTTGGAACCGGCAGTCGAGGGAAATGGTGAGCGCCAGTTCGAGCAGTTCGAGCTTGAACCGAAAGTCGAAACATTCGAAGCGGTTGGTTCAATTGTTGAACAGGGTGCGATGCCGGTGGAAGCGGTTGGCGAACCGGTCGCGCAATCGGAATGGATCGCGTCTGAGCCTGAGGCCGGAATGGTCGCGCAACCCGAATGGATCGCGCCTGAGCCTGAGTTGCCGCCGATCGAAATTGCGCAACCGGTGTTTGCGCAACCCGAATGGATCGCGCCTGAGCCTGAGTTGCCACCGATCGAAATTGCGCAACCAGTGTTTGCGCAACCCGAATGGATTGCGCCTGAGCCTGAGTCGCTACCGGTCGAAATTCCGCAATCAGTAGCCGCCCAACCGGAAGAAATCACGGTCTCCGAAATTGAGCCGGTCTTTGCCGACGCTGCAACGATTGCCGAACCGGAAATCGAGCCTGTTAGTCAGGGTCAACCGATTCCTCAGTTGACGCCTGTGGAGGAACCGTCCATCATTGAGGTCACTGAACCTGAACCGGCCGGATTTGACGCGCTTCGTCAACCTAGCGAACCGTCTTTTGAGCCCGTTTTCGAATCACGAATTTACGAACCAACCACACCAGTAAACATGCCTGAACCGATCCAAATCCCAACTGCTTCAGCAGGGCGAGGCGGCATGCCTCAACCAGCCGGGGCGATGCAAACTGCCGTCCAGCTCACGTTCGTTTTCGAGATTGCGTCGATGCAACTGACTCCAACCTTCAAGATGGGGGCGTTGCAGTTAAGGCCATTCTCGAAAATCGTGACGATGCGCTTGGCTGGGTCAGCTCCGCAACCGGCAATGAATCTGCAGGTGACTTTTGAGATCGCACGGATCCAGCCCGCCGGCGGAACGCTCGGAAGCGTGCGCCTCACGCCGTCGCAACAGCAGCGTCCAACCGTGGTTGGATCGCCTTCGTTCACGGTCGGGGGTTTGCATTTAGTTTCGGATTTCGCGGCCGCACCACTTCAGCTAACGCCGTCACAGCAGGGACAAGCCACAGTCCACGTCGTTGTTCCGTTCCAAATCGCGACGGTCGAATTCTCACCGTCTTTTGAGATTTCATCGATTGTGCTCAATTCGAATTCCAAGCAAGTATCAGTGCAGCTCCCGAGCGCCGGTGGCGCTGTTGTCGAAGGCGCACCGGTTTTCGAAATCTCGAATTTGCAGCTCACTGGCAGCGGGGAAATCGGAATGATGCAGCTGAACCTGACCGGTCACGGTCCCAAGCGCGCGGCCTGATCCGGCGGGCAAGATCGAAATCTTTCGAGCATTTCGACGAATCGATCTGACTTTGTCGCGGATTACCGGCGTTTAACGAAGTTGCTGCGGTTTAGCGACCGTAGTGGCTGCGGTAGAAATTCGCCGTCTCGCCGGATTAATTTCCGGTCGAAATAAATCTCGCCTCCGCCATAACTCGGTCGCTGGATATTGACCATGTCCCAGTGCACCTGGCTTCGGTTGCTATTGTCTGCTTCCTCGTAAGCCTGACCGGGAGTGAAATGAAACGAACCGGCAATTTTTTCGTCGAAAAGAATATCTCGCATCGGCTCGAGAACGTGCGGATTGAATCCGAGCGAAAACTCGCCGATGTAGCGAGCTCCGGCGTCGGAATCGAGGATCTTGTTGAGTTTCTCAGTCTGGTTGCTTATCGCCTGAACAATTTTGCCCTTGCGGAAATCGAGGCGAATCCCGTCAAAGGCGATGCTTTGATAAATTGTTGGCGCGTTAAATGTGATATGGCCTTCCACCGAATTTTTCACTGGCGCTGTGAACACTTCACCATCCGGAATGTTCCGGTCGCCTCCGCAAATGACTGCCGGAATTCCTTTGATGCTGAATCGCAGATCCGTTCCCGGTCCTTTGATTTCGACGCGGTCCGTTCTCTTCATTAACGCTTTCAGGGCTTTCATTCCTGGCTGGAGTCTGCGGTAATCGAGCGTGCAAACTTCGAAGTAAAAATCTTCAAAAGCTTGGGTGCTCATTCCCGCCAACTGGGCCATCGACGGAGTCGGCCACCTCAGTACGACCCATTTGGTTTTTTTGACGCGTTGATCTTGAACCGGGCGCATTTTCTTCGCGACCAGCTGCATTTTCGCCACCGGTACGTCGGATAATTCGGTAATGTTATTGCTTCCCCGCAACGCGATATAGGCGTGCATTTTCTTCATGCGTGCCAGTTCATGCCGCGCGGCCAGCGTCAGTTGTCGGTCCGATGCTTCCAACGCTAGCTCGCGTCCGATGCGGGCCCGCTGGATCCGGACGAATGCAATTGCGCCTGCTTTTCGAACTGCGCGAATGAGCGCGATGGTCATTTCGTCCGGGACGTCGAAAGCCTCAATCAAGACGTTCTCGTTTCGTTTGAGCCTGGTCGAATATTCCACCAGGAGTTTGGCCAGCTTGTCGAAACGCGCGTCGTGCATAGGACGCTACGATTCCATCGAGTTCGCGGGATGCAACCGTCTGGCAGGCGATCTGATCAACCGTTTCGGCGGAAGCGCGCCCCGAACGCGCCGTCGAAATTATCCTGAAAGGGAATAGAACGCCTTTCTTCCTCGAGCTGTAAAATCGAAATCACCCGGAGCAGCGTTTGAACGACGTCCTCATTTTCCTCTCGTTCTAGGCTGCACGTGCTGTAAACGAGAATTCCTCCAGGCTTCAGGAACGGGATTACAGCACGCGTAATCTCAATTTGCCGGGCGCGCATCCGATTAAAGTCCGCCGGTTTCAAGCGCCATCGGACATCAACGCGGCGTCGCATCACGCCAGTATTGGTGCAGGGAGCGTCAATCAAGATTCGATCGAATGGCGCAGCCGAAAGAATCTCCGGTGGAGCGGCAGATTTCATCCAATCATGGCAAACGATTTTGGCAATTCGAACACCGAGCCGCGCGAGATTTTCGTCGAGTAGATTTAAGCGGGCAGGTTCGCGATCGCACCCGATGAGCAAGCCTTGGTTTGCCATCAATTCTGCCAGATATCCCGTTTTACCGCCGGGAGCGGCGCAGGCGTCCAGAATCTTTTCGCCTGGCTTCGGTTGCAATAACTCGCACGCGATCGATGTGCTCGGGTCCTGAACATAACAATCGCCCTGGTCGAGCGCGTCCGCGGGTGCCGGCAGTTCGACAAAGTTGGAGACTTTTGGCAGCGTCCGCGCGTTGCGATAGCGGTCGAGGAAACTCTGCCGATCAATTTTTAGGCGGTTAATTCTCGCGTAAATTGGGGGTGACTGATTGTTCCAAGTGCACAAGGCTTCGGCCCCACCGCCTCCAAATTGTTTCGCCCAACGCTCAATCAGAAACTGTGGGTGCGAGGTTCGAACATCAAGCGACTGAGAATTTGCTCTCCTTTGCAAGCCCCGGCGGTCGCGCGCAGCGGAGCGCAGTATCGCATTGATGATCGCATGCTGGCGTTTTGGAGACAGGTCGACCGTTTCATAAACCGCCGCATGTTCGGGCGTCTTTGCGATAAACAGTTGATAGAGACCGATGCGCAGAATGTCGCGAAGATTTTCATCCACGCGTCCGCGTCGAAGCTCGCGGATCCAAAAGTCCAGAAGTGTGCGGTTGCGCAAGACGCCGTAAAAGAGTTCGACGGCGAATGCCCGATCGGCGGACCGGAACTCCGCCTTGGAGAGCGCGCTGGAAATGACCGTGTCGGCGAACTCTTTTTCTCTACGCCAGGTTCTCAGCGCGGCGAGAGCGACTCGGCGAGCAGAGGTCCGCGCCACAACGAATTCTACCGCGGAATGATGCTCGCGCGGCCAATGGAATGATAATGGAAACCGAGCTCGCCCATCGTCTCGGGATTCAACAGGTTTCTCCCATCGAATACGATCGGCGTGGTCATCCGCTTTTTGAGCGCGGCAAGATCGACATTGGCAAACTCATTCCATTCAGTGGCGATGACGAGCGCTTCGGCGCCGTCAACGGCTTCTAATGCAGAAGCCGCGAATTTTGCGTCCGCGATTGCCTTGAGGTCGCGCGCTTTCTCCATCCCTTTCGGATCGTAAACGACCACGTGCGCGCCTTCGCGCAGCATCGCGTCGACCAATTCGATCGCGACCGACGACCGAACGTCGTCGGTGTCCGGCTTAAACGTCAAACCCCAGACCGCGATCTTCTTTTCTCGCAATACCCATAGCGTATCGCGGATGAGTTTCAGAAAACGCTCTTTTTGCCCGGCGTTAATTTGCTGCACTTCTTTCAGAAGAGTAAACGGAACACCGAGTTGCTCGCTAATGTGGATGAACGCGGCGACGTCTTTTGGAAAACAGGAACCGCCGTATCCGATGCCGGCATTGAGAAATTGGCGGCCTATGCGCCGGTCCATTCCAATTCCGTCCGCGACTTTTTCAACGTCTGCTCCGCTCGCGTCGCAGATCGCGGATATGGCGTTGATGTAGGAAATTTTCAGGGCGAGGAACGAATTCGCAGCGTGCTTGATTAGCTCGGCACTGTTAATTCCGGTGACCAACACCGGTGCCATGAACGGTTCGTAAACCTTTTTCATCAGATCGACGGCGGGCTGACTCTGGGCGCCAATGACAATCCGATCCGGATGCATTAAGTCGTGAATGGCGCAGCCCTCGCGTAGGAACTCCGGATTGCTGACCACGTCAAACTTCGCGCCGTGCCGATTGTAACGCTTGATTGTTTCCGCGACCCGTTCGCCAGTTTTTACCGGCACCGTGCTCTTATCGACGATGACCCGATAATCGGTAAGGACGTCGGCGATCTCGCGGGAAACTTTTTCGATAAAGCTAAGATCAACATCTCCATTTGCCTGCGGCGGCGTTGGCACGGCGATGAAGATGATGTGTGATTTGTCTACGCCTTCGCGGATGCTGCTGCTGAAATGCAAACGGTGGGCGGAAACATTGCGATGGACAATTTCTTCCAAGCCGGGCTCATAGATTGGAATGCGCCCGGCCTGGAGGGTTTTAATCTTTCCCTCATCATTGTCTACGCAAATGACGTTGTGGCCGACGTCGGCAAAACATGCTCCCGTGACAAGCCCAACGTAACCCGAACCGATGATCGCAATGTCCATGGTGAATTAGTGCCGCTGGCTCGCCGCGGCGCCAGGATCGCGACTCACCTTTACGATTCCGGCCCCTGATTGCAACCGGATCATTGTCCTTGATTGCCCGGATCAAAATTTAAATCGAAACCAAACTTGGGAAATGCTTTCAGGGTAAACGTGAGCAGAATGCCGTACTCCTTCTTGTTACCGGTGTTGTCTCGTACCACCCCGCCAAAGGAGGCGACCCAGTTCGTCAAATCACGATAGATAGCATAGCGCTGTTCCTGGAAGACGCCGATCGTGCCTTCGTATTGCTCCTGAAATCCGAAACCCCAGTTGTCGTTCAGCCGGTAATACCCGCCAAGCACGACCAGACTACTGTGTTGGAAGAATGGATTGTCGTTGAGGTATCGATGCCCCGCGCTGAGCTGCAAGTTTGCGACAGGCTGCACCGCGACGGTTGTATTGACTTCAGTAAATCCTGAGCTGAACGCCGGAATTTGGGAATCGATCGTCAGCGACGCCCACGGGAGCGGAGTAAAGCGCAGTTTATTGAAAAAGTTCGAATACGTCCGTCGGTCGTAAGGATTGTCAAAGTTCACGTCGAAAAATGTGTCGAGCTCCAGCCAGGTCACGGTCAGATCATCGCGGCGCGTTTCTAAACGGTTCCGAATTCCATTGCGCCAGATGGTCCAACTGGCGATCGAATCAATGGTGGTAAATTGGGGAAAATCGATCGGACGCAACTGCGTCGATGGTTCAAATCGATCAAACTCCAACACTGCCGCCGGATTGATCCCATTCTCATGGACGTATGAGAAATTGCTGTACGGCTGGATGACGTGAAGCAATCCGTCCAAACCGAGCGCGCGGCTTTCCGCGTCCTCCCACGAGCGAGATAACTTAAAAGAGGCCTCGACCCCCGCATCGACTACAGTCCGAACGCCGCTGCCCGCGTTCACGACTGGATTTGCCGGAGTGGGATCCTCTGGGATAAAGTTGGGAATTAATGGGTCATCGATGTTAGCGAACAGTGTGTTCCCGAGGTCGCGAGTTTTGTCGTAATAGGTCGCTCGAAAGCCCGCTCGGGGCACAATGGAAAGCCAGCCAAAATAAGTATTCGGATAGAGCAGCTGATGAAACGTATCGAGCCGCGTCGTCCCATAATCTTCAAAGCCCGACCCCTCGGCAAAATTTCGATGTAAGTCCGCGACGCCCGTTTCTCCCTCGTAGAAAATTGGGCCGCCAAAGAGCGCGTGCCGTTTAATGTCGAGCACGACCTCAGGCAAGCGCTCCGTTGTTTGAAAGAAATCATTTGCCTGGAAACGAGCGATCGCGGTGAGCGTGTAAAACGGGTCGGTCTTAGCCACCGCAATCACGTTGTCCGGATTGGGATCGACTCGAAATTCACTCTGATAAAAGTCTTGCATCACATACGCGTCACTTAATTTGGTCACATTCACGATTCCGGAGATGTCTTTCGTGAAATCGGTCGTATCTTGCAGGGTCAAGCGGTATCGGTTAGGCAGTACCTCACCGCGCGGAATGGCGGTCGGATTAATGTTCGGGTTTTGGTCGTCGACGTAATAGGTCTTGATCTTGAGATTGCTCGATTTGTCCTTGCCGTAGTCAACATCCGATTCGAAACCGATCGCAACGCCGCGACGCCCACGATAGTCGAGTCTGATCCTGCCTTTGATGTCCTCCGTGATCGGAAACGTGACTTGCGTGAGGAGCGACGGGCCCCACGAACTTAAATCGGCCGGCGAAATCGAAAAGCTGAACGCATCCGTCAGCGATTGGTACATGTACGGCCACCAGAACACCGGGACCCTGCCGATGTACAACGTCACGTTTTGAAAAACGACGTGGTCGTTTTCGTAAACGCGCACCGTTCGCGCGCGCAGGTGAAAGTCCGGGTGAGGGGAATCGTCGGTAGTGAAAGTGGCATCTTCCACGCGATAAACGTTTGCGGAGGTTTCAGTTACGTTTTGTCCGGTCAAGAAATAAGGATGATAATCGGTGCGCACGTTGCTCGTGCGGATTTGTTTGGTGTCGATGTTGTAGACGCCTCGTTCGGCGACGTAAACGTTAACGTCACGATAGATGCGCACGTGTCCTTCTACTGAGACTTCGTGGGTGCGGGAGTTGTACTGAGCAAAGTCCCCATAGATATCTGTGTCCCCAATGTGAATCGCTACATTGTCTCGCGCCGTGGCCACGCCGTTTTCGTAGGTCGTTTCTCCGGTCGAAGTAATCTCCACTGGCTCGTGGTCGGAAACATTGGTCGCCGCGCCAGCCATGCCGGTCACTAAAAACATAAAAAGAGTCCCCCAGACCAGCGTTCGCATGGCGGACGCCGAAGGTACCTTAGGCGGCCCCAGTTGCAAAGGTAAAAGCAGTAGGGCGGTGCCTGCCCTAGATCGACAACCGCAATCCGGCGGCCTGTTGATTAAGGCCGCAGCTTAAGACGATCGCTTTCGCCCAGGATCCCCCGTCAACCGCTAGAAAGCTGAGCCCCACCTGTCCGCCCGAACGCAGCATTTGCGGGAGGCGCTTTGTTCGTAACGCTTCCGCAGCCACGATTATCTGCCAAACCGCGCTCGCGCCGACACTTTCGCCAAGCGCCGGCTTTGGGCCGTAAACTATTGCTTTCGGCAGTTCTTTTTCTATGGCTGCGCGTTCGGCAAGATCGACAAAGGTGCCATTTGCGCTCGCGATGATGCAGGCACCTTCATCCGCGAGACCGTGCAGAATTCGACGCACGATCTCGTTCGCTTTTCGACGCTCCGAAAAATTCCCGCCGGCATCAATCGCGTCGATTTGCACGGTACCTTCACGCGCGAGCAACACTGCGCCGGCTCCTTCGCTCAAAATCATGCCGCGTGGCGGCTCGTGGAACGGTTCAATCGGCGGCTCTTTTTTGAGAAGGCGCCATCTGTGATAGGCATCGCACAGCAACCAGTCCGCTTCTTCCGCGCCTACCACGAGACAAAAATCCAACGCTTCATTGTCAAGTAGGTCACTCGCCATCTTGATCGCCAGCGCGCCGACGGCGCCATCTCCGACAAGTGTGTAACTCGCGCCCGCAATCCCGAGGATCGCGGCTAGATGACTGGCGGGCGCGTTGAAAACCGTTTCCGGGAAAAGCAAAGGACTCGCCGATTGCGCGCCGGACTCGACCACGCTGTGATAAAAACGTTTTGTGTAGACGACGCCGCCGTTGGAAACGGCAAACACCAGCGCCATTCGTTCCACGTCGATCCCGCCGATTGTCGATCTTGCCTCCGCGAGGGCGTCCAATCCTGCGGCCGCGGCGAAGCGCGAGATCGCGCTAGCGCGACGCAGACGAGGATGCGGTGGCAGATCTTTCAACGCCTCGGTTGGAATTCGGAAGGCGCAATATGTCTTGTTAGCAATGGGGTCTGAGATCGGTTGCGCGGTTGCTTCCTCTCCCCGGATCAAACGATCCCAGACTGGATCGATGTCTCGGCCAAGCGGCGTGACCCAGCCCATACCTGCGATCCGCAGGTTCATGCCGCAACCTTCTGGATCAAAATGGAAGCGTTAGTTCCTCCGAACCCAAATGAATTTGACAGGACGATGTCGATCTGGGCGTCGCGTGCCGCATTGGCGACGATGTTAAGATCGAGATCTGGATCCGGATTACGAAAGTTAATATTCGGTGGCAGGAATTGCGCTTTCAGCGCAGCCAAACAGATGACGGCTTCGATTGCGCCGGCTGCGCCTAACGAATGACCAATCATACTTTTGGTCGAGCTCACTGGAACTTTTCCGAACAACTCGGCAATCGCTTTTCCTTCCGCGGCGTCGTTGAACGTTGTCGCTGTTCCGTGAGCATTGATGTAATCCACCTCTTCCGCGGAACGATTTGCGCTCTGTAACGCCTGCTCCATCGCACGCCGCGGACCGCTTCCTGACGGATCGGGCTGGGTTAGGTGATGATTGTCCGTGGAGATTCCGTACCCGATGATTTCGGCCAGAACATGGGCGCGTCGCGCCCGCGCACTCTCCAAGTTCTCGAGTGCGAGCACAGCCGCGCCCTCGCCAAGGACCATACCTGAGCGGTCGCGATCGAAGGGTCGACATTTTTCCGGCGTTGCTGCTTGTAAAGAATCGAATCCGACAAAGACCAGCT